>JAABUX010003757.1_pt1 | contig 19821 bp, 16 predicted proteins | sample 5561851 | NCBI WGS metagenome assembly JAABUX01 (sample SAMN10711883, study PRJNA513361) | rock metagenome | isolation source: Antarctica rocks | place: Antarctica: Victoria Land, Richard Nunatak red sandstone | collected 2016-01-03 | reverse complement strand
ACTTGCTGCGCGGGCCGAAAGACAAGCACAGCATCAAGATCAGGCGGAAATCAGCCGCATGGGACACCGCTTATCTCGAAGCCCTGCTCCGGCAATCAGCGTGAGCGCGCTTCAAGCGATTCCCCTGTCCCGCTGCGTGTTGCGTTGCCAGGGCACTCGCCCCTCCAGCACAGCACTGACACTCCGGGCCACATGCTCGATCCCGCCCATCCAATCGCCCAATCCGTCCAGGACCAGGCCTTCATCACACCAAAGGTCAGACCGTCAACCACCTCGGGCCGGAACTGATAGGTGGTGAGGGCGGCCGCTCCGAATTTGGCGACGATTGGTTCGCTATTTAGCACCGTCCCATCTTCATCACGAGGGCGACTGCGGAGCCGGTACCAGTGATGGGCCCGTTCCCAACAGTCGTGACATCAGCCGCCATTTCGGGTGGTAAGGGTCAGGGTAGAAGGCTCGCCAGGGCGTGCTGCCAGCTGAACTGCTCACTACAGTGCAAACCCGGGGTCGCTTGACGGGGAATTTTGCCTGATCCTGCTTGAGTGGGTGTGGCAGAAACTGCTCAGAACAGTTATTTCGAGCAGTCCTGGGCGGCCCAAGAGGTAGGCGGACCGAATGTTTTCAGGCGCTTGTCGCGCTGCGATCCGAAGTGGCGGCTCATGACAGGGCTGTTGGGAACGGGCCGACACTGCCGAAACGACGTATGTCCGACGGCACTATGCTCACTGGCGCAGTTCGATCACGCTGTTCGGTGCCGGTCGCAGAGTTGGACGCTGATTGCCAGGGTCGTCGGCTGCCAAGCAGCGAAACATCAGGGTGTTCTCTTGGGGCGTAAAGCCGCGGACGCCTTGGTTTTGAATATTGTCCGTCATCATCTTTTTGCCCATGGTTCGACAGTAAGCGTTCGCCTTCTGTGCGCTCCGAGCCACCAAATCGGCCGTGCTGGTAAAGCCGCCTCGGGCATCGGTGCTGACCATGAAAGTGTCGCGGCCAATTGGGGTCACATCGCTGGTGGTGACACAGCCCGTGAGTGCCATCAGTAGACTAATTCTGAGTGCGTAGTTCATGTCGTGGGCTCCCGTGTGGAAGTGTGCATCATCGGGGGCGCACTATGCGGCTCTGTGCCGGCGGCCCGACTAGGCTGCACGACGGCGGCGGCCCGCCGTCCGAATTTGGCGGGCCGCCTTTAAGTATGGCCGGTGGCTGCTAGCTCTGCCGCCAGATGTCATTCGCCGTCAGGGTCACGCCCGTCACGTTCAAATGAGCACCGTCCGCGAGCTGCAGCTGCGTACCGCCGTTGGCGTGCTGCGCGCCGGCCAGAAGGTCCGCAGTCGCGCCGCTGTAGCCTACCAAATCGATGTGATCGGTGCCCTGCTTGAAGCTGTCGATCATAATCTGGTTGCCGCCACCGACCTGGTTGATGGCGCTGTTGATGACCAGGAAGGCATCGACCCCCGATCCGGCGTGCATCTCGTTATAACCCGAGCCCGCAACCATCGTGTCGTTGCCCGCGCCGCCGAACATGACGTTGGACGGTGAGGGCGCGGCGCCGCCGAAAAACTGACCGACCGGCGCCGTGTATTGCCCCTGGTGACCTTCCATGTAGTTGTTACCGGTCGAGTTCCGCGCATCCATGGCGTTGGCGGAGTTCTCGCCGCCCACCATGCCGTCCCCGGCCGCCCCGCTGGCAATCATGTTGTTCGAACCGTGGTTTGAGCCGTAGAGCGTGGAGGTTTTCAGCCCGGCCACGAGTGTGTTCTGGGCCTCGAACGCTATTCCGCGCCCTCGGAGGTTGCCGCCCTGCTCGCCGCCGCCGGCCACGCCGCCGCCTTGGCCGAAATTGACGTTGGCGACCATCGCCTCGCCCGCGAGGACGACGGAGAAGCCGCTTCCCCCGACGAACGACATGGTGCCCGCGCTGCAGGTGACGAACACGCTGCTATCGCCCATCGCGGCGACGGAGCTGTTGCCGTCGGCGGTGGCGTATTCGGGGAGGGAGACGCCGAAGATGTTCACGGTGTCGCCGTGGCCGAAAGTGGTGACGGTACCGTTATTGACCTTGGCGATGTCGCTGTCGCCGTAGACAGCTACCTTGTCGCCGCCCCCGGACACCGCGCTGCTGCTGATAAACGACTGGTCGGTTCCGACGAGATAGACGGTGTTCTCGTATCCGTCGCCGCCCTGGACGCTGCCGTGGCTGCTGGTGATGGTGTCGCCGTCGCCGTACGCAATGGCGGTGTCGCCGGTATGCCCGGCCAAATCGAGATTGGACTTCGGCGCGGAAACTTGCAGGAAAGCCATGAACGTATCCTTATTGATGGAATGAGAGATCAAGTAGCGGGGCGCTTGCCAATGTCGCTCAGCGCCCACTGCACCGCCTTGCACGGGACAGTCCCACCATCGCTCGCCACCGAATGACGGACGTCGTAGGTTTTGACATCAGCCCCTTTTTTCGAACGATCAGGCCGGCATCAGATTACAACACCGATTAATGGGATAATCGTTCTAGCGTGAGACATGCATCCGTCAATATCGCATTAACCGTTGTCAGACGCGCAACGCTTGGCGAACGCCGGATTTACGGCAACTACCGTTACGATTTGTCCGCTGCGAGGCGCGATAGCCTTTCAATCTCATCCCGCAGCGCGCGCCCGCTCGCTACGGCACGGCTGCACCGCTCGACCACCTCGGCCGATCGCAGTCCGTGTTTCCAGATGCCGTTCGCCGGACCTGACGGGGCGCCAGGCGACGCGTCGCCGTGCATTCGACAACGCCCGTTCGACATGGCTGATGACTTGCAGGGAGCCGCGCTCGGGGGGGCGGAAGGCCCATCTCTGCGAAAACGTACGATAGCGGTATTGCACGTAATGTTGTGGGTCGGGTTAGCGACAGCTGGGCGGTCGGGGCTTAAGGAGGGCCTGCAAGCCGAGTTCGACGTCGCTCATGCCTATCGGCCTTGTCGTAACCTCCGTGCCAAAAGTGCCGATCTGAAAAACGTGTGGATTCAACACACTACACTTTGCGCTGTGCTGCAAAGCATTGATAATACTGAATAATCAGCTTTTCGTTGCGGTAGCACTGATCAAAACCCCTCCCTTGCGGATCAAGACCCGGCCATCAGGCAGACCGCGCCAAGGGCGGGCAACGTCGTGGCCGATATGTCAACAGGGGGGCGACCCAACATCCCTGCTACCAGACGCAAAGTAGCGTGGGATGGCTTGCCTGATCCGGGCCGCTACGCTGGCGGCGTCGGCTTTCCAAGAACCCGGTAGACTGTGACCTGCATCGCTAGTTGGCACTGACCGATGCCGGCGGTCTCTTTGGTGTTCGGCGAGACTGCCGTTGTGATGTTGTTCCGCGGTCATCAGGCGGCCAGGGCACCAGACGGCGCCAGTGATGGAGTCTGCGCCCCATGTTTCGGCGACGCAAACGGCGGAGCAGGATACGAGAACCCGCCGTCGCGGTCGTACACCTTGTGCCCGGCCACGTAGGTCGCGCGCACCGCCCGGTTCGTCGCCGAGGGTCATCAGCACGAACAGTAGGTCCTCCAGGCTGCCGCAATGCGCGGTTCGTGCCGTGAGCAGCGGCGTCGCCCGCGCGTCCAGCACGGCGACGTCCGCCGCGTAGCCCGGTGCCAGCCGCCCCAGCCGGCCGTCCAGGTATAGCGACCGCGCGCCGCCCAGCGTGGCCAGGTAGAACGCCTGGATCGCGCCGAGCTTGTGGCCCTGCAACGCTGCCACCTTGTAGGCCTCGCCCAAGGTGCTCAACTGGGACAGGCTGGTCCCGGCGCCGACATCGGTGCCCAATCCCACCCGCACCGGGCGCCGGGGGTCCAACACGTCGAACAGGCGGAACAGGCCGCTGCCCAGGAACAGGTTGGAGGTCGGGCAGTGCGAGAGCGCCGCACCCGTCGCGTGGCAGGTACAGAGCTCCTGCTCGGACAGATGGATGCCGTGGCCGAACACCGAGCGGGCGCTCGCCAGCCCGGCATGGGCGTAGACGTCCAGATACCCGGCTCGCGCGGGAAACAGGCTCCGCACCCATTCGATCTCGGCCAGGTTCTCCGACAGATGCGTCTGCAGATACAAGCCGTCATGCGCCCGCAGCAGCGACCCGGCTGCGTCCAGCAAGCCCTCCGTGCTGGTGGGGGCGAAGCGCGGTGTGACGCAGTAGAGTTGCCGGCCCTTCTTGTGCCAGCGCTCGATGAGCCTGGCCGATTCGTCGTAGGCGGTTTGCGGCGGCTCCAGCAGGCCGCTGGGTGCGTTGCGGTCCATCAGCACCTTGCCCGCAACCATGCACGTGCCGTAGCGCACCGATTCCGCGAAGAACGCGTCCACGGATTGGGGGTGCACGGTGCAGTAGACGGCGGCGGTCGTCGTGCCGGCGCGCAACAATTCCCGCATGAACAATTGCGCGGCGGCGGCGGCGTAGTCACGGTCGGCGAATTTCAGCTCGGTCGGGAAGGTGTACCGGTCCAGCCACTCCAGCAACTGCGCCCCGTACGCGCCGATCATCTTCACCTGAGGGTAATGCACATGGGTGTCGATGAAGCCGGCAGTGATGACCGCGTCCCGGTACTCCGTCGGGGTCACCCCGTCCGGCACCGCCGACCGCAGCGTCGCGTAGGGTCCGGCGGCGTCATGCTTCACCGTCCACGAGCAAGCCGTCCTCGTGGACGGTGAAGCATGACGCCGCCGGCTGCTCGAACGGGTTGTCCCGAATGTCGAGCAGCCGGCCGCGGAGGGCGGTGACCGTCACGCGGCGTAGGTGAAGCGGCCGAGCTGGGCGGAGGCGATCGGGTTGGCGTTCGCCACCAGCTCGTCGAACCGGTAGTTGGCGATCTTCGCGATCTCGATCAGACCGCTCGCCTGCTCCACGGCGGGCGCGTTGGCCATGCGGTTCCAGCCGGTGGACAGCACGCGGTCATACCGCTCGACCTCGCGGGCACAGATGATCAGCGGGAAGTGGAAATGCGAGCGGTATGCCTTCGCCAGGGTCAGCACGTCGCCACGCTCCTTCTCCAGCAAGCCGTCGATCCCCGCATTTGCATGGTCCAGCATATAGGCGTCGCCGGCCTCCTCGTCGCTGCCCAGGTCGGCAAACGAGTTCATCAACTGCAACTGCTCCTCCGGCAGGCCGGTCAGAAGCACCTCGTGGAACGCGGACCGCAGCGCCAGCGTGTCCGCGAACGGGCGGCGGGCATAGGCGCGCTCCAGCACCCACGGCGTGTTCTCCACCAGGCCGCCGAAGGTGGCGCCGAACCGGGCGTAGTCCATCGCGTTCACGTCGGCCAGCGTGATCAGATGCGATGTGGGACGCCCGGCCACGGCGGCGTGCCCCGGTCCACCCATGTGGTTGAACACGATGTTCAGCACGATGGCGGTCAGCGCGCCGAGCGTGATGCCGCTGCCGAAGATGATCTGCGCCCAATGCGGGAAGGCGTCGGCCACGAAAGGCTGTGCCGTCACCAGCATGCCCAGCCCGACGCTGGTGCTGACGATGACGATGTTGGCGTGGCTGTTGAAGTCTACCTTGCCCAACGTCTGCACGCCCACTACGGCCACTGCCGCGAACATCGCCAGCGCCGCACCGCCCAGGACCGGCAGGGGAATGCCCGCCACGATCGCCGCCGCCTTCGGCAGGGATCCCAGGATGATCATGATCACCGCCGCCGCGGCGACCACCCAGCGGCTTTTGACCTGCGTCAGCCGCACCAGCCCCACATTCTCTGCAAAGCAGGTATAGGGGAAGGAGTTCAGCACCCCGCCGATGAACGTCGCCACGCCGTCCGCACGGATCGCGCGGGCGATGTCGTCCTGATTGATGCGCTTATGCACGATCTCGCCGGTGGCGTAGACGTCGCCCGTCGTCTCCACCATCGTGATGACCATCACGATCAGCATGGAGATGATAGCCGTGACGCTGAAGGTGGGCACGCCGAAGTAGAACGGCGTCGTGTATCCCAGCCAGTCGGCCGACGCCGCCTCGCCGAAATGCGCGTCGCCCAGCACCCACGCCACCAGCGTGCCGACCACGAGGCCGACCAGCACGGCGACGGTGGCCATGAAACCGGTAAAGACGCGCTGGATGACCACGATCAGGCCCAGCGTTCCGAACGCATACAGCAGGTTGGGCAGCCGCACCGGGTTCTGGATGGCGGCCGGGCTCATGCCCAGCACGATGTCGTTGGCCGCAACCGGCAGCAGAGCGACGCCGATGATCAGGATGACGCTGCCGGTGACGACGGGCGGGAAGAATTTCACCAATTTGGAAAACGACCCGGCCACCAGGAAGGTGAACAAGCCGGCGCACAACACCGACCCGTAGATGGCCAGCAACCCGTCCGTGCCGCCGCCTGCGGCCAGGCCGATGGCGATCATCGGGCTGACCGCCGTGAAGGTGACGCCTTGCAATAGCGGCAATCGCACGCCGATATTCCCGACGCCGACGGACTGGATCAGCGACGCGATGCCACAGGTGAACAGGTCCGCGCTGATCAGATGGATCAACTGCTCCGGCGTCAGCTTCAGCGCGCCGGCCAGGATAATCGGCACCAGGACGGCGCCCGCGTAGAAGGCCAGCACGTGCTGGAAGCCGTAGGCCGCAAGCTTCGGGATCGGCAGCACCTCGTCCACCGGGTGGACCTTCTGCATGCGGGCGGGGATGACCCGCGGGACGTCGTCGATCAGGCTGGCGCTCATGGCTCTGGGTTCCTTTGGCAGGAGGGGTCAAGGCACGGCAGGGTCGTCACGCCGGGAGACCCTCGGCCGTGAACCGGTAGAGCCGGTCCGCCTTGAAGGGCGTCTGGCGGAAGCGGTGCCCGGTGGCGTCGCGGATGGCGTTCCCCAGGGCGGCGGCGATCGGGTTAAACGGGCTCTCGCTCATGGACTTGGCGCCGGACGGTCCCAACCGGTCCACCGTGTCGGCGAAATGGACCTGGGTGACCGGCACGTCGGCGAAGGCCGGGATGTGGTATTCACGGAACTTGCAGTTGATCACCCTGCCCGCCTCGTCGACGCCCACCGCTTCGAACAGCGCAGCGCCCAGCGCCATGGCGATGCCGCCCTCGATCTGGCCGCGGCACTGCATCGGGTTGATCACCACCCCCGCATCGGCGGCGTGGATGCTGTCCAGGATGCGGATTTCGCCGGTCGCGCGGCGGATGGCGACGCGGAAGGCCTGGACGTTGAACGCGACCGAGCGCGGCGTGCCGGTCGAGTGCCCGGTTGCCGACAGCTCGCCGAGCTCGTCCAGACCGATGGTGCGGCCCGGTACTGCCACGCCGTCCGGCCCCAGCGCGCATGCCTGCCGGCCGCATTCGGCCAGTTCGGCCGCCCGGTCCAGGATTGCGTCCGCCAGCGCCAGCGCCCCGCGCTGCGTCGCATACCCGGCCACCATGGTGCCGGTACTGCCGAACGCACCCGTGTCGTAGCCCGTACGGTCGGTGTCCGATTGGATGATTTTCACGCGCGCCGGACTGGTCCCGAGTGCGGACGCGGCGATCTGCTGGTGGACGGTGGTGGTGCCGTTGCCGAACTCCGCCGTGCCGACCGCGACCTCGTACTGTCCACCTGGCCGCAGCGTCACCCGCGATTGCGAGAGATGGCCCCGGGGCGGGATGGTGTCGAGCATTGCCAAGGCCATGCCCTGCCCGGTTATCCAGTCTCCCGGGGGTGGCTGCGGCGGCCCGAGCGCCGCCAGTTCCCGCTCCACGATGTCCAGGCACTGGTCCAAGCCGTAGCTGCCGAACTCAACGTCGTGTACCCCCTCGTCGATCGACCGCATGGGGTCGCCGGGCCGCACCACGTTGCGGCGGCGGAACTCGAACGGATCCATCGACAGCAGGCGCGCCAGTTCGTCCATCGCCGATTCGACCGCGAACACCGTCTGGCTCAGTCCGTAGCCGCGGAAGGCGCCGGCGGGCAGGGTATTCGTATAGACGGCGTAGGCGTCGACCTTCTTATTGTCGCAGCGATATACACCGAGGCACTCGCTGCATCCATGGAACAGCGTCCCCGTACCGTGATTGCCATAGGCGCCGGTATTGCTCACGACGTGGAGCTGCAACGCGGTCAGCCGCCCGTCGCTGGACGCGCCCAGCTTCACGCGCACCGTCATCGGGTGCCGTGTGGTGGTGGCGGTGAACTGCTCCTCGCGCGTCAGCTCCAGCTTGACGCGGCGGCCGGTCTTGAGCACGGCGAGCGCCACGACGTCTTCGGTCAGCATCTCCTGCTTGCCGCCAAACCCGCCACCGACGCGTTCGCAGAACACGCGCACGCGGTCCTCCGGCATGCCGAACACGCTGCACAGGGCGTTGCGGGTCAGGTACGGCGTCTGCGTGCTGGTGCGCATGTGCAACCGCCCGTCATCGGCGAGCCAACCGATGGCGCAATGCGTTTCCAGATGCGCGTGCTGGATGCGTTGGGACGTGTAGGTGCCGTCGTGCACCTGCGCCGCCGCCGCGAACCCGGCCTCCACGTCGCCGATGTCGCCGTGCACCTCCGCCAGGATGTTGCGCTGCGCGTCCAGGATGCCGGAGGCGGCCGGCTTGTCGTGCAGCATGGGCGCGCCGGGCTGCATCGCCTGCACCGGATCGAACACGGCGGGTAGCGTCTCGTAGGTGACGGCGAGGCGGCGGCAGCCTTCCTCGGCGGCGGCCTCGGTCTCCGCCAGCACGGCGGCGACGCGCTGACCGATGAAGCGCAGCACCGGGTCCAGCACGCGGCAGTCATCGACATCGTCCGAGGTATGTTCGTGCCGGGCAGTGGAGAACAGCGTCTGAGGCGCATCCTCATGCGTCAGCACCGCGACGACGCCGGGCACGGCCAGTGCTGCGGTGCGGTCGATGCCGGTGATGCGGGCATGGGCGTGGGGCGAGCGCAGCAGTTTCAGGTGCAGCACATCATCGGCCGCCACGTCGAGCGTATAGCGGGCGCGCCCGCGGACGATGTCGGGACCGGCGGGCGCGGGCACGTTGCGGCCGAGTGCATCGCCGGGCGCGGGCGCCTCCACGTGGCAGCGCCCGGCAATGGCGTCGCCGATCGCGCGATAGCCGGTGCAGCGGCAGAGATTACCCTTCAGCGCGACCGGCAGGTCCTGGCGCTGCGCGTCGGTCAGGCAACTGGCGGTCATGATCATGCCGGCCGTGCAGAAGCCGCACTGGAAGCCCTGCGCGTCCAGGAAGGCCTGCTGCATCGGGTCTAGGCTGTTGCCGGCCAGGCCCTCGATCGTGGTCACGTGGTGCCCGGCGGCGCGGGACGCCGGCACCAGGCAGCTATGCACCGGCTTGCCGTCCAGCAGCACCGTGCACGCCCCGCAATCCCCGGCGTCGCAGCCCTTCTTGACGCCGACCCAGCCGCCTTCGCGCAGCAGCGTGCGCAGGCACTGCCCCGGTCGCGGCGTCTGGCTCAGTTCCTGTCCGTTGACGGTGATCATGGCGCCAGCTCGCAACGGATTTCCTCGGCCAGGTGCAACGTCACGTGCTGCCGCCAGTCCGGCGCGCCATGCATGTCGTCAAAATAGGCGCCGGCCGGGATGGAAGCCGCGATCGCCGCCGCAAGCTCGGCCGCCGGCGGCACGGCCGCGAACCGCAACTGCACCGGCCGCGGGACGGAGGCGGTGATGGTCAGAGCGAAGCCGTGCGGGCCCAGCGTGCCGATCAGCAAGGCGCCGGAGCGGCCGTGCCGGGTCAGCGAGACCTGGCGGAAGCCGGTGCGGCGCGACAGGGCTTCAGCCGTCACTTCGATCTGTCGCAGCATCTCGCCCGGCTCGAGGGCCGTCTGGCTCGGCCCCGTCACCAACTCGGCGATCGGCAGGCAGCGGTCCTGCCCGTCCGGCATCCAGATGGTGCCGACACCGTCCAGCGCCGCCAACAAGGACGTCATCGACCCGGCGGGCAGCCCCAGGCAGATATTCCCGCCCACCGTCGCCATGTTCCAGATCTTGAACGACGCCAACAGCGCCCGGCAGCACTGCCCCACCAGTGGTGCTGCCATCCAGTCTGCCGCGAGCGACGCCTCATGCAATTCTGCGATCGTGCAGGTGGCCGCGATCTGCAAGCCGTCCCGCGTTCTCGCGAGCGCCGGCCACCCCATGGCGGCCAGGTCGATGGCCCGGCGCAGATGCGGCTGCGGCTCCGAATACAGCCATGTGCCGCCGCCGAGCCAGGCGTCTCCCGGGCGCCACGGCGTCAGCTCCGTCCGGGAGCCGGGTGCGTCCATCGTGGTGATAGTGTGCAGATCCAGTATCGGCCTCCATCGGTGGGCGTCGCGCTTGCGAGAGGTAGCGTAGCGGCGGACACTGCAAACCGCTGTCGCCAATTCAGCAGTGTTTGGCTGCGGGATCGGCAACAACGATGGAGGTGGTCACGACAGACAATGATATGCAGGTTCCGCCCCCGGTCCCGGCCACAGACAAACCGTTCAGCCGCCAATTGTCGCCGGCCCTTTTGGAGCGTGTGTTTCATCAGCCGGCGCTGATCTACTTCAATGCGGTCGCGCGACATTTATCCGTACGCGAGGCGTCTCGCCGCCTCAATACGGCGCCGTCCGCCGTCACGCGGCAGATCGCGCATCTCGAGGCCGTGCTGGGCCTTGCCCTGCTCGTCCGCGAAGGCCGCCGCTTGAAGCTCGCTCCGGCCGGCGAAATACTCTACCGCCACACGCGCGGGCTGACGACGACGCTGGTGTCGGCCATCGCCGAGCTGGACATGTTGCGCGGGCTGAAGGTCGGTACCGTACGGATTGCGTCGGCGGAGAGTGTGGGCCTGGCCTTCGTGCCGGAGCTAATCGCGGATTTTGGGCTGCAATACCCGAGACTGCACCTCACGGCGCACGTCGCGTCATCTGCTGAGGTGGTGGCTCAGGTTGCCAGCGGATTGGTGGATATTGGCTTTGCGTTCATCACCCGCGCCGTGCCGGACGTGGAGGTGGCGTCCCGGCGGGACGTGCCGATCGGCGTATTGATGACGCCGGGCCACGCTCTGGTGAAGGAAACCGACGTGAGACTGGCCAGATGCGTCGCGCACCCGTTCGCGGTGGCCACGCCGGACATCTCGATCCGCGACGTGATCGAGCCGTTTCTACACAGGGCGCTGCTGAGCCATCTACCGTTCGTGGAGGTCGACTCCATCCGTATGCTGGTCGCGCTGGCCTGCACCGGTCGCTACGTGTCGATCATGACGCCGATCGGCGCGGAACAGGAGTTGGCCGATGGGCGCCTGGTGTTCCGCGCCTTTCAGGATGCGGGGTTGCCCCGCAACCGCTTCGGGATCATCACGCGCACCGGGGGCAGCCTGAACTACGCCGCAGCAGTGTTTTTCGAACACGCGAAGCAGCGGTTAGGATCGGCAACGTTTCCATCCTGATTTCTACTATCAACGCCGGCTTGCGTGCGGACTGGTAAAGATGCGGTTGACTGGACTGTAGATCACTGCGCCGAGCCTCACGCGGCAGCCCGCCGGCCTTTCACAGGGATAAAGCACTGGCACGGTCCCGCCCCGCATCCGACCAACGGTCTCCATACGCATTTAGCAGTCATCGCCGATAAGCAGGCAGTCTGATGGCGGTTAGAACATCAACGGCGAAATAAGCCCTGGCGCGATTTCGCTCGCTGCCATGAGCTGCGCGATTGCGCATATTAAGAACAGCTCCGGATTGTGGCCGGGGAACGGGCGGTCAAGATCGGTCGACCGTAGCACGAGCCGGTACCGTCAGGTTGGCGGCTTGCCGGGATGGGCCAGGTCGCGTAGTCGGCCGTGATAATAACGCCTACCCTTCCCAGCTATGCCGGCTATCGCTTCCCAGCCGAGATCATCAGCCACGCGGTGTGGCTCTACTTCCGCTCTCCCCTGAGCCTGCGCGACGTGGATGAGATCCTTGCGGCTCGTGGGGTTGTGGTTGGCAATGAAACGGTGCGCCAATGAGCGGTCAAGTTCGGCCAGAGCTTTGCGAACCAGATCCGGCGCCGGCTGCCCAGTGCCGGCGACAAATGGCACCTCGATGAGGTCGTGGTGACGATCGCGGGCAAGAAGCACTGGCTTTGGCGCGCGGTGGACCAGGACGGCGTGGTGCTTGACATCCTCGTCCAGAACCGGCGCGACAAGGCTGGCGCCAAGCGTCTGCTGCGCAAGCTGCTCAAGAAGCAGAGGCGCCCACCCCGTGTCATGATCACGGACAACCTGAAGAGCTACAATGCTGCGAAACGAGAGATCATGCCCTCCGTCGAGCACCGGCAGCACAAGGGATTGAACAACAGAGCGGAGAGCTCACACCAGCCGACGCGACGGCGAGAGCGGCAGATGAAGCGCTTCAAGTCACCTGGGCACGCTCAGCGCTTCCTCTCCGCCCATGACGGGATCAACAACCTCTTTCCTCTCCGCCGCCACCGCAACCCCGCCGCCCAGTATCGAGCCGCCCGGACCCAGGGCGTTCAGGTCTGGGTCGAGATCACCGGTGTTGCTACGCCAGCATAACCGTCCATGTAACCGGCCTTGCCGCGTGCAGTATTGCGACCATTGCCGATCAACTTGACGGTGCCTCAGGGACACATCGGCCATGTTCTATGGCAGCCGCGATGACTTCGGCAGGGAAGGCACGGTGATCCTCTTCCCAAAATGCCGTGACGAAAGCATAAGCGACCGGATCAAAGTCCTGGAATGCTAACGCGGTGACATGTCTCCCAAGTGACGTTCTCTGGCGCGATACGGGCCGCAGTGTCCGGCCGTACGCTTTGGCCACAAGGCTTCTGCTGATCTCCACAGGCCTGGTGGCGACGCTTGCGGGATGCGGGCTCGACGACACCCTGCATCGGATGGATCTCGCCACCTATCAGCGGCAGTGCAGCGAGTTCGGCTTCACCCCCGGGACGGACGCCTTCGCTCAATGCATGCAGCGGCAGGCAGCGCAGCGGGCGGAGGAGAACCAGCGGACACTCGACCGCATCCATCGCGATGAGGCAGCGGACAAGTCCAAGACGAAGTAGCGCCGCCGGCCAGCATTCGGTGAGATGATCGCGCATCGCCTCGGCTGAGCTGGGGCGCCGATACCGACTGCGGATCCGTCAGGTTTCACGACGACTGAGGACCGCCAGGACCGTGAACAAGGCGCAGGTTACGGCGGCGAAATACGGCAGGCCATGCCGGGTCAGGTCCATGGCCGCGCCGGCCGATCCGGGCCCGATAAACGCGCCCAGGCCCCAGGCAACGGACATCACGGCATAAAGGGACACCAGGTCACCGCCCTGGAACCGGCTTCCGACCACGGTCATCATGATGGTGTAGATGCCCACGAACAGGCCTCCCCAGACGAATAGCAGCGGATAAGCCAGATACGGCAAGTCGATGACGAGGGGCCACACCAAGGCGCCCAGGGCGGACGCCACACCCAGTCCGATGACCAGCTTGCGTCGGTCCACGCGGTCGCCCAACCACCCGATTGGGAGCTGCAGCAGGATCGCGCCGAGCAGCAGGATGGACACCAGCAGGGTTGCAGGCCGCTCGCCCCATCCCGCCCGCATGGCGTAGATCGGCAGGAATGACAGGCCGGCCGTCTCCAGCGCCGCGTTCGCAAGCGTGGCGCCGAGCGCCACCGGCGCCAAGACGAGGTAGCGCAGGGGATTGGCGTGGGACGGGCGCTCGAAGGCCGGGGCCCGCACCCAGGGCATCGCCACGCACAACAGGGCCAGGAGCGCGATCCCGCCGCCCAGCAGGTAGGGCAGCAGCCCTTCGGGACCCACGACTGCCAGGATCACCGGCCCCAGCGCGAAGCCAAGGGAGAGTGCCGCGGTGTAGACCGCCATCGTACGGGCGCGAGTTGCCTCGTCGCTGAGCTGGCTGAGCCACGTTTCGGACATCACAAACAGCGTCTCCGACGCTGCCCCCAGCGCGATACGCAACGGAAACCAGAGCCAGATCGAGGGGACGATGGGAAACAAGGCGAGTGCGGCCGCGGCCGCCAACAAGGCGACCGCGATGGGCAGCTTGGGGCCGGTGCGCCAGGAAAGGCCCGGCAGCAGCGGCGCGATCGCGAGGACCCCGACCGCGTGCATGGCGGCGTTGGCCCCGATGAAGCTTTCGCCGAAGCCCGCCCGCGACAAATTCAAGGCGAGCAAAGGGGCGCTCAGCCCGTAGGTGAGGCCGAAGATCATCGCGGTCGCGACGATGGAGGCGAGCGCCGGCAGCTTCGACCGGGTGGGCCGGCCCTCCGCGAGCAGCGCTCTCCGACGTTCCTGATAAGCGCTCCGCGTGGCGTGCAGACGGGCGAACCAGCTCTCGTCGCCCGTCTCCAATACCTGCCGTAGGGTCTGGGCGTAGTCGAGGACCAGCCCCGGCGTCCAGGTCATCGCCTCGGCGCGGGCTCGCCACATCGTAAGCAGCCACATGGCCGGATCGGTGAACAGCCGCAGCAAGACGCGCCAGACCGGGCCGGTGCCGAGGGCGCCCTCGACCGCGGCGTCCAGCGACAGGGCTACGGTCGAGGAGCAGTTGCGGCTTGTCAGGTTGTAGGTCCGCGTGCGGCGGTAGACGTCGAGGAAGGCGCGCAGGGCGGCCCCGTTGTAGCGGTCGAACGCCACCTCGCGGTCGGGCGGCTTCCAGGCCGCGACCTCCTCCTTCAGCGAGGGACGGTAGCTGCCGGGGACGTCGTTCTCGGCGCCGGCGAGCAGCAGGTGCCGGAACTCCGTCGGCGAGTGGTCGAGGTCATCAGCGGGACACAGGCTCACGTAGACGTCGGGCGGGGCTGACAATGCGGCGTGGCCGGTGGAGATCACCCCATTCTGGTCGATGGCGGCGATGTAGCGGCTGACCACCGGGACACGCTGGGCGTGCTCAGCGGAGCCTACTGGGGTCCAGACATGCACTGTCAGGGTCGGCCCCTTGTTCCACGAGGCTGCCTCGGCTTCGGTCGGGTGCAGCAGGCCCCGCGCGTGCCAGTTGGGCCCCGCGAAGAGCGGTAGGTCGGTCACGGAGGCGCCGGGCGGCATGCGTCGCAACTGCAACCCGAGGCGTGCCAGGCTCCAAGAAGCGGCGAGCAGCGCGATGCCGAGACAGAACGGCACCGTGTGCCGATGCGGCACCGGCCAGGGTGCCCAGACCAGGGCCGCGACGACGAACTCGAGAAGCGCGGTGACGATGGCCTGGCGCCAGCGCGCCGAGCGGACCAGCAGCGCCGCGGCGATCCGGAAGGCGCCGTCCAGAGCCAGGGTCGCTCCGATGACGATGGTCGCGACAATATTGTCGTCCCAGGGAACGTCGATGACCAGGAAACCGAGTGCAAAGAACGTCAGCGCCTTGAGCACCTGGAGCGCTGCGTTTGGGAAACCGAGCGCGGCCAGCCTGAGCAGCACGGCGGTGCCCTCGATGACGAACGCCACCCCGACGACGTCGGTGGTGACGACGATTGCGCTGTCGAACAGGTCATCGATGAACACCAGGCTGGCCAGCAGGCAGAGTCCGGCGAGCCCCAAGAAGAGCCACCAGCGGGCACGCAGCGGGCTCGCCCCAAGGAGAAGCAAAGTCAGACGGATCATGCGTGGTTCCGATGCCGTGGCGGGTTTGCCGACAACGGGATATTTGCTCATCACGAGGATGCGCTACCCCCGAAACGTAGTGGCCACATACCGGCGGCACCGCTCGGTCCTGTTCGCGGACCGCTGGTCCATCACCGAAGGCGAGGCCTTGCTGCTCCTGCCTGGGCGTCTGCTTTCCATGGTGGCAGCTGGAGTCCTAGTGTCGTTTAGTGGCATGGCCACCCCTGCCGCGCGTTGGGGCCTATGCCTGGGCGGAAACGCCGATGCTGGCGCAAACCAGGTGGAGTGGACGCCCTTGTCGCAAGCGCCTCAGGCCGACATCTTCTTCCATGTCCGCGTGGTAATGAGCATCGTGCTCGGCCTCGGCCTCACGCGGCTCCTCAATGGCACCTCGCGTTTCGCGCAGCATCCAGGGCGGCAGGCCGTTGACCTCGTCCATCTCGGCTGGGTGGTCTGGACGGTGCTGCTGCTGGTTCACTTCTGGTGGTGGGAGTTCGCGCTCGCCGCCACGCCGCGCTGGACTTTTGAGCTCTACCTCTTCGTCGTGGCCTATGTCGTGCTGCTCTTCCTGTTATGCACGCTGCTCTATCCGGACGACCTCGACGGCTACGCCGGCTACGAGGACTACTTCCTGTCCCGCCGACGCTGGTTCTTCGGCCTCCTGGCCGCAACGTTCGTGTTCGACTTCGTGGACACGCTGCTGAAAGGCGCCGAGCACTACGCGGCCTTTCACGGCGAATACCTGGTCCGGCTCCCGGTCTGCCTGACGCTCTGCGGCGTCGCGATGATCACCCGAAATCGCTGGTTCCACGGCAGCCTCGTCCTGGCGAGCCTTGCTTACGAGGTTTCTTGGATCTTCCGCCTCTTCGATCGGCTGACGCCGGGCTGAGCGGCGCCGCCCACCTCGCGTCGCGGCCAGGTCCGCCGTCAGGTGCAATCAGCGTGGCCACGCTGCCGATGATTGCGATCCCAGGTACCGCCTTTATGCGTCCACGTGCAGTGATTGTGGGCCAGAACCCGACTTTGCCGCAGATTGAAGGGGACTGTGGCACCCCGAACCGTTATGAATCAACGCGCATGGCTGAAGCCGACTGTGGAAAGTGACATTGAACTAAGCCGCTAACGCGGCAGTATTTCACCACGCCCATACGGTTCTGCAATGTTGTCGATGGGGTATTTGCTCCATCGCCTGCGTTGCTTGGGTGACAGTTGGGGAGAGCGCCACAGCGGCGTGTGACCGGGTTCGGAGGCAGGATGGCGCTGCTGTTGTCAGCACACCATCACAGGAGATGCCCCATGAGCCCGCTTCGTCGTCGCATGATCGAGGACATGACGGTTCGCAACCTCTCACCCTACACGCAGCGCAACTATCTGTTCGCTGTGAGCCGTCTCGCCCGCCACAGCCGGATGTCCCCGGCGGAGCTTGGGCCGGAGCAGCTCCAGGATTACTTGAACCACCTGGTCGAGCGGAAGGTCTCGCCGTCGTATTTCAACGTCAACGTCGCCGCCCTGCGTTTCCTCTACATGGTCGTGCTGGAGCGGGACTGGATGCTGCCCAAGCTGCCCTTGCAGAAGAGGTCGCATAAGCTGCCGACCGTGCTCAGCGTCGAGGAGGTCGGCCAGTTTCTCGCGACCGTCCCCGACCGCAAGATGCGCGCCGTGCTGGTCACCGCCTATGCCGCCGGACTGCGTGTCTTCGAAGTCGTCGCCCTGCGCGTGAGCGATGTCGACAGCGCGCGCATGACGCTGCGCGTCGCCGACGGCAAGGGCGGCAAGGCGCGCCTGGTCATGCTCTCGCCGAAGCTGCTCGACCTGCTGCGGACCTACTGGAAGGCCGAGCGTCCCCGCGCCGAGTGGCTGTTCCCGAGCCGCGACCCGGCCCAGCACGTCAGCATCCGCAGCGTCCAGCTCGCCTGCCAGATCGCCCGTGAGGCGGCCGGCATCGGCAAGCATATCACCATGCACACGCTGCGGCACAGCTTCGCCACCCACCTGCTCGAAGCCGACACCGACCTGTGCACCATCAAGCTGCTGCTCGGCCATCGCAGCCTGTCCACCACGGCGCGCTACCTGCACGTCGCCACCAGCACGGTCTGCGCCGTCCCCAGTCCGCTCGACCGCCTCGACCTGGCCCTGCCGGCTCCCTGACCGCGGCCGATGAGCCGCGCGGAGCTGGAGGTGGCGGACGTGTTCCGCCGCCACGGCGCGACATACCGCGAAAAACATGACGGCACGCTCGATCGTGCCCGGCTGCGGGTCATGCGCGCCATCGAGCTCTGCCGGACGGCGGCGTTGGGCGGCCATGTCGAGCAGTGCGATGCCTGCGCGCATCGCCGGGTCGCCTACAACTCTTGCCGCAACCGCCACTGCCCCAAGTGCCAGGCGCTGGCCCGTGCGCTCTGGCTGGAAGCCCGCAAGGCCGATCTGCTGCCCGTGCCCTACTTCCATGTCGTCTTCACCCTGCCGGAACCGATCGCCGCCATCGCGCTGCAGAATAAGCGCGTCATCTACGACATCCTGTTCCGCAGCACGGCTGCGACCTTGCGCACCATCGCGGCCGACCCGCGTCACCTCGGCGCCGAGATCGGCTTCGTCGCGGTGCTGCACACCTGGGGCCAGACCTTGCGCACCATCCCCACCTGCACTGCATCGTCCCTGGCGGCGGGCTGGCGCCCGACGGCCAGCGCTGGATGGCCTGCCGGTCCGGCTTCTTCCTGCCGGTCCGCGTGCTGTCCAGCCTGTTAAGGGCGCGACCGCATTCACCGGAAAACCCGGGTTAGCGCCGGGCTGAGCGGCCACTCCGAGGCTGTACACCAAACCCCTCCGATTTTGGCTTTGCCGAACCCAGCATTTCCAGGCTGTTTTCGTGGTGGCCATGGCTGTGCACGAACCTAGAGATAAGTGCACGGCGACGCTGCCCATCGCTGCCACGAGCGCAGCGGCAGGCGTTCAAGGCGCTGATAGAACTTGACTTTCTGTTCTTAACCCGGAGTTTCCGGCGTATGCGGTCATGTCCTCCACCCACGCGCGCGACATGATCCAGGTCGTGTTGTCCATCCAGGCGGGTCGCGTCTTGCCGTCGATGCTGTTGCGCAAGCTCGGCACCTCGAACCGCCGCAGCCTGCTCTATCGCGCCTTCCGCGAGCTCGGCCGCGTCGAGCGCACCCTGTTCCTGCTGCGTTTCTTCTCCAGCATTGAGGTCCGCCAGGTCATCCGCGCCGAGACCACTAAGATCGAGGCCTACAACGACTTCCTCGACTGGGTGACGTTCGGTGGCCCGGTGATCAAGAGCGGTGACCCTGTCGAGCAGGAGAAGCAGCTCAAATACGCCAGTCTCGTCGCCAACACGGTCATGCTGTCCAACGTCGCCGATCTAACCAAAGTGCTCACCGACATGGCCAAAGACGGTCACCCCGTCACGCCAGAACTCGTGGCCTCAACAAGCCCCTACATCCGCAGACATATCGGCCTGTGCGGCTGAGCGGAACAGAAAAGCAGCGTAAGGCGGCTATCGTTCCAGGACGCGATAGATGGTGGCCGGATGGACGTTGAAGGTCCTGGCGACGGCGCTGATGGATTTTCCGTCGCGGACGAGGTCTCTGGCGAGTTCCTGCTGATCGGGCAACGTTTTCTTTGGCCTACCAAAGGCCACGCCGCGTGCCTGTGCGGCCAGTCTGCCTTCCTGTGTGCGGCTGAGGATGAGGGTGCGCTCGAACTCCGCGATGCCGGCGAAGACTGTCATGATCATCCGGCCGGACGGGCTTGTGGTGTCGGCCCAGGGCTCATCAAGCGACTGTAATCCTGCGTTCTTCTCGGTGATACGCTCGGCTATGCGCAGGAGTTCGGAAGTCGAGCGAGCGAGCCGGTCCAGGCGCGTGACCACCAGCACGTCGCCTTTGCGCAGGTGGCCGAGCAGTTTCTCGAGCTTGAGGCGGTTGCGCGCGGCACCCGAGATCTTCTCCTCGAACAACTTCTCGCACCCGGCGGCGGACAGGCGTTGACATTGGCTGGTCAGGGTTTGCTCGTCGGTCGAGACCCGGGCATAGCCGAGCCTCATGGGAGGCCCCCCGGCTCTTCGCAAAACATATTGCTAAAGTGACGGTTTCCGCATAGGTATTTTGCGAAGAAAAAGCGTGTGATTTCAGTTGGCCTCCTCTCTGCCGCAAAAGTCCTACAGACCGTGTGAAAACTCGGCCGGATGGATTCCGGTGTGGCGACGGAGCGGGTAGAATCCCGCCATGGCGCACATTTCAGGTCACGACCGATCGCAGACTCTGCTGTTTCCAGAGTCAGTCG
>JAABUX010003756.1_pt1 | contig 19826 bp, 19 predicted proteins | sample 5561851 | NCBI WGS metagenome assembly JAABUX01 (sample SAMN10711883, study PRJNA513361) | rock metagenome | isolation source: Antarctica rocks | place: Antarctica: Victoria Land, Richard Nunatak red sandstone | collected 2016-01-03 | reverse complement strand
GGTTGCATGGATTGCTGAGCAACCACGAGGGCAAACACGTCACTCTCGTTTTGCAGTGCTCGCACCGGCTTCGTAGCTCCATTCCTTGTTGATGAGGCTTTTGATTTCGCCGACAGAATCTTGACATATGGGTCCACTTTATCCAGGCCCTCAATAATCTCATTCATCATTTGGGTGGGAGACACTTCCTCATCCTCCTGATGACGATCATCTCCTGCCTCTTTGGAGGCAGGATGTTCGTTCTCCGAAGCCGCTTGGAACTGTGCTCTGTTTGCTCGCCGTGCGGCTCCAAAGACACGTCCGTGAATGTACCCAAAATACTGGGACCCAAGTTGTAAAGGATCAATATGCCGCACGACATCCGTCAAAGCGGTGTAATATGGGCGCAAGAGTGAAGCCGCAACCTGACAATCTCCATAGATGTAAAACCATCCCTGTATCTGATGCAAGTAAGGAGCAAGTTGTGGAGGTATGCTGATCTGAGCAAGCGGTACGTCCCTCTCTGATAGTGAGTCGGCTGTCCAATACGATGGTTGACGAGTGCGCTTCGAATGCCACAAAAGGCCACTCCGCAAGGGGTAGTGTGACAGCACCTGGGGAATAAGCTGGTTGACAAGCCAGTCTTCAGTATACTGTGCTGTCCAGATTCCATGAGGGCCAACCATCTGCTTCCAGGGGAGTTGATCTCCACTCTCCACAGAAGCTAAATACCGATCCGCCTCTATGCAATAGAGCAGTTCTATGGTCTTCTGGGGAAGATAGACAGGGTTTCCAGCATAACAGGGGTAAATGAGGACATGCTCCACCTCTTGACCCCCAAGATGCACACGGAGGCCAAAATTCTCTCTATCGAAAATATGCCAGGGAGAAGTCCCTGCGTCGTAATCGAACTCACGAGCGAACTGCTGCATGAGTTTCCAGAGCCAGGGTTCAACAGTGAGGATATTGAATCCGTGCAGGTGAGACCCTGGCATCGACATAGGCAGATACTTCCATGTCTGGAGCGTATCTTCCGTACTGACGAGAAGAGTTTTATAGGTGTGGCAAACGTCGTCAATGCAGGTACACAATTCCTTGGCCTCTTGTTCAGAAAGAATGACGGTTGTTTGCTCCAACTGTGCTTCAAAACTTCCGTCTTCTGTCTGCTGTAGAAAACGACGGGTTCCCCAATGAGGTGGCGTCTCTAACCCTGTCATCAAGGTTGCTAGTATCTGTCGGTGGGTAAGGTGGCAGGTAAGTCCATGGAGGAGTACATTGCTAAATTTAATGCTGCATGCGCCGTCGCCGAAAGCGAGTGGGAGATCACACTCGACAGCCACTTTTGGCTTGATGACGGTCAGACGCCTTCCTTCCTGTGTTCGAGATTGCTTGAAGTCCCCTTTTGCCAATAGATCATGGAGGTCCGGGTGATCATCGAGCGCATGCATGATATCAACAGAGAGCGCATGGGTCAAATCATCTGCGAGTTGCTCCTTGAGACGCTTGACCACCTCGAAACGAAGTTCACGATAGAGCTGATTCGCTGTTGCCTGTTTTTGAAGTTCGTGGAGAGCTACATCAAATATTTGTTCTTCTCCACGATGGCCGTGTCGCTTGACCACCACCAACCGATGAGCATTCGTCGCAACCAAAAAGAGCGGGGTGAGGTGATACCCATAAAAGCGTGCTTGCTCCAGTACCTCATCCAAATGCGTTTCGTCTGGTTCTTTGGCTTCGACAATGACGAGCGAGGTATCAGCATCTTGCTCCTTCTGCTCACTCGTTGAAAAATAGATATGGTCGATTGATGGCTTTCTCCCTCGTTTTCCTGCTCCTGGCTCGTATGTTTTCAAAGAATATTGCGGGCGACGACACTCGTCAGGATAGCCGAGATGTTGGAAGAAGGGCACGACAAATTTCGATTCGACCTCCGCTTCATTGAGGAGCAAGGATGAATCAAAAGCTTGGAGCCAAGCAAGGAACTGATCGAACCATGTATCATCCGTTAGCATGCAATAGAGACCTCTACCAGCAAAGCACTATGTTATCCCGCTGATCTTCTTTCTCTCCCCTCTCATGACCAGGGAACACGCTCGACGAAGACCTCGTATACATGATATCATACAGAACAAAAACTGTGCCGTGGTTATCTACTTTGCGGCTGCGCGGCTTCCTCCTTAACGTCGAGCCAACTCGGTCACAGGCACACCGATTCCTGGGTCTAGGAATGCCCAAGGCGTTCTCTGGAGAGACAGGAGGATATCATTCTTCCCTGAAACTCCCAGAATGTTCCTGAATGCTTCCGGTACGTCCTCCACGATGCAGAAGCGTCCTGAACTAGGCGGTATCATCCCTGGAAGTCGGGAGAGTTGCACAACGTCCCACGATGATCACACGTTGTCAATGGAGTGTGTAGATCACTCATAACGTTCTTGTTCAGCCCAGTGCAACGCAACGCTTTCTCTGGACCATGTGGAAGAAAATTCCCAAGCAGAAGTGACGACTTACGCTGGTCACCTCCTCCGGTCCAGGCGTCACTTATGACCGAGGATCGAGGACACCAACGAATGGAGCAGTCCATATCTCCTGGACGGCAACGAGGTCTTTTCCTTCGGGTCGAGCTTGGTAGAGCATGGGACAATGACAGAGAGAATGAAGAAGAGAATAGTCAGGCAACAACGCCGCGCTCCAAGTGGGCCGAACCGCATTAACCACCACAACGTGGAAGGGCGTGTGATGCGGCTCAGACGACGCTCTGACACAGGTGTGATACGGCTGTGACGTCGCTTATACTCGCGCTCGCAAAAGTTGTGAGCCTTCTATATAAATTGCTCTCAACTTATGAAGTAGTTAAAAAGGCATTGGCGGATAATCCGTGTCCAGGCCGAGCGAGACGGGGTAGGTGCGCTTGTTCTCACGCCACCTATATTTCGCGTAGGGGCCGTGCTCCGTGAAATCAAAAATGAGAGGCACCAGTTCTTTCGGAATAGGTGGTTCACCCCCCTGGCGGAAGAAGCGCGCCACATCTGGATGCACCTCACGCTCAACGCTTTTCGGAGTCGCTTTCTGGTGCTACTTCTGCTGTTTCCGGTACTTCCAAGCACTATGGAACCGTTCAACCTCGTCACGCAAGAACATCTGTGTGCCTTTGATAAAATACGGAAAGAGCTTGCCTTCCTCTGCCCAGTCATAGATGGTCTGACGCTGCACTCCGAAGAGTCTCTGCACCTCCGAAGTACGCATCCATGCCTGAGCCGGGTAGTAGCGAGCAAAGGCGTCAAAGATCATCTCGCCGAGCTTCGTCATGTGAAATATCTGTGGTAGGCGAAAGCCCTGCTGATTGAGCGTATGTCCAAAGAGCGTCCTGGCAATGCGGCTCAGGACAATGATGATATCTTCCGCAGCGGAATAGCCTTCTCCATAGTTTGCGACAGCCTGAAGATCACGACCCAGAGTGCTGTTCCACATCCTCTCGCGTGTATAGCGAGGCGGATTCTTGCCAAAGGGAACGCACAACATATTATTCAGTTCATTCGCACGCGCATAGGTAAGCTGCAGCGTCTGTTCAATCGTTTCCCGGTGATCGGGAGTCATGGTTCTTCTCGTCTTTTGTGGAGCTAAAAGCATACACACGCTTTCTGGTCAAAGCATAGCGCATCTGTCAAGCCGCGTGCTTGGTGAACGGATCGCCGGAAGAAGTCGAGGCGGGTAGACGACTACACCGATCCCTTCAGGCAAAATCTTCTCGGTTCTTGCCCGCGCAAAACCAGTCATATGAAATATGACTGGTTTTGCGCTTCAAAAGTAACAGTGACACCCCTCTTTTTATCGTTTCCCCCTTGAACAGCAAAATCGGTCTATTTCATGGTTGACAAATGTAAGTTTACATATATATACTTACATTATGATAATCGTTTCTACCAGGTCACTCTCGGTAGTGACCGCGAAAGGACTGAACGTCCGATGCAACCGTTCCAAACGCTCTGGACTCGCAGGCATGTAGACCTCCACAGTCTCGATCCAAGGATGCTCAGGATCATGCGTCTCTTGGTGATCCTGGTCATCGTTACTATCGTGATGGCCGCCATGTCCATCGCGTTCTTTTCAATCACGGTCGTGCTTCAGGCACTCGATGGTATTCTCCTCACCCTCCAGGCTGTGCTGTGGACTATCGAGCGCGGAGACATTTTTCTCAAGGCTGTGCTGTGCGCGCTCATCCTGCTCGTTGTGATCACTTCCGTGACCAAGCAGTATGGCTCCTTCCTTCGCCGCCTATTCCATCTGCCATCACACCGATACTGGAGGTAAGACATGACTACTGAGCATCAACGCGTCATCGACCTGGTTCTACGCGTGGTTTCTTCGCGCACTACGGAACTGGCCATGATGACCAAATACGTTCCCAAAGACGACAAGCCCGATACCAGCAAAGAAAATCTGCGCGAGTCGATGCTTGGCTACCACCTGGGCCGCATTGCACACTACGCAGAGTACGGGGTAAACGTAAGTGCAGAGAATGCCCAGGAGTCAATTAGTGCCGTTCTCAAGCTCATTTTCCGTAACCCATTTCAGGATAGTAGCCAGCCACCGGCAGGATTTCATCGCAGCGAGTTGGGGCAACTCATTAACGAAGCATACACACGCATGGTCTCCATCGCGGACCTCATCAGCCCCACAGACGCCTATCGGCTACTCCACGTGAGCAGACAATCCATCTACGACATGATTGAGGATGGGAGGCTGACCCCGATTTATGTAGGCGGGAAGACACTGCTCAAAGTGCAGCAGGTGGAGCAACTCAAAGTGCAGCGTACTGAGCACCAGCGCGAACAGCAGACCAGCGTCGGAAAATAAGAAGGCTAGTTTGGTTATAGTCTGTTCTCATAGATAGACGGCGAGTGTTATTCGATGCCTCTCATCTGAAGTACTTCTGAAAGTGTCTTTCCTTGTTCGTCTTGAGGTATTGGCACTTCAAAATAGGGCCTCGCCGCTTCATACAATGATAACAGATCACGGACAGCTTCCTCTTTCCTGCGCTCTCTCCTAATCCGCTTTTCAAGTAGAAATTATGATCTGCTTTTGGGAAAATCCTTTGCTATACATTTCATATCATTAATATCATTACTTTACAATGAAATGATATGTTAGTATACTCTCTTATAGACAGTACATGATGAGGAAACAGAAGGAGACCTATGCTATGAGCACCGACCAAAACCTTCCGAGAGACCCGGTTGCAGCAGCCGACCTACTCACTGCTCTGATCTTGAAAGACCAGGATGAGACGATTTGTCGTTATCCGACGTGCCACAATCCCCGACGGCAGGAAACGGGAACAGGAAGACCATCAACCTATTGCAGCAATTCGGACCATACCGCCGTTTCAAATCACCGAGTACGAGCCAACTTGAAAGCAATAGCTGCGGGCGTGGTACAAGAAGGTGCAGTAAAACGAGAGCAACCACCAGTAGGAGTTATCCCTGTCGAATCATTACGAAGTTCCGTCATCCAAGGAATGACTCAGCTTCAAGGTACTCTCGAACGCTACATTACGACGCTTGTGGAACTTGCTGATCCAGATGTTTCTGCGGCACAAATACAAGCGACACTGGATCGAGCTGATACCCGCATCGCTGAAGCACTCCAGAACGCGAGTACAGAGAGATCGCTTCGTCTCGCCGCCGATGCTGCAAGCGTTGCTGCACGACAGGACGCGCAAGCGGAGCGAGAAGCCGCCGAACTCGCCATTCAGCACATGGAAGAGGCTGAGGCCAGAACACAGCGTGTGCAGGTGGAGACTGAGCAACAGATCGTCGCGGTGCAGGCAGAGCGCGATGAGATGGTCAATTATGTACGTGTTGAGGCGCGGCACCAGATTGAGGAGACCTTCCACCAGGCGAAGGAAGCAGTTGCCATAGCCGAGGCTGCGGCTGCAACGGCGCAAGAGGAAGCAAGGCAGGCAGACGCACGAGCACACGATGCTGAGGTTGATGCTCGTATGCGGGTCGCGACTGCTGATCGGTTGGTGAGTGAGGCCAACGCCACGCTAGAGCGCGAACGCACAGAAGTAGACCGACTGCGAGGAGAGCTTTCGGCTACTATAACCGAGGCCCGCAAACGCGCCGACGCTGATCGTGCCGAGGCAGCCGCCACGCTGGAGCGCGAACGCACAGAAGTAGACCGACTGCGAAAAGAACTTGCGACGGTTACGACGGATGCTCGTGAGCAGGCTACCGCAGATCACGATGAAATGAATCGACTTCGAGGAGAACTTGCAGCTAGCCGCACACGCGCTGACCAGCTTGCGACCCTCTCCGACGAGCTACGAACCCAGCTCACGGAAGGACAGAAACTTACTCAGCAATAGTTGGGGGAGTACTACTTTGCACTGCGTGGCAGCTTCGCGCATATTGGGCCTTCCTGGGAGGACATATCCGTGCTTGAAAGGGTGTCTATTGCGTTACCCTCAAGCACCCGAGTCGATGATCCAGTTCAGGAAGGCAAGCAAGGCATGGCCGGATGGTCACGCCTTGCTTTTTCCAGAAAGCCAGAAAAACAGTCAACCATACTTATGGGTATCCTCTTTTCCCTTTTTCTGGCTTTCTGGCTTCAAAAGATATATACTTCTATTACATGAGAGACCATCTCTCCTTAAAAGGAACCGCCGAGGTCAAGGAGAGTATATCTCCCATCGTAGATCTGAACAGCAGGAAAGGAGACACTACGCACATGGAATTGAGCTTCCCGGCTCTGGAACAGGCCGAGTCGATTGAAAACGCAGTGGCCATCGCGATGCAAAAAGGAGGCGTGGGCAAGACCGTGACAGCGGTCAACACGGCTACCGCCGCAGCACGTCAAGGCAAACGAGTACGCCTCGTCGATATGGACCCCCAGGCGTCACTAACCCTTTATTTCAAACACGTTTATAAGAAACCGATCACTCAGACGATGTATAACCTGCTCGTCGAAGGACAATTGATTGAGCCAATACGCTTGAGCAGACTCATTTCTCTACTTCCAGCGAACATCGACCTAGCCGCCGCCAACCAGGTATTTACCGTTCTTCCCACCACAAGGCAACTCCCAAACAGAGTCCTTGCTCGTTGTCTCGCCCCCTACGCCAAAGATGTGGATCTGCTCATCATCGATTGTCCACCATCCCTTGACCTGCTCACAGTGAATGCACTCGTGGCAGCCAGGCGCATGGTGATCGTCGTCTCGACCGAACAAATGGCTGAAGATGCGCTCCCAAAAATCACAAACACGGTGAGGGCCGTTCGCACAAACTCCGCGCAGGGAGCCAATCCGCAGCTCGAAGTGGTCTGTATGTTACCATCGCAATACAACACCCGAGGTAGCTCGTCGCCGGAGATACTGCAAAGCATCACGAACGAGTACAGCAAAGACTACTATATCTATCCTGAGCCAGTTTTGCGCCGCGAAGCCTACCAGAAAGCGGTCAAGCTCAGTGTCGATGTTGGCGCCATCGATGGCGATCTGGGAGCATACTGGGACCGATTCACCAGGTCGATGATCTTGGGGATTGCAGAAGAAAGCCAGGTTGCCCTATGACAACACAAAAAGAAACTAGAACGAAAACGCCAAAGACCCCTAGGACGAACGTGCTTGACGATCAGAGTAGCGAAGACGAGGCACCAAATGCTGCATTTACCGCAGCACTGGAGCTTGCCAGGCAGTCAACCTCGGCTCCTGCTCAGACGACACGCTCACAGGAACAAGTACGGTTAGAGAGCCAGAGTACCAGCAAGCCAGAAAAGCAGAAGCCAGATCGCGCCGGTGAAGGCTACACCAAAGCGACGTATCGTGTACGCAACGAGGCGACTGACGCAGTTGAAGATATGCGTTTGCTGCTCAAGCGCACCTATGGTATCAAAGCACTGCGCGAGGAGATCGTCGAGGAGGCGATCCTAGCGACCCAGCGCGACCTGTTGGAGAACCGGGAGGCAAGTTTCCTGGTACGCTACTTGAAGGAAACAGAAAAACAGTAAGCCAGGAAGCCAGAAAAAAGAAGGGGTACAATCCTAGCGATTGTACCCCTTTCTCATGCTTCAGACTCCACTTTGCGCTACATTCCCGTCATCTACTCGATCCTCTTCTTGGTCATATGCAAGGAGTACCCGACGTTCACCTCGCTTTCCTTCCGCCGTTTCAGTGACAACGCCCCGTTCCACCAGCTTCTCGGTGAGCCGGTAGGCTTTTTGATAGCCCACACCAAGCACTTTCTGCAACCACGACTTTGAGAACAATTCCATGCGCTGCTGTGTCAGTTTTTCGATAATGGTCGCGATCAGATGCTCATCATCATTCTCTCCAGGAAGGCGATCCGAATCGGTCTCTTCAGTATCCTCATCTGGAGTCTCGTCCTCTGTCTCATCGTCACCTTTCTCTGTGCCGACAGACGACCATGCATCATCAAAAGATGCCTGATGCACATTCTGAGAATCAAGAGGCTGTACTCCCACAGACGGCTGCGCTTGACGCCAATAGGTGGCAAGCCTTTCTGCATCTTCATCCGTCATAAACGCTCCCTGAATGCGTGTAGGAGTAGATGCCTCACCAGGTAAGTAGAGCAAATCGCCACGCCCAAGTAAGCGCTCAGCACCACCTTTATCAAGAATAGTCCTTGAATCCACAGCAGAACTCACCATGAAGGCGATTCTGGCGGGGATATTGGCCTTAATCAGACCTGTAATCACATCTACACTGGGGCGCTGCGTGGCAATAACGAGATGAATACCTGTTGCGCGTGCCAGTTGAGCCAAGCGGCAAATCATGCCTTCAACTTCTTCTGGAGCCGCCATCATCAGGTCCGCTAGCTCGTCAATAATAATGACGATCGCAGGGAGATTATTGAGTGAATGATCACCCTTGGCGAACTTCTCCCAGCGCAACTTGCGATAGCCATCGAGGTTGCGTACACCCAACTGCGAGAAGAGGCGATAGCGCCGCTCCATCTCACTGATCGCATTCTTCAGTAAGGGCACAACCTTTTCTACATCCGTTACGACGGGTGAAAGTAGGTGTGGAATTCCGTTGTATACATTCAACTCAACCATCTTCGGATCGACCATCAACATGCGCACATCATCAGGTGTTGCCTGAGTAACAAGCGAAGCAATCAGCGCATTGATGAGTGTGCTTTTGCCAGCACCTGTTGCTCCCGCGATCAGAAGATGCGGTGCTCTGGCGATATCACACCAGTGAACATTACCCGCGACATCTTTGCCAAGCGCAAAAACTAATTTGGATGTAGCCAATGCAAGCCGATACTCCTTGCTCAGCAATACATCGCGCAAGGCGACCATCACAGGATAGGGATTAGGAACTTCTACGCCAACATAATTTTTCCCTGGTACCGGTTTCTGCATCCGAATTGTCTCCGCTTCCAGGGCAGCCTGAATATCATCTTGTCGAGCCGTAATCTGCTCAATTTTCGTACGCTTTTCATACACCACATGACCATTTGCATCTCTCTTCGGCACGCCATTCGACAAAACAGGCACGCCTGTTGGTAGAATCCCGAAACGCAGAATACGAGGACCGAGATCAGTATATTCTGAACGCACTTCTGCTTTGACAAAGCTATTGAGCGTATCCTGTAAGCGTTGCTCCATCTCCCGAATCATCTCTTTCGTAATCTGTGGACCCTGCTTCGGTACTTCTAAAAGCTCCGGTGATGGAATAGGCCACACAGAAGAGATCGATGTTGAGGGAGTAGCGTCAAGAAACTGATTAGGTGGCTGCTTCTCTTGAGGAACCTTTCCTTGAATCGCGGCAAGCGCAGCCTTTGCGTAGGATTTTGCCAGCTCACGATCTTCGGCTGAGAGGGATTTTGCAGTTCTGGCAAGCACCCTCACCTGTGTTGGGTTGAGCATATCTCTGTTTGTCCCGGCATTGCGGAGACCAAGCTCCTGCGCCAGTGCTACATAAGCAACTGGCGCACGCCGGAGTGCGTTTTCCTCGTATCCAGCGTCCAGCAGCACGGAGACTGCGTAGGCCAGGTACGGCAAGTTCAAGTAATAGGGAGGCTGGCCGGGGACTGAGGTGTCCTCCTCTAGTTCTGCTCTTCTGTCCTCAGCCCCGGTGCTCCCCCCAGCTCCTTCTCCTCCTCTCCTAACTGTTCTGTCTGACGTTCCACAGATTTGACAGGTTTGCTAGAGAGGACGATGCCAGCTCGCCGAAACCGCACGAAGTTGGCAGCACCATCGACACGCGCATCAAAGAGCATCGTGTCCCCGTCCATGAGTTGGTCGACTTCCTGGTCATTCATTTCCAGGTAGCGGTCGATGCGTTCGATCTCCTCTTCATCAGTACAGTTCACAACCCACAGTGGGACCGTGGTGAGCACCTCCTCCTCCACACCTTCCACTGAGGGTACTGCCAGGCAAATCCCCAGGTGCTTCATACCTGAACGGCCAGCGTGTTCCACCATGCTCATGAGCATGTCGAACACGCTCTGGGCCACGCCACCGTTCGCGATACGACAATCCTCCTCGTTGGCCGGAGCAAAGCCGCGCACATCGGTGCAGAGGAGCACGCACGGCTTCGCCGTGAATTCCTGCGCCTTCCTCTCGATACCGGCGAGCAGAGCCAACAGGTACGTTCCGGCCTCCGTCGTATCGCGATACGAGGCGAAGTTAAAGATGACTTGTAGCCCCTCGTCAACGATATTCTGCCCAACATGGCTGGCCTCGCTGGGTGTCGAGATCGCCATGTACTTACTCCGTTGTACACCGGTGAGGGTATTCTGGCCGTCCATGCTTCCAGCAAGAAACCCAAAGCTTGGCGACATCTGGGCCAAATAGCCGGTGTACTGTCCATACACATCGACTACCAAAATGCCCGCCCCAAGGCGTATCCACTCTTCCAGAAAAACAGGTGCATTTGGACGGCGCGGCTGAGCATCGACCACCAGCATACCGGTCAGCGAGGTCTGGAGATACATCTGCCCACCTGGTCCCAATTCCAAATGTGGGCCATTCTTGTTTTGCTGCGTCACTCGTGATGCAGCCTGCTGTGGTGGGCGCGTACTCACCGCAGGAAGCGCGTACCCTGGCATCTGGGAGGTCTGCTGCATCGGGGTGACTCTCGTCACCCGGGGTTGATACGACGCGGCAGGCTCGTAGTTGCCAGGCCGCCTGGTGGGGTGTGGCATCATCGGTTGTGGCGGTGCTTGCTGTAACGACGGCGCATTCCACTGACCTGTACGACTGCCGACCTGCTGGCGCATCTGCAACATTTCTTGATGACGCGTGGCGGGATCGGCTGGTCCAAACAAGAAATCTGCCCCCGCATTGTTCTGCGTATTCCCAAAGGTTCGGCGCACGTTGCGCGTGACCTTTTTGCCGCTCACCAAGAGAACAAATCCGATGACGATGCCCAAGACCACACACACAAAGGTGCCAGTATCACCCCAATGCATCTTCTGCGATACCCAAATCAGTGGTCCCATGACCAAAACAAACACTAATAAATTCAGCCCTTTATTGTGCATAACGCTTCTCTCTCTCCTGTCTGATGAACACACACGCACGCAGTAGCACAAACACTGAAAACAAAAAGCATAGAGGATCCTTTCGTGAAGCGACGATAAAGAGACACATGAGAAACCTCTCTCCACTGCGTACTACCAACTGATGGCAGAAAGACCGGATTAACAGAGGTTCAAATATGCATACACACGCTTTCTGAAAGCGTACAGAGAAAAACAGACACGCGGCTCCCTTCAGAAAACCGCGTGTCGAGGTTCACAAGGACATTACTGCTGGTACTGGCGGGCCAGTTCCTCAAAATGCGCCTTGAGCGCATCCTGCCACATGCGCCAGGCCCGCAACGCCAGAACACCGCTATAGATACGCTGGATGCCATCATGCATGATGTAGGTCGATGAGCCAGCCAGGAGCACCGCCCAGAAGGTCATGATGACATAGGTACCGATTGAACCACTGCTATCGACCTGAGTCACAAACAGGTAATCGGAGAAGCAGCAAACCAGAAGACTCGCGTAGCCGATCACCTGACCGATGGACAGATCGCTGGCGATTTCCACAAGTGCTTGGTTCGTGCTCTCGTGCTCCAGGACACGCTTCTGCTTCCAAGCCTTCTTGATCTGCTGGGTAAATGCCTGGATACCGATTTGCGAACCAACACCCAGAACCAGGGCGACCAGGATAAGTCCCATGTTCCGGTTCAAAATGAGCTGGCCTGCTTTAGCATAACCATACGCATCCATGAGCTCGTGCTGCTGCCAGCCCAAAATGCCCGTCACGCTTGTAAACACCTGGAAGATATTAGTAACGGCACCCCACACAGTTTCTACGCCGCCGAGAATAAACAGCCACAAAGGTGGATGCAACATTGGATCTTCACCACCATCGTCCGCCGGAGCCTGGTACTGCTGATCATAATAGTCGTCGCCGTTGTAACTATCGACGGCACCATTGGGGACAACGAGCGATTGTGTTTGCCGCGGCTGCAAGATGGTTGTTGAACCTTGCTGCTGGACCGCGCGAGATTTTGTACGCTTCATGCGTGCTCCTTTTCAAGTACTAGATCATCAACTTCGGGATCGAGATTCACCAGAGACCGATCAAGCACATAGCGTGCATAGCTCAGCGCAGCACTCCATGTCTCCGTGCCTCGTAGTCGATCCGCTATCGGCGCGAGGTGCGCCTGGTCGAATGCCCCCACAAGATGGGCCAAGGCGTGCCTCGTCCCAATGAGTGCCGCCAGAAGCGTTCCAGCCTGGTCGTCGGTGAATCCGCGTCCATCGGTCGCGACCTGGAAGAACTGGCTGGCACAGACATAGTGCTCAGTTGACTTAATAAAGTGCGTGGCATCATACGCGGCGTCAGAAGGCTCCTGCGTGGAGATGAGTACGACGGCAGGGACCAACGTCGGTAAAACCGTGTCCACCTTCGCCCCAAACCAGAGGTCGCCAACGCGCTTCTCCAAGATGCGCTGCGCTGCTTTTTCTTTATCCATAAAAATCCTTTCCACGGGGTTATTGTTCTCGAAACAGCGTAGTTTTTCTGATTTTACCGTACTGCCATATAGCCAGAAATCCAGAAAAACGGTATGGCATATAGCCAGAAAAACAGCGAGGCTTATAGCGTTACGACGTCGCTCACTGCCAGGTGAAGAATCCGGCAATGAACGTGACGGTAGAGGCCACCAGGAAAAGAATGATAGTAGCCATCCGCCTGGGTAAACCAGGTCATCCAAATCAGGAACGTGATCGGGATCAGGAAACAGCCCGCGACACCTCCAACAGATGACCGCACGCTGATGAATTGGCTCAACTCGTCTTTCTTCATGCGATTGAGCTCCTACAAAAGTACATTCAGACCACAGGGAACGTGCGCTATTGCACCCCCCCCAGTGGTAGCTCCCAAAACTCGCGTGTGTCCGCGAGCTACTGGATCGCGAGATCAATGCTACAAAACTACCCTGGCCTCGCTCCTACGAGTAGAGCAGGGTAGGCGCAGTTGCCGTCGGCGAGGAGAAAGAGACAGGCAATACCTCACCTCCACTTCGCTATCTTGCAGGTCCTCCAGTTCCTCCGCAAGCAAGGAATTCACCTTCGTTGGCGTGTTCAAGACACGTTGTAGAACGGCCTGTGCTATCTTGAGCGCCTGCGCACGGTGATGATCGATGACCGGGTTTTTACTACACATAAGACATTTCCAGACCCAGGGAGAGCGTTCAGCTCTCCCTGCACTACAACGAAGGGCTACAGATTTACCATTTTGCTGGTTTTCCGTTTTTCCATAAATATGGAAAAACGTCTCGAACGATTGGGAACACACTACGAGGCCAACAACACATTGCCAGGCCGGGGATTGCACAGCCGGCTCCCGCGTCCGCTGCATGCAGCGGTGACGGTCTGGCGTAAGGGAACATTACGATGGGTTACTCATCGGGAGGGCCAAAGGCACTATCCATATCTTCCTCGGCAGCACCACTGTGCAGAAGATCGTACCCGAGAGGCTGGACAGCACTTGGCGGTCGCGCGGAAGCAACTGGTGCAACTCCATTCGTCGGAGCAGCCGCAACCTGCTGCTGCGGCGCCGAAAACATCGATGCCATGACCGCCTGTAAAGGACCAAGAGCGGCGAGCGGATTCGATTGCCCGCCCGCGAGCTGCTTCACGTATTCCGTCGCAAATTGCACCAACAATTGGCCTTCGGGAATATTGGTGTTTGCGTGCATCTCTTCTATATAGCCCAAAAGGAGCGCGTTGGTACGTGGCACAGCGACATCGTAGTACGCGTATTTCTCGTGATTTTTCGCCATACTGATACCACCTACGAGACGTGCAGTTGGCGCGGCTGCTCACGCTGCAAGTAATGCAGTGCCAATTTTGCGAATCCTGCAGCGTTGGCAAACTCCGGTGACGCAGGAACAGACAGACGCTTTCTGAACAGGGGCTTGATATCTTCTTCGAAGTAGTAGGCACCGCCGCCGATGAGCAGAACGAGCTGAGCATCAGAGATCACCACGTCGGTCGCCATCGAGCTGGACCAGACGCGTTTGAGGAACGCCGTAATCTGCTTTCCAGTCCCACGCAGGATTTCATCGACGAGATCATCGATGCGTTGTGGATCCACCTCAGCATTGGCAATGGTCGCGATGGTATCGTAGCGTTTGCCATGCACGTAGCACTCCTGGACCAAACGTGCGTCACTGGCTGAGAGCGGATAGCAAAATTCGTTTTCAAAGGCAGATACCAGCGCGTCAAAAGCTGACTCGACGCCAACATCTAAGCTCTTACACATATCCTGCACTGGAAGCTGACCAACGACCAGGTAGGCGTCAGTCGTGCGCCCGCCAATATCGACGACACCGGTCTTTTTCTGCCCGCCAGGACCAAAGGCGACGTTGGCCCCTGCTCCCTCCATCACCGTCTTCTTCACAACTATATGGCAAGTGCGCTTGACGCCATCCAGGTAAAACACATAATCGCCATCAAGCGCTGCCTTCACGGATTTGATGTTCATCTCATTGTGGGTCGCGATGGGCAGGTTCGTGACGACTGCCAGACCGTACTCGGCATCCCTGATCAACGTTCCCGATGTCGCGAGTAGCATCGCCAGGTTACGCTCTGACCAGTAGCGGGACACATCCCCCCGCGAGGTGAGATCGGCAATTTCGGCATTGGGGTTCTGCTCAATCGCGAGGTTGCCAACGTAGTGTGATTGACCGCCAAACTGGATCGTATGTGCGCGCTGATTGAGAATCGCGGCCAAGCTGCTCGATGAGGTCGAAGAGACCTTCGCTTGCAGGTTTTCATAGCTGCCCTTCGCCAGGGCCGATGGCATATCGAGCGCATACTGCTCATTGCCGATCCAGGTCACGCCGCAGGTCTTTGAATTGCCATAATCGTGGCCATATGGGTAGGTTGTGTAGTTGTTGTAGAACATAAGAACTGCTCCTTCTTTCAAAATTGGCATAAGTACGGTTATCTCCCGTACTTGCCTACTCAACTCCCGTACTGGTATCATGAAAATGCAGTTTGCGTGTCGATGATAGAGCACAGGTACGGGTAGATACGGGTCATTCCCGTACCACACGTATTTTTCATGTATCACCCACTTACACGGCAGGGCGTTCTCGATTTGGGAGCCAAAAAGTGAAGAATAAGCACAAAATATGGATATCTAGTAAGCCATTTTTCCATACTTCAGGCGAAACAGCGAAAAATAAAAACAGTTATACAGCAAAATGGCAAGCTGTCTTGCCATATTTCTGGTTCTCTTGTTCTCTGGATGTATGGCTTTCTGTTTTTCCATACTTCTGGTTCTCTGAATAGACGGCTTGCCATTCATCCAGTAAGCCAGGATAACAGTCATCCATATATCCATTTTCCTTGAAATACAGACTCAGATGAGTATAATGAGCATAGCACTCTTGTCATGACGCGCAGCAAGCGTCATTGACAAGGAAGAATGGGAGAAATACAATGTCGGAACGGATAACGGCGACAACGATGGAGGAAAAACGCATGGATGAGCACGGAAGCGAAGAACAGCGTGTTCTCCACCAACAACGGAAAGAAGTGGCCGAACAGATAGCTCAGACACTGGGAGAGGCCGAGATTGAACCACGAAAGACGATTTATCGCGCTGTCAAAAAGTTAGGTCGCGACGAGGCGCAGCACTTTGTGCAGAAAACGCTGGAGATCGAACGCGAAGGCGGCCTAATGCTTCCCGATAAATCCCGCCGACGTACTCCTGGGGGCATCTTCTTTTCGCTGATTAAAACAGAGGTCCCACCAGAGGTGACACGGCATATTTTTCCAAGGCGGCTACCTCCGCATCTCAAGAAAAAAACACAGACTGAGGGGACTCAAGAGACAAAGAGAATTACCCCCCCGGCAGCCCCCGAAGCGATTCCAGCAGAACCACTATTTGCCTGGGAGGACCGGATCGCCGCGCTGTCAGAAATCGCAATAGAAGAACGAGGAGAAGCAAAATCCGTGAAAGTTACTTTAATCGGGAAACCTGGCAAGATCGTTGAACGTGGTCAGTGTATTGTCACCACGATGCAGCAGCAGCCGAAACTGCCAGCACTGCCAAAGGGATTACCTATTCCAGCACTGGATCAGATCGAACCGACGCTCTTTGCTGTCTACATCGCGACCAAGCAATGGCGCAAAGTAGCTGACGCCATGCAAGATACTGAAGACGTGTTGATCGTTGAGGGGGTGCAGCTGCTGGACAAAACACTTCCGAATGCCATCGCAGTCTTTGCCTCCAATGTCACGACCAAAAAGCTCCAGGCGGCCCAGCGAAAACCATCAGCACCAGCACCACAGGAGTAAGTGAAACTAGCGGCAGGAGAGACAACTAATAAGGAGAGTGGATACGGCGTGACCACTTCCCCACTTCCTCGCCACTCTTCTGCAACCACTTTTATCTGGGGATTTCGAGCGTGGCGTACCTGTAATACCTACCGTCCCTGCCTCAGAAAAGAGGCAGGTGGGTCCGTCTGGGGGGATTAGTGGGGAAGTGGTTACAATTGTGGTAGGGGAGTAATGTGGCCCCACAAAAGCGACTTGGCACGACTGCTATTCGCCAAAAATAAAGGAGGCCCTGGTATCCACTACCAGGACCTGCGGCGTCAAAGCATACACACGCATTTATACTTGAACAACCTCCTCGATGACAGCTATCTCAATGGAGGCAAAGATGTCCATATCCGTCAAGCGCTGCCAGTCAGGCAAGTTCTCCCAGTCGGCGACATACCCAGGCTTGGGATTCTCGATATGCCGGTACACCTGCACATTCCACGCCTCGCTGATGTAGCGACCGCCCTGCTCATCCGCCAGACGCGTCGGCAGCAAGTGCTGAAGTCCGACCATGATCAGTTCACGTACTTTGCCATAGACAGCACTTGCCGCCTTCTGTTCCCAGCTTTGCATCTCCTCCCAGCTAGAAATATATCCAGGCTTTGGCGTGCCAGGAAAATGCTTTTGCACACCTATTATCCAGGCAGCACGAAAACGTCGTCCGTACAGTTCTTCTATTTCGTCCACTCGAAGCTCCTTTCCATACTTTAGGCTAACAGTCGGATCTGCATGTTGAGATCCTTCACATCATTGTTCGTAGTAAACGGCGTGAGTTGCGCCTGTAACACATGCAATCCCTTCTTGAGCACACCAGACGCACCCAACTGCGCGATCTGTACCACCTCGATGCCCAAGGTACATGCTCGCTCGACCTCGCCATGCATGACGGCGGCCAGTGCTAAGTCTGATAGAGGTACATCTAAGATAACCAAATAGTAGGAATTAAAGCAATTTGTACTATCTCGTCAGAAAGGACGACTAAAAGACTGCTCAAAGGATTTCATCCTGGCAGACGTTTCAGCTCCTTCCTTTCTTGTCTGCTTCCAGAAACGTGTCTTTCTACGGCAGGATACCCCGCTCTAATGCAACCGCAACTGCTGACGCACGCGAATCTACTCCCAACTTGGTATAGATGTTGGTCAGATGTCCTCGTACCGTCCGTTCTGTAATCCCCAATCGCAGAGCAATTTCTTTGCTCCGTTCGCCCTGTGCGACTGCCGATAAGACTGCCTTCTCACGTTCGGTGAGTCCTAGTGGTATACTGACATTCGTGGAGCCAGAGGTCAAGGAGATATGAGCAAGGATACGTGCCATGATTTCCGGTTGGAACAACGTCTCACCTCGCGCGGCAGTACGAATTGCATCTAGCAATGTTGTACGCCCAACGTCTTTGAGCAAATACCCGCACGCACCCGCCTGCAAGCCGCGCACCATCAGCTCATCCTCATTGTACGTCGTCAGAATAATGACCCGTATTGAGGGCCAATCGCTACGAAGGCGAGCAAGTGCTTCCAATCCCCCCATTCCTGGCATACGCAAATCCATTAGCATCACATCGGGGTGCGCTCTTGCCGCAAGTTCAAGAGCAGCCATCCCATCGGCAGCATCGCCGACCAGTTCAATACCTTCTTCCGTTTCCAGAATGAGACGCAGCCCTTCCCGCACGATCAGATGATCATCGACAATTGCCACACCAATGGCCTCTGTTTGGTCACTCATTTCATGTTACCTTCTCCACATTTCTCGGAAGACAGAAGCGCAAGAGTGTTCCTGTCCCTGGAGCACTGAGCACCTCAAAGCTTCCCTGTGCTAACAGCGCACGTTCTCGTAAACCAAGCAATCCATAATGTCCAACCATCTTCGCGGCAACACCTGGATCAAAGCCCTTACCATTATCGCGTACCTCAATGACCACCATATTCTCACTCGTTCTCGTCCCTATCCATGCCTGACTCGCCTGGGCATGTCGGGTGATGTTGGTGATGCCTTCTATAATTGCTCGTAGCGCATATTCACACAACGGAGCAGGGACCATTCTCAGTGCTGCAAGATCAACCATGCAGTGAAGGCCAGTTGTGGTGGTACAGTGGTCGATCTCTTCTTGAACTGCTTCAGAAAGATCACTTGGACTGATGCCACCGGCTCGCAAGTCGTCGATAGCGCGACGCACATCGGTGAGGGTGGCACGAGCGCGGGTCCTTGCTTGCTCCACTATCTCGCGAGCTCGTTCATAATGCTGATGCCCAAGATGCATATCGATAGCCTCGAGTTGAAGGATCAAGCCGGTCAGTCCTTGCGCCTGGGTATCATGCAGTTCACGCGCGAGGCGTTGTCGTTCAGCTTCTATGGTCAGTTCTTCCACACGCAGAGCGTACGCTGCGACTTGTGCATGCGTTGTTTTAAGATCAGCATGTGTTTCTTCTAACTCACGCAAAAGGGCTTGTGTCCGTCGATGAGTAGAGACCTGCTGTGTATAAAGGATGAGAGAGCTTCCAACGAAGAGGAGAGGTGGAACAAGATTGAGGCCGAAGCCAAAGCCCGTCGTGACCACCCTCAGACTCAGGAAAAACAGTACGAGACACAGCATGATAGCCGTAGCGACCAAGCGAGTCTGTTTCAGGAGGTCGAGTGCTTCCATCATCAAGGCAAGATAGAGACCAAGGATAATGTTGGCGTTGCGCGAAAAATAGCTCATCACCAGCACTGACCCTACCAATCCAAGCAGTACCAGGAGGTGCCCGACTCGTCCTACCATCCTCACTCTGCCACTCCAGTAGCACAGGAGATGCAGTGCCATGCAGACACTGTACACCAGCAGAGAGGCTGAGAACAGGCTCCCCTTGAATGAGAACAGGGTCTGAAAATTATTGCTAGAGACCTCTCGTTGGAAGTAATAAGGCAAATGCTTTGAAGGGGTGGGCAGAAAAGGACCGTCTGGTAGCCGCAATCTGAGACGAGCCAGTCCGATGGATCAATG
>JAABUX010003755.1_pt1 | contig 19831 bp, 14 predicted proteins | sample 5561851 | NCBI WGS metagenome assembly JAABUX01 (sample SAMN10711883, study PRJNA513361) | rock metagenome | isolation source: Antarctica rocks | place: Antarctica: Victoria Land, Richard Nunatak red sandstone | collected 2016-01-03 | reverse complement strand
CTCCGGGTCGAGACCCTCGAAAACGTCCGGATCGGCTGGCAGCAAAAGGCCACCGAGGTCCTCGGCGGCCAGGCCCCGACCGAGACCACCCGCGCCGTGGGCTACTCCCTGTTCGAGTGGATCGCCGCCAACGCCCCGGCCCCGGCGATGAACGCCTTCGTCAAGGTCATGCTCGACGGCCAGAACCAGCTCGACGACGCGATCATGAACTGCCTCGACACCAACCGCGAGCAGTTCCTCGCGGGGTCGGGCGACTGGTTCGCCGGGCGCTACAAGCGATAATTCGCCATGAACGATCCGGAAATCGAATCCGACCGCTACTTCGTCAAGGCCGACCCGGCGCTTGGCCGCCCGCTGTTCCCCGGGGTCTCGTTCCGGCCGATCGCGGGCGACGCGATCATGCTCTCGATGGTGACCTTCGAGCCGAACGCTGAGGTCCCCGAGCATGCCCACCCCCACGAGCAGATGGGGATGATAATCTCCGGCCGCCTGGAGTTCATCATCGGCGGCGAAACCCGAATCCTCGAAACCGGCGACTCCTGGCGAATCCCCGGCTCGGTCCCGCACCAGGCCCGTGCCCTGGACGGACCCGCCGTCGCCCTGGACGTCTTCCACCCCGTCCGGGAAGACTATCGCTGACCGGATCGAAGCTGCTTTCCCCGAGGATCTGCCGATGGGTCGAGTCGTGGTCCTCGGTGCCAGCCTGAGCGACATGAACTTGAGGCTCGACCGACTCCCTCGACCGGGGGAAACCCGGCTTGGCTCGGGGTTCTTCCGGGCCAACGGCGGCAAAGGGGCGAACCAGGCGGTGGCCGCCGCCAGGCTTGGCGCCGAGGTCGTGCTCCTGTCGGGGTTTGGCGACGATGAGTCGGGGCGGGCGATGCTCGATGGGTATCGCCGGGAAGGGCTGGACCTCGACCATGCCCGGGTCGAGCCGGGGGAGGCTTCGGGAGTCGCCTTGATCCTGGTCGGCGACGACGGCGAGAACCTGATCGGCGTGTCGATGGGGCCGAACGCCCACCTCGACCCGGCGTACATCGATGCGTTGCCCGACTCGGTGTTCGACGGCCCCGGGGTGTTCCTGGCGAGCCTGGAAGTCCCGCTCGTGACCGTGATCCGAGGGGTCGAGCGGGCCAAGCTCGGCGGGATGACCGTCGTCCTCAACCCGGCGCCCGCCCCTTCGAGCCTCGCCGGGCACCCGATCCTGGCCAGCGTCGACGTCCTCACCCCCAACCAGTCCGAGGCGGCGACCTTGGCCGAAATCCCCTCGAACGGGTTCGAGCCTGATCCCAACTCCATCGCCGAAGCCTTGATCGCCCAAGGCCCTCGGAGCGTTGCCTTGACCCTGGGGGCGAGCGGTTGCCTGGTGGCCGTCGGTCCGGGCCGGACCCTCGTCCCCGCGTTTCCGGCCCAGGCGGTCGATACCGTGGGCGCGGGAGACGCCTTCAACGCCGCCCTGGCCGCCGCCCTGGCGGAGGGTTTGTCGCTGGTCGATGCCGCTCGTCGAGGCTGCGCGGCCGCCTCGATCGCGGTGACCCGGCCGGGCGCGCAGGGGGCGTTGCCGACCCGAGGTGAGGTTGACCGCGTCCTGGCCGCCTCACTCCGGTCGGCATAGCTTTCCAATCTGGAAATTCCAATGGCAAATGGCAGGATCGCAAATCGCAAAAGATCCAAGGATTTTGGTTTCTGATTCTTCTGCGATTTGCGATCCTGCCATTTGCCATTCTTGATCCTGAAGAAGCTCCAGATTCGAAAATGGAAACCCCACTTCGGTCGGCGGGGCATAGGAATTGGAGGAAATCGCTCAACTTCTGGACGAGGCTTGCCGAAAGATTGGATACGAACCCGTGGATTGGTGATAATAAAGCCACCTCGGCGACGAATCTTCGAGCAGGCACCCAGAACGGCGACCGATAGAGAAGGGCGAAATCCATGGGGTTGGACATCGCGCTCGGAGTTTTGATTTTCCTGGGAGCGATCCGAGGCTACTTTCGAGGGTTCCTCCTCCAGGCGATCCGGCTGGTCGGCCTGGTCGGCTCGGTCTACCTGGCGGACCCGGTCCGGGGGCTGGCCCACCCCTACGTCGCCCCCTACCTGGCGACGATCCGCCCCGACCTCCTCGATCGGATGCTCTGGTGGGCGTCGGTGGTGGTCTGCTATTTGGTCGCGGTCGGCCTGGCGTCGACGGTCGTCAACCTTCAGCGGCGCCGCCCTTATGGCGATCCCGACATCAGCCGAGCCGACCAGTCGATGGGGTTCGTCCTGGCGGGGGTGAAGTCGGCGGTGGTCATGGCGTTCGTCGTGGCGAACCTGGATAAGTACGCCGTCGACTGGGCGAAGTCGGTCCCCTGGGCCGACGAGCAGGCCCGGAACTCGATGGCCCTGGTCTGGGAGCGGCAGTATCGCCCCGCCGACAAGATCTGGACCTCGCCGCCGGTCCAGCAGTTCGTCGCCTATGTCCGGAAGATGGGGATGATGAGCGGCGCCGACCTCGCCGATCCGGCCTCGAAACTCCTGACCGACCGGGTCTTGCCCAGGGTCGACCCGGCGGCGGCAGCCAACGCGGCGTTCCCCCCCCGAAACCCCCGGCTCGGCCTGCCCCCGGTCGGCGACGGCCCGTTGCTCCCGCCCAACGCCACCGAGGCCGAGATTTCCGAGAGGATCAGCCAGGCGGTCGACAAGCTCATCCACCCTTGACGCCGCATCGGGAACCCGGCACACTCCGACCCCAGCCACAACCTCGGTTTTCGAGGGTGACCCGAGGGGGGAGCGATGCCGGACCCGATCGACCTTGAGCCAGCCGACCGACCCCGATTCGTCGCGCCCCGGGCGTTCCCGTTCCTGGTCATCGCCGGGGCGTACCTCACCCTCCGAGGCTACCACTCGTTCGACGGCGACCAGGCTTACCGCTTGCCGCTCCTCCTGGATCAACAAAACAAAGCGACTTATGCGACCGACCCGTTCGTCCGGGCGTTCGACGTCTTCAACCCGCACCGGGGATACCTGGCGGTCCTCGATGCGGCGAGTCGACCGTTCGGGCTGGCGACCGGACTTTTCGGGCTGTTCGCGCTGACCTTGGCCGCGACGATGGTGGGCGTCGACCGCCTGGCCCGGGCGGTCTGGCCCGCCCTGGGCGTTCGGGTCGGCCTGGCGGCGGTGGTCCTGGTCCTCCTGGCCAAAGGGGGCAACATCGGGACCAACCACCTGTTCGAGGCGACCTTGCTCGACCGCCTGGTCGCCTTCGCCCTGGGCTGGCTGGCGCTGGCGTCCGCCGTGGCCAACCCGAAGCGAGGCGCCCGAATCTCCGCCCCATTGCTCGGGCTGGCGGCCTGGATTCACCCGTCGGTCGGGTTGCAGATCACCTTGACCCTGGCGGCGGCTTGGCTGGTCTGGGGCGCCTGGCCGGGCCGATTGGGGGTGACACTGGCGGGTGCGGTCGGGTCGGTCGCGCTCCTGGCTTTGGCCCTGGTGCCGGGCTTGAGCCTGGTTGCCGGGCAAAGCGGGCGGCTCCTCGAAGGGATGCCGCTCGACGAGTTCCGCCACTGGGCGGTCGAGGTCCAGGGGCCGCAGCACATGCTCCCCTCGACCTGGCGGATGTCGCAGTGGCTCGCGTTCGGCTGCTATCCGACCCTGGCCGGATTGGCTTACTTTGGCCAAAAAGGTGAGTTGGGACGAGGCTCGGCCGCAATCCGCTTCGGGATGCTTTTGTTCGTCAACCTGATCAGCCTGACGCTCGCTTACGTCGCAGTGGAAGTCGTCGCCGACCTCCGGGTGACGCTGTTCCAGCCGTTCCGGATGGCGACCCTGGCGCGAGGGCTGGCCCTGATCGCGGTGTCGGGCCAGTTGGTGACGCTCTGGGACAAGGGGGATTTCGTCGGTCGAAGCCGAGCCGTCCTGATCGCCGTCGGCCTGGCGGGGGATTGGAGCCTGGTCGTGGCGACCGGCGTCGAGCTGGCGATGACCCTGGCGGAAGGGGTGGCGAGGCAGTCGGTGGCCCGGGTCGTCGGGTTGGTCGTCCTGACGCTCGGCCTGATCTTTCTCGGTCGGCACGACACCGAGTCTGGGCAAGTCCCGATCCTGGCGGCGCTGGGTGCCCTTGGAGCGGGGACCGCTTTCGCCCGGGTTCGCCCTTTGACCTGGAATCGGCGTCGGCTGGCTTTCGTCGCGGTCCTGGCATGGGCGGTCCCGGCTTTGGCGATGGGGGCGGGATTCTGGGGCGACCGGGCGGCGGACGACCCGATCCGGGCGGGATTGCTCAATCGGTGTCGGTTCGCCGAGGTCCCGGTCGACGACTCCGAGCGGATCGCCGCCTGGTGCCGCGACCACACACCGGAATCCAGCCGGTTCATCGGCCCGCCCGGCTTGAAGGGGTTCCGGCTCTGGTCGAGGCGCCCTTTGATGTTCAACCGGGCGGGAAGCCCCTACCACGCGAGCGGCCTCCTCGACTGGTCCGAGCGGTTCCGCGACCACGTCGGCTTCACCGGCCCGGCCGCCGACTTCGCCCGAGCCTACCTCCAAGGCCGCCACGCCCTCGAAGCCGGCTACGACCGGATGACGCCCCAAGCCAAGCTCGCATTGGCCCAACGCCAGGGGGCCACCCACGTCCTGGAACGAATCAGCGAGCGAACCCCCGCCCCCGCCCTCGGCCTGGGCTTGGAACTGGTGGCGACTCGCGGGAGCTTTGCGGTCTATCGGGTCGAGTGATCGGGGACGCCGAGGCGAGGCGATCGGCGCCCCAGAGCGGGTCAGCGGCGGCGAAATCTCATGGTGTATTCCTCGATCCAAAGTTCTGGATTATTTTGATTCTGTTCGAGGAACCGGCAAATCTCCGGTGTGTTGGCCGTGATCACGGGGGACGAAATCTGGATCGGTCCTCGACCGCCATTTTCGAAGCGATGGGCGAGCGCTTTGGGGTGGGACGGGAAGTAGTTCGAATTCATCAATTGGATCGACAAGTCGTTTTTTTGCTGTTTCACTTTCAAAAACCAGTGGCGATCACCATCTTTCGTGGCGACCGCGACGATATCGAAGTAGCGAGAGTCGCCGATGGCGACAAGGCTTCCTTTGGCTTGCTGAGGTTCCTGGCCCGGCGCGGCTTGCCCATCCATCGACCAGGTAAGGGCGTACGTCTTCTTACCCTCGTCACCAAGCCGTTCGACCCGCAAGAAACCACCTGAAAAACCGACGGAGGGGTCAACAGAAGATTCCCAATTGCCGAGCAAGGTGGGGTCGAAGGCGACCTTTTCATCGCCGGGCAGGGCAAGCCCATGCTCGCTCGACACGCACCCGGACATCGCGCAGAGCAGCAAGATGATCCCAACGGACGGTTTGACAAGCATGGTGTGGACCTCGGATCTCGTTGGAGTTCGGGTTAGCCACGGATGGAAGACGGATGAAGCACGGATCAGAAAAAATAATCTTGTCTGATCCGTGCTTCATCCGTCTTCCATCCGTGGCTCAATCGGATTTGACCTGTCCCGTTTGGCAAACCCTTCCGTCACCGTTTAGTATCGCTTTTTTGGAGCGGCTCAAACCGGATCGTCGAAATTTTCGCGGATCGAATGGCTTCGACGACCGGGTTTAGGGTGGCAAGCTTGGTGTCCTGGACGGCCTGAATCAGCACCCAGGGCATTGCGTCGGTGCCTGATTCGGCCATCGGTTGGAGGGCTTCGGGCAGCTTTTCGAGGGGGACCGGCTTCCCTTCGAGGAGGATCGAGCCGTCGGCGAGCAGTTCGACCGTGATCCGGCCGGGTCGGTCCTGGTCGAGGGTTTGGAGAGGGCCGAGGTCTCGGGAATCGGGGGCGTATCGGCCTCCTTCTCGGATGGCGAAGAAGCCGAAGGTCCGGTCGAGGAGGGTCAAGGTCCCGGCCATCGCGCCTTTGCCTTCGCCGAAGAGGTAGCCGTCGAATTCCTGGCGGGCGCGGGGCAGGGCGACGGAGAACCGGACCTTGCCGGGGGCCTCGGCGACGACCTGGCCGGTCGCGGCGTAGGCGGTCCCGTGGAGGTCGGAGCGGAATCGGCCGTTGACGACGCCTTTGGGGCCGACGTTGAGGTCGAGCGTTCCCGACCACTGGCCGTTGGCGAACAGGCGGTAGCGGCCGTTGAAGTCGCCGGGGAGGATCGCCCGACCGGGCGAGGGCCGGGGGGCGGCGGCCTCGTCGAAGGTCGGGGGCTTGTTCAAGGTGAAGAGCCGGGCGGGGGCGATCGGTTCGAGGCGGGGTTCGCCGTTGTTCGTCCGGAACACGAGGTCGCCGCCTTGGCCGGGGGGGACGACCTGGCCGGTGTCGAGGTCGATCGGCATCCCGTCGAAGAGGAGGACGTCGCGCCTCGAAGCGAGCCGGGTCGACAGGTCGCCCGAGTCGAAGGCGTCCAGCCGCTCGACGACGAGGACGGGCGTCGGCTCCCCTTCGGCACCCGGGGGCCTGCGGAGTTCGGGAACCAGGAGCATCCGGGCGGGGTGCCCCTGGTCGGTCCTCGCCAGGACGAGGGCCGATCGCGAGTCGCGGAGCATGTTGGGCATGGCGCCGAGGTCGCCGACGCTCAAACTGGGGCGAGCGGCCACTTCGGGACTTTTGAGGGTCCGGGCCAGGGCCGGGCCGTCGAGGAGTTCGAACTGGTCGGCCCGACCCTCGGGGGCGGCGACCATCATCGGGACGCAAACGACCAGGCACTTGGCGACTTTTCGCATCGGCTCCCCCTTTCGATCGGACCGAGGCTACCCCGAAAGTTGATTTGGGGACGCGACTTGTCGGCGTTGGGCAACGGTTCGCGGTCGCTTGCCCTGGAGCGTCATTTTTGTGACCTAGGCTTGAAATACGCAAGTGTGTGCATGGTCCCGGCGCCGCCCCGCCGGCCTAAGCAACAGGAACCCCGGTGATGGATATGACCCTCTTCGAGGCCGAACGACTCCGCGCACTTCATCGCTACGCCATCCTGGATACGGCGGCCGAGCGAGGGTTCGACGACCTGGCCCGCCTGGCGTCGCTCATCTGCGAGACCCCGATCTCGCTGGTCAGCTTCGTCGACGCCGATCGCCAATGGTTCAAGGCGAAGGTTGGCTTCACTTGCGACGAGACATCGCGCCAAGACTCATTTTGTAGCCGGGCGATCGAAGGGACGGGTTTGTTCGTCGTGCCCGACGCCCGGCTCGATGATCGGTTTCGGACCAACCCGCTGGTCCTCGAAGACCCCCAGATCCGGTTCTACGCGGGGATCCCGCTCCGGACCGAGGGGGGGCATTCGCTGGGGACGCTCTGCGTGATCGACCGCGTTCCCCGGACCTTGTCGGAGAACCAATCCCGGTCGCTCGAAGCCCTGGGACGACTGGCGGTCGATCAGTTGGAGCTCCATCGCCAGGCGGCCGAACTGGCCCGATCCGAGCAAACCCTCCAGATCCAGCACGAACGGCTGTCGCTGGCCATCGAGGGGATGACCGAAGGGCTCTGGGATTGGAACGTCGCGACGGGCGAAACCTACTTCTCGCCCCGATATTCCGAACTGGTCAACGAGGGGACGCCCTTGGAGCCGACTCGACAGTCGTGGGAGTCGCGACTCCACCCCGAAGACCGGGCCGCGACGCTCGCCTCGCTGTCGGCGCACCTGGAGCGTCGAGAGCCTTATTACGTCGAATATCGCCTGATGACCGATTCGCTCGGCTATCGCTGGTTCCAATCCCGGGGGCAGGCGAAGTGGGACGAGGCGGGGCGGCCGGTCAGGATGGTGGGGCTGGTCACCGACGTCACCGAGCGGAAGGTCGCCGAGCAAGAGCTGAACCTGATGAAGAGCGCCATCGACAACGCCAACGACGCCATCCTGATCACCGAGGCCGAGCCGATCGACCTTCCGGGTCCTCGGGTGATCTACTGCAACAAGGCGTTCACGCGGAACACGGGTTATTCTCCCGAGGACATCCTGGGCAAGACCCCTCGCATCCTCCAGGGGCCGGGGACCTCCCGCGAGACCCTCGACAAGTTGAAGAAGAAGCTCAAAGCCTGGAAGGAAGTCCGGGTCGAGTTGCTCAACTATAAGAAGGACGGGACCGAGTTCTGGGTGGAACTCAACATCCGGCCCGTGGCCGACGCCCGAGGGTGGTACACCCACTGGATCTCGGTCCAGCGCGACATCACCGAGCGGAAGCGGGCCGAGGCGGCCGAGCGAATTCAGACCGACAACGCGCTCCGGGAAAGCCGCGAGCTGTTGCAGGCCGTCGTGACCTGCGCCCCGGTGATCGTCTTCGCCCTGGACCGCGAGGGCGTGTATACCCTGTCCGAAGGCCGGGGGCTCGAAGCCCTAGGGCTCCAACCCGGCGAGGCGGTCGGCCGACGCGCCGAGGACCCGGGGGTCGATTCACCGATCGGGGCCGACGACGTCCGCCGCGCCTTGCTCGGCGAGTCGTTCAGCACGGTCGTCGAGGTGGCCGGGCTGGCCTTCGACAGCCGGATCTCGCCGCTCAAGGAGCCTGATGGGACCGTTTCGGGCGTCATCGGCGTGGCGACCGACGTCACCGCCTATAAGCGGGCCGAGCGGAAGATCAACGCCCTGAACGCCGAGCTGGGGGTTCGCCTCGAACGGATCGCCTCGCTCCGACGGGTGGACATGACGATCCGGGGGAGCCTCGACCTGAAGGTCACCTTGAACACCTTGCTCGACCAGATCATGGCGCAGCTCGACGTCCACGCCGCGTCGGTCCTCCTGCTCGACCCGCACGCCCGGACCTTGACCGAGGTCACGTCGCGAGGGCTCCGAGGGGCTTCGACGGATCGAGCCTCGGTCCCCCTGGGCGAAGGCGCTGTGGGGAGGGCCGCCCTGACTCGTTCCCCGGTCCGGGTGGACGCCTCGGAGCTTGCCGAGCCGTTGACGGGCCGGACCTCCATGCTCGCCGACCAGGGGTTGATGGTCAGCTACGCCGTCCCCTTGGTGGCCAAGGGGCTGGTCAAGGGCGTCCTCGAAGTGACGCACCGGGGCGGGTTCGACACTGGCCTGGAGTGGGTCGACTTCCTCGAATCCCTGGCCGATCAGGCTGCCATCGCCTCGGACAACGCGGCGCTCTTCGCCGAGCTCCAGACCTCCAACGCCGAGATGACCCTGGCCTACGACGCCACGATCGAAGGCTGGTCGCGGGCCCTCGACCTCCGAGACCGGGAAACCGAAGGGCACACCCAGAGGGTGGCCAAGCTCTCGATCCGGCTCGCGCAGGCCCTGGGGGTCTCCGGGGCCGACCTGACCAACGTCCGACGCGGGGCCTTGCTCCACGACATCGGCAAGATGGGCATCCCCGACGCGATCCTCCTCAAGCCCGGCCCGCTTGACGCCGAGGAGTGGACCATCATGCGTCGTCACCCTGAATATGCTTATCAGTGGCTCTCGCCGGTGAGCTTCTTGCGGCCAGCGCTGGAAATCCCCTACTCGCACCACGAGAAGTGGGACGGGACCGGCTACCCCCGAGCCTTGGCGGGGGAGCAGATCCCCCTGGCGGCCCGGTTGTTCGCGGCGGTCGACATCTGGGACGCCTTGCGGTCGGATCGGCCTTACCGGGCCGCCTGGCCGGTTGAGAAGGTGATCGACCACATCCGGTCGCTCTCGGGGACGCACCTCGACCCGAGCATCGTCGAGGTGTTCCTCCGGATCGTCGCTGAGGACGAGGCGGCCTCCGGCAACATCCTCGACCTGTCGTTCCCGGATGACTCGGTGGAGGAGCAGTTGCGGCTGGCGACCTTGGCCGTCGAGCAACTCCGGTTTCGGCACGAGGAACTCCTCCGCTTGAATCAGGAACTCGCCGAGCTTTCCCGCACCGACGAACTGACGGGCTTGAAGAACCGTCGCCACTTCCACGACGCGCTCAACGCCTCGCTGATCAGCCCCGACGGGTCCGGCCAGCCGGTTTCCCTGATCCTGATCGACGTCGATCATTTCAAAGCCTACAACGACGCTTTCGGCCACCCCGCCGGCGACCACGTCTTGCGGGAGGTGGCCACCGTCCTCCGCGACCAGACCCGATCCGGCGACACGACGGCCCGATATGGCGGCGAGGAGTTCGTGATCCTGATGCCCGGCACCGACGCCGAGACCGCCAACCGGGTGGCCCAGAGGCTCCTGAAAGCCGTGGCCGACATCCCCTGGCCGCTCAGGCCCGTCACCGTAAGCTTCGGGATCGTCACGGCCCAGCCCGAGGCGTCCGACGCCTCGATCATGATCAGCGACGCCGACCAGGCGCTTTACCAATCCAAACGCCAGGGGAGGAACCGGATCACCCACGTCGTCCCGGTCGCCAATCTGGTCGACTCGATGGTTTGCGTCGCCTCGGTTTGACCTCCAAAGGGGACGGTTGGGCGAATGGCTCGCCGGGATGGTACAACGGAAGGGATGGGTCCCTTGTGAGCCTTCGCCCTTCGATCTTTCCCACGAGCCGAGCCGACGATGTCTGATTCGCATGCTTCCGACAAGCCCGCCAACCGGCTCGCGCTGGAAACCAGCCCCTACCTGCTCCAGCACCGCCAGAACCCGGTCGACTGGTTCCCCTGGGGGCCTGAGGCTTTGGACAAGGCTCGGGCCGAGAACAAGCCGATCTTCCTGTCGATCGGCTACTCGGCCTGCCACTGGTGCCACGTGATGGAGCGGGAAAGCTTCGAGAACGACGCCATTGCCGGGATGATGAACGCCCGGTTCGTCAACATCAAGGTCGACCGCGAGGAGCGCCCCGACCTCGACAACCTCTACATGGCCGCCGTCCAGGCGATGACCGGCCACGGAGGCTGGCCGATGTCGGTCTTCCTCACCCCGGATTTGCAACCCTTCTACGGAGGAACCTACTACCCGCCGACCGACTCCCGAGGGATGCCCGGCTTCCCCCGGGTCCTCCTCAGCGTCGAGCGGGCCTGGCAAGAGCGGCGCGACGAGATCACGAGCGCCGCCCTCGACATGACCCGCCAGCTCCAAACCGCCGGCGACATCCCCTCGTCCGAGGGCGACTTGAGCCTGACGCTCCTCGAAGACGCCGCCCGGTCCCTCGGTCGGATGTTCGAGCCGGTCCACGGCGGGTTCGGCTCGGCCCCGAAGTTCCCGCACCCGATGGACCTCCGCGTCCTGATCCGCCACCATGCCCGGACGGGCGACGCGCACGCCCTCCACATGGTCCGCCACACCCTCGACAAGATGGCCCGAGGCGGGATTTACGACCAACTCGGAGGCGGCTTCGCCCGCTACTCCACCGACGACCGCTGGCTCGCCCCCCACTTCGAGAAGATGCTCTACGACAACGCCCTTCTCACGACGGTCTACCTCGAAGCCTACCAGCTCACCGGCGACCCCGAGTACGCCACCATCGCCCGAGAGACGATCGACTATATCCTCGGGCGGATGACCAGCCCCGAAGGGGCCTTCTACAGCACCGAGGACGCCGACTCCGAGGGGGTCGAGGGCAAGTTCTACGTCTGGACCCTCGCCGAGATCACCGAGATTTTAGGAGCCGATCGGGCCAAGACCTTCGCGGCCGTCTACGACGTCGCCGAAGGGGGGAACTGGGAGCACAAGACGATCTTGAACCTCCCCGAGCCGATCCCCGCCGTGGCCAAAAGGCTGGCCCGCGACGAGTCGAGCCTGCGGGCCGAACTGGCCGAAGCCCGAGGCAAGCTGTTCGAGGCCCGAGAAAAGCGCATCCACCCCGCCAAGGACACCAAGGTCTTGACCTCGTGGAACGGCCTGATGCTCGCCGCCCTGGCCGAAGCCTCGACGATCCTCCAAGAGCCGAGATACGCCGAGGCCGCATCCAAGGCCGCCGACTTCTTGCTCAGGACCATGCGGACCCCCGAGGGCCGGTTGCTCAGGACGTATAAAGACGGCCAAGCCAAGCTCAACGCCTACCTCGACGACTACGCCAACCTGATCGACGGCCTGACCCGGACCTTCGAGGCGACCGGCGAACCTCGATGGATCGAAGCTGCGCTCGATCTGACCCAAGTGCTCGTTGATGAGTTCCACGACGACGCCAAAGGGGGCTTCTTCTACGTCGGAGTCAGCCACGAAACCTTGATCGCCCGCCAGAAGGACGCCTACGACAACGCCACCCCGTCGGGCAACGCGATGGCGGCCACGGCCCTGGCGCGCCTGTCCGCCCTGACCGGCCGGAACGACCTCGACATGCTGGCCCGGTCGACCTTGCAGTCGGTCCGGATGGTCATGGAGCGGATGCCGACCGCCGCCGGCCAGAGCCTCGTCGCCCTCGACTTCCTGCTCGCCCCGAGCCGCGAGTATGCCGTGATCTCCGGGACCGACCGGGCCGAGTTCCGATCCGCCCTCGAAGCCGTCGCCCGCCGGTTCGACCCCCACAAGGTCGTCGCCCCGGCCCCGGCCCCGGTGTCGCCCGAGCTGGCCAAGCTCGTCCCGCTCCTGGCCGACCGACCCGCCAAGGATGATCAAGTGACGACCTACATCTGCGAGAACTTCGCCTGCCAGGCCCCGGTGGTCGGTGTGGAGGCCCTGGAGTCGGCCCTTGGGTCGGCCTGATCGGTTGAGGCCGGATTTCCCGCGAACCTCGCACCTCGGGCGGCTGTCTCTTCTCCAGGAGCGGTCAAGGGGGGGCCTGGACTTCGGTCCAAGCCCTCATTCCCGCGAGGGAATCTCGACTCCCGGACCCTTGCCCGATTCGGTCGGGCCGATGGCGGGTCGTTATCTGGTCCTGTGGTTCGAATCCACCCCTTGGCCGCTCCCAACGTTTGTTTTGGGGAAGGTAGCTCAGCGGTAGAGCACGATCGACTCATCAAACTTTGCTCCAACTTGGAGCCGAAGACGGGTCGTTATCACTCATAATGACGTGGTCGCGGGTTCGAATCCCGCCCTTCTCCAATCGGCGAGCCGAAGCGTCGGGGTTATCAACTTACCCATTGAAACCGCCCCGCCGCATTGCCTTGCTCGCCGAGCTTGCGACGTCGGCCGAAGTTGGCTAACTGGATAAGCCACAGGACCCCCGAAAGGGGGTACCGGCTCCCGAACCTTGCCCGACTCGGTCGGGCCGATGGTGGGCCGTTAACGGGATCTTGGGATTGGTGGTTCGAATCCACCCTTCGGCCCGGCGTTGCTTCATCGAATCTCGATCCTTCGATCCTCAGCTTTCGAGTCGACCCGCGACTGGAGCTTCAAGCCCCACTCGCGGCGACGGGATGGTGCGCCTTGAACGCTTTCACTCGACTTTTCCAGAAGGGGCGGACCCCGCAGACTCGGGCGATCCCGGGTTCGAACCAGGTCGCCAACTCGAGCGGCGGGTTCAGCTTCGCGGTCGACGACTGGACCCGTTTGGATCGGTTCCTGATCCTCGGGACCGACGCCGGGACCTACTACGCCACCGAGCGCGCCTTGACCTTCGACAACGCCGAGGTCGTCGCCCGATGCCTGGCCCTCGACCCGGCTCGGACGGTGGCGACCGTGGTCGCGATCAGCGACTCGGGCCGGGCGCCCAAGAACGGGCCGGCGGTGTTCGCCCTGGCGCTGGCCGCCGGTTCGGGGCACCTCAAGGTCGTGAGCGAGGCCGACGCCCTCCGCAAGGTCTGCCGGACCCCGACCGACCTGTTCGCCTTCGCCTCGACGGTGCAAACCCTCCGAGGCTGGGGTTCGGGCCTCCGCCGGTTGGTCGCCGCCTGGTACGCCGGGCAGTCGCCCGACCGGCTCGGCTACCTCGTCACCAAGTACGCCCGGCGCGACGGCTGGACCCACCGCGACCTCCTCCGCCTCGTCCACCCCCAGGCCCCGAGCGACGCCCACCAGGCGGTCTACCGCTGGGTCGTCGCCGGTTCCGAAGGGCTGGGCGGTCGGACGGTCGACCGCCGGGTCCGGCCTGATTTGACCTCCAAGCCGTCCCCCCCATCGACGGCGACCGCCCCGCGCGATTACCCCGCCGTGGCCGGCCTGCCGCCGGTGATCGCCGCCTTCGAGGAAGCTCAAGCGGCCTCCGATCCGAAGACCGTCGTCCGGCTCATCCGCGAGTCCGGCCTGGCCCGCGAGCATGTCCCAAGTCGGTGGCTCAACGAGCCGGAAGTCTGGGACGCCTTGCTCGCGACCATGCCCGCCCACGCCATGATCCGCAACCTCGGCAAGATGACGGGGGTGGGCTTGCTCGCGCCTTTGTCGGACGGGTCGAAGGTCGTGGCAGATCGCCTGGGCGACGCCGACTGGCTCCGTCGGTCGAGGCTGCACCCGATGGCCATCCTGCTCGCCGCCTCGGTCTACGGGGGCGGGAAGGGGGTCAAGGGAAAGCTGTCGTGGTCGCCGGTCCCCTCGGTGGTCGCTGCCCTGGACGCCGCGTTCTACCGGGCGTTCGCGTCGGTCACTCCGACCGGGAAGCGCCGGTTGCTGGCGGTGGACGTGTCGGGGTCGATGGATGGGAGCAAGGCGGCGGGAACGTCGCTGTCGTGCCGGGAAGCTGCGGCGGCCCTGGCCTTGATCGTCGCCAAGACCGAGCCGAACGCCCACATCGTCGGCTTCGCCGCCGGCGAAACCGGCTTCGGAGGGATGCACGGCGGGGGCGACCCGAAGCTCGCCGAGCTTGACCTGTCGAGCTGCTCGACGATCGCCGAGGCCGTCGGTAAGGCCCAAGCGATCCCGATGGGAGGGACCGACTGCTCGCTCCCGATGCGGGTGGCCCTCGACGAAGGCTGGAAGGTCGACGCCTTCGAGGTCTACACCGACTCCGAAACCTGGGCGGGTCCAATCCACCCGACCCAGGCCCTGAAGACCTACCGGAACCGGACCGGGATCGCCGCCAAAATGGTGGTCCAGGCCCTCACCGCCAACCCCTTCACGATCGCCGACCCCAACGACGCCGGGACCCTCGACGTCGTCGGCCTCGACGCCTCCGCCCCGGCTCTGGTGGCCGATTTCATCCGGGAGTGATATTAATTTCATATTATGAAATGGATGATAACACTTCCCGGGCAACAGACGTCCCGAGTTCTTCGGCGGCGTCTGTTGCCCTGACATGGTTCTTGGGATAGGCTCGAAGTTGTCGCGTCGAAGCTGGTTCGCTCGGTCCGAGGTGCCGACCCCAAGGGAGAATGGCCCATGAGTCTCGCCGAGTCCGCGCACAAGGTGATCGACCTCGCCCGCGAGGTCCGGGCTTATTACGACGAGGAGATGCCCAAGTGGCACCCCGATTATCCAATTGTCTATGAGCATGAGTCGGAGCCTTCTCCTCCGCCCGCGGAAGTGGAGTTGCGAACCTATTTGACTTCGCTTCCGGAGGAAACGGTCTACGCCTTGGCGACGCTCATGGAGTTTGAAAGGTGGTTCTTTCGAGATGGGGATCTGGTGGCGAGCTACGAGACCCTCAGAGAAACGTTCGAGCGACCGGATCAGGCGGCGGAGCGAATGATCAGTTACCCCCCGCTGGGCGATAGTCTGGAGGACGCTTTGACGGAACTTAAAGCGCGGGGGATCGACGTCGATCGGGTGTTCCAGGAAACAAGCCCGATCTCGTGATGATCAAGCCCCTGATCGGCAACGATGGGAATCCTTCCGTGGCATCACTGGCTTTGACCGATTATCTGAAACCTCTGCTGGCCGACTCTCGAAATCTTCAGGAGGTCTCCATTCAACTTCCGTTTCGGCTTCCCGGCCGTCTTGGGCGGGTTGCCGCGTTGAACCGGGCGATCGTGGTGATGTCGGTTTCGGCCTGGGAAGCTTATGTCGAGGAGTTGGTCCGCGAGTCGTTGAACGCGCTCCGTCCGCCAATACCGCCTCTGGGCCTCTGGCCCGCGCTGAATGCTTCGATTCGAGGTCAGCTTGGTCGGTTCAACAACCCCAACACCGAGAATGTCCGGATGCTGCTCTCGGACGCGATCGGCTTGGCGAACATCTCGGCGTCTTGGACCTGGCAAAACCACACGTCGGCCCAAACGATCCAGCGCCTGAGGGTCGTCATGGACTTGCGCCACCAGATCGCCCACGGCGTCAAGCCTCGCCCGGTCGTCGCGACGTCTTACGCGAGCCAGCTTCCCGACTTTCTTCTTCGGTTGGGACGCTGCACCGATCGTGCTGTCCAAGATCACCTCGTCGAAGTTCTCGGGGTCGCGAACCCTTGGCCGCTTTGAAGCAACTCCGGTGTGCCTCGCCCAGCCTGGCTTGGAGGTCGTGATGGAAACAGAGCGGTCGCGGCGACGGTTCACGATCCTCGATGGTCTGCTTTTGATGATCGTCATGGCGGCGGCTTTGCTCGCCGCCAAGTCGGATCTTCGGGGAGCAGTTTCGCCGGGCCTACCAGATCTTGGAGGCCGACCCGCGTATGATCCGAAGCTGGCTCCTGGGCCGTCCCCCCGACTCGCAATTCAAGTCGGTCCACAAGCTCATGACCTGGAGCGTCATCAATATCTTGCCGCACCAAGGGTCGATCTTCCCGACCTGGCTCCCGGCTCGGGGGGTCGGCGTGTTCCTGATTCGCCAGTGCGTTTTGCTGGTGTTCCCAATCCTGGTCGGTTTGAGCTTCGCCTTGCTGTTGCTCCGGTTGGTCCGTCCTCGACCGGGTTGGCCCGAGTTGGCCCGGCAGCCGGGGGCTTTGGCGTGCCTGGCGGCGGTCGCCGCTTTGTTCCTGGCATTCTGGGTCGAGGAACTCTTTCGGACCCGGATCTCGCTGGCGTTCGTCGGGGCGGCGGTGGGCCTGGCCTGGGTGGCGCTGGGGGTGTCACGGTCCTGGCGGTCGGAGGACTCGTGGATCGACAGGACGGGCCGGGTCCTGGGCGTCTGCTGGCTCCTGGCGGGCGGCTTGGCGGCGATCTAACGAGGAGTTGAGCCACGGAGGGAACACGGAGGACTCACGGATGGGAGGGCTTCATCGGGGTTGGTTTTGGAGTCGTCCGGCGGGTTTCCTCGGCGCGGAGGGGGACCTCGGCCCTTTTCACCGGGATGAACGGGAATAAGCGAGGGGTTGGTTTCGGGTTGTCAAAGAGCCGTCGAGGCGGTTGGAGGGTGTCGGGGTGGGTGGGAGGTCACGGTGACTTGGTCGTCAAGCCGGGGGTGAGACCCCCTGGCGGAACGAAGCCAACGAGGCGGTTCGGCGAATTTTCTGGTGTCGGCCTCGGGTCCGGGGGCGGGTGGGTTCGGGGACGGCTTCGACGGGGGCCTTCGCGCGGAACGAACCCATCGCGGATCGGGGGGCGGGTCCGGCGTCTTCGACCTCGTTGTTGTCTTCGTCGTCGGTCGGGTCTTCTTCGACGGTCGGATCGGCGGAGAGGTCTTCGAGGGGGTTGGGCTGGGTGTTGGGGAGCTCTTTGAGTTCCTGGAGGGATCGGAAGAGGATTCGCTCGGCGTTGGCCTCGTATCTCCGGGCGAGGGTCGCCTCGGGGCCGGTGTCGAACAGGGCTCGGCGGGGGGCCTCGGCGCGGTCGAGGTCGAGGATGGTGGTGTCGAAGCTTTCCAGTCGGGTTTGCAACTCGGCGATCTGTTCGAGGATGATCTTGTGGACCTCCCCTTTGGCCCACTCGATCCGCTCGGGGATCGTTTCGTTCATCACGACATTGGTCAAGACCCTGAGCCGCGACGTGGGGATCTCCTCCGAGCGACGCCCCATCAACGCCTCGGCGTGCCACAGGAGGTTGAAATCCCAGTAGCCGACCCGGGGGTCGAGCCGCCGCCTGGCGTCGATCATGGCGGGGTGCTCGGCCTGGAGCTGGTCGGCGACGCGGTCTTCCTCGGGGATCAGCTCGCGCTCGAGCGCCCGCCAGCACTTGATCATCCGGGCCACGCCCTCGGGGGTTTGCCGCAAGATCCGGGCGTTGGTCGCCGGCTCGTGCATGATCCAGTCGATCGCCTTGTCGATCTTGGCCAGCCGGGACTCCTCGAACGCCTCGACGGCGTGGCGGACGCGGTGGTCGGTGGCGGCCTCGGCATGCTCCCGGCAGTGTTCGAGCCGGACGGCCATCACCGCGATCTGGCGGACCAAGAGCCGAGCCATCCGACCCCGAGGCCGCAGGTCGTCGACAAGCTCGGCGGTCATCTGCGCGACGCTGATCCGGTCCTCATCGACCAGGACGACCCCATCGCCGGCCATCCCGTGGCGATAAGCGTTGGCCCTCGACCGGGCCTTGCCCTCGGGGGTCTTCGGCCCGGTCGACTTCAAAGCGTTGGTCCGGTTCGCCGCGAGCTTGGCGTCGCTCAGGGCGGGTCGGCACGATGGCGGGGCCGGTAATTTCGCGGCGGTCTGGGAAGCGGACATTGGGGGAGATCCCTTCAAAAGGAGTCAATCAAGGGTTGCAAAGGCTCGCCGCGAAGCGCGAACCTGCCTTGTTGACTATCTTTTTCCCGAGGACCCAATATCACACCTTCTCCCCAAAGCCCCCAATTTTGAGCAAAGTTCTTCAGGAATTTTTTGGCGATCCGATCGTGGAGAACAATTCTTGAGCCACCAAGTTCGAGTCGATCCGGCAATTGAAGTCTTGATTGGTCCTCGGAATAGCTATTCAAGTCTTTTTTGGATTAGTGGCCCGGATGGCCTCGGTGGTCTGGCAAGATGGCCGGACCGTCTTGAAGCGAGACTTCGAGGTTTCCCCGACGACGAAGGTTTGCTTTTCGGTCGAGGGGTCTGGGAGTCGGCCCGGACCATCGATGGTGTCCCCTGGCTCTGGTCGGAGCACCTCGACCGGCTTCGAGCGACCATCCAGCTCCTGGACCTCCCGTTCGACCTCGACCGGTTGCCGGATGCCTCGACGGTCGCCCGGTTCGTCCGAGGGCTGACCAGCATGGATGTGGTGCTTCGGTTGAACGTCACGGCGGGGGGTCGGGGCCGACCGGGGACCGTCTGGATGTCCGCCGCGATCCCGCCGGCTCCGATCGCCGAGATCGAGCTCCGGAGCTGCCGGAGCGTCGTCCCCAAAGGGCAACCCTACCTCGTCTGGAAGACGTTCCAGTACGCGACCCGGCTCGAGGTCGGTCGCCAGGCGGGGCCGGGGTTCGATTCGACCCTGGTCCACGACGAAAACGACAACATCCTCGAAGCGGCGCATGCCAACCTGTTCGTCCGGTTGCCCGAAGGCTGGGCCACCCCGATGGTCGACGGCGGCCTCTTGCCGGGAACGGTGCGCCGGGTCCTCCTCGAACGCTCGCCGATGCCCGTTCTGGAACGAGTGATCCATCGGTCGGAGCTTGGCTCGGCCTCCGAGGCGTTCGTCACCAACAGCAACGTCGGGATCGTCCCCGTGACCCGGATCGACGACCATTCCTACTCGATCGGCGATGAAACCCGCCAGTTGAACGAGTGGCTCAAGACCACCCGCTGAACCGCCACCCAAGCCGAGCCGAGGCCCGGCCTGCTTCGGCCTGGAAAATGGCTCGGGGGCGAGTTCGCCTTCAGCCAGCACGGTCGGCTCGGGGTGGTCAGGTGGTCCGGGGTCGGAGGCTTCGATCCCGAAGCACCGGAAAGAGGGGTCGACCTCGGTCATTCAAGGGTGATGCGAGCTACTCCACCAGGGTATTTCGAGAGGTCTCGATCGAGCCGGAGGCCGATTCACTAAGCAGCCGGACGTAGTTTACTTTGCTTTTTCGCCCGAAGTCTCCGGTCGAAGTTGTTGAAGCCTGTCAATACCGCTGCCCTCAACCCACTTTGCGTTGTGTGGCTTCGCTGAGGGATCTCCTGATGCTTGATCTGCCGAAACACCGGCTCGATCTGGTTCAACTTCGGCGAGTAAGCCGGCAAAAAGTCCAGGTAAATTCCCCTCCGGGCCAGACCCCTGCGCGCCGCCCGGACTACCTTGCTGGTGTGGAAACTGGCGTTGTCGAGCACCACCACCCGAGCCACCTTCGACGGCGGCAACGCCCGCAAAAAGCTCAGCAGGTCCTCCGACTTCCACGTCCGCTC
>JAABUX010003754.1_pt1 | contig 19833 bp, 7 predicted proteins | sample 5561851 | NCBI WGS metagenome assembly JAABUX01 (sample SAMN10711883, study PRJNA513361) | rock metagenome | isolation source: Antarctica rocks | place: Antarctica: Victoria Land, Richard Nunatak red sandstone | collected 2016-01-03 | reverse complement strand
GCAGGCGCCGCAGAGCGAGGAGGCGAAGGGCAAGCTCCCGGCGTTCTCGACCCCGGCGAGTTGGGGGGTCAAGATCGCGCCGATCGGGCCGGGGTAGACCGAGTTGTAGGCGTGGCCGCCGGTCCGCTCGTAGACCGGGCAGACGTTCAAACAGGCTGAGCAGCGGATGCAGTGCAGCGTGGATCGCCCCTTGGGGTCGGCGAGGACCTTGGTCCGGCCGTTATCGAGGAGGATCAGGTGGAACTCGCGGGGACCGTCGTTGTTGGGGGAGGCGCCGGTCCAGAACGAGTTGTAGGGGTTCATCCGCTCGCCCGTCGACGAGCGCGGGAGGAGTTGCATGAACACCCCCAGGTCTTGCCAGGTGGGGATCACCTTTTCGATCCCCATCACCGACACGAGGACATCGGGCAGGGTCACGCACATCCGCCCGTTCCCCTCGGATTCGACGACGCAGACCGACCCGGTTTCGGCGACGCCGAAGTTGACGCCGCTGACGGCGACCTTGGCCGCGAGGAACTTGGAGCGGAGGTGAGCGCGGGCCGCCCCCGCCAGCGCCTTGGGGTCGTCGGACAGGTCGGCGATCCCCAGCTTCCGCCGGAACAGATCGCGGATCTCGGCGCGGTTCTTGTGGATCGCCGGCACGAGGATGTGCGACGACCGATCCCCCGCGAGCTGGACGATCAACTCGGCCAGGTCGGTCTCGATCGCCTCGATCCCCTCGGCGTGCAACGCCTCGTTGAGGCCGATCTCGTCGGTGGTCAGACTCTTGACCTTGACCACCTCGCGGGCGCCATGCTGCCGGGCCACGTCGGCGACGATCCGGTTCGCCTCGGCGGCATTCGTCGCCCAGTGGACGATTCCGCCCGCTCGGGTGACCGCCTCCTCGAACTGGACCAGATAAGTTCCCAGGTGGCGGGTCACCCGCTCCTTGATCGCGCTCCCGGCGCTCCGGAGGGCTTCCCAGTCGGGCAGTTCGTGGACGGCCGCCGCCCGCTTGCCGCGGATCGTCTGGGTCGCCTTGCCCATGTTTCGCCGGAGTTGCGAGTTGGCCAGGGCCACCTTCGCCGACTCGGGGAAGGGGGTCGCGGGCCGGGTTGGGATCGCCTCAACGGTGCTCATCGTCTGTTCCGTTCCCTTCGGTTGAGGCCAGGATTTCCGCCAGGTGGATCGTCCCGACGCCGGCTCGCTGGCGGTGGAGCGCCCCGCCGATGTGCATCAGGCACGAGTTATCGGCCATCGCGCAGGTCTCGGCTTTGGTGTCGAGGATGCACCGCAGCTTGTCGCCGAGCATCGCCATCGACGTGTCCGCGTTCTTGACCGCGAACGTCCCCCCGAACCCGCAGCACTCCTCGGCCCGAGGCAACTCGACCAGTTCGATCCCCCGGACCGCCCGCAAGAGCTTGAGCGGCGCGTCCCCCACCCGGAGCATCCGGAGCGAGTGGCAGGTCGGATGATACGTCACCCGATGCGGGTAGTACGCCCCCACATCCTCGACCCCGAGCTTGTTCACCAGGAACTCGGACAACTCGAACACCTTGGGGGCGATCGCCCGGACCGCCTCGCCAAGCTGGGGATCGCCCGCGAGGTCGGCGGCTTGCGGGTAAACGTGGCGGACCATCCCGACACACGAGGCGGAGGGGGAGACCACCGCCTCGAACTTGCCGAAGATGTCGACGAACCGCCGGATCAACGGGATCGCCTCCAACTGGTAGCCGGTGTTGTAGTGCATCTGGCCGCAGCAGGTCTGGTCGAGCGGGAATTCGACCGAATGCCCTAGTCGCTCCAGGACGTCGACGACGGCGCGACCGGTCGCCGGAAAGATCGAGTCGTTGAAGCAAGTGATGAACAGCGCGACCCTCATGCCTCACTCCGAGTTCCCAGCGGGGAAGTTCACTCTCAATTATGGGCGGATCGCAGCGATTTGACGACTGGTCCCTCATCCTAACAGACAGGAAATCCCCGGGCACGAGGCGGATCGAGGGCAACCGCCGGGTTTGCCGGGCTTATTTCTCCAAAACGACAAGTCACCGCAAGCGTCTCAAACGACCCAAGTTACTTTTTCGGCAAAATTCCTCAACTTGATTGTCCGATCCGTCGATCTGTTCAACATCGAGATGAGGGACGGCGCGAACCGGACCAAAACTCGGTGGCTGCACAACAGTGATTGACAACATCGCTCGCTTCGCCAGCCGACCCCAACGCCGCTTGGGTGGGGTCAACAGACCGGAACTTGACTCCGATGAATGAACACCTTTGGAAGCTGGCGCTCGTCGTGGCGCTGAGTCATGCTTACCGCGTCGTGGGCCGGACCGTGGGTCCGCGATGGGCGGGTCTGATCACCGCTTTGCCTTGTTCGACCGCCGTGGCCCTGGTGAGCGGCGGGAGCGACCGAGGGGTGAGTTACGCCGTGACGATGGCGGACGCTTGCTGGGTGGGGCTTGCCGGGGCCTCGACCTTGCCACTGGCGTTCGCGTCGGCGACTGTGGCGGGCTGGGGGCTGATCGGGACGGTGGCCCTGGCCGTGTTTTCGTATTTCGCGGTGATGCTGGGGGTGGGGATGCTGGCCGGTCCGCTGGGGGGCAACTGTCCGGCGGCTCTGGTCGTCCTGGGTCTGGCCACCGCCTGGGCGTCGCGGGTGGTTGAGCCGTCGGCGTCGTGCTTGCCGCGGCGACGGCGGTTGTCGCCCGGCCAGGTGTTCTGGCTGCGGACGGCGGTACCGGCGCTCTGCCTGGCGGGCGTGATCATGCTGGGAGAACGTCTTGGCCCCAGCGCCGCGGGGTATCTCGGGGCGTTTCCCGGGGTGACGTTGACCGGTCTGCTGCTGACCTCGGTCGAGTCGGGGCCGGTGGCGTCGGTCCGGATGGCCCGGGCGTTGCCACCGGGCAACTGGGCGATGGTCGCATTCCTGGCGACGTTCCTGGAGGCGGCGATGGGGCTTGGCTTGTGGGGTGGAACCCTCCTCGGCTATGCGGCGGCGTTGGGATGCCTGGGCGTGGTGGCCCACTTGACGGCGTCACCCGCCATCCCTCGCCTCCGGGCTTGCCTCGCGGCCCGCCGGCAATTTCACGCGGAGGAAGCCGGCCAACCCGTTCCCATTCCAACTTGGCCCCGGAACCCGCGACGGTTTTCACCCCTGGTCGAGTCGATCGCCACTTGACGCCGGCTGACCCGTCAAGTGGAGTTCGATCGCCCGGAGCGTCGCCAGCGCCGGGGCGGCGATCCCGAGTTGTCCGGGAGGAACGTCGGCCTCCCGGACGTTGATCCGGATCAAGCTCGCCCCCAACTCGCTCACGAGTTGCTCGGACATCCGCCGGACCGTCGGGATCGCTCGCCCCGCGCCCAACTCGACGACCACCACTCGTCGGTCCAGCACCGCTTCGAGCCAATCCGCGAACCGCCCGAACTGGGCCTCGGTTCGGGTCGCGGTCCACCCCCCGTCACCGAACATGAGGATGTTCGGTCGGGCCAGCCCTCCGCAAGCCGGGCAACTTGGCAACGGTGGGCCGGCCCGGAACGTGGTCGGGTCGATGGCAACCGGCTCGCGACTTGACGGGAAGATTGCCGGACCGCAGTGATCGAGGCATTGCCGCCACTCGACCGAGCCGTGAACTTCGACGATCCGGTCGCGGTCGAACCCGGCCCGACCAAAGTGGTCATCGACGTTAGAAGTGAAAACGAACCCGCCGAGGGGTTTGGCGGCCACCCAGCGCTGGAGGATGGCGAAACCCTCATGGGGCGATGTGGCCCGGTAGAGGTTCGTCCGGTGGCCGTAGAACCCCCAGCCCAGCGCCGGGTCGCTGGCGAAGTGGTCGGGGCTGGCCATCTCCTCGAACCGAAGCCCCAACGCTTCGTAAGCCGGGTAGGCCCGCCAGAACCCCGCCGGGCCACGAAAGTCGGGCAAGCCCGAGTCCACCCCCATCCCCACACCCGCCGCGACAACGATCGCGTCGGCCTGGGCGACGCGGGCGGCTGCGGCGCGGATCATCTGGTCGAGAGTTTCGTGACACATTGCGGCACCAACCTTGAGCCATCAAGGAGGATGGGATTTCCAGCGCAATCTCAGCCCCCAATCAGCCGACCGCGACTGGCTCCGGCATGGGAACGATCTCGAACAAGGGCACGGCGACCTCTTCGATTCGGAGCGGTTCAAGCACCGGGGCGGGTGGCGGTGGTGGGGGCGGGGCGAAATCCGCCGCGGCCGAGAGGACGAGTTCGGTGAACACGCCGTTGGCCCGGACGAGGTCGTTGTAGGTCCCGGTTTCGACGACTCGGCCGTCGTCGAAAACGAAGATCCGGTCGGTGTCGAGCAAGGTGGACAAGCGGTGGGCGACCAGGATCACGGTCCGGTCGGCCCGGGCGGCGTGGATGGCCCGCTGGACGCGCCGCTCGCTGATATTGTCGAGGGCCGAGGTCCCTTCGTCGAGGATCAGGATCGGCGGGTTTTTGAGGAAGACCCGGGCCAAGGCGAGCCGTTGCCGCTGGCCGCCCGACAGGTTCTGACCCCGCTCGGACACCCGGGCCTGGAACTCGCCGGGCATGTTCAGGATCTCTTTGTCGATGCAGGCCATCCGGGCGGCTTCCTGGATCTGGTCGAGGGTCGCGTGCTCGCAACCGTAGGCAATGTTCTCGGCGATCGTGCCCGAAAAGACGAATGGGTTCTGGCCGACGTAGCCGATCAGGTCGCCGATCGCTTCGCGGGACACCGAGTCGATCGGCACCCCACCGAGCGACAGGTTTCCCCCCGACGGGTGGATCAACCGCATCATGATCTTGAGCCAGGTGGACTTCCCGCAACCCGACCGCCCCGCCACGCCGATCGTCTCGCCCGCCTCGATCCGGAGGTTCACCCCGTTCAAAACCCGCTTCCGCTGCTTGTCGCTGGTCGCGTACTCGACTTGCAGGTCGCAGGCTTCGACCAGCGGGACCGACCCGTCGAGCACCGGTTGGCGGACCTCGGCGGGCTGGAACGAGCGGTCGATCGGCTCATGGAGCAGCGCGAGGAGGTCCTTGACCTTGAGGCTGCATTCGTGCCCCTCGTCGATGATCCGGTGGACCTCATTGAGCGGACTCATGATCTGGAGGAACAGGGCGGGAAGCATCACCATCGTTTCAAAGTTGATCCGCCCCTCGATGTAGAAGTAGATGGCGAAGGTGATGATGGCGAGGTTGAATAATCCCTCGTTGATCGCCTTGCCGCTCCCGAAGAGGGACATCTCGAAGTGGTGCCGGAGTTCCTTGCTCCGCCGCATCTCGGCCGTTCCCTCGACGCGCCGGATCTCCTGCCGGTGCGTGTGCGACGCGCGGATGTAGTCGATCCCCGAGAGGAGTTCGACCACCGTCCCATCCATCGCCTCGCGGATTCGGAGCAGGCCGAGCCGGACGCCATTTTGCGTGGCGATCTGCCAGAAGGTGATGCCCAGCGAGATCGGCGCGACGCACGCCATCATCAGGGCGATCCGAGGGGCCGCGAGGAACGCGAAGATCAGCGCGATCGACCCGTTGAAGATGGCCGGGATGAAGTCGTGGAAGCTGATCCGCATGAATCGGACGAACCCCTCGACGCTCCGGGCGATCCGCCCGTGGATGGCCCCCACCTGCTCGAAGGACAGGGTCGAGAGGTCGACTTCCATGAGGTGCGAGACCAGCCGGACGCAAAGATTCTTGTCGATCCGCGTGCAGACCCGCTCGACCAGAAACCGGCGCAGGACGTTCATCGTCTCGCGCAGAAGATAGGCCACACCGACGATCACCAGGATTCCAAGGCTCGCCCGGAGCAGCTCCTGGCGCGGCAAGCCTTGGCTGACGCCCATCGTCACCCGGTTGGTCAAGTAGGCGACGAGCCGGATGATTGACATGCCGGCGAGGGAGCCGACGATCATCACACCGACGGCGGCCCCCAATCCCACCTTTTGCGATCGGGGAACCAAGCCCCAAACCTCGCGCCCCATCCGGGCGATTCCGCGGACTTCGTGCCAGAGTCGTGCCGATGACCTGACCAGCTTCGGGAACATTCGGGTCCCTTTTCGGAAAACGAGGTGACGCCGTGAGGTGGTGAGCAAAGTGGAGGGAGGAATGAAGCGCCGGGGTGATCTTAGGGAGGCTGGCGTCGAGGTAGGTCAAGCTGGCCGATCTTTGGTCGGGCGAGTTTCGCCCACCGTCCGACCAGAATCCCCGCTCGTGGGCGTCCTGGGCTGGATGGGCTTTGTCGCCCGACTCGCGAAGTCTCCTGATCCCCACCCAACAGCTACGACCAGTTTCGTCGAGACCGTTGGGAAACCTAGCACGTTTTTCGGATGCGGTTTGGAGGATCGTGAAGTTAGGATGATCCGCTGACTCATTCAGCGATTTCAAGGCCAAAACCCAAAATCGTGTTCGACCACGGCGGCGAAAATGTCGTATGAACTAGCGCGTCAGGGGTCAAGACGAAGTCCGAATTGTGAAAATCTCGACCCTTGACAAACCAGTTTCTCGGCGGCCAAGATCAAGACCGTTCGGTAAGACCTTTGCCATCGATCCGAGTACTGCGTGCGGCTTGACTCGATCCGACTGCGAAGGAGCTCTGAATGAAAGACGAACTTCTGATGAAAACTTCCGTTCCGTCCCTTGACGGTGCGCGGTTCGCCTCAAACTCTTCCCCCCTGTTGAGCAACGTCGCAGCCCCGGTCGCGGCTCCCACCTTGCCCGCCGCCCGGACTTTGGCCTCGCGTTTCGCCTCGACACTTCCCGAAGAGTCGCTGGTGATCGACGACCGGTCGCAAATCTCCCCAGCCCAAATGGTTGAAACCAAGTTGATCAACCGGCTCAAAGAGTTGTCCATGTCGGTCAGCCACCTCCAGATGCGTGGCTTGGTCCGCAACCGCTTCGAAGCTTGAACCCGGTTTCCCCCTTCCACCAACCCTCGGACTCGCTGGATCAGTCAATCTTCCCGCCTCATCTTCCTACCTCTTTTGCGAATCGCCGACGTTTCGGCTCCCCGCCGGACCTAGGCTGTCTGACCGAGAACCGTCCTCGACCACCTTGCTGGCCGACCCTGGAAGGTTGCGCCCACTCGATCTTCCACCCGACTCTTGGTCCATCGCAACCATTACCCCTTGCCAATCGACTGAGGCCGAACGGATTCGGCCACCAACCTTCGACTTTCCGTTTCCCCTTCTACGCACCAGCGTCCGGATGTGACCTCGATCTCGCGGAGATCCGCTTCCGGACCACCTGGCACCCGCCGGCTTCACTTCGAAACAACATGAGCCGAGGTGGCCATCAGGACCACTCCGGCTCGTGCTGTTCGTTCCTGTCCTGATCGTCAGGCTGACTCGCCCATGACCACCGCGATCCGGTGCGTTTGCCCGTCGTCGACCAGCGGGATGGCCGCCGGGTCGGTCGGCGCGCCGTCGAGGGTCGCCGAGCGGACGCCATGCTCGACGCCGTCGGGGTTAGTGACGGTCACCTCGTACCGGGCGGTCCCGTGGCGGTAGCGGATCGTGAACCCCGGCCAGTCGGTCGCGACCTTGGGGTCGATCGCCAGGTGGTCGCCTCGGAGGTGGAAGCCGAGAATCGCTTCCAGCCCGACCCGATACAGCCAGCTCGCCGAGCCGGTGTACCACGTCCAGCCCCCGCGCCCCGTGTGCGGCGGTCGGCCGTAAACGTCGGCCGCGACGACATACGGTTCCACCTTGTACCGGGATACCGCCTCGGGGTCGAGGGCGTGGTAGACCGGGTTGAGCAGGTGAAACAGTTCGACGGCCCGGCCGCCCCGGTTGGCCAGGGCGTTGGCCAGGACGAGCCAGGTGGCGGCGTGGGTATACTGGCCGCCGTTTTCGCGGACGCCGGGGAGATACCCTCGGACGTAACCGGGCTGGAGCTTCCCGCGGTCGAACGGCGGGGTAAACAGCAGGACCTGGCCACCGTCGTCGGGGTGGACCAGCCACTCGTCGACCGCTTCGAGGGCCTGGCGGGCGCGAGCGGGGTCAGCCACGCCCGCGATGGTCGCCCACGACTGCGGGATCGAGTCGATCCGGCACTCGTCGTTCCGCGATGATCCGAGCGGCGTCCCGTCGTCGAAGTACGCCCGGAGATACCACTGGCCATCCCAGGCGTGGGCCTCGGTCGCCGCTCGGAGTCGCTCGGCGCGGGTCCGACAGGTGGCCGCCCGGTCGGAGTCGCCCCGAGCATCGGCCAGCCCGGCGAACTGGTTCAGAGTCGCCAGGAGGAACCAAGCGTTCCAGACGCTTTCTCCCTTGCCGTTCGAGCCGACCCGGTTCATCCCGTCGTTCCAGTCGCCGGTCCCCATCAAGGGCAACCCGTGCGACCCGAGTCGGAACGCCCGATCCAAGGCTCGGACGCAGTGGTCGTAGATCGACCCCCGGTCCGGGCCGGTCGTCGGCAGCCCATAGTCGTCTTCCTGGCCGGGTCGGAGCTGGGGACTGGTCAAGAAGTCCACCATCTCGTCAAGGACGGATGCGTCGCCGGTCGTGGCGACGTAGTGAGCCACGACGTAGGGGAGCCAGATCAGGTCGTCGGTGATCCGGGTCCGGATACCCTTGCCGAGCGGCGGGTGCCACCAGTGCTGGACGTCTCCTTCGGCGAACTGGCGGCCGGCGGCGAGGATGATCTGGCCGCGAGCCTGGTCCGGCGCCCCGTAGACCAGGGCCATCGAGTCCTGCAACTGGTCGCGGTAGCCATAAGCCCCGCCCGACTGGTAGGTGGCCGACCGCCCCCAGAACCGGCAGCTCAGCGCCTGGAACAGGAGCCAGCGGTTCAACATCAGGTTCATCGCCGGGTCGGGAGTGTCGACCTCGACGGCACCGAGAATCCCGTCCCACTCGCCGCGGATCTCGTTCAGAGTCGCGGCGAACCGCGCCGGATCGCGATGGAGGCGCGCCAGGCGGCGAACTTCTTCGACCGTCCCGGCCTGGCCGAGGACGAAGACCAGTTCCTCGGTCGCTCCAGCGGCTAGTTCGAGCTTGATCTGGATCGCGCCGCACGGGTCGTAGGCCGCGCCGGTGGTCCCGCTCAGGGCGACTCGGCCCAAGGCGGCGGGGGTGACGACCGACCCGTTCCGGCCGAGGAACTCGCCTCGGTCGGCGGTCACGGTCCGGCCCGGGTGGCTGGCGTCGAGGAAGGCGACTTGCGAGTTGTAGTCCGGATGCGCCGGGTTCCGGGCGAGGAGGGCACCGGTGGCGGCGTCGACCTCGGTCAAGACTTGCATCGCCGCCTGGTCGCGGGTGGTCCCGAGGACCCACTCGGCGTAGTACGTCGCCGAGAGCCGGCGCGCCTCGGTCCCGTGGTTGGTGATCCGGAGGTGGATCAGCTTGACCGGGTCATGGGGCGGGACGAGGAGGGTCAGTCGGTGGTCGAGCTGGTCCACGGTCCGGTCATAGGTGGTGTATCCCTGGCCGTGGCGGACGACGGTCGGCTCGGCGGAGGGGATCGGTCCGGGCGTCGGGCACCAGACGTCGCCGGTCCGCTCGTCGCGGAGGTAGAGGACCTCGCCGGGGGGATCGCCGACGGGGTCATTGGCCCAGGGGGTGAGGCGGTTGGTCTGGCTGTTCGACGCCCAGGTATAGCCGCCGCCCGTATCGGAGGCGACGAACCCGCAGTCGTGGTTGGCCACGACGTTGACCCAGGGGGCGGGCGGGAGCGTCGGCCGGGCGAGGTTTTGCTGGTCGGCCCGCCCGTTCCGGAGGATGTCGGGCTGCGGGGCGGACGGGATCTTGATGACGTACTCGCGGCCGTCGGGGGTGAAGCCGCCGGTCCCGTTGTCGAACAGGAGGTCTTCGGTCGGCGGCGCGGTGGAGTCCAGTTCGCGATGACTCGGCTCGGCCGAGGCGACGAACAGGTCGGGCAGGAGGTGGACCCGCTCGGGGCGGTCGAGCTGGTTGCTCAGCGAGCCGCCGTCGCCGTCGAAGACGACGCGGGCGAACGACTGGAGCAGGACTCGGTCAACCTCGGGGATCGAGGCGAGCTTCCGGACATAGATACCCCCGCGCTGGTCGATGAAGTCGCGGGCGTCGCTCCCCCGGACGAGGTCGAGGACCAGGCCGGGGAGGTCTTCGAGGTCGCTGTCGGCGGGACCGGTCAGGAAGACGAGGTCGGCTTCCAACCCCTTGAGCCGGAGATAGGTGTGCGCGGTGAGGAGTTGCGGCACCAAGCCGGTCTGATCGAAGTCGGCGATCAAGGCGAGGATGATCGGCTTGTCGCCCGAGATCCCGTAGGCCCACAAGCCGGGCTGGCCTTTTTGGTTGGCTTGGAGGATGGCGGGGTCGGCCCGGAGCGCGGTCCCGGCGTAGAGCAAGCTCGACCCGAGCCGCTGGTAAGTGTGGGCATCCTGCGCCGACCAGTTCCGCGACCGGTGCTCGACCTGCGAGTGTGCCCAGGCGAGTTCAAACGCGCGGGCGACGGCGGCGACTTCGCGGTAGTGGTCGGCCAGGGTCAGGGCCTCGTCGCGTGAGTCGGCGACGGCGGTGGTGAAGGCAACCACGGCCGACATCCCCGGCTCGATCCGGACCCGGCGGCGGATGCTCACGATCGGGTCGAGCACCGCGCCCACCGTCCCGGACAACGTCGCCCCCGGGTCGAGCGCCGCCGGCGCGGCGGTGGACCGCCCTCGGCCCAGGAACCGGGCGCGGTCGGTCTCATATTGCGGTGGTCCCGCCGAGCTGGCGGGGGTGACGGCCCCATCCGTCGCCGCGACGTGGACCGCCCAGATCGGCTGCTGCTCGGTCGACCGGGGGCGGCGGCGGCACAAGATCGCCTCGGGGGTGGCGGCCCACTCGGTTTCGAGGAACAGCTTGCCGAACGCCGGGTGGCTGAGGTCGCCCGCGTGGCCGAGCAAGACCACCTCGGCGTAGCTGGTCAATTCCAGCTCGCGCGGGCGGGTGTCGTGGTTCGTCAGCGTGACCCGACGGATCTCGGCACGGGCTTCGGGCGAGACCGTGATCTCGGTCAAGCACTCGATCTGGCCATCCAACCGGCGGAACGCGACCTTGTCGGCCGAGAAGATCGCCTCGTAATGATCGGCGGCGCGGCAGGTCGGCTGGTGCGCGACCGACCAGACGGCGTTACTGGTCACGTCCCGGACGTAGATGAACTGTCCGGTGTTGTCCAAGGTCGAGTCGGCCCGCCAACGGGTCACGTCCAGCCCTCGGCAGACGCTCGACCCCGACCCGGCGTTGGTCAGCATGACGTTATACTGCGAGTTCGACAGCAGGTGCGTCCGCGGGGCGGGGGATGTCGGCGTGCTCAACCGTCGGCTCATCAGCGGGACGGTGGCCCGCTCGGCCTTCCCTTCGGCGGTCCGCGAGGTTGGTTCGGCCTCCGACGGCTCGACGATCGGCGCGTCGCGCGGCACCCGCTCTTGCAGGAGCAGGTCCACCGCCCGGATCATCGGCTCGGCATGGAACCGCCGGGGCATCGGTTCTTCGAGCAAGGCGTTCGCCAGCGCCACCAAGCCCATCCCGTGGTGGTGCGCCATATACGACCGGACGACCACCGAGCGCTTCCCGGCCGGGACGCGCTCGGGGGTGAAGTCGACCGCCTCGTGGAAGCCGTACCGCCCTTCGCCCCCCTCGGCGGCCAGCTTGCGAAAGTTCTCCAGCGCCGCCCGCGGTTCGACCGCGACCGCTAGCGCCGTGGCATAGGGGGCGATGACGAGGTCCGAGCCGATATCCCGCTTCAGACCCAGCCCCGGCGTCCCGAACGACTGGTAGTGGTAGTCGCCATCGACGGTGAACGCGGCATAGGCCGACTCGGAGATCCCCCATGGAATCCCCATCTGGCGGCCGTATTCCATCTGCCGGGCCACCGCCGTTCGGTGCGCCTGGTCGAGCAGCGTCCCCTTGAGCGGCAGGATCATCAACCGGGGCATGAGGTACTCGAAGCACGACCCGCCCCACGACAGCAACCCCACCCGGCCCGCCGCCTCGATGAACGGTCGCCCGAGCTGGAACCAGTGCCGCCGCGGCGCATCCCCCCGCGCCACCGCCAGGAAGCTCGACAGGCAAGCCTCCGAGGCCATCAGGTCGTAGCACGATGCGTCGAGCCGCCCCGTCGCCATGTTCAGGCCGATCGAGAACAGGTGGCGGTCTTCCTTATAGAGGAAGCCAAACTTCATCTCATCGGCCATCCGGCCCGAGCGCTCGCCGAGCGATTCGCAGAGGGCGACTATCTCGGCGGCGGTTGAACCGCGAGCCGCCAAGGCGATCATACTCAAGTCGTGCTTGCCGACATCTCGCGTGACCTGATCAGCCAGCTTCTCCGCGGCCAGCGCGATCGTTTCAGCCCGAGCGGCAAGTTCGATGAGGGTGCCAGGTCGAGCGGCAAAATCCCGGAAGTGCGTCCACTCGGCCGGCTCCTGGATCGTTCGACTCGAAGTCAAGATTGCCGAAGTCCACGGAGCGACCTGCGCCATCTCGCGGCAACGCTCATCGAAGAGTGCTTGGAATCGCCAGGCATAGCCGGCCCAACGATCCATCTGGCCCGCTGAAACATCCGGTAAGATGTTTACCAGATTGATCAGCCGGCTCGACTCATCGCTCAACTGACGGAGCAGTTCTCCCCACTGGAACCAATCGGTGGCCGACAGATTGAGGATCGCCCGGATCTTACTGGTCAACTTGTCAAACTCGGCGTACTCGCTTCCCGCTCTGGCCGGGCGGCCGATCCGCACGTCCTCAACCAGCATCGCCAGCGAGTCGACCAACCCGTCGACGCAACTTGGCCCCGGAATCACCTCGCGGACCTTTTCGAGCATCCCCTGCTTGAGCGTCACCAGGCAGCCAAGCAAGTTCCCCGAGTCGACCGTCGAGACGTAATTCGGCGGCAAGGTCCGCAAGGTCTGGGTGTTGTACCAGTTGTAGAGGTGGCCTTCGTGCTTCTCCATCCGGTCGAAGGTGTCGAAGGTCTTTTGGAGCCGGTCGGCCAGCGTCTTCAACGATAAGTAGCCGAAGTCGTGGGCGGCCAGGGTCGAGAGGAGGAGCATCCCCTCGTTCGTCGGCGAGGTCCGGTGCGCCACGCGACCGCCCAGGCCGATCGAGTCTTCCTGGTAGTTGTCGGGCGGGAGCCAGTTGTCCTCGTCGCCGACGAAGGTCTCGAAGAAGTGCCAGGTTTTCCGGGCGATCCGCCGAAGCTCGGCGCGCTCCGGCTCGGTGAGCGGGATCTCCTTGATCCGCTTCGGTCGGCTGATCCAGTACGCCACGATCGGCGCGAGGAACCAAGCGATCAGGACCGGCGACGCCGCCAACAAAGCCGACGGTCGGACGAAATCGATGATGAGTCCCACCACCACCGCGAACGCGGGCGAGAACCACATCGCGCGGAAGAAGTTGCCGATCCCCGTCCCGAGCCGGTGCTCGGTGGCGGCGGCGGTCTCCCACTCCAGCAGGTTCCGGTGCGAAACGAACAGGCGCCCCAGAGTCCGAGCGATCGCGTCGAGTAACCGCCGGGCCTGATCCGCCAGGAAGGCGATCCAGAGGAGCGATTGCCCCGCCGTCGCCGGGATGCTGTGACCGACGCCGAGCAACCCATCGATCGACTTCGCCTTGATCGACCCGTAGGAAGCCCCCAGGATCATCTGGACGATCGGGAGCATCGGGACCGCCAGCGCGACGAAGGTCCACAACCACGGCGAACCCGGCAAGACCGTCCAGCCCAAGACCAGGAGCGCCACCAGGCTCGGCGGGACTAGGCTCCGCCGGAGGTTGTCGAAGACCTTCCAGCGCTCGACGGTCGGGAGCGGGTTCGGTCGCGGGCCGGCGGGGGTGGGGACATTCCCACCGAGCCAGGGCAAGAGCTGCCAATCACCGCGCGCCCAGCGGTGTTCCCGCATGGCGTAGGCGTGGTAGCGGGGCGGGAAGTCGTCGAACAGCTCGACATCGGTGACGAGGCCGCACCGGGCGTAGTTCCCCTCGATCAGGTCGTGGCTGAGGATCGCGTTGTCGGGGAAGGTGTGACCGACCGCCGCCTCGAAGGCGTCCACCTCATAGATTCCCTTGCCGGTGAACGTTCCCAGGCCGAACAGGTCCATGTAGGTGTCGGACACGGCGTTCGAATACGGGTCGATCCCACCGGAGGCCGCGAGCAACGCCGCGAACCGCGACCGGGTCGCGGCGTAAAGGTGGTAGCTGACCCGCGGCTGGAGGACGCCGTACCCCTCGACCACCCGCCCCTTCGCCGCGTCGAACACCGGCGCGTTGAGTGGGTGCGCGATCGTCCCGACCAAGCGGCGGGCCGACTCGCGCGGCAAGATCGTGTCGGCGTCGAGGGTGATGATGAACCTGGTGCCTTGGAGGTCGGCCGGGTCGCCGCTCTGGACGGTGTAGTTGGTGTTGCGGTCGCCGCGGATCAAGCGGTTGAACTCGGACAGCTTGCCGCGCTTCCGTTCGTGGCCCATCCAGCGGTTTTGCTCGGGGTTCCAGGTCCGTCGGCGGTGGAACAGGAAGAACCGGGCGGGACCGCCCGCCGCGTACCGGGCGTTGAGCGCGGCGATCCCGTCGAGGGCGCTCCGGACGTAGGCGTCGTCCTCGGGCCGGTGTTCCTCGGGGGCGTCGGCGAAGTCGGTCAGCAAGGCGAACCGGAGGCTGGGGTCGGGGTTGGCCAGATAAGTGATTTCGAGCCGTTCGAGCAAGGCCGCCGCGCTGTCGGGGCGGACCAACATGCTTGGCACGACGACCATCGTCTCGACGTCCAGCGGGATGCCCGCCTTGAAGTCGAGCCGGGCCAGCTTCTTCGGCGGGAGCAAGAGCGTGGTCAGGTGGTTGACCAGCCCCACGGCAATGTCGCTCAAGGGTAGGAGCAACGCCAGGACCACCAGAGTCAGCAGGCCAATCCCCGACGCCGTGGCGGCAGTCAGCGCTTCCAGTCCCAGGGCGATTGCCAGCGAACCCGCCAGCAAGACGAGGATCGAGCCGAAGTAAACAACCTTCGGGTGCGCCATCACGGAGTCGTGAAGCCGCTCCCCCAGCGTCGGGCGGTAGCCGAAGGCTTGCCGGAGCGCCGCAACGCCACCGTCGTCGAGGTAAAAGCCGACGTGCCCCCGGCTCGGGCTGAGGGGAGTTCCCGCGCGGGCCATCTCGACCGCCCGTCGCGCGACGGCTTCCTCGGCGACATCGGAGCGGCGGGCGATCCGCTCGACGGCTCGGCGGTAGCGGTCGCGGGTGGCGAAGTCCTGGCGCGCGTAGACCCCCGAGGGGTCATCCTGGAGGATCACCTCGACGACGCTGTGCTTCTCGAAGAAGACGTTCCAGTCGATCACCGAGAGGAGCCGGAGGCTGATCACGCAGTTGCCGACCGAGACCTGATTGGCGGCCTGGCGGCGGTGCTCGTCGCGGAGGATGCGGTTGGCGTCCCGGCCACCCCGGGTCAGGTCGGCTTCGAGCCGCTTCAGGGTTGGTCCAGCGATGTTCCCCCGGTCGCGGAGGAGTTGGACCAGGCGGACAACCGTCGGGTCGTTCAGCGCGGGGAAGGGGGCGTCGTCGGTCGGTGGCGACGACCCGTTCGAGTCGTCGTCTTCATCGATGGGTGCCGCCGAGGCGGGGAACCGGGCCTCAACCCAGGTCGCGGCGGTTTCGGCGGCATCCCACCCCCGGACCATCCGGTCGGCCAGGCGGCGGAGGTTTTCGACCAGGACCAGCCGGAGCATTGTCGGGACCGCCCAGACCTCGCCGATCCGGAGCGGCGACGCCGATTGGAACGCCTGCAAGAACCGACCGATCCGCGCTTCGTCTAGCTCGCTGTCGGTGTGCGCGACCAGGGCCAAGGCCAGCGTGTAGACCTGAGGATACCCGCGAGCCGGCTCGACCGTCAGCTTGGGCAACTCGCCGTAGTAGCCGCTTGGGAGGTCCTGCTTAATTTCGCGGAGGACGTCCTCGACGATGTGGAAATTGTCGGCGAGCCAGTCGGCGTCGATGCCGCGCCCTTCGGGGCGGTCGGCCTCGGAGACGATCCGCCGGAAGGTCCGGACGAGGACTTGCCCGTTCTCGGCGAACCGCTTGAGGAGGAGGTCGCCCACCTTGAGTTTGGGGTCGACTTGCCCGATCGATGCCAGTTGCCTGGCCAGGATCTCCAGCCGGTCCAACCCGTAAAGCTCCGCCCGGATCGGCGCATCGCCCTTCGGGTTGAGAAACGGGGACGCGGTCTGGTCGGACGCGAGCGACTGAGGAGCGTTGCTGGCTGCGATGGAAGAGCTCATCCCGCTAACTTTCTCCTGAATAACTCGCCCGACGAATCGCCGACCAACCGCGCCGGTCGATCAACGACATGACTCCGCGCGGGCGAAGCCGATCCCCTGACATTCAGGGGAAGGACCAGAAGGCAACCTGCTGCTCGACCAACCGCTGAGAAGACCTGGGTGAAGGGGACCAGCCGCGCACTCGATCGTTCGGTCCCGATCGGGTGGGTACTGATCCGCTCCAGTATATCAAAGAAAAGGAGCGGAATCGGCGCGGCTTTCATCGAGACCCTCATCGCCGTGAGTGACTCGATTGGCCGCGCCGTTGCCCTCGGCTGACTTTGAACTCACCCCAAGCACCAACGACAAAGCCCGCATTGAAGATAGGGGCTTTGGGTCGGCTGTCTGGTTTAGCATCGGTGATTTTGGCGGATGCTGGTTGGGAACGCGACCCCAAATCTTTAAGATGGTCGCCTGGCTCCGGCTATCTTGGCCAAGTTCGTGTCCGTTTCGTATGATGAGCGAGGCCGGTTCCCCGCGTTCTTTAGTTTGATCGCGGTGGGTTGGTCGCCCCCGAGTTGCTTTGGCAGTCTCTTCGAGGAGTCGAGCGAGTGGTTTCCACGTCGGTTGGAGCGCAACTGGAGCAGGCCCTCGGCCGGGTCGGCGTCCCCTTCCTCCTCGTGGACCGAGGCGAGGGCGAGCGCGAGTTGGCCCCGGCGGGCGGTGAGGGAGCGGATGGGTCGGCCGTGGTCGGCTACCTGCCCGCTTGCCGCCCCGAGTCGCTCGGTGATGCCGCGTTCCGAACCGAGCATCGCCTCAGGTACGCCTACGTCTCCGGGGCGATGGCTAACGGGATCGGCTCGGTCGAGATCGTCGAGGCGATGGCCGAGGCCGGGATGCTCGGCGTCTTCGGCGCGGCGGGCTTGCCGCTGACTCGGGTCGAAGCGGCGATCGACCGCTTGCAAGGGTCGCTCGGGACGGCCGCCTCGTTTGGGTTCAACCTGATCCACAGCCCGAATGACCCATCGCTCGAAGCCGCCGTGGTCGAGCTTTATCTCCGCCGGGGGGTCCGCCTGGTCGAAGCCTCGGCCTATCTCGACCTCACCTTGCCGGTGGTCCGCTACCGGGTCCGGGGAATTCACCGGACCGCGTCCGGTCGGGTGGTCGCGCCGAACAAGATCATCGCCAAGGTGTCGCGCGTCGAGGTGGCGTCGAAGTTCCTCGCGCCGCCGCCCGAGCGGTTTCTCCGCGAGTTGGTCGCCTTGGGCGAGATCACCGCCGAGCAAGCCGCGCTGGCCAGCGAGATCCCGATGGCGGGGGATCTGACCGCCGAGGCGGACTCCGGGGGCCACACCGATAATCAGCCCGCGATCGTCCTGACCCCCACCATGATCGCCCTCCGCGACCGGCTTCAAAAGCAGTACGGATTTGCCCAGGTCCCCCGGATCGGCGCGGCGGGGGGGATCTCGACCCCGTGGTCGGCCGCCGGGGCGTTCGCGATGGGGGCGAGTTACGTCGTGGTCGGGTCGGCGAGCCAGAGCTGCGTCGAGTCGGGCACGTCGGACACCGTCCGGACCATGCTCGCGCAGGCGCAGCAGGCCGACATCGCGATGGCCCCCGCCGCCGATATGTTCGAGATGGGGGTCCGCGTCCAGGTCCTCAAGCGCGGGACCATGTTCGCTATGCGGGCCGCCAAGCTTTACGAATACTACCGAGCCTACGACTCGATCGACGCCATCCCCCCGACCGAACGGGCGACGCTCGAAAAGACTTATTTCAAGGCTCCCCTGGAAACGATCTGGGACCAGACCCGGACCTACTTCCGCGACCGCGACCCGGCGCAGGTCGAGCGGGCCGGGCGCGACCCGAAGCATTTGATGGCCTTGGTGTTCCGCTGGTATCTCGGCAAGGCGTCGCACTGGGCCAACGCGGGCGAGGCCGGGCGGGCGGTCGATTATCAGGTTTGGTGCGGCCCGGCGATGGCGGCGCTCAACGAGTGGGTCCGAGGGACGTTCCTGGAGCAGCCCGGCGAGCGCCGGGTGGCGCTGGTTGCCCGGAACATCCTCTACGGGGCGGCCGTGTTGACCCGCGCCCGGGCCTTGGCCTCGCAGGGGATGGCGATCCCGGCGGGTGTTCCCGACTTGCAGCCGCTTTCGCTGGCGGAAATCGATGACCGATCCGTCCTATCCTTTTAAGTCGAGTCCCCTCCGGAAGCGCCGCCGAGCCTTTTGAGGACCGCCCCTTTGAATCCCGCCGAGCCAACTCCCGCCGTGCCCGTGGCCATCATCGGGATGGGCTGCTTGTTGCCCAAGGCCGACAGCCTCGACCGGTACTGGATCAACATCCGCGACGGCGTCGACGCGATCCGCCCGATCCCGGCGTCGCACTGGAACCCCGACGACCTGTACGACGCCGATCCCAAGTCGCCCGACAAGACCTACGCCCGGCGGGGCGGCTTCCTCGACCCCGTTCCCTTCCCGGCGCTCGACTTCGGAATCGCGCCGGCCAACCTCGACGCCACCGACACGACCCAGCTTTTGGGGCTAATGGCCGCGAAAGCCGCGCTCGATGACGCCGGGTACGGGTCCGGGACGCCTGAGAAGCCCGCCAAGCCGCTCAACCGCGACCGCGTCAGCGTCATGCTCGGTGTCACCGGTGCCCTGGAACTGGTGATCCCGCTCGGGGCACGCCTCGGCCACCCGATCTGGCGGCGAGCTTTGAAAGAGGCCGGGGTCGCCGAACCGATCGCCTCGGACGTGGTTCAACGGATCAGCGACTCGTACGTCGGCTGGCAGGAAAACTCATTCCCCGGCCTGCTCGGTAACGTCGCCGCCGGGCGGATCGCCAACCGGCTCGACCTCGGCGGGACCAACTGCGTCGTTGACGCCGCTTGCGCCAGTTCCCTGGGGGCAGTCCATCTGGCCTTACTCGAACTGGCGGCGGGGCGGTCGGATGTCTGCTTGACGGGTGGCCTGGACACCTTCAACGACATCTTTATGTATATGTGCTTTAGCAAGACCCCGGCGCTTTCCCCCACCGGCGACGCCCGGCCATTCTCGATGGCGGGTGATGGCACGGCGCTGGGCGAAGGTTTGGGCGTCTTGACCCTGAAGCGGCTCGACGACGCCCGCCGCGACGGCGACCGGATCTACGCCGTGATCCGCGGGGTCGGCTCGTCGAGCGACGGCAAGGGAAACGCCGTCTATGCCCCCTCGGCCTCCGGCCAGATCAAATGCCTGAACCGGGCTTACGAAGCCGCCGCGGTTTCCCCCGCGACCGTCGAACTCGTCGAGGCCCACGGAACCGGCACCAAGGTCGGCGACGCCGTGGAACTCGCGGCCCTGGCGAGCGTGTACCGTTCCGCCCGAGCCGAGGGAAGCTGGTGCGCCCTCGGCTCGGTCAAGTCGCAGATCGGCCACACCAAGGCCGCCGCCGGCGCCGCCGGCTTGATCAAGGCGGCGCTGGCCCTCCACCATAAAGTCCTCCCGCCGACGATTAAAGTCGACCAGCCCGCCGAGGTCGTCGCCCCCGGCGCGTCGCCCTTCTACGTCAATACCGAGCCACGCCCGTGGCTCCCGCACCCCGACCACCCCCGACGGGCCGCCGTCAGCGCCTTCGGTTTCGGCGGGAGCAACTTCCACTGCGTCCTCGAAGAAGCCGACGCTGAGACC
>JAABUX010003753.1_pt1 | contig 19833 bp, 19 predicted proteins | sample 5561851 | NCBI WGS metagenome assembly JAABUX01 (sample SAMN10711883, study PRJNA513361) | rock metagenome | isolation source: Antarctica rocks | place: Antarctica: Victoria Land, Richard Nunatak red sandstone | collected 2016-01-03 | reverse complement strand
CGGCGGTGGTGGAGACAGGGCAGGTGGACCGGGGCCAGGTGCAAGCGGATGAGATCTGCGTGAAGGTGTGCAAAGGGCGGATCTGGCAAGCGATGGCCCTGGCGGTGCCCTCGCGGCTGTGGCGGGGGGGGACCTCAGCCCGACGCGCGACGGCGCCCTGGTCACGGCGACGCTGCGGCGGGTGGCCGCCTGTGCCGCGAGCACGGCCCTCCTCATTTGCGTCGACGGGTTCGCCGCCTATGTGGGGGCGGTGCGCACCGTGTTCCGGGTGGCGGTGTGCACGGGGCGGCCGGGTCGCCCGCGCCTGGTGCTGCCCGCGACGGTGCTGCTGGCCCAGGTGGTCAAGAGCCACCAGGGACGGCGGTTGGTGGACGTCACCCGGCGCGTCGTCTTCGGCACGGCGGAGGCGGTCGCGGGGGCCATCGCGCGGACCAAGGGCGGGACGCAGATCAACACGTCGTCCATCGAGCGGCTCAACGCCACCGTCCGCGCCGCGCTGGCACCCTTGACCCGGCGCGGACGACGCCTGGCCCACGGTGCGGCGCTGCTGACCAGCGGCCTGTGGCTGGTCGGGACCGCCTACAATTTCTGCTGGCCCCACGAGAGTCTTCGCGTCCGGGCCCTCGGGGGACGCACATGGCAAGAGCGCACCCCGGCCATGGCCGCTGGCCTCACCGACCACATCTGGACCATGGAGGAGATGCTGCGCTATCGCGTCCTCCCTGTGACGGGGGCGCCCGCGCCGCGCCAGACCGATGAGGTGGGGCGGGCGCGAGCCGCACGGGCGCGAGCCGCACGGGCGCGGGCCACACCACCCGTCACGGAAGCCGTCGCATGACCACGGTTTAGTGGGGCGCTACCGGGTGTCATTATTTGGCGCTATTCTAGTCTAGGCGGGGCGCGCGCCTCCTCCTGCTCGCCGACGCGCCCCCATTGTGCATCTTCTTGAGGGACTATGCACAACCCAAGCCATTCGTCTGGCACGCCGAAGCCGACAAGATCATCGAGAAGGTCCATCGAGGACGCAAAACCCTGTCTCAGGTCAAAGCCGCGACGGACCACTAGGCCGACGTGGTGATGAGCTCGTCGGTGACCCACTGTGCGACGTTGTCGGGGTAGGGCGCTGGCAGTCCGAGGACGATGTGCTGGAAGCCGGCGTCGATCGCTTGGCCGATCGCGTCCTGGGTGATGCGGGGCTGGTCGTACGAGAGCGGCAGGACGATCGAGCGGGTGATCGAGGCGGGGTCGCGACCGATCTCAGCGCAGTAGCGGTCGAGCAGTGCGCCGCGACGGACGGCGTCGTCGATGTCGCCGCCAGGGATGTTCCACAGGTCGGCGTGCTCGGCGACCACGCGCAGCACGGGGGCCGAGCGTCCGCCGATAAGGATCGGCGGGTGGGGGCGCTGGATGGGTTTGGGGTTGCAGAACGCTCCGGTGAGGTGGACGTAGGCGCCATGGAAGTCGAACGGTTCGGCCTCGGTCCACAACCTCCGGATGACGGTGCACGCTTCGGCGAGGCTTCCCACGGCGTGGGCGGAGTCGTGGAAGGGCAGACCGTGCGCGTCATACTCGCGCCGGGCCAGGGGGTGGTCGGGTCGTGAGCCTGCGCCGATACCGAAGTCGAGCCGGCCGCCGGAGACGATGTCGACGGTCGAGGCGATCTTGGCCAACAGCGCGGGCGGACGGAAGCGGTTGCTGGTCACGAGCAGGCCGAGGCGCAGTCGTTGGGTCTGTGCGGCGAGGGCCGAGAGCAGTGACCAGCCTTCGTAGGTCGGTCCGCTCGGGTCGCCGCCGATCGGCATGAGGTGATCGAACAGCCACGCATGCTCGATCTCCGGGATGGTGTCCGCCTCGCGCCAGACCCGCAGAATGTCGTGGTAGTCGACCTGTGAGGGGGCGGTCATGATCCCGAAACGAGGCCGGGGGGTGTGCGGCATGGGTCCGTTCGTCCTTTCAGCACGGGGTGGGATACGCGTCGCTTCAGAAACGGGGAGACGCTCCACGTACTCGATCAAGATCATCCATCGCGAGAGCCTTTGTGCGCCGCGCTGCGCGCCATCTCCGCCCGGGTCGCTACCGGCTGGTCGCCCCATCGTCCATGTATTTCTCGGGGGGCTCGTCGCGGATCGCCTCGAGGGTCTTGCCGGCCACCTTCTCGGCGCTGTCGGGCGGCGCGCCGGGTCTGCCCTGCGGGCGCGCCGTAGGGTCTCCGAGCGCGTTCTGGCCAAACGCCGTGGCGGTGCGGCCGGGGAAGACGCTGACGACCCGGATGTTGTCCGGCTCCAACTCGACGCGCGCCGCGTCCGAAAGGGCGTTGAGGGCCTGTTTCGTCGCCGTGTAGGCCCCGATCCCGGGGATGGTCATCCGCGTGACCATCGAACTGACGTCGACGATGAGGCCGCCCCCGCGCGCGCGCATCCGCGGGACGACGGCCTGGATCATGTAGAGGGGGCCGAATATGTTGAGCTCGACGATCTTACGGACGTCGTCGGGGTCGACCTCGGCCACCGGCCCGACGGCGGACTGGCCCGCGTTGTTCACGAGGATGTCGATGCGCCCGCAGCGCCGGTCGACCTCGTTGACCACACGGTCGACCGCGGCGCGGTCCGTCACGTCGGCGGGGAGGGCCAGAGCGTCGCGGCCCTCCGCACGCAAGTCGTCGGCCAGTTGGTTGAGGGCATCGGCCGAGCGGGCCACCAGCGCGACCCTGGCGCCGGCGCCGGCGCCGGCGCGGGCGCGGGCCGTGGCCAGCCCGATCCCGCCCGACGCCCCTGTGATGATAACGACCGCATCGCGTATCTCCATGTCCGTGTCTCCTCTCTTTCTCTCTCCGGTTGTCCCGCCCGCGACAGCAGCCGTGGGCGCTGCTGGCGGCCGATGCGTTTATGAGCGATCAGCGTCGTTTATGCGTGAGCGATCAGCGTCGTTTATGCATGAGCGATCAGCGGCGCCTCAGCGCCGGGTCGAGCAGGGCGGGCGGCGTGTCGAACTTTTCGTGTGCGGCGAGGTCGACGCCGGGAGCGACGATGGCGTCGATCGCGTCGAGCACGTCGGCCGAGAGCACGGTGTCCGCGGCGGCGAGCTGAGAGTGCAGGTGGTCCAGGGTACGGGGGCCGATGATCGCGCTGGTGACGGCGGGGTGCGCGGTCACGAAACCGAGCGCAAGCTGGATCATGGTCAGGCCGGCCTCGTCGGCGACCTTGGCCAGCTGCTCGACCGCGTCAAGCCTGGCCCGGTTAGACGGAATGGTGAGGTCGAAGCGCTGGGGCATGACCGTCGAGCGGTTGGTGGCGACTTCTTGGCCCTCGCGGATCGCGCCCGACAGCCAGCCCGAGGCCAGCGGGCTCCACACCAGCACGCCGAGTCCGTACTGCTCGGTCACGGGCAGGACGTGGGTCTCGATCCCGCGCTGCAGGATCGAGTAGCTGGGCTGTTCGGTGACGTACCGGCTCAGGTGGTTCTCCCGGGCGGCCCACTCGGCCTGCACGATGCGGTACGCGGGGAACGTCGAGGAGCCGAAGTAGCGAATCTTTCCCGCGCGCTGCAGATCGGTCAACGCCGAGAGTGTCTCCTCGTCGCTGGTGCGCGGGTCCCACCGGTGGATTTGGTAGAGATCGACGTGGTCGACGCCGAGGCGGCGCAAGCTGTTGTCGAGCTCGGTGACTAACCAGCGGCGCGAACTGCCCTGGTGGTTGCGCTCGTCGCCCATTGGCATGTTCGCCTTCGTGGCCAGCACGATGTCGTCGCGGCGGCCGGCGATGGCCTTGCCGACCATCTCCTCGGACTCGCCCTGGCTATACATGTCGGCGGTGTCTATGAGGCTGATCCCGGCCTCGAGGGCGGCGTCGACGATGGCCGTGGCCTCGTCCTGGGTGGTACGCCCGATAGCGCCGAAGTTCATCGCGCCGAGCGCGAGGGAGCTGACCTGCACACCGGTGCGGCCCAAGGTGCGGTACTGCATGATCGTCGTCCTCCATTGTGGGTGCAGCGTGCGTGCACTGCGTGGCGTGGTTGGCGGTGGTCTACTCATGGCATCATGCGTCCATTCCTGGCATCATGAGTACGTGGAACATTGCTCCACTGGTCACATTATAGGGAACATCGTTCCGTTTGGCAAGCGGAGCGGCGGAGGGAACGGCGCGGTGACCGACAGCGATGGGCGAGCAGGGCACGCGGCCCCGCGTAAACGGGCCGACGCCCGGCGGAACGAGCAGACGCTGCTCGACGCCGCAGCGGCCCTCTTCGTCACGTCCGGCGTGGACGCGCCGGTTCGCGACATCGCGGCCAAGGCCGGCGTCGGGATGGGCACGATCTACCGCCACTTCCCGACGCGAGCGGATCTCATCATCGCTGTCTACCGCCATCAGGTCGAGGCCTGCGCCGAGGCCGGTCCAGCCCTGCTGGCGAGCAACGCCACTCCTTACGCCGCACTGCGGCGATGGATCACCCTCTTCGTTGAGTTCCTGGCCACCAAGCACGGCCTCGCCGCGGTGCTGCAGTCGGACAACGCCGGCTTCGACACCCTGCATGCCTACTTCCTCGACCGCCTCGTGCCTGTGTGTACTCAACTGCTCGAGGCCGCAACTGAGGCTGGCGAGATCCGCTCCGACGTCGACGCCTACGACCTCATGCGCGGCATCGGCAACCTGTGCGTGGGCGCCGACAACAACCCCCGTTACGACGCCCGCCGCATGGTCGACCTCCTCATCTCAGGCCTGCGCCAGGCGGGTTAGACCGCGCACGCCTGGTCCCATGACCGCACCACCTGCCTGTCACGTGGCCGCGGAAGACAGACCTCCCCGCGCGGGATGGCCTAGCGCGTGGCGGACTACCGCCGTGCCCATGACGTCCCGTGGCGCGGCAAATCCGCAGGCTCTCCTCTTACTGGGTCTGCGCCGGCGTGCGATCTCTCAGGACAGCGGCGGCGTTGCCAAGGTGGAAGACGGCGAGAGCCTCCCCAGGCGTGATGCCAGCGCCTGCGGCGGCATGAGCGTGAGCCCGCCGCGGCCAACTCGATCGCCAGCGGCAGGCCATCGAGGCGCGCGCAGACCTTGGCCACCGCGCGCGTTCATGGCAGTGAGCGCGAAGCCAGGCAGGTGAGCCTGGGCGCGCTCCACGAAGAGGGACACCGCGGGCGAACGCGCGATCTCGGCCAGGTCGGGGAGACGCTGCGGGTCGGGGAGGGCCAGGGGCTCCACGGGAAGCGCCGCTCGCCGCGTAGCCGGAGCGCCGCCCGGCTGGTTATCAGCAGGCGCACGCCGGTCCCCTCGTCCGCCACTGTTCCCTGGCGGATGCGTTGATAGAGCACCACCGGCTCGACCCCCAGGGTGTCGACCAGGGCAGGCCGACACCCCGCGTACTGAGCCAGCGCCGCGCTTGGCTGGGAGCGTGATCTTTACGAGGCCATACATTGATTATAGTCACTGCGCGGTGCGATGGCCTACTCACCGCATACCATAGATCCTTCTTGCTCGTATGTATTGGGAGCCGGGTGGTTTGACTAGACCTCGTAGCCGCGGTACCAGGTGTCGTCGATGGTCTGCTGCTCGAAGCCGGGGTTGGCGCGTTCGGTCCAGGGGCGCGCGTTCTGGTGCGCGATCTCGATCAGGCTCTTGAGGTTCTCCACGCCCTCGGTCTCCAGGAAGTGGCGGCGCTGCTCGGCCGGCAGGCGCACCGCGTTCTTCCAGATGGCGCGGCCGCCCAGGAAGCCCGACGCGCCGGCCTGGCAGGCAATCCGCACCTGTGGGCGGAAAATGTCCATGTCCACCCCCGCGCTCAGGATGACCCACGGCACGACGCAGGCCTCGTCGAGGCTCTTGCAGACCTCCAACTGCTTCGACTCGTCCGTCTCCAGCTTGGAGTCGGCGGGGAACTCGGCCTTGTAGACGTCCACGCCCAGCGGGCTGAGCATGCGCGCGGTTTCGATCACCAACTCCGGCTTCATGGCGGCGTACTCGGGCGATTCAACCTTCATGCCGCCGACGGGATAGGCGACGCACTCCAGGATGAAGGGGATGTCGTGCTTCTGACAGTCCTCTCCGACGCGCGCGATGAGGTCGCGCTGGTAGGTCGTGCCGGGGCCGCGGTCGGGGCGGAAGTAGGCCAGCAGCTTGACGCCCGAGGCGCCCATCGCTTTGATCTTCTCGACGCCCCAGCCCTCCAGGACCTTGGCGCGGCGGTCGTCGCCGACCTGCTCATAGTCGGAGTCTTCCAGCGAGACGAGCAGGCCGGTGTGGCCGGCCAGCGCGCCGCTGCTGATGGCCTGGGCGGCGCCGTACTCGGGGTCGATCAGGATGGCGCTGGCCAGCGGGCTGAGGGCGCGGCAGATGTCCATCTTGACCTCGGTCATCTGTTCGGGGGCGACGCTCTGGGGGTCGTTGGCGTTGAGCATCTTGCGCATCGAGCCGCGCTGGTCCTCGGCGGCCATGGTAAAGATTCCGTGGTCGTCGGCGATCTGACGCAGGCCGCGCAGTTTGCCGATGCTGAGTGTATGCGCCACAGCGGTCTCCTTTAGCGGTTAGTCGTTAGTCGTTAGTCGTTAGTCGTCAGCTAGTAAGTGGGCATGGCGGTGCTACCCCTCGCACGTGTTTCATTGTACGCCATGTGGGGGCGAGACGGTTGCGTGACGGCGCGACGTGCGGATGTACAAAAGAAGCGCCGTCACGCCCGAGCGATCTGTCGGCCTGGGCGTACAGTCTGAGGGGACGACGCGGTTGACAGACGGACCCTCTGTCGGTAGAGTGTCGGCAGGGCGACGGGGTCATGGCCGGGCCGCGCCGCGGCCCGGCTGCGCGTGTTATAGACGGTTGGCATAGAGATCGGTGATCGGATAGAGGGAGAGAGGCATGAAGCGGTTCCGCGTCCCACGTCGCGCATCTATGGTTATGGTCCTGACGACAGCCCTGGCCCTCTCGGCCGCGCAGGCTGGCCCCGCGCAGGCGCGCCACCAGCCGCGACCCGTCGCGGCCGGACCCGGTGTGTTCGTCGATCCCACGGTGGGCAGCAGCCTGTGGCTGAAATCCCTCGACCCGGCGCAGGTCACCGACTCCAACTCCATCAGCATCATCCAGCTAGTCTACAGCGGCCTGGTGCGCCTCGACGACCGCAACAACGTGGCGCCCGACCTCGCTCAGTCTATGCCCGTCGTGTCGAAGGATGGACTGACCTACACCTTCACCCTGCGGCCCAACCTGGCCTACGCGGACGGTACCCCGCTCACCGCCGCCGATGTCGCGGCCAGCATCACGCGCAGCCTGTCCAAAGCGGCCAACTCGCCCAATGCGCTGCTCTACCTGGGGCACATCAAGGGCGCGGCGGACTGGAACAGCGGCAAGGCCAGGAGCCTGACCGGCATCGCCGCGCCGAACGCCCGCACCGTGCGCATCATCCTGGACCGGCCCATCAGCTACTTCCTGCAGACGCTGACCTACCCCACCAGCTTTGTGGTCAAGCCCGGCCTCGCGCCCAACGCCGACCTGATCGGTCCCTCCGCGCAGTTCCGCAACATCGGCAGCGGGCCGTTCATGTTCAGTCGGGCCTGGCGCTACCACCAGGAGATGTACCTGGCGCCCAACCCGCACTGGTACGAGGCTGGCCGCATGCGCCTCAAAGAGATCGACGTGCCCTTTATCTCCACACCCGACACCGCCTACAGCGAGTATCGCAGCGGCCAGATCCCCCTCGCCAGCGTGCCCAGCGCCGACCTCGCCGCCGCGCGTGGCAGCGCCGACCTGCACTCCTCGCCCACCCTCTCCACCTACTACCTCGTGCCCAACCTGGGGCGCGACGCCCAGTGCAAGCCGGTGGGCTGCGCCCCGTTCGACGACCTGCACTTCCGGCGCGCCCTGCTCTACGCCGTGGACCGCCAGACCCTGGCCGCCAAAATCCTGCACGGAACCGTGCAGCCGCTGTGCGACCTGATTCCACAGGGTATCGCCGGCTACGATCCCACGCTGTGCGCCCTGGCCCCCTACGACCCGGCCAGGGCCCGGACCGAGCTGGCCCTGGCGGTCAAGGACTTCGGCGGCCATCTGCCGCACGAGGGCAGCCTGAGCGTGTTCTACCCCAGCGGGTCGCAGGACCTGGCCAACGTGATGACCGCGCTGGAGAACGAGTGGACGGCGGTCGGCCTCAACGTCGCCATCACCGCGCGACCCCAGAACACCTACCTGACCCTGATCTCGCAGCCGTCCACCCCGTTTATCATCGACAACTGGGTCTATGACTACGCCGACCCGCAGGACTTCGCCGACAACCTCATCGGCGCCGGCTCGACCTATAACATCGGCAACTACAGCAACTCCGCCGTGCAGAACCTGCTGGACCGCGCCGACGTGACGCCGAACGGGCCGGCGCGCGCCGCCCTCTACGTCCAGGCGCAGCGGCAGGCCATGATGGACGTCGCCTTCATCGAGCTGTACCAGCCGGTGTCCTACGTGCGCTGGCAGAGCGCCATCCACGGCCTGGTCCTGACCCCCGCCGGGGCCATCCCGGCCGGCGGCGACTGGACCAATGTCAGCGTCGGGTCCTGAGAGTCGCGGGACGGCGTCGTGCCCGTGCTCGTCTTCATCGTCCGGCGCCTGGCCGGCGCGCTGCTGGTGCTGCTGGCGGTCTGCACCGTCACCTTCCTGCTGGTGGCCGCTGCGCCGGGCGATCCCGTGCGCGCTAACCTGGCCCTGCACGCCGGCGCCGCCACCATCGCGCAACTGGACCACCAGTACGGGCTCGACCTGCCGCTGTGGCAGCGCTACCTGGACTACCTGGGCGGCCTGCTGCACGGCGACCTGGGCCTCTCGCTGGCCGAGCCAGGGACAAGGGTCGCCGACCTGCTGGCCGACGGCGTGCCGGTCTCGCTGACCCTGGGCGGGCTGGCGCTGCTGGCGGCGCTGCTGGTAGGCGTGCCGCTGGGCGTGCTGGCGGCGGTGCGTCGCAACCGGCTGCTGGCCGACCACCTGAGCATGGGCCTGATGCTGGCCCTCTACGCCGTGCCGGCCCTGGTGCTGATCCCCATCCTGGTCGAGATCTTCTCGGTGCGGCTTGGCTGGCTGCCCGCCGGCCAGTGGGGCGACGACGGCTGGCTGGGCGTCAAGGAGGGCGTGCTGCCCGTGACCGTCTATGCCGCGGGGTTGGCGGGGTATTTCGCGCGCTCGGTGCGCAGCTTCATGCTCGACGTGCTGCGCCAGGACTACATGCGCACCGCGCGGGCCAAGGGACTGACCCGCGCCAGGATCGTGGGCCTGCACGCCATGAAGAACGTGTTGGTTCCGCTGGCCTCGGTGCTGGGACCGACCGTAGCCTACCTCGTCGTCGGCGGCTTCATCGTGGAGAACGGGTTCAGCATCAATGGCATCGGCTACATCACCGTGCAGGCCACCGAGAGCGGCGACCTGACCGTGACCGAGGCCACCACGCTGGTGCTGGCCGCGGCCATCATCCTGGTCAACACCCTGACCGACATCGTCTACACCGTCGTCGACCCTCGGGTGCGCCTGTGAGCATAGAGCCGCCCGTACCCCCAGCCCATGCGGCAGGCGTGTCCGATCCGCTTGACGGACCGCACGCGGCCGGCCCACCCATTTTTTCGGTGGCGCGCAGAAGGTCTGGGGTGATCTGGGGGCGCAGGCGTCTCGCCCGTCCCGGGTCCAACGCGGGGACGGGCGAGACGCCTGCGCCCCCAGGACTTTTGCGCGCCACCGTTTTTTCGGGGGATGAGCGCGGCGACACGATGCGGGCCGACGTGACGGCCACGCCTGATCGTCGGGGCGGCCCGGCGTGGCCGGAGACCGAGGATGTCGTCGCCGTCGGACTCTCGCCGACGCGCCGGGCGCTGCGGCGCTTCATGGCCCATCGCCCGGCCTTGGTCAGCCTGGTCGCGCTGGCCGTCCTGCTACTGTTGGCGGCGGGGGCGCCGTTGCTGCCGCTGCACAATCCGACCACGCCGGACGCCAACCTCGTGGCCGACGGACCGCCCACGGGCCATAACTGGCTGGGCACCGACGGTGCCGGCCTCGACGTGTTCAGCCGCCTGGTCTACGGCATGCGCCCCGCCTTCGTCGTCGGCATCGTGGGTCAGGTCATCACCACGCTGATCGGCGTGGCCCTGGGCGTCACGGGCGGGTACTACGGCGGCTGGGTCGACGCCGCGCTGACGCGCCTGACCGACCTGGCCTTTGCCTTCCCCTCGCTGCTGCTGGCCTTCCTGGTGGTCAAGCTCTTCGGCGACGCCTGGATGGGGGTAGCCGGGGGGGCGGGATTGGCCCTGCTGATCACGGTCGCCTTCGCCCTGGTGGGCTGGCCGGGCCTGATGCGTTTCACGCGCGGGCAGACGCTTTCTTTGCGCGAGCAGGAGTTCGTCGAGGCGGCGCGCGCGCTGGGCGTGCCGGAGCGGCGGGTCATCGCGCGGCACATCCTGCCCAACATCTGGGGTTTGGTGCTGGTGCAGGCGACCTTTGGCGTGGGCGCCTACATCGGGGGCGAGGCCGTGCTCTCCGCGCTGGGACTGGGCGTGCAGAAGCCCACCGCCGACCTCGGCGTGATGGTGCAGGAAGGCATGGCCCAACTCTCGGCCAACGCCGTGGAAGCGATTGCGCCCAGCGTGCTGCTGACCGTCATCACCGTGGCCATCGCCTTCGTCGGCGACGGCCTGCGCGACGCCCTCGACCCCCAGGGCGCATAGGGATCTGCTCTGTCCTCGCTCCTTCTCAACGGCGTTGCAGGGTATCCACGATGCGCCTACCGTCGATGACACGCTTGACCCGGACTATCTCGAGGCGGGGATGGTGGTGGTAGAGCACGACATAGTATGTGCCGGGCACGGCGAGCAACTGGTCGCCGCCCTCCAGGTTGCGGCCCATATCCGGGTGGTGCTCCAGCAGGTTGACTGATTGCATGATCTTTCCGATCATCTCGTTAGCCGCGGCCGCCCCTCTCTGACGGGCGATATAGCGGTGGATAGCGTCACGCTCGCGGCGGGCGCGAGGCGCGAGCACTACCACCATGGCGTGCCTTGGTCGAGCAACTCTTGTGCGCGACGGTGCTCATCCGTCACGCTCTCGCTCCTGGCGCGTTCCCAGCCAGCGCGGCTCAGCCAGCCGCGCTGGAGCAAATCTTCGACATCATCCGCCAGCGTCGTGTCGCCGGACATGTCCTCATCAGACATGCCCTCGACCGCCTCCTCCAGTTTCAGGCGCGCCCACTCGCCCGTCCGGCGCTTGTCTCTGCGCGCGGCCTGCTCCAGCTTGGCCCGCGTTTGCGCGGATAGGCGAATAGTAAAGTTTTCCATAATCTCAGTCACTATTTTCCTCCATCTCTTGCTCGTAGGATAGCACAACGAGGGATGGCGCCGCAATGCAGCGTCTTGCGGCCTTGCGGCGCGCATCCTATAACTAACGGATGCCGTTAGCCTCTGCGGTGTCGTCTGCGGGGCAGCGCGAAGGAGGGACGCCATTCTGGCACAAGCGTTCCCGCGAGGTCGCTCAGCCGGCCGCGGACCTCGGGCGGCTGGCGCAGCGCGTTGTGTTCCATGGCGCGCAGGAACGACCAGCCCCAGTCGTCGAGATACTGTGCTCGCTGCGTGGCGTTGAGGGGTAGGTCGCCGCGCCGCACGGTGTCGACGTCGATGTCCCGTGGCCACGGGCCGGTCTCGGCCTGCTTGTGGACGCACTGTGCCTCCAGAAATGCTGCGAGGGCCTCAATCAGCTCTGCGTCGTCCCTGGCAGCCATGCCCTTGCACCCGGTCTGCTCGGTCGAGCGATACAGGTGCGCCAGTCGTAGCAAGGCGGAGCCGGCCTCGAGCTGGCAGACCATGGCCAGGTGGCGCGTCTCCCCCTCGACAACGCCATCCATCGCTTGCGTCGCCGCGCGCACAGCCCAGAGGGCAGCGTCGATGTCACGGCCCGCGTCGCGCTCGATCTCGGCCTGGAACAGCAGCGCATGCACCACGCGATCCCACTTGGCGTTGTCCCTGGCCCGAGCGCGGTACAACTCCGTGGCCTTCGCCGCCTGGGTCCTGGCCTGCTGGAACAGGCTGTCGGCACCGGACGGGTCATACATCCGGGCGGCGCGCGCCTCCATGTGCAAGCTCATGGCGGTCCAGTAGTGATAGGTGGCCTGCGTCCGCCCGCGGTCCCAGCGGTTCAGGGCCGGGTAGTTCCAGCGGTGGCCGGGCGTCCACCCCTTCGCCCGCTCATCGGCCGCCTCGCCCTCGGCCAGACCGGTCAGGCGGCCGCGCCACCCGGCGAGGGCGCGCCAGCGCCCGCACCCTCCCGGTGGGAGGCTGCTCCCGGCTTAGCAACGTCTCCATCTCGGCGCGCGCTAGCAGGATGTTGTACTGGATTACGCTGACTTGGGCCGTGAGCCAGCACTCGCGCTGGGCGTCCGGGTAGGCCAGTATCGCCGCGAGGGGCGGGAGCAGGCCGTCGGCGAGCGCGGGCAGCGTGCCGCCGACCCGGCGCAGCAGGGCGCGGCCGAGACGCGTCTCGCCGACGGACCAGGCGTAGAACGCGCGCTCGGCGACGATCAGAGCGTGCTCGGCGGGCAGGTCCGCCCCTTCGGGGTCGGCCATTTCTGCCCAGCGGGCCGGCGGGATCAGGCTCAGCACGTCGTCGGCGACACGCTGGAAGCGCCCCAACAAGGAGAGATGGTAGCTGCTCAGCGTGTCCGACAGCGCGCGCCACATCCAGCGCGCCAGGCGTCCGGCCCCGATCACTTCTTCCTCGGCGGCCGGTCCGTCCGTCGCCTCGGTGACTGGCCCGCTCACCGCCGGCCTACGCGCCGGCGCGGGCGGCGCTTGCCGGTGAGCATGGGCGACCCGTGTCAGAAGGTCCAGGCAGTCGACGACGAGCGGCGCGCCGATGGTCTCGTCGAAGACGGCCCGCAGCGTTTTGTGCGGCAGCGCCCCCGTGGCGCCGTCGTCCCGCAGACGGGAGATCAGTAGGTCGCGCCACAGGCGCGCCAGTCCGGTCAGCGCCGGCAAGCGGGACCCCGGCAGGGCCGCGACCACGTGGCGCGCGTCGGGCGGGCACGTATAGGTCCGCTCGTGCCCTGACCCCGGCACGGCAACCAGCCACCCGTGCTCGACCAGGACCGCCACGGCGAGCGTCCCCCTGCCCGTCGCAACCAGCGTCTCTAGGTGCGCGATGCTCCACTCGCGGCCGGAAACCACGGCCAGCGTGGCGATGACTGTCCGCTCGCCGTCGCCCAGGCTCTGCCACGACCACCCGGTCGCTAGCGCGCGCGGGGACGGTTGCTTCCGCTCCGGGCGCGCCAGGACCGCGGCGCGCGTGACCTCGGCCCAGGCCCTTGTCAATGTGAGGGGCACGTCCCAGGCGGAACTGGCAGGGTCCGTCGCGATGGTATGCCTGACCCAGGCGCGCACGCGCTCCGCCAGCCTGTCGATCTCGTCCGGGTACCCGGCGGTCAGGCACCACAGGCGCAGCGCGAAGACGCCCGACTCGTCCGGCAGCCGTCGCTGGTAGGCCAGAGCCTCCTTGAACCGTTGCGCCGTCTCCGCGAGCGAGAGCGGTGCGACGGAGCCGGCGGGCGCCAACCGCCACGACCCCTGAGACACCGACCGCCGCGCGGACGACGCAGGGTCGGGGAGCAGGTGATCGAGCACGGTGGCCAGCACCGCCGGCGCCAGCCGCTTCGGTTTGTCCTTCCGTAACGCCCGCTCCAGGTGGAACGGCTCCAGCAGCAGCCCGTGGTCCCGGCGCAACCGTTCGCAAAACGCGGCGCAGGACGCGCCCACCATCCCGGCGCGTAGCGCCTCTTCCGGCGAGGCGCCGTTGGTGGCCCGTGGCAGCAGCACCGTCGCCAGCACAGACTTCAATTGCTCGCGCTGAGTGCTGATGACGGGTTCGCTGGGCAACCAGCCCCAGCCCGGGTCCCACACCTGCGCGATCGCCGCCCGCGCACTCTTAACGGTGATCTGAAGGCGTTCTTTGACGTACATCACCATCAAAACGCCGTAGGTCGTGGGGAGCATCGGGACGTTAGCAGCCACGAGCGCGGTTGCCAACATCGCCCGTGTTTCCTCGGTCAGGATCGCTGCCACGACGGCGGGCAACTGTGGTCGGGTATCGTCGGGCATATCACGTCCATCCGCGCGACGCGCAACTCATCGATGGGTCTATTAGTTGGCTTTCATGATAGCGCAGGTACCACCCCACTAAACCGTGGTCATGCGACGGCCTCCGTGACGGGTGGTGTGGCCCGCGCCCGTGCGGCCCGCGCCCGTGCGGCCCGCGCCCGCCCAACCTCGTCGGTCTGGCGCGGCGCGGGCGCCCCCGTCATGGGGAGGACGCGATAGCGCAGCATCTCCTCCATGGTCCAGATGTGGTCGGTGAGGCCAGCAGCCATGGCCGGGGTCCGCTCCTGCCATTTCCGGCCGCCGATGGCCCGGACGCGGAGGCTCTCGTGGGGCCAGCAAAAATTGTAGGCGGTGCCGACCAGCCACAGGCCGCTGGTCAGCAGCGCCGCGCCGTGGGCGAGGCGCCGCCCGCGCCGGGTCAGCGGTGCCCGCGCCGCGCGGACGGTCGCGCTATCGCCGCTCGACGGACGACGTGTTGATCTGCGTCCCACCCTTGGTCCGGGCGATGGCGCCCGCGACCGCCTCCGCCGTGCCGAAGACGACGCGGCGGGTGACGTCCACCAGGCGTCGCCCCTTGTGACTCTTGACCACCTGGGCCAGCAGCACCGTCTCCGGCAGCACCAGGCGCGGGCGGCCCGGCCTTCCCGTATGCACCGCCCCCCGGAACACGGTGCGCACCGCCCCCACATAGGCGGCGAACCCGTCGACGCAGAGGAGGAGGGCCGTGCTCGCGGCACAGGCGGCCACCCGCCGCAGCGTCGCCGTGACCAGGGCGCCGTCGCGCGTCGGGCTGAGGTCCCCCCCGCCACAGCCGCGAGGGCACGGCCAGGGCCATCGCTTGCCAGATCCGTCCCTTGCAGACCGTGACGCAGATCTCGTCGGCCTGCACCTGGCCCCGGTCCACCTGCCCCGTCTCCACCGTCACCGCATGCACCCGTGCGGCGTGGGTCCCCGTGCGCCGCAGCCACGCCGCCCCCGTGCGCTCGTCCAGTCCGAACGCGGCCACGATGGCCGGCACGGGACAGCCGTGGCACAGCAGCGTCACCACCAGCACCAGCACCTCCACCGGGTGGTGCAACCGGTAGAAGGCCGTCCCCCACGTCGCCGCGACGGTCTTGCCGCAGGTCGTGCAGCAGTACCGCCGCGCCTTCTGACTATGGATGCCAATGGTCCCGCACCCCTGCTGCCCCTTGTCAGGGCAGTCCCGGTTCGGGCAAAATACAGCGGACGGGTCCCTGCGTCCTGCGCTCCTGGCCGTGTGAGCAAGACACGGCTACTTGTAGCATGCCGCATGCGACTCGTTCCTGTCTCTATCGCCTCTCCTCCACGGTTTAGTGGGGTGGTACCTCAACGAGGGTGCTGTCTCAACTGGGGCGATGGCGAAATTGTCTGTCTACCGGGACCGTGCACTGTACAAGACGTTTACAGCACTACAAGGAGTTCCCGCGCCCACGGTCATCGTGCCCTTCGATGGGCACGCTATTATCAAGCTCGTTGCCACGAGGATTCAAGGGCACGAGGCGGACTTGCGCCTAGCTAGTCCACAAGCCGTGACGCTCTCAAGCTCCACGCCTGCTCCGTCGCAACCTCCCGTTGGCTCCCAGGCGGCCAATCCGACCCTCATGCTGGCCTTCCCGTCCATCGGCGCGGGTGGCGAGCAGACCGCCCTTATCACCACCAAGCCCAACGCCTACGTCACCCTCGTCGTCACCCACCCGAGCGGCGTCCCTCTGGTCACGTCGCCGACGCGCGCTGGGAGCGACGGCCACTACACCTACACCTGGCACGTGCCCAGGGGCGTGCATGGCGTGGTACCGGTCGTCGCCGTAAGCGGGGGCGTGGCACAGAGCTCCTTCACCATCGGTGCCTGAACTTGCGCGATCTCATCAACATCTACGTCAGCCAAGACACAGCCATAAACACCACGTCTCATATCTAATATCAACGCGGGAGGGTGAAAACATGAGTAATAAACGACCTGTCCGACTAGCCAAGTATAGTGGACCCAGGAACCTGGACAGAGAGGAGGGCCTGAAAACGTAAAGCCGTAGACTCAAGATATGGGAAAGCATCATTCAGCATAGTTCAAGGCGCAGGTAGTCCGGGCAGCGCTGCGCGAGGAGAAGACGCTTGCGCAGCTCGCCACGAAGTACGGCGTTCACCCGACGCAGATCAGCACGTGGAAGACGACGGCGCTGCACGAATTGCCACAGGTGTTCGAGCGGCGGGACCGTGTGGCGGACCAGCTGGCCGCCTATGAGCAGCAAGTCGAGGACTTGTATGCGGAGATCGGGCGCCTGACCACGCACGTGGCCTGGCTCAAAAAATCTGGACTCGTCCCCGAGACAGGAGCGGCTGGCTATGGTCGAGCACGCTCGGTGTGAGGTGCCGCTGGGGACGCAGGCTGACCTGCTCGGCCTGAGCCGCTCCAGCCTGTACTATCGTCCGGCGGCCCCGAGCCCCGAAGAGGTCGCCCTCAAGCATCGCATCGACGAGCTCTACACGGCCTATCCCTTCTATGGCTCCCGGCGCGTCACGCACGCGTTGCGCCGGGAAGGCCAAGCGGTCAATCGCAAGGCGGTGCAACGGCACATGCGGGAGATGGGCATTGCCGGAGTCGCACCGGGGCCGCATACCAGCCGATCCACGCGCGACCATCCGGTTTACCCGTACCTGCTACGCCACGTGACCAGCGCCTACCCCAATCATGTCTGGGGCATCGACATCACCTACATCCGCTTACAAGCGGGCTGGCTCTATCTTGTCGCCGTCCTCGACTGGTACGCGCGCTACGTGGTGGCCTGGGAACCGGACCAGACGCTGGAAGAGGGGTTCGTCCTGGACGCGGTGGAGCGCGCCCTGGCCCAGGCCACGCCGACAATCTGGAACAGCGACCAGGGGAGCCACTTCACCAGTCCCCAGTACATCGAGCGTTTGGAGGCGCGGGGCGTCCGCATCAGCATGGACGGCAAGGGCCGCGCCCTGGACAATATCTTCGTCGAGCGTCTCTGGCGCTCCGTGAAATATGAGGAGGTGTATCTGCATGCCTACGAGACGCCGCGCGAGGCGCGGCAGGGCTTGGCCCGCTATCTCCACTACTATAACCACGAGCGTCAGCATCAATCGCTCGCCTATCGCACCCCGGCCGAGGTTTACACTGGCCCATAGGACATGATCACGAAAGGAGAGGAGCCACAGTTTTACGTTTTGCCCCTCCCTTTGTCGTCTTGACAAAGGGGTCCACTATAAAGCGATGGTCCGTAGTCCGAGCTGCCTTATGGCGGTTGGTTGTGGCGGCACTTGTCGTAGTCTTGGCTGCGTGGCAATCGACAGCCTCATCATGGCCTACGCGCACTGCATTTGCATCAGTCGCGCGTGCATTCCCATCATTGCCGTGGCAGCCAAACACGACGTGGATTTTCGCCACTGGGCCGCACAACTTTGCCAGTTGTGACAGTAGTGGCCTCGACTTCGATCCTCCGAGTAATAGTGCGTGGCCAGTCTACTCAGTTGATAGTGGCACGGCCTATACCGGGTATGATTCGACCTCTCAGGCCTACTATGTGCGTATTGATCATCACGACGGCTGGCAGACGTTCTACTTTCATCTTCAGGCTTCGGGTCTGGTCGCCAACAATACTTCAGTAGATCCCGCAACCAAAATCGGCATCACAGATCCCACACAAACATACTATTCCAGTGGCGCTCACGTTTTCTTGATGTTCATGCACAATGGGCAGCGTGTTGATCTGTCTAAGAGCCTGTGTGTAAAGGTCACGCGGCGGGGTCCAGGCGCTTGAGCATGACTTGAATCATGGTGATGCGGATCATGGTCTCGCTGCTGGACGGCTGCTCCTCATAATCCTTGCTCAAGCGCCGATACCGCCCGAACCAGCCGAAGGTGCGCTCCACGATCCACCGCTTGGGCAGCACCACGAAGCCCTTCTGGTCGTCGCTGCGCTTGACAATCTCCAGGGTCCAGCCCGTCACCGAGGCGACCCAGCCCACCAGCTTCCCCCGGTAGCCGCCGTCGGCCCACAGCAGCGCCAAGCGCGGGAAGCGCCCCATCAACGCGGCGATCACCAGCCGAGCCCCGGTGCCTGGATGTTGGCCGCATGCACCACCACCGCCAGCAGTAATCCCAGCGTGTCCACCGCGATGTGCCGCTTGCGTCCTTTTATCTTCTTGCCCGCGTCATAGCCGCGGACCCCCCTTTTTCCGTCGTCTTGACGCTCTGGCTGTCCATGATCGCGGCGCTGGGGCTCTCCTCGCGCCCCTCCTTCATGCGCACCTGAGCCCGGAGCGCGTCGTGGATGCGCTCCCAGATGCCGGTGAGCCGCCAGGTGCGATAATACGTATGCACCGTGCTCCAATTCGGCAGGTCGTGCGGCAAGGAGCGCCACTGGCAGCCCGTCTTGGTCAGGTAGAAGATGGCGTTGACGATCTCACGGATGTTCACGCTGCGCGGACGCCCCCCCGCTTTCGGGGGCGGGATCAGCGGCGCGATGCGCGCCCATTGCGCCGCGCTCAGGTCGGACGGGTATGCTTGTCTGTTCATATCCTCCAGTCTACCGCTTCTGGAACTGCTTTACACACAGGCTCTAATACGACAGTGTCCCTTGATGGATGGGTCGTTTCTGGCTATTTGCTGTCCGGGTGCAATCCTCATGATGGTAATACCTGGAAAGCATATGGTCAGTTAGACAAGAATGGACAGACGGTCTACGCCTATTTCAACGCCAGCGGCTCCAAGTTCCCCGATAACGTCACCAACGACTATACGGGCAATCCATCCACTTCCCCAACATTTGTCCGTACACCGGATCAGAGAATCTATCGCATTGCTGGTGATGCTCCGCTGTACATCGCCGATTGCGGTCCGCTCGGCGGGTGTTCGCCGGTGCAAGATGTGAACGACCTGAGTGCGTTTGGGGCCGTGCCGGACGATGGAACCTTCCTACAGGCTGCGGAAAGCGGCCACATCTACCGAGTCGCTGGTGGGGCACCACTGTACATCGGCGACTGCAGCCAATTAAGCGGATGCAGTGGCTACGTAACGGTTAACCAGTACACGATCGACAACCTGGATCACTTGCGGAGAGTTCCGTCCGATGCAACTTTCGTGCGAGCTGTCGAAAGCGGTAACATTTACCGTATCGCTGGCGGCGCCCCACTGTTACTATCCAGTTGCCAGCCACAGGGTATAGACGGGTGCCCGGGCGCCGTCAACGTTAATGCGGCGACCATTGCCGGCTTGGCGCCGATCGACCCTGGTGTGGTGGGGACAGGGCTCGCGCTGAATTCGCGGCCGACTGATGGCACCCTGTTGCGCACTACCGATCACAATGACGCGACTTACAAGATCGTTGGCGGTGTGCCCGCCTATCTGACGAGCTGCGATGGGTTTAATGGTTGCGCCGCGGCAGTAGACATCACCGAATCCACCATCGACACGCGTGACCACCTGAACAGCCCCTACCTTATTAAGATCGACGCCCCGTCTAACACAAGCCCGTCGACGCCCGATGCCAACGGCACGATCCCCGTGAGCGGATGGGCTATCGACGCTACCTCGACCGGAGGGTCCGGCGTTGACGAGGTGGACCTGTATCTCGATGGAGGGCGTTTCCAAACTGGATGGAGATGGTGTAGGCTGACCTCGAGAGCGCGGCTGGTCCCCGCGCCGAGGAGGTCAGCTCATGGTTCCAGTTCCGTGTGTGTCCACGGTCCCAGTCCCGCCCCCA
>JAABUX010003752.1_pt1 | contig 19835 bp, 15 predicted proteins | sample 5561851 | NCBI WGS metagenome assembly JAABUX01 (sample SAMN10711883, study PRJNA513361) | rock metagenome | isolation source: Antarctica rocks | place: Antarctica: Victoria Land, Richard Nunatak red sandstone | collected 2016-01-03 | reverse complement strand
GGCCGGGGGCGTCATCATCCTCTTCGGGCTGGCGATGGCCCTGGCCTATCTGCTGCCAGGACTACCCGGCATCTCCTGGATCTACCGGGAGCGGCGGGCTGAGGTGCGGCTTGGACGCGTGTCCTTCGCCCGATCAGGCCTGATCGGGCTGGCCTTCGGGGCAGGGTGGACACCGTGCGTCGGACCGCTGCTGGGCTCGATCATCACGCTGGCGGCGGTCAATAGCACGCTGGGGCAGGGCATCGCGCTCCTGACGGTCTACGCGCTGGGGCTGGGCGTGCCCTTCCTGCTGATGGGTGTGCTGATCGATCGGGTCGCCGGCCTGGTTAAGCGGATTAATCGCTACACCGGCCCGCTCAGCGTAGCGGGTGGTATCCTGCTCGTGGCGGTGGGAGGCCTGATGGTCACCAATGCGCTGGCCGGGCTGGCGCAGTTCGCGCCGGTCCTCGGCGGGGCATGAGGGACGGCGAACGCATGGCGGCGGGAGCGTGGCCTATGGTGAGAGGCGAGTCCGGCGTGGCCGTCAGCGCCTTCGAGACACAGGGCGATGAGGACGTTCGCCTCGTCGCGCGCCTCGCCGCTGGAGACCGCGAGGCGCTGGCCGAGTTGTATGCGCGCTACCAGCGTCCTCTCTTCGGCTATCTCCTGCGCCTCGCCACGGATCGCGGCTTGGCGGAGGAGCTGCTGCAGGACACCCTTGTCGCCGCGTGGACGAGCGCGGGCTCCTTCGCCGGGCGCTCCAGCGTGCGGACCTGGCTGTTCGGCATCGCGCGCCGCCAGGCGCACAACACGCTGCGGCGACGCGGTCTGCCGCTTGCTGCCACCATGGCGGACGCGGACGTGGCGCTGGACGAGACGCCCGACGGCGACCCCGGACCGGAAGACCGTGCTCTCGCCGGCGCGGATCGGAGCGACATGATCGACGCCCTCTCCCGCTTGAGCCCCACGCACCGCGAGGTGCTGGTGCTGGCGCTCGTCCAGGGTATACCGCAGCCGGAACTGGCGGGCATGCTGGGGACGCCGCTGGGCACAGTGAAGAGCCGCTTACACCACGCCAAGGCCGCCTTGCGGCGGGCGCTGACGGCCGGGAAGGAGGAGGAATGAGCGCCGACGACCGCACGGATCACGTCGACGACCTGTTACCGTCGTACGTCGCGGGGACGCTCGACGACGCGGACAGGCGCGACGTGCTGCGACACCTGGAGGTCTGCCCGCGCTGCCGGACGCGTCTGGCCGCCTGGCGCGCGGTCGCAGGGGCGCTGCGCGAGATGGACGACGCCGTACCCGAGCCGTCCCCCCTCGTGCTCGCGCGGGCGCTGGCGACCGTCGACGGGCTTGAGGCCCGACGCGCGGCGCCGCCTCCGCGCACCACGATGCGGACACGGATGAGAAGCGCCATTCACCTGCTGCGGGAGCAAGGGGGCGTCGTTCCGCGGACGCTGTGGATCGCCGTGGCCGCCGTGATGCTTGTCGTCGCCGTGGCGGCCTGCCTCGCGCCCGCCACTCTGGGCGGGGGACGCATCCTCTCCTATACCGCGCCCCTGGTCTCCGCGGTGGCCGTCGCCGGCCTCGTCCGCCCCGCGCCGCGGACGCGGGCCATAACAGGGACGATGGCAGGGACAAACAGGGCGGCGGACGTGACCACGCGGCTAGCGGTGCTCGCGCGGTTCGGCCTCGTCGTCGCCTACATCGTGGCGCTGGCCGTCGTCGCGTCCGGCGCGGTGGCGCTGACCAGGGGCGGGTCTCTCTGGTCCCTGGGCCTGCTCTGGCTCGGGCCGGTGCTGCTGCTGGCCCATCTGAGCCTGCTCCTCTCGCTGCTGGCGCGTCCCGTCGCCGGCGCCACGGGCGCGTGCGGCCTGTGCCTGGTCCATGCCGTGGCCGTCTTGATCGGTGGGGAGTCGGCGCTGTCGGCGATTGGCCTCGCCGCCCGCGTCCTGTGGGGGACCAATCCGCTCGTCCTGGCGCTCAGCGGCGTCATGATGCTCGGCGCGATCGCCTACGCGCCGCACGCGACGCGATCGACTCCCTGAGCCTCCCGCGCCTGCTCGGATGGCGGACGACCCGCGCGCTGAGCCACGGTGGTATGCTGGGAATGCTGGTCCCGGCGCGTCGCGCACGGTCTCACGTCGCCGGCCAGCCCTAGCAGGCGTCGAGGTAGGGGAGGCAGTGCATGGAAGCGGCGATTTTGCCCGGCGCCCGCGTACACGCGGTGGACACGATGATCGGCTCCGTCGAACGGGTGGAGCTTGCCGACCCGCGGATGGGCGCGCGCGACGCGGCGGGAGTCCTGGTCGTGCGCGCGCACGACGGCGCGCGGCACTATCGCGTCCCGCTCGACCGCGTCGAGGCGGTGCGTGAGGAAAGGGTCGGCTCCATCGCGTACACCGTGGTGCGCCTCGCCGTTGGTCCCGCCAGTCTCGACCGCTACGCCACCGACGATGGGTTACCCCACATGGCCGGGATCGGGACTGGGCCGTCTCCGGTCCCGACGATCGAGACCGCGCCACCGCCGATCCTGGCCACCGAGGATAGGCCGTCCCCCGTCCCGGCTACCAAGAACGAAGCATCCTCGGTCCCGGCGACCGGCGGCGGGTTCCCCTCGATCCCGGCGGTCGAGCTGGAGGGGGAGACGGTGCGCGTGCCCGTGCGGGCCGAGGAGTTGGTCGTCGGGACGCGACCCGTCCAACTCGGGACGGTGCGCCTGCACAAGGGCGTGGAAACGGGAGAGCAGCGCCTGACCGTCCCTCTCACGCGCGAGGAAGTCGTCGTCGAGCGCATCCCGGCCGACGGGTTCGACGCGGCGGCGCCGCTCGACCCGGACGAGACGATCATCCCGGTGGTTGAGGAGCGGCTGGTGGTCGAGACGCGCGCGGTCGTGGTCGCCTACGTGCGCGTGTGCAAGCGCCGCGTGACGGAGCAGCGGGACGTCCAGGCGCCGGTGCGCCGCGAGGTCGTCACCGTCGAGGAGCAGCGGGCAGCGGGGACGGACCGCCCTCTGCTCGGCGAATAGGGGGCTTGCCGCGCTCCCCGAGACGGGCGGGCAGCGCGGCGAGCGCCCGTGCCCCCAGAGGCGCCTTTCCCGTCGCGACGCCGGCGACTTTTCGCAAACCCCAACTTCCCCGCTACCCGGAGAGATCACCGCGTTGGTGTTAAGTTAGGAGAAGCGGCCGCGGTGCGATTGCGTCCCTGCGCTTTGGCCTGGTAGAGGGCGGTGTCGGCCCTCGCGAGCACCGCGTCGATGCCGTCGTTCCCGGCGGCTTCCGCGACGCCGATACTGGTCGTGACCCGCAGCCGGTGTCCGCCCGCCTCCAGTGTCGTCCCGGCGACCGCAGCGCGCAGCCGTTCCGCCGTCGCGCGGGCATCCTCGCACGGCGTCGCGGGGAGTACAACCAGGAACTCCTCGCCACCGTAGCGGCCGAGCGTGTCGCGGGCGCGGAGCTGGGCCGTGGCCGTCGCGACGAACGCCCTGAGCGCGGCATCTCCGGTGGCATGCCCGTATGTGTCGTTGATCGCCTTGAAGTAGTCGAGGTCCAGGAGCAGCACGGCCAGGGTGAGGCCGAAGCGCCGGCAGCGCGCCAGCTCATTGCGCGCCACCTCCTCGATGGCACGGCGATTAGGGGCGCCGGTGAGGGCGTCGCGCGTCGCCAGCCGCAGCGCGTCCCGATTTAATCGCTCGTTTCAGAGCAGTAGGAAGCCCAGGGTGAGGACGACGAGGGCCACATAGCTGCCCAGGTAGATAGCCTCCTGCCCCATGCTCGCTGAGAGGAAGCCTTGCCGCGCTCCATATCCGGCGGCGAGGAGAGTATAGGGGATGCGCGCGAGGAGCGCCAGCCCACACCCGAGGAAGCCATAGCCCATCGCGCGACGTATGGCCGAGGGACGCTCCGGCCCGTACAGCAGCAGGCGGCTGCAGGCCAGCGTCAGGGGCGCGCCGGCGAGCGAGACGACCACGATGTGGCCGGCAAGACTGGGGGCAACGACGGTGAAGTAGGCGAACGCCAGGGCTGACAGGGCGACCAGCGCGTACGAGACAGCGACCCTGGGTCTATCCCCGCGGGCGTCGTCATCACGGGCGCCGTCATCGAACTTCCCCAGGGCATGGTGGTACATGGCCGCCGCGAGCAGCAAGAGCGTGTTGGCGACGGCCATCGACACGATGTCGGGGACCATCCTGCGCAGGCCGAGCAGGACCCAGCCCAGGGCTTCGCCGCCGCAGGCGGCGGCCCAGCGTCCCGCGCCCTTGACGCGGCCGGACGACATGCGGGCAGTCGCGATGAGCCCAAGGTTGAGTAAGACGGCGCTGACCGCGGTGAGGACGATGATGGTGTGTACGTCGAGGGGCATGGCTAACGGCTACTGGCGACGCCGAAACCGGACGTGTCGCATGCTGATCCTCCGCTGGACTGTCGACGGGGTGCAATTCTCATCCTGTTGCTACGCTATGATGCGCTACTTTGTCCGTCGCTGCCATAGCCCAACGAGGCGGAGCGTATTGCGCGCGGCTGCCTCGTCACGTCTCCTTCGATCATAGGGGTATTATCGAGGGCCATGAAGCCAGCAACAGGCGACGTGACCGTAAGGTCCAGGTCGGATATCGTACGTCCCAATTATGCAGTGAGATGGTCAAAAGTACTATGGAGAGCATAAGTACTATGGCCGGCGCCATTATAGTGTGGTTTGATGGTGAGCGTGATCTGGCTTGCCCGACAGCGGCGGGCCATGGCGACGGCTGGCGACGGCTGGCGACGGCTGGCGACGGCTGGCGACGGCAGGGCCTATTCTTGCCCGCATATCCTGAACGGCGGGCACAGGTATCATGGACGGGCAGAAGGGTAAGCTGGGGTGAACGTCCGCACGTTGGGGGTGGGGAGGGAGACGCGCGCCGTGGAAGGGGTGTCGCCGGCGCTGCGCTGGTATCTGTGGGCGGTCTATCTGGCCGCCATCGTCCTGGTCGTGGGAGACGGCGCGGCGCTCGCCGCCTGGGGCCCGCTCGCGCCGGGCCACGGTGCCCTGTGGCCGGCCATGGCCCTCTTCGTCGCCCTGGCGTACCTGGCCGAGCGGCAGACCCTGCCGGTGACCGTGCTGCTGTGGTGGAGCCTGGACGGCGCGGTCTATATCGCCGCCATCCTTCTTTTCCCGGCCCCGTTCCCGCTGGTCATTGCCCTGCCGGCCATACTCGTCGAGTACGGATGGCGCTGGCGCGACAGGCTCCCGCGCCACAAGCGCGCCTTCAACGTCGCCCACCGCCTGCTCGTAGTGGGGCTTGCCGCCGTCCTGTTCGCTCATATTGGGGCGCCGGCGGACCTGCTGCGCCCCGGCCGCCTCGTCGCGGCGCTCCCCGCGCTGGCCGTTCTCGGCGTGGTCTACCACGTCCTCGACGGCGCCCCGGTGCTCGTGGCCCACGCCCTGGATACGGGCCGCGCGCCGTGGCGCCTGTGGATGGAGCACCAGCGGCCGGTCGCGCCGTTCGCGCTCGCCGACTTTGCGCTCGGCGTGCTGGCCGCGCTCGCCTGGCGCAATGATCCCCTGGCGCTCGGGTTGCTGGCGCTGCCGCTCCTCGTCCATGCCCTGGCCTTGCGCGCCCGCGCCCGCGCCGTCGCGGCGGAGGAGCGCGCGACCGCCGCCCTGGCCGCGGCGGCCACGGATGGACTCACCGGTCTGCTCAACCATCGCGCCTTCCAGGAGCGTCTGGAGGAGGAGGTGACCCGCGCCGCGCGCCACGGCCGGCCGCTGGCCCTGCTGATGCTGGACCTCGACGATTTCCGCGCTATCAACAATGCCCACGGCCACCAGGCCGGCGATGCGCTGCTCGTCGCCGTGGCGGCGGCGCTACGCGGCGCGGTGCGCGCGGAGGATGTGCCGGCGCGCTACGGGGGCGACGAGTTCGCGGTCATCCTGCCGGAGGCCGCGCCCGACGAGGCGCTAGCCGTGGCGGAGCGCGTGCGCGCGGCGATCGCCGACGCCTCGTTGGGCCGGGAGGGCGCGACGATCCGGTCGGGCGTGAGCGTGGGCCTCGCCATCGTCCCAGTGCATACTCACACGCGGGAGGGGTTGATCCAGGCCGCCGACCGGGCGGCCTACGCGGCTAAAGACGCGGGCAAAGGGCAGGTACGCATGGCGGACGGGACGGCGGCCCCGGCAGCGGACCCATCTCCGTAGCCGGGGATGAGCCCCACGGCCTCCGCAACCGTTGCGACGCTCGCGCCCCCTCCGGCGCGGGGCGAGGCGCGACATCGTCCGCGCAAGCTGGTTGGACAGGCCGCGGCGACGCTCAGGCCTCGCCCATCATCTGGACAGGCCGCGGCGACGCTCAGGCCTCGCCCATCATGAGGCCCTCGATGCTGTGCGCCTGGACGATCGGCTCTAGCGTGTCCACCACACGGCAGGTCAGGTGCTGGCGCACCGACTCCGGCAGCGCCTCGTCATAGGCCCGGCTGACCTGCAGGTCGTGCCGCTCCGCGTTGATAGCCCCCGGCGCATCCACTCCCAGCACCAGCGCCGGCCGCTGCTTGTCCGAGTAGTTCTTGGTGCCGCGGTGGATGGTCAGCGCTGAGCGCGCCGAGATGTCGCCCATCCGCGGCATCTTGCGCTGGGCGCGCTCCAGATAACGCCCGTAGAGATCTTTGGGCGGGAACATGCCGTGCTCGAACGTGGCCGGGTCGTCCCACTGCGTGCCGGGCGCCACCTCGAACGGACCCATATCCTCGAACACGTCGACCGTGGTGAGGTTAAAGGCCAGCGAGTTCAGGCGCCGCCCGGTCAAGGTGTCCTCGGGCGCCGGGAAGTCGCGGTGCCAGGGCTGGTCGACCGCGCCGGGCAGGGGCACGTCGAAGCCGATCTCGACGATCTTATAGTCCGGGCCAAGCACGGCCCGGCTGACGGCGACCACCCAGGGGTGGGTGACGAGGTCGAGGAAGCCGCGGATCTCTTCGGGGTGGATCTCGACGTAGTAGCGTTTGGGACCGCGGCCGACGGCGCCGCCCGGGCGTTTGAGGGCGTCCTGGAAGAGGGTCTCGATGTCTTCCCCGAGGGCGTGCGCCCAGTCGCGGCTAAAGGCGCCCTTGAGGCCGATGATGCCGTCCCCGTAGATGCCGCCCATGATGGCAGCCGTGTCGAACTGCGCCTCTTGCGCCCGCGAGGTTTGTGCCGTGTCCAATTGCGTCGCCGGCGCGTGCTCGGTCGTGGTCATGCCGCTGTCCTTCCTTGTTTCTACTTCCTGTTCCTGGTCGCGTCCATCCGCCGCCGCGGGAAGGCGTGCCGCCTCCTACCGTTACTACTTTATTCTATCCGGGCGGGATTGTAGCGCGAAGCCCTGTGACGCGTCGACGAGGGTTTAGTACTAACGGGCGGTTGCCCCCGGACCGATGTATCTCGTATCACTCTAGTAGTACGTGGCGTCGCCAGGCGCGTCGCCGTGGCCGTCGTACGCCAGGGGCATGGCACTGACAAAGGAGGAAAAGAACGGTGACGACGCGCAAGCCGACGATCTATAAGCCGAAGGTCCTCGTGGTCGAGGACTCCGATACCATGTGGTACCTCTACAACGATCTGCTGGCGGAGGAGTACGAGCTGCAGCGCGCGACCGAGGGTCGACAGGCCCTGCTCGAGCTGGTGCGCATGAAGCCAGATCTGATCATCCTCGATTGGACGCTCGACAACATCCGCCCGTGGGATAACGAGGACGAGGGCGTGACGCGCGCCGCGACGCCGGCCGCGGGGGCCGGCGGACAGAAAGCGGTCAGCGGCCTCGAAGTCCTGCGCGTGGTCAAGCGCACCACTTTCAAGGCCACGCCCGTGATCATGCTGACGGGACACAAGGGGCTGCACGAGAAGATCCTGGGCAAGCTACTGCGCGCCGATAAATACCTCACCAAGCCACTTGATGAGGAGGCCCTGATCAAGGCCGTGCATGCGCTCTGCCCACCGCATCCGGCCGCGTCCGATAGCCCCTCGCTCACGGCCGGCCGCCTGAACGCTGCGTTCGCAACGGGCTCCAACGAGGTGAGCGCATGAGCGACAGACAGCTACCCGACGGGTCCCCGCCCGTGGAGTCCGCCTCCGATGGGGACCTGGTGTCCCACTACCTGGTCGAGCTCGCCGGCGACCTGTATGCTATCCCGCAATCGAGCGCCACGGCCCTCTCCTGGGTGCAGCGCCCGCAAGCGCCGACCTATCTCCCCACGCTCCCCTCCTGGTGCCTGGGCCTCGTGAATGAGCGCAACACGCCCGTGCTCCTGGTCGATCTGCGCGCGGTGCTCGGGTTGCCCGCCGCCGACCTCTCGCGCCAGGGCGATGGCGCGCGGCACGTGTTCATGGCGCGTGACGGCGACACTATCGGGTTCCTGGTCGACCGCACGCACCGCTTCCGCCTCTTGCAGCGGTCGCCGACGACAGCCGACGGCGCGCTCATCGCCGGCGTCGCCCGCACCGACGAGCACACGGTACGTACGCTCAACATCGAGGCCGTCTGGCGCTCCGTGCTGCGCGGGCTCGGCGCCCTCGATGGGCAAGAGGCGCAAGAGGTCGTGGCATGAGGCGACGCGGGACCGATCCAGGTTGCCGCCCTAATTAAAAACCATCGGGCCTATCAAAAGCCGCCGATCGGCGGCCCAGCTAGTGCCCGCGTTCGCGACAATACACCGGAACCAAGCGCATCGTTCGTCGACACCCGCGAACGACCGCCTTCCGTTAGTAACACGATTTATCGAGAAAGGAAAGGCAATGAACCATCGCACGATCCCTCGGCCCAGTCCGGACCACCTGTCTCGTCTCTGGTCGTCGCCGCGTTGGACGACGTGGTGGACGCGCAGCGTGGGGCGACGGTTCGGTCTCGGCTTTGCGCTCGTCTTGCTGCTGATGGTCGGCACGCTGGCCGTCGACGTGAATGCCAGCAACTACCAGGGCCAGTTAGCCAATAGGCTTAGCTCCCATCTCATCCCGCAGCGCGTTGCGGCCCAGGGAATTATCATCCAGGTGCGTTCCACCGACGATGACGGCGCCTGGTTCGTCATGACCCGCAACGCGCAGCAAGCCGCCCAACTGAGGGCCAGGTATTACAACGACTTGAAGGACCTCGATGCCACTGTACAAACGGCGACGGCCCTTGCCGATACCGCCGCGCAAGGCGCTGACTTGCGTCGCTTCAGACAGTTCTGGTACGGAACTCAAGGCGCTCAGGAAGCCAACGGCATGAAGGTGGCGCTCGCAGCTCAGCGCATCATCAGGGAGCGGGGCGTCCAGGCGACGCTGGCCTCGATCGGCGTCCTGGCCGGGTACGACGGCTACCTGTCCGGTAACGAGCAAAGCTTCGCGGAAAAGGCCGAGGGGCGCTATCAGAAGGCCCTGGACTTCTACGTCAGTATCCCCTTCATCCCAAGCCTGGATGCGATCCTCGCCTACCAAGCGGATGCACAAAGGGAGATCGATCAGGGGCAGAGCGATGCCGCGGCGGCGGCCAACCTGGTACGGACCCTCAGCCTGAGCCTGGGGGCATTGTCTGTTATCCTCGGTGTCCTCATCGCCCTAGGGCTAACGCGCTCCGTCGTCCGACCTCTCCAGCGCCTGACCGCCGCCTCGAAGCAGGTCGCGATGGGAAACACGGGAAACATGGTCGCCCTGATTGACGTCGCCCGCGCCGACGAAATCGGAGCCTTGGCCCAGGCCTTCAGCACCATGGTCGCCGACACCAAGGCGCGGACAAACTCGCTGGTTGAGGCGGAGGCGCAGGCACGCTCCGCAGAGGAAGCGACGCGGGAGGCGGCGGGGCGGCTGGAGCGGGGCGTGACGCAGCTGATCGAGGATCTGGCGCCTGCCGCCGAGGGCGACCTGACCGTCCGGCCGCACCTCTCCGCGGACGCGGGCGACATCGCCGTCGTTGCCGACTTCACCGGCGTGCTGATCGGCTCGTTCGCGGGCGTGGCCCGCCTGGTGCGCGACGCGGCGGGGCGGGTGCAGGCCGATGCGGACCGCCTGAGCGGGCGCGTCGCGGGCCTGACGGCGGCGGTGGCGGAGCGCACGGTGCAGATCAACGAGACCGCGGCCGTGGCGGGGGGCATCGCCGACTCGGCGGGCGAGGTGCTGCTGTCGGTGGAGCAGGTCAAGGGGGCCACGCACGAGGCGGTGGCCAGCGTGGAGCAGGGCAACCGGGCGGTGGCGCAGACGCTGGAGCGCATGGACGCGATGCGCGCCGTCATGATCGGGGCCACGCGGCAGATCAAGCGCCTCTCGGACTCCTCCCTGGCCATGAACAGCACCGTCGGCCTGGTCCTCCAGTTCGCCGGTGACCTCGAGTTGCTGGCCGACAACGCCCAGATCGAGGCGGCGCGCCACAGCGAGGCGGGCGGCGTGTTCACCGCCGTGGCCGAACAGACCGGCCGTCTGGCCGAGGACGCGCAGAAAGCTCTCAACGACATCCAGACCGCCGTACTCACCAACCGCCAGGAGACGGCCGAGGTCGGCCGCCAGATGGAGCAGATGGCCACCGAGGTCGTCTCGGGGGCGCGGGCGGTGGAGGAGGCGCGCGCCGCCTTCGGCGCCATCACCCGGACCGTGCGCGAGCTCGACGGCTTCGTGGCCCGCGTGGACGGCGTGGCCCGCGCCCAGGTCGAGGTGGCCAACACCGTCGGCGCCGCCATGGGCCAGATCGCCGGGTTCTTCGACCAGACCGCCACCGATGTGCGGCTCTCCGAGGACGACGCCTCCGGCCTGCGCCACACCATCGACGACCTGCGCGCCTCCATCGTCACGCTCAAGGTCGAGGTCGACGATACCGCTACCCCGCGCGCGGCGTAAGGGCCGGGGGCCGGGGGCCGGGGGCCGGGGGCCGGGGGTCGGGGGCCGTAGGGGCGTATCGCATACGCCCGGGCCGTAGGGGCGTATCGCATACGCCCAGCCAGTGGGCCGTAGGGGCGTAATCGCATACGCCCAGCCAGTGGGCCGTAGGGGCGTAATCGCATACGCCCAGGCCGTAGCCAGTAGAAGGAAATGATGATGAACGTTTTGGTGGTGGACGACGATAGCGCGGCGCGCGAGTATACGCGCGGCTTGCTCGAAGGGGCGGGTTATAGCGTGAGCGAGGCGGACGAGGGCGCCGCGGCGATTGAGCGGATCAAGCGCACGATGCCGGAGTGCATCATCCTCGATCTGGTGATGCCCGGTCTCTCGGGGTTCGACACGTTGCGCGCGATGCGCAAGGAGCACGGCAATTTGCCGCCCGTCGTGATCCTCACCAGCGTGGACGGGGGCGGGACGCGCACGTACGCGCTGAAACTCAATAAGGCGGACGCGTTCGTGTCCAAGGTGGACCTCGATGACCCCGCCGACGGTCTGGTCGCGCAGGTGCGCCGCCTGACCCGACGCTAACCATCCGCTACCCGCTGGCCGGCGGCCACGAGCCGGCAGTCAGTCGTCCATCAGCCGTTAGTTCACACGAGGTGGCGCCGCAATGTACTCTATCGTTAACCGCATCTCGATCACGACGCGTATCCTCGTCGTCGTCACCCTGTCACTCGTCGTCTTGGCGAGCACACTGCTTGTCGTGGTGAACGACCGCGTAAGCGCGACGGACTATGCCCAGAGCCAAGACCAGGTCATCCACGCCACCAACGTCCTGCGCTATCTGGTGGCCCATAAGGGCGCCCCGGCCATCGTCGGTGGCAGGCTTGTGTTTGGCCGCTGGGTGGCCAATGGCAACTTCTCGATCGTCGACGACGTCAAACAATTGACCGACGCGACGGCCACGCTGTTCCAGCGACTGCCGGATGGGTCGCTGATCCGTGTCGCGACCAATATCAGGAAGCCCGACGGGCAGCGCGCTGTCGGCACAACCTTGAAGGGGCCAGCTGCGGCGGCCTTTGCCCAGGGACAGAACTATGTCGGCGTCAACCCCATCCTGGGCCAGCCGTACCTCACCGAATACGACATCGTGCGCGACGCGCGGGGGCAGCCCGTCGGTATGATCTACGCGGGCATCCCGTTGACGGTGCAGCAGCAGGTGACGGGAGGCATTGTGACGTCGGTGTTGCTGACCGCCCTCGCCGTGCTTGCCCTCACCCTGGGCATCCTCTTCGTCATCCTCCGTCGCATCGGCCGCGCCATTCACCAGGTTGCCCGCGCCGCGCAGGGACTCGCTCGCGGCGAGCTCGACCAACGGGTCGACGTCCGCTCCGCCGACGCGTTGGGCCAGATGGCCGACGCCGTGCGCGCTACCATCGCCTACCAGTCCCGCGTCGCCCAGGTAACCACCGCCATCGCTGGCGGCGATCTCGACCGCCAGATCCCTCTCGCCTCCGAGGGCGATGTCCTCGGCCGCGCCTTTAACAGCATGGTCGGTGATCTCCGGACCCACACCGCCCTTGTACAGACCGAGGCGCGCACGCGGGAGGAGGCGGCGCGGCTGGAACGGAGCGTGACCCAGTTGATCGAGGAGTTGGCGCCCGCCGCGGAGGGCGACCTGACCGTCCGGCCGCACCTCTCCGCGGACGCGGGCGACATCGCCGTCGTTGCCGACTTCACCGGGGTGCTGATCGGCTCCTTCGCCGACGTGGCCCGCCTGGTGCGCGACGCCTCGTCCCAGGTGCAGGTCGACTCGGACCGGCTGACCGCGCGCATCGAGCGGCTGACCCAGGCGGTGGCCAAGCGCACGGCGCAGGTCAACGAGACCGCGGCCGTGGCGGGGGGCATCGCCGACTCGGCGGGCGAGGTGCTGCTGTCGGTGGAGCAGGTCAAGGGGGCCACGCACGAGGCGGTGGCCAGCGTGGAGCAGGGCAACCGGGCGGTGGCGCAGACGCTGGAGCGCATGGACGCGATGCGCGCCGTCATGATCGGGGCCACGCAGCAGATCAAGCGCCTCTCGGACTCCTCCCTGGCCGTGAGCGGCACCGTCGGCCTGGTCCTCCAGTTCGCCGACGACCTCAACCTGTTGGCCAACAACGCCCAGCTCGAGGCCAGCCGGCAGGGCGCCGGCGCGGGCGTGTTCACCGCCGTGGCCGAGCAGACCGGCCGCCTGGCGGGAGACGCCCAGAAGGCCCTGACCCAGATCCGCGGCGTTGTCTCGACGAACCGGCAAGAGACGGCCGAGGTCGGCCGCCAGATGGAGCAGATGGCCGCCGAGATGGTCGAGGGCGCGCGGGCGGTGGAGGAGGCGCGCGCCGCCTTTAGCGCCATCACCCGGACCGTGCGCGAGCTCGACGGCTTCGTGGCCCGCGTGGACGGCGTGGCCCGCGTCCAGGTCGAGGTGGCCAACACCGTCGGCGCCGCCATGGGCCAGATCGCCGGGTTCTTCGACCAGACCGCCACCGATGTGCGGCTCTCCGAGACCGACGCCTCCAGCCTGCGCCGCACCATCGACGACCTGCGCGTCTCCATCGTCACGCTCAAGGTCGAGGCCGACGATACCGCCGTCGCGCGCGCCGCATAAAAGGAGAAAACAGGGAACATGGTACAGCTACAACGGCCGGCCGCCCTACCCGGCCTGCCGACCGTCCTACCCGGCCTGACCCGCGTGCGGGTGCTCGAAGGGTCGGCCGAATTGCTGCTGGGGCAGCTACGCCTGCACGCCAAACGCGTGCGCGCCCTGGCGGCGAGCTTTCGTCGCGAGACGCGGCGCCTGGCCACCGCCGACGCCGATCTGCGCCGCATCGACGACCGTCTCGACGCGATCGCCGAGCGGATCACCGCTGCGCTGACCGCCATCGACGCCGGCTTCACCGCGGCCTTCGACGGCATCGCCGCGCTCGACGGCATGGGCGCGACGGTGGACCTGCAACACCCCGAGCACACGCCCGCACAGCGGATTGCCGCGCGCGCGCGCGAGCTATCGTCGGCCTTGCATGGGCAATATGACGAAGCGCACCGGGCGCTACGGGATGTCGTGGACGGGCTCGTGGCCGCCGCCAACAACCTGGCCATTGTCGTCGGCCGGCCCGGCGCACAGTCCCTTAACCAGCTGCGCGTCATCATCCGCCAGATGCGCGCCCTGAGCCGGATCACCGCGGAGATCGGCGCGCGGCTCGACGTCTTCGTGCAGAACACGAGCGCCGCGCTACTGGGCGTCATACCGGGCGACATCGCCGACGCCGCCAGGGACGCGAGGGACACTGTGCTCGCTCAACTGGGCGTCCAACCCGTCCCGTCGGCGCCGCCCGCCGCCGCGTTGGCCGACCTGATCGGGGCGGAAGGAGCCCTTTAGATGGCAAAAACAGCAGCGGCAAGCGGTAAAGATCGCTATCGAGCACGCTTTCTGACGGAGTTGGACGACCGCATCGCGGCTATCCTCGCCGCGGCGGAGGTCCTGCGCGCGTCCGGCCTCACCACGATCCCCGACGATGAGGACGATGGCGCGAGCCGCCTCGTCGAGGCGAGCGACGAGATGTACCGTCACGCCCACAGTATCCGCGGCGCCGCGGGCACGCTGGGCATCGAGCCCGCGCGCGAAGCGGCGGATATCCTGGTCGAGGTCATCTTGCACCTCGGCGAGGAGGGCATGCTGGGCGACGCCGTGGCCTGGGATCTGATGATGCGCGCCGTCGACGGGCTCAAGGCGGTCGGCGTCGCCTGCGCCACCCGTGAAATAGGGGACGCGCTGGCGTGCCCGGAGTGGCTGTCGGGGCTGCGCGCCGACTTCGAGGGGCGCTTCGCGGCGCCCACCGGCGCGGGCGACGATCTGGCCGAAGTGGCGCGCATGCTGCGGCTCTCCGACGAAGAGATTGCCGCCTTTGGCTTCCCCACCGCGGGCAGCGGCCGCCCGACGGCCGCCTCCCCCGCTCCCGTCCCCGCTTTAGCCCCCGTTCCCGCCGCTGTGCCCTTGAGCGATGGAGTCGTCCCGGCCACGGCGCCGCCCGTCGCGGACGAGACCGGGGACACGGATGACGGAGAGATCGCGACACAGGTCGGATCACGCGAGGAGCACGCCGCGGATAAGGCCGCGGACACGGACGCTACGGAGGACACGGACGCCAACGCTGTGGAGGTTCTGCAGATTCCAACCGCCAGCGTCACGGAGGAGGCAACGAGAGATGTCCGTGAGACCGCGCAGCCGATCGTCGCCGGCGCAGCGGCGGAGCCGCCGGACGAGCCGGAGATGATAGATTCTCCCGACGAGACGCCCAACCCGGCCTATCGCATCCGACGGGTGGGGTCGGCGGCCATGGCGGACGGCGTTGCCGCGGAGAGATCTGCTGCCATGGCGGACGCCGAGGCCGTGGCGGAGGCCGTGGCGCCCATCCCGAACACGCCGCGGGTATCACGCGTCGGCGCCATCTTTTGCGAGAGCGGACTGCGCATGCTCGAGCAGGTACCGCCGGCCCTGGACACGCTCGACGCTAACCGCTGGGACACCGCGGCCATGCGCACCGTCCGGCGGGCCTTCCATACGATCAAGGGCGACGGTAAGCAAATCGGCTTCGACGAACTCGCGACTCTCGCCGAGGCGGCCGAGGACACCTGCGACGCCGTCTTTACCGCGCGCGAGCGCGACGGGAACGTGGCCTATGGCCTGCCGGCCGAGGCGCTCCCACTGTTGCGGCAGGCGCACGCCGCGCTCGTCGATCTGTTCCGCGATCCGCTCCGTCTTGCCCAGGGGGTCGGCGACAGGCTGGCCCCGTTGACGCGGGATTTGCTAGACGTGGCGGACCTGGCCGGCACGGCCGCGAGCCTGCCGCCCAAACCGGCCCACTCAGCGGCGGAAGAGCGCCGCCGGCGCCTGTTCCCTGCCTTCCTGGCCGAGTCGCGTCAGTTGGTCGACGTCCTCCACGGCCACATCGGCGCCCTGCGCGCGGACCCCGCCAACATCGCATCGCTCCTCGCGGCGACGCGCGCGCTGCATACGCTGAAAGGCAACGCGATGAGCATGGCGATGCCGGCGATCGCGGACCTGGCGCACGGGGGCGAGTCGCTCCTCGAAGGGTTAACCCTGACCGCCGAACCAGTGGCGCCGGCGCAACTCAACGTGCTCAACGACCTCGACGGCGCCCTGCGGCACATCATCGACACCCTCGATCATGGCGAGGACTACGATGCTGCCGCCATCAGCCCGCTGCTCGCGGCGCTCAACGCGGCACATCTGGACAAGGACACGGCCGGCGGCGTCCGCGCCGCCGAGCAAACCGTCGCGCCGGTACCCGTACCAACGCCGACGCTGCCGACGGCCGTGGCGCCGCGGCCGGAGCAAACCCCACATCCCGTCGAGGCGGACGCCGTTAGCATCGAGTCGGTCCAACTGGCGCCGCGGCAGGCCCGCTCCAGTCCCTGGCTGGCGGCCCTCTCCGCGTCAGGTACGGCTGGCCCCACGCCGTCATCCTCGACGGTCGGGCCGGCTCAGGCTCACGGGTCGACGACGATGGCGCCGGGGCCAGAGGGCGCCGCGAAGCCTCTCTTCATGCCGCGCAGTTCCAGCGTCGCCGCGCGCGCGCGCACGCAGCGGCGCTCGCTGACCGAGAACATCACGTCGGTCGACCTCGGGGAGGTCGAGCGCGCCGTCGACCTCTTTGGCCAGCTAGTCACGGCGCGTACCATGATCGCGCGCGGGGTCGAGGATCTCGGACGGCCCGCGACGGAGAGCCTGCGCAACAGTCAGCGCCTGCGCCGCGTGATCGACAAGCTCGCCACCGAGTTCGAGGCCGTGCGCCGCGAGCGCCGCCTGTTCTCCCAACGCGACGGCTGGGACGAACTGGAGCTTGAAAACTTCGACGCCTCCACCCAGATCATGCTCGAGTTGAACGAGATCATCGCCGACCAGGAGGAGATCGCGGGCGGGTTGAGCGACGAGGTGCGGCGCACCGCGCTGTTCTGCGAGGGCGACCTCGAGACGACGAATCGCTTGCAGCACACGCTGCTCGGCTTCCGCCTGATGCGCCTGAGCTCAATCGAGCCGCGCCTCGACCAGGTTATCTCCTCCACGGCCCGCGCCGTCGGCAAGACGGTCGATTGGACCTTACGGGGTGGGGAGATTGCAATGGACAAAGCCATCCTCGACGCCGTGCAGGAACCCTTGTTGCACCTGTTGCGCAACGCGATCGACCATGGCTTCGAGCGGACGGAGGACCGCGTGGCGGCAGGCAAGAACCCCGCCGGCGCCATCACGGTCGCGGCGTCGTACGGCGTCAACAGTGCGACCATCACGGTCGGCGACGACGGGGCCGGGATCGATCCCGAGCACATCGCGGCGACAGCGGTGCGGCGTGGCGTGCTCAGCGCGGCCGAGGCGGCGGCGCTCGATGCGCAGGGCAAGATCGACCTGATCTGGCGCCCCGGCTTCTCGACGGCCACAACCGTGACGGACATCAGCGGGCGCGGCGTGGGGCTGGACATCGTGCGCGGCGCGATCGAGCGCGTGCGCGGGACCGTCACCCTGCAGAGCGTGCGCGGCCGCGGGACCACGTTCACCTTGAGCGTGCCGCTCAGCCTATCGGTCGTGCGTACCCTGCTGCTGCGCGATGGTGAGGCCATGGTCGCGGCGCCGATCGCGCAGATCGAGGGCGTGCACGTGGTCTCCTCGCCCGACGTAACGCGGTTGGGCGACCGGACGGTGGCGAGCATCGGCGGCCGCACGGTCACGTTGCTCGACGCGGGCCTGGCTCAGCCTGTCACTCTCGCGGAGCGCCTGACGGGCGAGAGCATCGTCGTGCTGGAGGTCCGCGTGAGCGCCGACCGCACGGTCGGGTTCGCGATCGACGAGGTGCTGGGCGAGGAAGACACACTGGTCAAGGGACTGCCCCGCTACCTGAGGCATCACACCACCTTCGTGGGGTGCAGCGTGGCGGGCAACGGCCGCCCATACGCCATCGTCGACTTGCGCCAACTGGCGGAGCAGAGCGGCGACGCCGGCGCGGGGACAGGCGCGGGGTCCCGGTCCTCCTCGACGGGGCCGCGCGCGACGGCAGGGCGGCCGCAGCCGCTGGTGCTGGTCGTGGACGACAGCCTGTTTATGCGTCGCTCCCTGACCGAGGTCTACCAGGGCGGCGGCTTCCGCGTTGAGACGGCCGAGGATGGCGAGGAGGCGCTGGCCGCCATCGCCAGGATCGGCTTGCCGGACCTTATCTCGGTCGATATGGAGATGCCGCGCATGAACGGCCTGGAGATGGTCTCCGTGCTGCGGCAATTGCCCAGGGGCCGCGCCGTGCCCGTGTTCATGGTCACCACGCGCGGCCAGGACAGGCACCGCGGTGAGGCGCTCAAAGCGGGCGTCTCGCGCTACTTCATCAAGCCCTTCGACGGTGAGGAGATGCTGGCCGCCGCCCGCAGCGCGTGCACCTCTATCGCGGCCGATAGTATCGCCTAGCAGGGAAGGAGCGCGAGCAGTTGTGAACGCGACATACATCCGGCATGACCGTCTGGCCCTGGTGCAGGTAGGGGAGCGTCGCCTGGCCGTCCTGCTCTCGGACATCACCTCCTACGCGCCGGCCGCCGAGCAGCGCACGGTATCCGATGCGCCCCCCTGGATGACCGGGGCCTTGCCGGGCCGCGCGGCAGGAGCGTGGCTGCCGGTCATCGACCTTGCGCGCTTGTGGGACGATCGGTCGCTCGACGGCCCGTGGTCCTACCTTGTCGTAGCCGAGTGCGGCGTCGCCGTGGGTATTGGCGGTTTCGCGCCGACGCAAGGGACCGCGCCCATCGTGCCGTTGCGGCCCGCTCCTGGAAACCCGGCCTTACGTTGGGCAGCAATCGTCGACGGACAGGCTGTCCCCGTCCTCGACATGGCTGAACTCTTGCCGGCGAGTGACGAGTGACGAGTAGCACTAGCCACTGATCGTCGGCGTGGCGGTCGCGAGCGACATCGTAGCCGTGCTGGTGAGGGGCCCGGTGGCCGTGGTTGTGGCGGTGAGGAGCCCGGTGATCGTGATTGTGGCGGTGAGGGGCCCGGTGGCTGTGGCCGTGGTGGTAGCGGTCACGGACGTGAAGGGTGTGATGTTGCCTGTCGAGAGCGGCGTTGCCGTGATGGTCGGGACGGGCGTCGGGGACAGGGTTGTGGTCGGGGTTGTGGTCGGGGGTACGGTTGGCGTCGCCGTTGAGGTCGGTGTGGGGCAGTCCAGGCTGGCGCACACGATGCTGACGGGCGTGGACGACGGCGGCCCCGGCGTTAGCGTGGTGGTGGCGGTGAGAGTTGGCGTGGCCATGGCCGTGGCCGTGCTTGTGAGCAGGGGCGACGGCGTGAGCGTGCTCGTGAGGGGCGTCGTGGCCGTACCGGCCGTACCGGTCGTCGGCGTTGTTGTCGTCGTCAGTGCGCCTGTGCTCGTGCCGGTCGCGACCTGCGTCGGCGTGATGGTGTTGGTGGGGCCGGGCGACGGCGTGATGGTGTTGGTTGGGACAGGCGTCGGCGGCACGATGGTCGTCACCGGTATTCCTGCCCCTGCCTCGGCGAGGAGGGCTTCGACCACGTCGTGGCCGCTTGCCCGGTCGCGGCTGACCACTAGCACGGATTTGTCCTCGGTCGGATAGGGCTCGACAGGGTAATAGTGCGCGTCGCGCCCTGTATCGTAGCGCCAGATGACGTGCCCACCTCCGTCCAGGCGCTTGGCGTAGACGTGCCCATCGCTGGTCCCAACGTACAGGATATCGCGGTTGTCGAGTGTGGGCGGGCCGGGGACTCCGGACACACGGGCGTCCAGGATCAACCACGTCGCCGCGCGCCGCCGCGACAGGGCGATCACGTACACGCCGCGATCGCTGGATACGCAGCCAAGGGCCGTATGCTCGGGGTCGTTCCTACTGGGATGCGCCAGGGCCACGCCGCCGTTCGTCACCACCAACGAGTGCCCAACGGACCATCTGAATCGCTCGCGCCCCCTGCTGTCGACGGCGAAGACCCAGGATCGCCCGGAGGGGCTGGTCCTGCTCAC
>JAABUX010003751.1_pt1 | contig 19836 bp, 18 predicted proteins | sample 5561851 | NCBI WGS metagenome assembly JAABUX01 (sample SAMN10711883, study PRJNA513361) | rock metagenome | isolation source: Antarctica rocks | place: Antarctica: Victoria Land, Richard Nunatak red sandstone | collected 2016-01-03 | reverse complement strand
GGCGTTCATCTTCGGTCTTTCGCCGCGACGCGCAAAAAGGCGTTCGCGGCGTGGACCACAACCCGGGTAGAATACCATGGCCCCGTCAGGGAGTCAAACCCGCCGTCGCAGGCCTGGCTCCGCGCAACACGCTTCGCCGACTACAAGGCGAGGAGCAGACGTAAGCACCTCGTGTGGTTCTCGCGCACGGCCGCTGCCATCGCGTCGAGAACCCTACGATCTTCGTCGGCGACGTACTCGTCGCCGTAGACTGCATCGAGGCGGCTCGTCACCGTCGACTCGCCCAAGTCACGGATATGCTGCCGGAGGGCGTCGGCGATGAACTGGCTGCGACTCTTGCCGAGCCTGGCTGCGACCAGATCGGCCTGTTTGAAGAGGTCGTGGGGAAACGAAATAGCCGTCTTCACCGCGAAAGTGTAAACAGGTGACAATCCGGTCGTCAATCGACGTTCTGCGTCGGACGGATGAGACAATCGTGGCGCGTAACGTCGCGGCGTGGAGATCGCCATCGTGTTCTGCGTCGCGCTCGGCGCCGCGCTCGGATCGTTTCTCGCTCTCGCGATCGATCGGCTCGTGCGGCGCGAGTCGCTCGTGCGCCCGCCATCGCACTGCACGGTGTGCAACACGCGAATCAAGCCATTCGATAACGTGCCGATCTTATCGTGGCTCGCCCTGCGTGGGCGTTGTCGCTTCTGCAAGGCGTTCATTCCACTCCACGTGGTGCTGCTGGAAGTCGCCGGAGCCGTCGGCGGGGGCGTGTGTGCGGCGCAGACGTTTCATTACTAAGACGATGCGCGCGGGAGCGCTCGGGATGTTCGTGTGGTCCGTCGCGCTCCCCGCCGCGGCGACACCGCGGCATGCGCCGGCCCATCGACCGCCATCGACGCATCTCGCGATCGCAGGCCGCGACCGTCAGAGCGCACGCGCGTATGCGGCATCGACGGGGCCCGGGTACGAGACGGCATTTCCACAATCGCTGGTCGTTCGCGTTCCCGGCGGCCCGCGGCACGCCAAGATCGACAAACTGCGCTATGCCTGCGTCGAACGCGATTGTCGGTTCGCGCTCGCCGAAGAGGGCGACGACGTCACGCGCGTCGACACGCGCTCCTACGACGTCAAGGTTGTCGACGGACGCGCGACCCTGCCGCTGACGCTCTCGACCGATCGCGTTCCGGGCGTATTTCACGTGCGCGTGCGACCGAGCGACGCACGTGTGCGTGACGCCTCCGCTCCGAATGTCGTCTTTACGTTGAGCGCGCGCTAGGCGCCCGCGCGCCGCAGAAACATCGCGTCGCCGAACGAAAAGAACCGGTACTCCGCGGCGATCGCGTGCCGATATGCACGCATGACCGTGTCGTAACCGCCGAACGCGGCTACGAGCGCGAGCAGCGTCGACGCCGGGAGATGAAAATTCGTGAGCAAAGCGTCGGCGACGACGAAGCGAAACCCAGGCGTGATGAAGATGTCGGTCTCCGCGGCTCCCGCGCGGACGCGACCGTCGATTTGCGCCGAGGCCTCGAGCGCGCGTAACGCGGTCGTTCCGGCCACGACGATGCGCCGGCCCTCGGCCTTCGCGGCGTTCACAGCGGCCGCCGTGCCTTCCGAGATTTCGTAGCGCTCGGCGTGCATGGTGTGATCGTCGATCTGCTCGCTCTCCATCGGCTTGAACGTCCCGATGCCGACGTCGAGCACGAGCGGCGCGACCGTGACGCCACGCGCGCCGATCGCGTCGAGCACGCGCGGTGTGAAATGCAACGACGCCGTCGGTGCCGCGACGCTGCCCGGCACGCGTGCAAAAACGGTCTGATAACGCGCGACGCGCGCGGCGTCGCCCGGTCCGACGTAGGGCGGCAGCGGAAGCTCGCCGCAGCGCTCGAGCAACGCGGCGAGATCGCAAGCATCGTCGAACCGCACGACGCGCGAGCCGTCCGCACACACCGCCGCGATCGTCGCGATATCGGCCGAGCCCCTTGACGCGGCGTCGCACGCGAAGGCAACGCAGTTTCCCGGCCGCAAGCGCTTCCCCGGCCGCACGAGCGCGTGCCACGCGCGCGCCGCGAGATCGAACGGTCCGCCGTCCGCGGGGCGCAGCAGCAAGATTTCGGCTGCGCCGCCGCCGGGCGATCGCGTGCCGCGCAATCGCGCGGCGACCACGCGCGTTTCGTTGATGACTAAAACATCATCGGGGCGTAAGAGCGACGGAAAAGCGAGGAACGATCGGTCTTCGAGACGCTCGCCATCGACGACCAGGAGTCGCGCCGCATCGGCGGGCTCGGCGGGCTGCTTCGCGATCCGATCGGCGGGTAGGTCGTAGCGATAGGCCTCGGTTCGGCGCAGCGCTTCGGCGCCGTCAGGCACGCCCGAGATCGGTGCCGGGAAAATAGAAGGCGACGATATCGCGAGCGCTCGCACCGGACGCGCCGAGATCGCGCGCGCCCCACTGACACATGCCGACGCCGTGTCCGCGGCCCGTGCCGCTCACGGCGATCGTCGAACTTCCGGCCGCATACGCCACGGCGCGGACGAACGTACTGCGCACGACGCTCGTGCCCAGGGTCGTACGGAACCGGTTCGGCGAAACTTCGAAGACCGACGTATCGCCGACGAAGCGAATGCTACGGGGACGCGTCTGTGGATCGCCTGCGGCGAGCTCGACGGACCGCAACGCACCGATGGCGCCGAACGCGGCGCCGAACGCCACATCGACCGAACCGATCGGCACCTCGACTTGCCACGCAAAGCCGGGTGATGTCGCACAGTGGGGATCGACCACGGCGCGCAGATACGGATACGGTGTATTCCAGACGTCGCCCGCGTCGGCGGTGACGCCGCCGCAGCAACTGCCGTAGGCAACGTGCGCGGGCTCGCCGCCGAACGTCACGACCGTGCCCGCCGTCGCCTCGACCGCCGCGCGGCCCTCGACCGTCTCGCCCTCGATCCCGTCGTAACGCTGGTCCGCCTCGCTCGTCACGACGTCGAAGACCTTTGCCGGGCGCAACTTTCCGAGCGCGTACGTGCGCGCGACGATCGCCTGCGCTTGCTGCGCGGCGGGCGCCCACGACGCCGAGACTTCCTTACTGAGCACGCCCGCGAGATACGCGTCGAGCGGCAACGTGTTGACGAGCGCCGCGCGACCGTCGGGGAGCGTGACGCTCGCGAACGTGCCGCGATAGGTGCGCTCGCCCCAGGCGAAATGCCACGCGTCGATCGCACGCGCGGGCTCGAACGCGCCGCTGGCCAGCAGCACGCGCATCGGATGTTGGATCGTGGGACCCGCGACGTCGAGCCCGCCCGTCGCCCGCGCGACACGCGGAAACGCGACCAGCGCGGCACTTCCGGCCACGAACGCTCGTCGGTTCATTGCTCGAGGTGTTCGTCGCGTGCGGGACACCGCCCCCGTCGCGCCCGGAAATCGCCGTCACGCGGCGAAATGTGCGCGATGCTGCAAACGCGCCCCGCCTTCGCCGTCTCGACGCATCCTGCACACGCCCGCATCCGGCAGATCGAGCTCGAACCGGCGGCGCTGCGCGCGTTCTTCGCCGACGTCGCGACGATCGACGTGCAAGAACTCGATTACGTCCCCTTCATGCGCTTCGTCATCGGCACGCGACTCGATGCCGCGCTCGGAGGAGACTTCGGCCGCACGATTCGCGCGATCGTCGCCGATCGCGCGAGCGGCGGCTTCACCGTCGGCGTCGGGGACGCGACGTCGAGCGACGCGGATTTCGTGCGGTTCGGAACCGCGGTCGCGCATCTCGTGGGTCCCGCGAATTTCGACGCGATGTCGCGCACGTTCTACGCGCGCTTCTCGGTCGAGCATACCGATACGAGTGACTCGTATCTGCGCCAAGCCTATCGCAACATGACGCTTCACACCGACGGCACCTTCGTCGACGATGCGACGGACTGGCTGCTGATGATGAAGTTCGCCGAACGTCACGCGCGCGGGGGCGAATCGCGGCTGCTGCACCTCGACGATTGGTCGGAGCTCGATCGCTTCGCCACCGCGCCCATGGCGAGCGTCGCCCTCACCTATAAGTCGCCGCCGAGCAAGAACGTCGCCCAGATGGTCAAGCGCCCGACTTTTTTCGAACGCGACGGCCAGCCGTGCCTCTCGTTCATCGACCAATTCGCTTATCCCGATTCGTCGGCGCAAGCGACGTATCTCTACGAGATGTCGCGCTCGCTCGAGTCCGCAGCGACACCGATGCCGCTTCCGGTCGGCGATCTCGTGATGCTCAACAATCTCTTCTGGGCGCACGGTCGGGCCGCTTTCGAACCCGACGTGGAACTCTACCGAGAACTGATGCGGCAACGCGGAGTCTTCGCAAAGTAAGGTAGCATACCGACGCAATTGTCAGTGCGATTGGACATCTGACGCACGAGAGCGCGCAGGCACGCTGCGAACGGACAGCGCATAGGGCCGACACCCCCTTTGTTAGCGAGGCAACATTTGAAGACTATCGTATCGCTCGGTGCACTTTGCATTGGCACCGCGATCTTTGCCGGTTGCGCGGGCAACTCGGGTTCGGTTCCCGCATCGCCCGTCGCCGTCGGCGCGCAAGCGCCCGGCGCGGCAGCCGCCTCCAACACACGGTCGGTCGCCACCGGAAATGCCGCCTACGGCCATTCGCATAAGGTGTGCGGCGACGCGCCGGCCGGCTCCGCGCGATGCCATTCGCTGGTGCGCGACGACCTCGCACCGACGCACCTCGCGAGCGACGCGAAGCCGGATCGACGGCCCGCGCCCTCCCCGGCACCGAGCCCGACGAGCAGTCCGGTCACGACACCAACGCCCGGCGCGACCGCGACGCCACCGTCCGGAACGCCGCCACCGTGCACGCACAATTCCGGTATCAACGGGTTCCAGCCGTGCGAACTGCAGAAGGCGTACAATCTCACGTCGTTCTCGACGGCGAACGGCGCTTCATCGACCGTCGCGATCGTCGACGCATACGACGATCCCAATGCGGAAGCGGATCTTGCGAATTACCGTTCGACCTTCGGCTTGCCCGCGTGCACGACCGCGAACGGATGCTTCCGCAAAGTGAATCAAACCGGCGGCACGACGTATCCCACGGCAAACGCAAGCTGGGGGCAAGAAATCTCACTCGACCTCGACATGGTCTCGGCGATCTGTCCGAATTGTAAGATATTGCTCGTCGAGGGCACGACGAGTTCGAATGCCAACCTCGCAGCCGCCGTCGACGAAGCGGCGGCACTCGGCGCGACGTCGATCAGCAACAGCTATGGTAGCGCGGAAAATACCGCCTACGATAGCCACTATAACAACCACCCCGGTATCACGGTCACGGCGAGTTCCGGCGACTCCGGCTATGGTACGCAATCGCCTGCTTCGGCCGTCAACGTCGTCGCGGTCGGCGGAACGGCGCTCACGGCAGGCGGCACACGACCTGGTGGCTACTCGGAAACGGCTTGGACCAGCGCCGGCAGCGGCTGCAGTACGTCCAATGCCAAGCCCGCGTGGCAGACGTTTACCGCATGCGGCACGTTCCGTGGGGAAGCCGACGTTTCGGCGGTCGCAGATCCGAACACCGGCGTTGCCGTGTACGACTCGTTCGGCGGCGGCAAAACGGCGACGGGATGGCTCGTCTTCGGTGGCACGAGCGTCGCATCGCCGATCATCGGTGCCGTCTACGGCCTCGCGCACACGGGCGAGAGCAACGCATCGAAGCTCTATAGCAACGCGAACGCCTTGTTCGACGTCACGTCGGGCAGCAACGGCAGCTGCGGCGCGCCCGTCTGCACGGCCGGCGCCGGCTGGGACGGACCGACGGGCTTGGGCAGCCCGAACGGAATCGCCGCCTTCTAGCACTCGACGCGCACGTCTCGAACGAGCCACGGTCGACGACCGTGGCTCGTTCGTTTTAGAGAAGGCGCTGTTGCGCCGCGTACTCCGGCGGCATCGCGAGCGCGAGGTGCTCGTAGGCGAGCGGCGTGACTTTGCGGCCGCTCGCGGTCCGCACGACGAACCCGATCTTGAGCAAGAATGGTTCGACCACGTCTTCCAGCGTCTCCGTGTCTTCCGTCAGCGTCGCTGCGATCGCCCCGATGCCGACGGGGCCGCCGCGATATTGATCCGCGATCGTGCGCAGGAACGCGCGGTCGAGACGATCGAGACCGCGCGCGTCGACACCCTCGCGACGCAACGCTTCGTCGGCCACCTCGCGCGTTATGCGACCGTCGGCGCGGACTTCCGCATAATCGCGCACGCGTCGCAAGAGCCGGTTCGCGATGCGCGGCGTCCCGCGGCTCCGACTCGCGATCGTCGCCGCACCGTCCGCTTCGATCGGAATATCGAGCACGCTCGCGCTGCGCGTCACGATTCGCGCGAGTTCTTCATCGCTGTAGTAATCGAGGTGGTAGACGAGCCCGAAGCGCTCGCGCAGCGGTGCGGAGAGCATACCGGCGCGCGTCGTCGCGCCGACGAGCGAGAACCGCTCGACGGGAATCTTGTACGTCTTCGCGTACGCGCCGCTATCCATCACGATATCGACGCGGAAATCTTCCATCGCGGGATAGAGAAATTCTTCGACCACGCCGCCGAGGCGATGGATCTCGTCGATGAAGAGCACGTCGCCCGAAGCGAGCGACGTGAGGATGCCCACGAGATCCTTGGGTTTATCGAGCGTGGGGCCCGACGTGAGGCGCGGCGAGCGGCCGCCCATGTCGCGCGCGATCAGCGTCGCGAGCGTCGTCTTGCCGAGGCCGGGCGGCCCGTAGAAGAGTACGTGTTCGAGCGCCTCGCCGCGGCGTTTGGCGGCGTCGATGGCGATTTTGAGATTATCGACGACCGCGTGCTGGCCGACGTACTCGTCGAACGACCGTGGTCGCAGCGTCGCGCCGAGCGCTGCTTCTTCGACGGTCTCGTCCGGCACGACGATGCGATCGGCAGCGTCTTGCGGACCGAGAACGACACGGCGTTTGGGCGGCGGCGGAACCTCGCTCATGCGGCTCCGCGCGCGCTATCGCGCCGATTCTTCGAACGGTACACTTCGGCGAGCAGCATTTCGGCATCCGCGATCGCCGGCATCTCAGCGAGCGTATCGGCGATCATTTCCTCGGCTTCCGCGCGCTTGTATTCGAGCTGCAGGAGCACGAGCAACGCTTCGTCCGCAAAATCGGGGATCGCACGCTCCGGCGGTGCGCCCGCATCTTGGATGAGCAGAAATCTGGTGACTTTTCCTTGCAATTTCGCGACGATATCGCGCGCTTTCTGTTGCCCGATGCCGGGCAGCTTCACGAGCAACGCGTGATCGCCCGCATCGATCGCGCGCGCGATACGCGCCATCGGCTGCGAGAATGCGCGCGCTGCGGTCTTGGGACCGATGCTCGCGACCGAGACGAGAGCCTCGAAAAATTCGCGCTCGATAGCGTTTGTAAATCCGAAGAACGTGAATTTGCCGCTGTTGCCTTCGAGCGTAAACGTCGGATAGATTTCGAGCGAGAGCGGGTCGCCCGGTTGCGCCTGCAACTTCTCGGCCACGCACGCGGGCAACAGCACGTCGTATGCCAGTCCGTTCACGTCCACGAGCACCGCGGCGTCGCCGCGTTCGACGAGCGTCCCGCTGATCCGAGAGAACATCAGGCGGTGACCGCGCGCGCGAGCGTGCGTTCCGTGCTTTCGATGTTGGCGAGGGCGAGGGCGAGGGCGAGGGCGTCGGAGACGTCGTCGGGTTCGGGCGTCGTCACGAGATCGAGCTTAAGCATCACGATGCGTTTGACTTGTTCTTTGCGCGCGGCACCCGAGCCCGTCAGCGCACGTTTCACGAGCGAGTGAACCAGATGGCGCACCCGGACGCCGTGCGCGTGCGCGGCGAGACAGATCACGCCACGCGCGTGACCCATCAGCACGGCGGTCGTCGGATTCTTGTACGCCGTCCAAAGTTCTTCGACGACCATGACGTCAGGTCGCGTCGCCGCGATCACGTCGCAGAGCTCGCCGTGGAGATCGCCCAAACGCCGTTCGAGCGTCGCGCGCACCGGCGGCGTGATGATGCCGGCTTCCACGAGCCGCGCGACGCCCGCTAGCGCGTCGATCACGCCATATCCCGTGATGCGCAAGCCCGGATCGATACCGAGGACGCGCATCTACTGCGGTTCCGTCGGCGTGCCGCTCACGTAGAGCGTCACCGTTTCGCCCGGGTGTAAGCCGCTACCGGCCGCAGGCTCGGTGCGCGCGACCGTCCCTTCGGTCCCCTCTTGCACGTAGGCGTTGTTGCCGGTTTTATAGCCCGCGCTCTGCAAGATAGCGCGCGCGTCGTCCGGCGATTTTCCCGCGACGTCGGGGACGGTACCGGGCACCGCGATATCGAGCGTGACGGTCGCGCCCTTTTTCACCGGCGCGTTCGGATCGGGACTTTGCTTGAGGACCGTACCGACGGGCGCGCTCGAATCGACCACGTACTCGATATTCGCACCGAGCCCGAGATTGCCGAGCGCTGTCGTTGCGTCGCTCGCCGTCTTGCCGCCTTCGTAGGGAACGGCGACCTGCGGAGCACCGCTACTCACCACGACCGACAGCCTGCCCGCGCGTTCGAGCGTCGCGCCCGCCTGTGGCGATTGCGAAGTCACGACGTCGGCGGCGATCGTGTCGCTCGGATCGCGCTCGCTGACGGTCAGGGTAAGGTGACGCGCGGCCGCCGCCGCGCGCGCGTCGGCAAGCGAGAGCGACACGACGTCGGGAGCGCTCACCGGTTGCGGCCCGAGCGAGACCATGAGGGCGACCTTCGAATGCACGGGGACGCGCGAACCAGGCGCGGGCTTTTCGGCGAGGACCGTGCCTTTGGGCGAATCGTCGTACCGTTCGGCGAGCGTCGGGACGAGCTTGGCCGCGCGCAAGTATCGCTGCGCGTCGTCGCTCGAAAATTTGCGCACGTCCATCAACTCGAGCGTCGGCGGTCCGGCGCTCACGCTCAGCGTCACGAGCGTTCCGGGTGCGAGCGATGCATTCGCTTTGGGATCCTCACGCAAGACGCGGCGCGCGGGAACGCGTTCGCTCGCTTGCGTAACGATCGCGACCTTGAGTCCGAGCGCGGTCAATCGCCGTTGCGCGTCCTCGACACGTTGGCCGACGACATCGGCGAGCGCGACCGTCTTGGGCCCCTCGAAGGGGCCGCCCGCGCGATTCGTCAGCACGTACCCGAGCGTTGCCGCGGCGATCAAAGCGAACAGCGCCACGAAAGCGACGAAGAGCACGCGATTGGAACCGGCCCGGGCCTGTTCGATCGCGAGCGCGTCTTGGGCCGGGGGCGTCTCGGGCGGCCGATCAGGAAAGCGCGACGGGCGCGGCTTGGCGTTGGGTATCGTGCGCGCGGTGTCCCCGAGTGGTCCGGTCGTCACGGCGGCGCGCACGTCGAAAGGCGTCGTCACGGTCGGCGATTCCCGCGCTTGACGCAGCGCGCCCGCAACTTCGGTCGCCGAAGCGAAGCGGTCGCGCGGCGACTTCTGCAAGAGTTTGTACACGATCGCGGCCAGTGCCGGCGCCACGGCGACGTCGGGCGCGAACTCGGGCACCGGACTCGATACGTGTTTGAGTGCGATCGCGACCGGCGAATCGCCCGTGTACGGTAAGTGGCCCACGAGCATCTGATAGAGCACGACGCCGAAACTGTACAGGTCGCTCGTCACGTCGAGATCGTGACCCTGCGCTTGTTCGGGCGAAATATAGTACACGCTGCCCATCACCATGCCGGGCTGCGTCATCGACATCGTTTGGGTCGTTACCGCGCGCGCGATACCGAAATCGGAGAGCTTGACCACGTCGTCTTTGGTCACGAGGATGTTGGCGGGCTTGATGTCACGATGCAAGAGCCCTTGCCGGTGCGCGTACGCGAGGCCGTTGCAGATCTGCGCGCCGAAGTCGATCGCGACGGCTTCGGGAAGTCGAACGTCTTTCTCGATCATCTCGCCGAGCGTCGCGCCCTCGACGAGTTCCATCACGATGTAATACGACTCGCCTTCGCGGCCGACGTCGTAGATATTGACGATGTTGGGATGCGAAAGTTTGGCCGCGTGCCGGGCCTCGAAATAAAAGCGCTCGACGAATTCGCGATCGGCAGCGAGCGCGTCGCGTAAGACTTTGATCGCGACGCGCCGCCGTAAGACCGTATCGATGCCCGCATAGACGACGGCCATTCCGCCTTGCCCGATGCGGCCTTCGAGGCGGTAACGATCCGAGAGCGTCCGCTCGATCACGCGCGTTTACCCGTGATCCTGCGCGAGAGCCGTCGCGATGATGTTGCGCACGATGGGCGCCGCGATCGCGCCGCCGTATCCCGCGTTTTCAACGACGATCGCCACGGCAATTCGGGGCTTTTCCGCGGGCGCGAACGCGACGAACCATGCGTGCGACCTTCCAGCCGGATTGGTTGCGGTCCCCGTCTTGCCGGCGACCACGATGCCGGGCAAAGCCGCCGCCGTTCCGGTCCCACGCCGGACGGTCGCAATCATCAAGTCGCGAACGTTCGCTGCGACCTCGGGTGTAATCGGCGAGGCGAGCGCGCTCGGCGACGCGACGACGACCTCGCGCCCTTCGCGCCGAAGCGCGCGCACCAGAAACGGCCGCGGCTCGTTGCCGCCGCTCGCGATGGTCGCGGCGACGAGCGCCATGCGTAGCGGCGTGACGAGCAGATCGGCTTGCCCGAACGACAACTGCGCGAGAACGCTCGGGGACACCGTGTCGCGCGCCGGCAGACGGTCGTGGGCGACCGGTAAGTCCATGCGCATCGGCTCGCCGAATTTCCAGCGCGCCGCCGCCGCGTACCAGCGATCGACACCCAAGAGCTGGACGATCTGTGCGAAATCGACGTTGCTCGAAAGCGCGAATGCCCCCGTGAGATCTTGCGTGCCCGTCGCCTCGCCTTCGTTATCGTGCACCGTGAACGACCCGACATCCAAAGCACCCGGATCGTAGAACGTCGTATCGGGGGCGATCGCGCCCGCCTCGAGTGCGGCGGCAGCCGTAAAGATCTTAAACGTCGATCCCGGCGGATAGAGCCCATCGAGGCTGCGGTCAAGAAGCGGACTGCGCGCGTCGTGCGACAGCGTCGCGAAATCCGCGTCGATGCGTGCGGGATCGTAGCTCGGGACGCTTGCGAGTGCGAGCACCGCGCCCGTGCGCGGATCGAGCGCGACGCCCGCGCCGCGCGGGTAGGCGGCGAGCGCGCCGAAGAGCGTCGCTTGCACCGCGGGATCGATCGTCGTGATCACGGTCGCCCCCGCGATCGCGGGCGCCGCGACGCGCGCCGTGCCGAGCGCGCTCAACTGCGCGAACGGGTCGCTCGCGACGGGACGTGCGGCGAGGTCGCGATCGAACGCATCTTCGAGTCCGCTATTGCCGTATCGCGGGGACGCATAGCCGAGCGCATGCGCGAGCGATCGCCCGAGCGGGTAGATGCGGCCGCGCGCGGTCGAGCGTGCGAGCACGGTGCCGTCGCGTGCGAGGATCGCGCCACGATAACGCGCGAGGACGGCGTTACGCGGATTGTGCGCGTTCGCGGCGAGATGCGGCCCGGCGATGACTTGCACGTAGAATTGTCGCGCGACGAGAAGCGCGTAGGCGAACGCAAAGAGCGCGCCCAGGCGCGCGATCGCGCCGTTGACGTTCACCTAGGGCGTGACGACGCGTTCGCGCAGCAACGTGAGCCCTTCGTCGGTGCGGACCGCGAGATACGCACCGTCCTTCTCCGGGCCGATCGCGACGTTGACGAGCGCGCGCATGCGATCTTCCGGCAGCCCGGCGACCGCGAGCACCGGATCGACGGTCAATTCTGCGAGCAGTCCCGGCGCCACGTACGCGGCGCGCGGCAACGTTTCGAAAAACCGTTCTTCGTACGGCTCCTCGCGCCACGGGCCGCGTTTGCTGAAGACGGTGCCATGATAATCCCACGCGCAGAGTTGCCGATCGTTCCACACAAAATCGTCGCGCACGCACATGCGTCGGCAGACCGCGCACTGCGTCAGCGCGGAGAGCGGATGATCGAGTCCGTCGAGCACGTCTTCGGGCACGTCTTCGGGATTGACCAACAGCGATTCGGCGAGTGTCTGCGGCACCTCGGCATGCCAGCCGACGCGCGAGAGCATTTCGAGATCGCGTACCGGCGTGACGAACGACCGCTCGTCTTCGGGCGGAAACGTCGAATCGACCCAGCCGCCGACGTTGTCCGCGGCGATGCTCACGCGCTGCCAGCCGTCTCCGAGCGTCACGCCGACCGGCGTCCACGCCATCGGCACGAGCCACGCGGTCACTTGCCCTTTTTCGGGGCGCAGCGACGACACGAACGCGAGCGTGCTCGCGTTGCCGCCGAGCACGTAAACGCGGCCGTCGCGGACCGGTGCGGCTTTGCTCTGGGTGCGTTCCATCACGCCCTCTGTTAGCCGCGATGGGTCGCTCGGGCCTTGGGGTTCATCTCGGTGTAATCTCAGCGGGATACGATATGGGTTGAGCCGTCATACGTCGCCGACATCCCCTTCGGAGAACGCAGCGCTGAAAATCGCACGCTTCGCCTTGAGCAACGACAAGGTCATCGTGTTCCTCGTCGCCGTGCTCGCGCTCTTGGGCGTTCGCTCGTACATCGTCACGCCGCAGAGCATCTTTCCGACGATGAGTTTTTCGCGCATCGACGTCGTCGCCGATGTCGGCGATCTCCCACCGGATCAGGTGCGCGTCGGCGTAACGCGGCCGCTCGAAGGGGCGCTCCAATCCCTGCCGGCGGTGACGGACGTGCTCGCGACCTCGAGTCAAGGCACGGCCGAACTCTTCGTCACGTTCGATCCGTCGACCGATCCACGCGCCGATCAACAACTGGTCGAAGGAGCGATCTCGCAGCTGCGTCCGTCGATTCCGAGTGCGAAGAACGTTGTCGCCGTCATCGTCAATCCGAACAGCGAACCGATTCTGTCGTTCGCATTGACATCGCCGCAGCTCTCGCAAGCGATCTTGCGTCAGATCGCGCTCACCCAGATCGTACCGAAACTCTACGGGACGACGGGCCTCGGAAATCTGCTCGTGACGGGCGGCCCGACGACGGAATTTCACGTGACGCTCGATCCCGCCAAGCTCGCGGCGCAGGGCATCGGTGCCGCCGACGTCTCGAAAACGCTCGCCGACGTCAACAACGTCCAAGCCGTCGGTGTCTCGCAGCACTTCTACCAGCGCTACGCCATCCTTGTCGATTCGTCGCTGCACGATCGCGCGTCGCTCGAACGCGTGACCGTCGCGACCAAGAGCGGAGCGTCCGTCCCGATCTCGAGTTTAGGCACCGTGACGCTGGGCGTCTCGCCCAGCACGTCGCAGTCGTCGCTCGATGCAAAGCACGCCGTCTTCATCAACGCGTACGGTTTGCCCGGTGCCGACGTCGTGAAGACCGCGACCACCTTTCGCGCAAAACTTGCCGGCATCACCCCACGACTGCCGCGTAACGTCGCAATCACCAATTTTTGGGATCAAACGACGCTCATCGTCGAATCGCAAAAGGCGCTGCGCGACGCGATCTTCTTGGGCGCGCTCCTCGCGATCGTCGTCATCTACGCGTTTTTGCGCGACTATCGCCTCACGCTCGTCGCCGCCGCCGTCATTCCGCTCGCGATGGCGATCGCGATCTTCGCGTTGCAGCAAGCGGGACAAACGCTCAACCTGATGAGCGTCGGCGGTCTCGCGGTCGCCGTCGGGCTCATCATCGACGACGCGATCGTCGTCATCGAAAACATCTCGCGCAATCGCACGACCGAGGGCGCGCGCGCGATCGAAGTTTCGATGTCGCAACTCGCGGTGCCGATGTTCGCATCGACCGCGACGACGGTCGTCGTCTTTCTGCCGCTCGCGCTGCTGTCGGGCGTGACGGGTTTCTTCTTCCGCGCGCTCGCCTTTACGCTCTCTGCGTCGCTCATCGTGTCGCTCTTGCTCGCGCTCTTCGTCGCGCCGAATATCGCGCGCGTGCTCCTACGCGGCGGTGGCGCGAAGCCACACGGCCGCGATGCGATCGGCGCGGTGCTCGATCGCTACGATCCGCTCTTGCGCTGGGCGCTCGGTCATCGCCGCATCGTTGCGGCGCTTTCGGGCGTCGTGCTCGTCGTGACGGTCGTGTTGCTCGCGCGGTTGCCCAGTGACTTTCTGCCGAAAATGGACGAAGGGCAATTCGAGATCGCCTACACGATGCCGGTCGGAACGACGCTCGACGCAAGCGATGCCGCCGCAACGACGATGGAGCAAACCATTACGGGCGACCCCGCCGTGGAGAGCGTCGGTCGGCTCACGGGTATCGATAGCAACGGCTTCACACCGACGCAAACCAATCAAGGATTGCTGCGCGTGCGTTTGATCGCACCGGGCGGACGCGCATCGTACGATGACGTCAGCGCGCGCCTGCGCGATCGGATCAACGCCGCGGTCCCGTCTGCGGTCTTGGATTTCCACCAAATTCTCGAAGACGCGATCAACGGACTTTCCGGCACGCCTTCGCCGATCGAGATTTCGGTCAAGGGACCCGATCAAGCGACGTTGATCGACCTCGCGCAACGCGTGACGAGCGCGATCGCGAAGGTCAATGGGGTCGTCGATCCGAGCAGCGGCGTCGTCTACGATAGTCCGTCGCTGCGGATCGCGCCGCGCGGCGCGGAACTCTCCGCGCTCGGGATCACCTCGGCCGACGTTGGCGACGCCGTGGCGGCGCTCGGCGAGGGCACGATCGCGACGAACGTACCGGGCACGGATGCGCTCGTGCCCGTGCGCGTCCAAGTCGCCGCGCAGAGCGCGGCGGGAGCAGGCCTGCTCGATGCGTCGACGTCGCTCTACGCGAAGGGTACGACGACGGCCGTCGGCGACGTCGCGACGATCACCCCGGTGCGGCTCTCGAGCGACATCACGACGCAGAACGGTCAGACGCTCGTTCGCGTCACGGCGAACATCTCGGGGACGAGCCTCTCGGCCGTTACCGCCGGCATTCGCGCGAAGTTGCGCGACATCGCGTTTCCGCCGGGGTATTCCGCGGAAATCGGCGGCCAGGCGCAAACGCAGGCGCAATCGTTCGCAGAATTTCTCAACGTCATCGCGATTGCGATCGCGCTCGTCTTCGCGGTGATGCTCGCGACGTTTCGATCGTATCGCTTGCCGCTGGTCATCCTGACGGCGATCCCACTCGCGCTGATCGGCGTCGCGCTCGGCCTCTTCGTCACGGGCACGCCGTTCAACGTGAGTTCGTTCATGGGTTTACTGTTGCTCGTCGGCGTCGTCGTCAAGAATGGGATCTTGCTCATCGACGTGGCCAATCGTGCGCGTGCGGCCGGAGCGACCGTCGAAGAAGCGCTCGTCGAGGCCGGCAAGACGCGGCTACGGCCGATCATCATGACGACGCTCGCGGCCATCGGCGGTCTCATCCCGCTCGCGATCGGGCTCGGGCAAGGTGCCGAGATGGAGAAACCGCTCGCGATCGCCGTGATCGGCGGCTTGTCGACGGCGACGATCTTCACGCTCGTCGTCATCCCGGTACTCTACGCGGCGTTCGCGGGCCGCGACGTGCCGCAACGCACGAACGCGCAGCCGATCGTCCCGCGACGGACGCCCGACGGAGCGCGGATTCAATGAGGATCCCCGGGCGTCCGAACGCAAGCGGCCTCGCCTTCGCCGTCGTCGCCTGCACGTGCGCCGCCGTGACGCCGGTAGCCGCGCTCGCCGCCGTCGTTGCAGCGCCGCGAGCGGCGAACGTGTCGCTGCCCGCCGTTCCGCAACGTCCGATCGTCTTCGCAAACCTATCGCTCGAAAATGCCGAGAGCAAGGCGCTCGCGAGTTCGCCCGACATCGCGGCGGCGAACGCGCGCCTGGAGCAGAGCCGCGCGTCGCTGGCCGCCGCGCGTGCGGGCGTCGCGCCGTCGCTGATCTCGACCTACGCGCAAGTGCCGCAAGGCAATCCGCCCGGACCGACGATCGTCTCGCGCCAACTCACGAGTGGTTTGCAGCTCACGCTCGGCGACTTCGTCGCGTATAGCCCCGCGGTACGTGAAGCCGCATTTACGCTCGCCGCGAGCGAAGCCGACCGAGGCGCGGCGCTCGCGACCGAACGCGTGAAGGTCGTCGGATTGTATTTCGACGCGCTCAAAGCGCGCGCGGTCGCGGGCGCTCGGCGCGACGCGCTCGCGCTCTCGACGTCGCAATATCGCGCCGCGCAAATTCGCGCGCGTGCGGGCGACGCACCGCAGCTCGACGTCCTTCGCGCGGACGTCGCGGTCGCGCGTGCGACGGCCGATCTCGAGACGGCCACGGCCGCCGATGCAAATGCGAGCGAGGCGTTGCGCGTTGAAACCAGCGTCGCGAGCGGAGCGCTCGACGCGACGCGCGAAACGGATCTGCCGGCCGTCGACGCGCGCCTGACCGATCCGACGGTCGCGGTCTCACGCGCGCGGGCGGCGCGCCCGGAAATACGTTCGGCCGCACTCGCCATGCGCGCCGCCGACGCCGCGGTCGGAAGCGCGCGCGCGGCCGGATTTCCAACCGTCACCGTGAGCGGCGGCTATCTCGTGGGAACCGATAGCGGCGTGCCGATCAACGCGCCAAGCGTCAACGCACAACTCACGCTTCCGCTCTCACACGCGAATCGCGACCGCGTCACCGTGGCGCGAGCGAAAGTCACTGAAGCGCAGGCGAAAGCCGCGGGCGTCGAACGCCAGATCGCACTCGACGTCGCGGCCTCCGCGCGAACGCTCGGAGCGTCGGAGCGCGCGGTCGCCGCGACGTCGCGCGCGCGAACGTCCGCCGAAGCCGAGCGTCGCGCGACCGAACTCGGCTATCGCAACGGCGCGTCGTCAAGTCTCGAACTAACCTCGGCACGCGCGACGTACTCGCAAGCCGTCGTCGACGAACTGAGTGCGCGGTACGACGTCGAAAAGGCCCGCGCAACGCTCGAGATCGAGGTAGGAAGTTGAGTCCCAAACGTGTGGTGATGGCGCTGGGGGCGCTCGTCGTCGTCGTCGCAGTCGCCGTTTTCGGCTGGTCGTCCACGCACCACGGAACGACCGATGCCGCAGCGAAGGACGCTCCGGCTTCCGCGACACCGAGCGTTCCGCTCGTTACCGCGCGCACCGGGGACTTCGTCGAACGCGTGAGCGCGCAAGGGCGCATCGGACCGCCCGCCGGCAGCAGCGCGAAGCTCGCCTTCGCGCAAGCCGGCATCGTTCGGACCGTCTCCGTGCGCGTGGGCGAAACGGTTCGCGCGGGCGAGACCGTCGCGGAACTCGATCGCGCGTCGCTCGCTGCCGCCCTCGCGCAAGCCGACGCCGACGCGCGGTCGGCGGCCGCCGCGTATTCCGGCGGCGCCGTCTCGACCGCGACGGTCGATAGCGCGCTCGCGAAGCTCGCCGTCGCGCGAGAAAAACTCGCGACGCTCGAACGCGGTGGGCCCGCGGCTCAGAGTTCGCAAATCTCTGCACAATCCGTGGCGCGTCAAGCGGCGCTCAAAGTGGCGGGCGACGAAACGACGCTCGCGCGCGATCGGTCGCTACTCGCGGGCGGTGTCCTCGCACGAAAAGACGTCGATGCCGCAAGCGGGCAACTCGCAAGCGATCGCGCCGACGCACGCGCCGCCGATGCGAAAGTCTCGCTCGCCGGCACCGACTTCACCGCGTCGCTCAAAGGGGCGCGCGCCGATGTTGCGGCGGCTCAAAACGATGTCGAAGCCGCACGCTCGCAACGCGGCGTGCTCGATGCGACGGCCGCATCGGCGCGGGCGAAGCTCGACGCCGCGCGCATCGCCTACGCGAACGGCACGCTCGTTGCGCCCGGCGACGGCGTCGTGCTAGCGATCACCAAACACCCGGGCGAGTCCGTCGACTCCACGCAATCGGTCATGGACGTCGGCCCGGCGCTCGGTCACGGCGTAACGTTGAGCGTCCCCGCCGACGTCGCACGGCGCATCGTCGTGGGCGATCTTGCGCGGCTCGCGATACCGCAGACGCGCGAGCGCGAAACGCGCGGCCGCGTGACGGCCGTCGTTCCCGCCGTCGATCCGACGACGCAACTCGCGACGGTCGTGGTCAGCGGCGCGCCGAGCGACGTCGTCTCCGGCGACGCGGTCACCGCGACGATCGTCGTCGGTCGGAAATCCGGCATCATCGTGCCGAGCACCGCGATCGTTCAGGATCCGCAAACGGGAAAAACCGTGGTCTTCGTGCGCGACGACCAGCCCAAGGCAGGCGATTCCGGATTCTCGCTACGCGAAGTGACGGTGCGCGCGAGCGATCCATCGACGGCGACGATTTCGGCAGGCCTGCGCGCGGGCGAACGCATCGCGAGCAAAGGCGGATACGCGCTCCTCGCACCGGCTGGCGGCTGATGGATCGCACTTACTGGGACGAGAAGTATCGCGCGCAAGCGCGACTGTGGAGCGACGAACCGAACGCGACGCTCGTCGCGGAGAGCGCGACGCTTTCGCCCGGTGAGGCGCTCGATTTCGGTTGCGGTGAAGGAGCCGACGTCCTTTGGCTCGTGGCGCGCGGGTGGCGCGTCACCGGCGTCGACATTTCGAACGTCGCGCTCGAACGGGCTGCGGCACACGCTGCCACGTGCGGCGAGGAAATCGCGGCGCGCACCACCTGGGCTCAAGCCGATCTCGCGACGTGGGCGCCAGCGCACGCGGCTTTCGATCTCGTGACGACGCACTTCATGCAATTCGTCGCCGGAGAGCGCGATGCGCTGATTCGCAAACTCGCCTCGGCGGTCGCGCCGGGCGGCACGCTGCTCGTCGTCGCGCACCATCCATCAGATTTGAAGACGGCGGTGCGGCGCCCGCCGATGCCCGAACTGTTCTACACCGCCGACGACGTCATCGCGTCACTCGAACCCGGGCGTTGGACGATCGTTGCGAGCGAAGCGCGCGCGCGCACGGCGCGCGATGCTGCGGGTGCGGACGTGACGGTGCGCGACGCACTCGTCAACGCACGACGAATCGCTTAACACGCGAGCACCTCGCTACGGAACAACGATAATCGTGCCGCGCTGACCGTCGCTGAAGTGATGAACACAACCGTACGTGTAGGTTCCGACCTTGTCGGCGAGAAGCGGCGCACTTTGTCCGTCGGCCTTGATGTCGCCGGTCGACCACGCTTGAGAAAGTACGTGACCGCTCGGCTTTGTTGCGCTGGCCGGAAAGCTTTCGGCAAGGCGGAGCGTCGCCGTGTGCGGTTTGTCGTCGATGTTCAAGAAGACCACATGATCGCCGACATGGATTTTAGCCTGAGCGGGCGTGTAGCCACGCAGCGCGGCAAGGTTGAGATCGGTCGACTTTGTGTCGAGGTACATCGCGATCCAAACGACCTTCGGTTTCCGTAAAGCAGCATCGGCGCCGTATTCACCGGCGACCGCCTGCAGCGGCAGGAACGTCAGGAGCAGCGCGGCGACGAGGTTCCGCGCGCTCATACCGTCACGCCAATCGGGACATCGAAGGGGCGTTCGTTTTTGCGTGAAGCAAAGAAAGCATCGAGTGCGAGCGTGCCCGGGCCGGCAAAGAGCAAGAAGAGCGAACTCATCAATTGTGCGTAATCGGAACGCCCCTCGTGTAAGACGGCCCATATTCCGAATTGCGGTGGGACTGGCGGAAGCGGTAAGGGAGACTGTTCCAGAAACAGGGACACTTTCGTCGTTATCAATATCCCGATCATCTCGCCAATAAAGAGAATGGCGAAGGGTCGGGTAAGCAGACCCACGATAAGGCACGCTCCGCCGACACTCTCAAGAACGCCGATGCTGGCCGACATTAATCCCGGCATGGGAAATCCGAGTAAGGTAAATCGACCGACACCCAAACTGGCGAAGTAGAATTTGCCGAT
>JAABUX010003749.1_pt1 | contig 19839 bp, 35 predicted proteins | sample 5561851 | NCBI WGS metagenome assembly JAABUX01 (sample SAMN10711883, study PRJNA513361) | rock metagenome | isolation source: Antarctica rocks | place: Antarctica: Victoria Land, Richard Nunatak red sandstone | collected 2016-01-03 | reverse complement strand
CGCGTACCTGCGCGCGCGCGCGGCCAGGCCGCTCAACACCACTGAACACGGCGGTCTTTTGCACGTGTTCAGTGAGCGGCCTGGCCGTGCGAGCGCGCGCAGGTATGCGCTGGTGGAAGACGCCGCCACGAACGACCTCGTGTTCTGAGAGTGACGGCGGCAAAACGTGCGCGCCTTGCCTACGCCACGCGCTGGCAGCGGGCGCACCGCCTGTGGGCGCAGACCGCCTGTGCAGGGAGCGCTCACCTGACAGATCGCCGTGCGCGCGGCGCGGCACGTTCACGGTCACCCTCAACAAGGAGTTTGCGCACAGAGCGCTGTTGCCCCACTATCGGCATGAGAAAATCGGCAGCTTCACAAACAGGTGAAGACCTATGTGCGCGCCCGTCTCAAAGGACCCACCCTGTATGCGCGCGTGAGGACAAGTCTGCAGGGGCCTGCGCTGCAGGGGCCCCGCGACAGCATTCTTGTGCACGCGCTGCCACTCCTCCACCTCCAGACTGTCTGTGGGGTTGCAGCGCCGCGCGCAGTCTGTGGAGGACTCCGCTCACAAAGACCGCCGGTCGCTGCGGCCCGCCCGCATAAACCATGCGCGCAGGTGGCGCAGCGCACGCTGCACAAAGCTCGCCGCGCAGCAGGGTGCCCCGCAGACAGACGTGGAGTCCTGTGCGAGCGGATCAGCACTGCCTCCATGAACGCTGCCACGTGGTAAAGCCTTGCGCCCTGGGGCTGCGCGGCGCTGACGCTCGCGTTGTTGCGTACGCGACGCATGCATGATGTGCAGCAGCGGCACGTCATGCTTCTATTCTGACCTGACATGTGGCCATGTCCTGTGCTACAGTGATTGCTCTCAGAGATCTCGATCACCGCACAGCAGAGCACGTGTCAGCAAGCGGCCTACACGCATGTAAGGCTCGACAGGGACTTGCTGGGCAGACGAGCCAGCTCGTTGGGACACGGGGTCCGCACACCTTTCCAGGACTATCTCCTGGCGCACAAGGCGCGGCCCACGGCCCATCAGCAGCCATGCCACAACATAGCCAAAGCACCAGTTGGGCGTGTCAGAGTCCTGCGCACATGGCACGCGAGGCTCATCAGGCGCACACCTGTTGAGCACTCAGGAACGCAGGGCATCCTTTGCATCTGGCCGTCCGTCGGGTTGCCGTTGTACAAGCATTGCGGCCGCGTACCTGTGAAAAGCGCATGCAACTTGAGCGGATGTGATGGTGGAGTGTCATTCTGCTCACCATGCACCATGTGTCCATGCCTACACTCTGTGCGTGAAACGTTGTTAAGCTTATGTGCACATGCCTTGTAGCTGGAAGGCAACACTTAGAAAGACATTAAGTTGCAATATATACTAGGTATGTTACAGCTGTGACGTCGCATCAGCCAGCCAGCGTTGAATGAATACGCAAATGATATGTACACATTGATCACGCTTTCACGACGACTCTCTCAAAGTGTCAAAGCAAAGCAGGCTGCCACAAAGCCTAAAACAAATGCACCAAAGCTTGCACAGCATACGTCCACTTGGGTGCAGCACTCCATGCCTCCGGCATGGAGACAGGTTTGCAGGACATTTGTCCTGCAACCATTGGCCTGCAGCCCCATGCAGCAACTGTCCGCGTCATGCAATCAGGCGCGCATGAGGCGTGGCGGTGCTCCAGCAACCCGTTGCTGTCGGGACAGCTCAGTGCACGACATGCCAATACTTCATGCATGGAGGAGCACCAAAAACCTGTGAGCAAAGTGCGAAGCGTATTTTGAAAAAGGGGTTGGGAGCGGCGGCACAGACTCGCCACCACAAATTATGGTCAGCTGACTCACGCAGACTTGGGTTGGGGATGCTGCAGGTGCAGCTAAATTCCTCCATCAGGAACAGCCAAGCCGCCACCCCAAAAAAGTCATCAGTATTGCAAAACATTTAGCAGTAGCAACAATCGGAAAACATCATGTTTTTGCTGGCAGTGGAGGGCCGGTCGCCGACGCTTCACTGGCCGGCACTTGGGCAGCGCGCATTCGCTGCAAGAGGCATGGAAGGCCGTCTGCCGGCAGCGCATGCTCGCCGCATGCACGTGCGTGGGAGCTTGCCGTGCGGCAGGCTACCTGCCCCCGCCTCACTTGCCGAAACTGCCGCCGCCGCCGCGCTCGCCGCCGCCGCCGCCGCCGCTCGACGAGCCACTGCTGCCCCCACCCGACCCGCCGCCGCCCGACCCGCTGCCGCCCCCACCCGACCCGCCGCCGCCCGACCCGCTGCCGCCCCCACCCGACCCGCTGCCGCCCGACCCGCTGCCGCCGCGCTCGCCGCCGCCGCCGCCGCCGCCGCCTGACGATGAGGATGCGCCGCCGCCGCCGCGGCTGCCGCCCCCTCCGCCGGAGCCACCGTTGCTCGCGCCTGACCCAGAGTTGCCACCTCCATTCCCGGAGCCGCCCGAGCCGCCTCCGGCTCCGTTGCCGCCGCCACTGCCGCCCCGGTTGCCCTGCACCGCGAAATAATGGTCGTCGGCAGGCCGCCCACACATGACCAGGCAGCGTCTGGGCTCCAGTCGACCCGCTCACTGCAAAGCTGAGCACGGTGTCAGCGCGCCCCACAGCTGGAGCGCGCACTTCACGTGAGGACAGCCTGGCAGGCGCACCGACGGCGCGCCGGTGTTCGTGTTGCCCTGGCCCGTCGGAGCAGGGGTGCCGGACTGGCGGTTGCCAGAGCCGGTGGGCGACGGCGTGGCCGAGCCCGAGGTGCCACTCCCAGAGCTGGTGGGCGACGGCGTGGCGGAGCCAGAGCGCGAGCCGGTGGGCGTCGGCGTGGCCGAGCCAGAGCGCGAGCCGGTGGGTGTCGGTGTCGGCGACCCAGAGCTCGAGCCGGTGGGCGTCGGCGTGGCCGAGCCAGAGCGCGAGCCGGTGGGTGTCGGAGTCGGCGACCCAGAGGTCGAGCCGGTGGGCGTCGGCGTCGGCGACTGCGCGCTCGCATGCCGTCAGGCCTCGTCTCAACGAGCGGCGCGCAGCAACGAGCATGGCGCGGCCTTGCGGTCTCCGCTGTCACGAGCGAGCGCATGAGCTTGCGCAGGCATACCGGCAGCCCCGCAAAGCAGCCCAACAAACTCGCCCGCCAGCTTGTGCTGCACGCGAGCACAGAGCGTCGCCCAGGAGCGCACCCCGCTCTGGCCGGAGGACGGCGGCACCGCCGCGCTGCTCACGTCGTTGTTGCCGATGGGCCGCGACGTGGGCGTGTACACGTTGATGATGGGGTTATTGATGTTATTGATGGTGATGCCCGCCGAGCTCGCTGCCTGCGCAGCAGCCAGGCACTGCAGGTTGCATGCCGGTAGCTTGCCACCGTGCGCACTCAGAGCGGGACCAGCGGGGATGTGCTGGAGTGCCTGTTGTGCTGCGTGCATGCCGCGTCACCAAGCGCGTCACAAGCACAGAGGCCCGGTGGTCTTCCTCGATACAAAGGACATGCAGTGCCTTGACACCAGAGACTCCAGGCATGCACCTGGCGCGCTTCCGGGCTCACGCCGCCGCGGCCAGCGCGGTTGTTGTAGACCACTGCCTCCTGGAAGTTCACGACGACGACCAGGGTGAGGCACACCTGCGGAAGGGCTTAGATCAGGCGGTGAACCTGGGGAAGGTGTCGGGCATGCCTGGTGGGGAGCAAGGTTAAAAAACGCAACAGCAGCAGGGAGGTTAGTGACTATACCCTGGGACGCCCGCTGTAACCGTTGTACCCGCTGAAGTAGACGCCGCCCATGTAGGAGTTATACCTGCGTGCGCGCCGCCCCGGCACGCGTGAGATGCAATGTTAGTGTGCATGAAGCACCGCATTTCCATGTGGGCCTTACGTAGAATAGGGTTAGGGCTGATCAAGTGAAATGTCAGAAAATTTAATATAGCCCCATTAAACCTGTCCAACAAAAAAAGGTCACCAGCACGTGCAGCATGGCCCCCCCTCAAGCAGGCGACGCCACACGATGGGTGCGCCGAGGGCGCCGCCCCGCAGTTCTTCGTCAGCCGTCCGAGCATGGCCGAGGTGGTAAGGCAGCTCAGGGCGCACCATGTTGAGGGCGAGCTCGGATACAAATAGTCTCCGTTACAGAAATCGTAGCGATCCCCGTTCCTCCGTTGGCAGTAGCGGCTTCGGCGCCCGCCTGAGTAGTACCAGCTGGGCGCATCATAGTTCTGCGCGCAACAGGCGCCGCGGGTCGGTGGCATGCAGCCGGGCCTGCTGGGCTTATTCACCACAGCCCCGCAGCGTTCACCGCAAGACCAGGGCCAGCAGGGCAGCAGCGGGCCGTTCACAGCCTGCTGGGCCCACAAGCGACAGCCCTGCAGCACTCTCCACCAGGCCAGGGCCAGCATAGCACCAGCGAAGCCATCCCCAGCCCGCTAGGCTCACATGCAGCAGCACAGCAACATTCACAGCAGGACCAGGAACGAGCATGGCAGCAGCAGGCCATCCCCAGCCTGCTGAGCCACATGCCAAAGCACAGCAGTACTCAACAAGACCAGGGGCCGGGATGGCAGCAGCAGGTCATCCACAGCCTACTGGGCTCATAGACCACAGCACAGCAGCGACCAGAGCAAGGCCAGAGCCGGCACACAGGCTGGGTCCATGGGCCCGCAGCCGCACTCGGCGCGCACCCAGTAGTTGCGGCGGCTGCGGTCCACGCCGCAGCGGTCGTAGGTGCCGTCGCCGCCGCACGCGGACGCTGCGCGCCCGGAGCCTCTGTCAGCCAGGGTACAGGGAAAGGGGATTACCTGTGTGCAGGCGTAATACACCTGATCTGCACACAGAGCAGGGGCGCGCACAGATCGAGTTTTCGTCCATGTAGCAGCGATTGCTGTTCCACGTGTCGTCGCTGATCTGTCTGTAGCTCCCGTACTCCTGCTCGCTCTGCTGCAGGCTGCGCGATTGCTTGAGCTCGCGCCCCTGTGCGCGCGCACGCCGTCTCAGGCTGGCACCAGCCGTGACCAGTGCACATTCTACCACGTCCGCTCTGCAAGCCCAACTGCATGGGCCTGCTGTCTGCAGGGCAAGGCAGGGCAAGGCCAGCAATCATTGATACTTGGCCCAGCTCTGGCAGCCATGTTGGCACGCGGAGGCAGCCGTCAGCAAACCCAACCGTGTGCGCTCACACAGATGTGCAGGGCCACAGAGCCAGGTGTATGCAGGGCAGGGCCAGCCAGCAAGCATATTTTATCCTTTTTGCCCCATCTGCCGGCCAGGTAGCATGCTGGTGGCCTGCCACTGCAACCCAGGTCTGCAGCACCCCGCGCACCAGCACGGGGCTGGTGGTGAGAAATAGCAGGCCCAGAAGGGCTAGGACGAGCGCCATGGCTCCTGCGGCAGAGGCACATGTCAGCATTGGGCCGCATGCATGCAAGGCTCCCTGAGGTCCCCGACCCGCTCGGCCGCGTGACTCGGGACACACGCAGTGCCCATAGCCCTCTGGTACTACTCTTTGGGCAGGAGGCGCAAGACACGGACAACAGCCGCCAAGCTACCTCGCCAGTGCCATGCACCTAGCCAACGGCTCATCCCATGCGGTCCTAGGTCGCAACGACATAGCTCGACCAACGCCCAGGCACGCAGGTGCCTTTTAAGCCTCATCCCATTGCGGCTCGGTGCCGCTGTGTCTACAACTTAGTTACACCTTGATCATGCCAGAAGTGTGGGCGCGCACGAGAGCGTGCGGCTGTGGGTCCAGTCCATCATTTACACTGAATTTACCAGTTACAGACCACCCGACGGGCACTTGGATCAGTCGCACAGCCCGCCCTGCCCCCGGCAGGGAAAAGGACCATTGCTGGGTCCGCACCTCGAGCTGGTGGTAGGTGACCCGGACGGAGCTCTGCTGCTCCTCCTTGAGCAGTGCGGTTCTTTTGTGATAAAGTATCAAGTTCCCAGCTCTTAAAGGGCCCGCAAGCTGCCCTGCAAGTGCAATCGATGGGGCGGCAGGAAGGGGCTCCCTCCACCTGGCCCAGGACCCGCCCTCCCGTTCGGCGCCACACTATGACTAACCAGGCGGCTGTCACCTACTTTTGTCAGTAGGTTTTGTCACCTACTTAGGCGGTATGCCCTCCCAAGAGGGTCCTAGGACTGTCTGGAGCTCCAAGAGACACACCTGGTGCGCCGTGGACGCGAGGCGGAGATAGTCGCAGCAATGCGCTAGCCCGAGCGGCACCTTCAGGAGCTGCCTGCCGGCCAGGCCGCCATCGAGGCGGGGGGTACTCGCAGCAACGAGCGGGCCTTGAGCCTGGCCATGTCACCTGCACTGAGCTGCCCGCAGCCCCGGCGCCCATCAAGCAGATGGCCATCAAGCCGCCCCCGGACGCTCCATACAGCGTGCGCGCCCTGCTCCAGGCACCTCGCACCATGTGGAGCGCTGACTGCAAGCTGGCGCGCAGCTGTCCGTCCGAAGCGCGCGGAGGACTGGTCACAGGCTGGCGCTCGCCTGGCCCTTCCAGGCACGCGCGCCTGAGAAAAAGCTGACCGCACAGCGCTCTTGTGCTCTGGGTAGGCGGGCCGCCCGGCCGATTCGGCCGCTCTGGCTAGGCGGGCCCGCCAGCCCGGCCGCCTCAGCTGCCGGCGCCGGCTGCGGTGCAGTGCCGGCCCTGTCCGCGGCGTGCGCGTTTGCCCGCCCGCCCGCCAGCCAGCAGATGTGAAGCACCCGCTCGGGGTCGCATTGCTCACAGGGAGGCCGGGGCAGCACATGCTTTTCAGCAGGGGTGGTCTGGCTCATGCAGGGAGGCTGGGGCAGCACATGCATGAGTGCGGATGCAGGTCAACCAAGCAGCGGCATCAATTGCAGCAGATGCTGACGCAGAGAGGTGCACAACAGGCCACTTGGATCCGGATGCGCCTCCAGCAGGGGCTTCGCGCGGGGACATGGGCTGGGACGGCGCAAGGGCCGCTCGCGTTGAGGTCCGGTGCTTGTGCTGCGCCACCACGTTGCGGCTCCTGGGCGCTTGGAAGATGTTGCGCGCTCGCCCGCGCGCGCCGCGCCTGCGCACGCATGCATGACCGCGCTCCAGCTGGCAACAGGTGGTCGCGGAGCCATGTGGTGGGCCTGGCCCCCGGCGGGGCTGTCGCTTCCCATCAGCCAAAGCTGCACCCCAGCTTTCAGGCACCCCACTGCGGCTTTATCGCAAGTGGGAGCATCAACATTGGAAGCTGGGGTGCATGTGTGGCTGAGAGGAAGCGACAGTCCCGTCGGGGGCCAGGCCCAGGCTCACCACGGGGCTCCGCGACCCCTGCTGCCAGTGGGAGCGCGGTCATAGATACAGGCGCAGGCGCGGCGCGGGCGGGCGTGCGCGCAACGTCTGCAGACCGCCCAGGAGTCGCGATGAGGCCGACGCCCAGCACAAGCTCCGGCCCCTGACGCGAGCGGCCCTCGCGCCGATCGCACCCGTGCCCCTGCACGACGCCCCTGCCGCAGGCGCACCTGGGCCCAAGCCGCCCAAGAGCCCTATCGCATGCGCTGAACGTCCGCTACCCTGGCCGTGCACGCACGGCCACCCCGTCCGCCAGCGAGGCGGGCCCGTCCGGGCTGCGCACTGCGCCGGCGCCCGCTGCGAGGGCGGCGCCCGCGCAGCACGCGCCGTTACGCTCGTGGCAACTAACGAGTCCGCGCGCGACCATCGTGCCGCCCACTGACGCGCTCCGCAAACCTGCCGCCCACCATTGACCGGGCATGCATGGAGGGGCTTCTTCCCTGCTCTGGGTCGGCCGCCATACCCTGCCCTGCCCTGCCCTGCCCTGCCCTGCCCTGCCCCGCCTGCCCTGCTCTATGCGATCAGGCCGGTGCCAAGGACCAGGAAGGAGCGGGCTGTGTATTGCCACCTCGCATCCACGACACCTCGACCCATTTGTTCATGTTCAAGTACAGGCCGCAGGTCAAGCCCAACTCGCCCAGATTTTGAGGTGTGAGCGAGTAGGGCATGACCTGCGGCCTGCACGTAAACGTTTCAATTTGTTGCACGCGGGTACATTTGCACTCGTGTGGTGAACGGAAATCGTGAGACATGCAGTTGCTGCAACTTGCGCTGCACTTGCGCAGGTTGGCTGACGCCATGGGTCATGCCCTCGCATGATCGCGTGCAGGTAGATCAGGTACAAGTTCTGCTAAAGCTTTGAAAAATGATACACAATACCAATATGGCGGACTTCTGTGCTTGCAGTCATAATACAGCCAGCGCAGGGCAGAAGCCACGCAGCGCTGCCCGGGCTAGGGGCAATGCTGGGCCCAGCCCGTGGCGACGACCAGGGTTCTGTCGTCTTAGCACATCATCATGAAGGCCAAGGCGGTCCTCGAGGGGAGTGGCTGTTTGCATGTAACTCCTGCTCGGCAAAACTAACTGGGCAAGAAGAAGAAGAGAGGGTAGGAGCATTGGTACATGCGTCTGTTTGATTGACTGCAAACACCAAGGTAGAACAGTGCTTGTCTGTCTGCTAGCGCCTGTCCGTGGTGGGCTGGTTTGCCGTGTGCAGGCACTGGAAGTCGAGTCCATGCTCTTGCCGGTCACGTTCAGCCGCTCCGGAGCTGGCACATCGCTCTTGCATGGAAACGACTCAGCCGTGCGCCAGTGGCAGGTGGGCTGCGGTACACCTCCATAACCAATCGAGCGCAGCGTTCCAGCATTACGCAAACTAGGGCTCTCTGTGCTCTACTTGCCTGCATAAAGTGGAAGCATATTGTTGTTGTGCTCGCCTGTGCTTGGTTGGCAAGAAGTGGGTTCTTCTCCCACTGCTCGGACTGGGTGGCGGGGGCAGGGCCAGCCCAGGCCAGCGCGGTGCTTCCCCGCCCCCAGGCGCTGCAGGCCACGCCCGCGTCTGCAGCCAGGGCAGCCGGTGCGGTCTTTGAACTAGCTCTGGAGGCCGTGCTCAGAGCAGCGCTCGTTGCACGTGTTGGTTCTGACGCCCCCTGGTGTGCACAGCCGGCCTGCTGGCCGGCCAACGACCGGTGCGAGACGGCGGGCTGTGAGAAATACGCCTGGTACAACTTCTCCAGCGACTGGCGCCCGCGCTTCTGCAGAGTGCACAAGGAGCAAGGAATGGTGCTGCGCCTGGCGACCGTCGCGCTCGCTGCCGCTCAGACCTCTGTGTGCACTGAGCTGGGCGTGGGACGCCAGGTGTTTGTCCGGCAAAAGATATGCCAGGCGCAAGGCTGCACGACAATAGCCAGCTTTGGCGCGGCCGGACAGAGTCCAGAGTTCTGCCAGGCGCACAAGCAGGGGGGCATGGTGCGCGCTGACGGCTCAGGGCACAGATCAGTTGCGTTGCACTTGCTGACCTGCGCTGTCCCTGGCCTCCAGGAGTACCTCGCGCATCCGACGTGTGAGGCCGATGGCTGCGCACTGCTCCCCGCGTTCGGCTTCCTGGGAGAGCGGCCGCGGCGGTGCGAGGCGCACATGATGCAGGGCATGGTGCGCATGCTGGCGCAGGGGCTCACCAAAACGATCTTGCAGTTGCTGACCTGCCGTCTCACGTCTCAGGTGAACGTAGTGAGTCCGTAAGTGTGAGGCAGATGGCTGCGCAAAGCTGGCTTCGTTCGGCTTTGTAGGCGGGCGCCCACGACGGTGCATGGCGCACAGGCTGGGGGGCATGGTGCGCCTGGTAGCATCTGGGCACGTTCATTGGGGCTTGCAGATGCTGACCACGCTCTTTTTATATCAGGAAAACGTGAGACATAGAAAATGTGAGGCCGACGCTTGCGCAAAGCAGCCAGTCTTTGGCTTTCCGGGGGAGCGCCCACGACGGTGCAAGGCGCACAGGCTGGGGGGCATGGCGCGCACCCCGGCTCAGGGCACCGATGCTTGGACTTGCGCTTGCTGACCTGCGCTGTTCCTGGTCTCAGGAGGACCGCATGAATCCAAAGTGCGAGGCCAGTGGCTGCGCAAAGCAGCCTTATTTCAGCTTTCCGGGAGAGCGGCGGCGGCGGTGCAAGGCGCACATGCTGGAGGGCATGGTGCGCGTGATGGCTCAGGGCGTGCATGCGGTGAGTGCTGTGCTGACCCGCACTGTTCTCGTGTCAGGTGGATGTAGCGAGTTGCAAGTGCGAGGCCAGTGGCTGCGCAAAGCAGCCTTATTTCAGCTTTCTGGGAGAGCGGCGGCGGCGGTGCAAGGCGCACATGCTGGAGGGCATGGTGCGCGTGTTGGCTGAGCGTACAGACACTCTCACATAGCGCAGCATCCGCGTTGACAAGAAGTAGGTTATCTAGTGAGCAGCAGGGTCAGCGTGAGACAGCAGGCCGCAGCTGGCCCGCGCCTGACGCACACCTACTTACCTGGCGCGGCGCTGCACGCGTCCACGGCGACGCAGTGTCGGCACAGCAGGGGCGACACCAGCGGCCCCGCAGGCAAAGGCATGCCTGCGGGGCGAGGCGACATGGCGGGCGGCCGCAGGCGCCGTGCTAGGGCGGCCCCGCGGCGCGCTGCGCCCTGCGCCATGCGCCTTGCCGGCCTCGCCTGCTGAGTCAGCGGACAGCCCCCTGCACGCGCTCCCGCTTGTGAGTTCGAGTCATTGCGGATGCCCCCCCAAGAGATCGGTATGTGCAGCACAGTTGGAGCCCTCCCCCCACACAGCGTACGATACCCAAGTCATGCCGACAGATGCACCGGCTCCGCATGCCGTCGGCGAGTGGCAGCCAGCTGCTGTGAGACGACCCCGGATCAGAGTGCACCCGCTTGCTCCGACATGTGCGCTGGAACTCGCAGGTTTGGAGGAGCTGGCTGTGTGATCGCCAGTGGCGTCCGGCGCGCGCTGCCTACGCGCGCTGACCTGGCCCAGCAGGGGGCGCGCGCTTGCACGCCCTTGGTCCGGCCGCCACCGGGCAGCAGGTTTCTGCTGACTCGCTGTGGGGCCCAGATGCATGGTGCGTACAGCGGTGGGCCGCCCGGAGTAGCCCGCCGGCGCCCGCGAGCGCGCGCGGCGTCTGCCGGCGCTGCCTGCGACGCGATGCCGGGCCTGCTGTGCTGAGACAAAGAGGGTCTGTGGCGAAGAAAGCCGCGCTGACTGGCTTTGGGAGGCAACAACTGTGTCTGGCTCGTGCTGCACACCTGCTGCATCAGGAGTTCCTCGCCCCAAACTGCATGGCTCCGCAGCGCTGCTGGCACGTGATGATCACCCGCACACACGCAGTGCCTCTGATGATATGAGCGCGCGTCGCAAGCACTAGCCTGGCTCTGGTTGTTTGCACAAGTCCCCGCTCCTGGAGCGGCGCGCTGCACTTCAGCCTTCAATGATCAAAGCCCTTGCCTGGTCCGTGTATGCGCCGAGTGCGACACATGCGTCTAGTCTCATAGCATGCATGATGCTGTTGATGGTCCCGCGTCGCTGCGAGAGCCAGAATATCTAATTGGACGAGAGCTGCCGTGTCGGAGCATGTAACCGCGCTACAGTATGCAGGTCATTTCTCAGGTTATTGCTCGCTCTTGCGAAGCAGAGCTCGCGAGGTGCAGTTCTTGGCTGCCGTGGGTCGCTGTGGAGGTAGAGGCGCGCTCAGTATGAAGGCCAACGGCAACCACCACACGGTGCGGCGCACTGCAGATAAGCATGGTCGCGCCGCATGGGGTGTAGGAGTCCGGGCGCTACGCTGGAATTCGGTCCGCAGTTAATGTGTGCCCCTGTGTATCTCTTATAACTTTTCGGGGGCCTGGCTGCACAAAGTGCGCCAGCTGGAAGCTCGCGCGGCGCTGAGCGTGCGACGAGTCCCAGTCGCCAGCCATCTGTCGAGTGCCACTGCATCTGCGTTCTGCAGACCTCGGACGCCCTTAGGCAGGCAGTGGCCGCTTTGCGGCGCGACCAGCAGATTCTGTCCCCGCCGTCGGAGACACCATCGGCATGCACGCCACCAGCAGGTCGCTCAATATGTCGCACAAAGCTCCACTGTGGGAGTCACGCCTGTTTGGCGAGCTGGGCGGAGGCGCATTGCATCAGCCAGCAACTGTGTGAAGCATGCGTGCTCTCTCGCTCGGCAGCGTGACTGCTTCAGCAGTTCCGACACAACGTCGGGACGGGTTCAAGACAGCCTGGGTGGCCGACGTGACTAGGTGAACGGCGGAAGCTGCGCAGGTGTGGCGCACACCGCGGCGCGGCGAGCAGGATGAGCACAGGCCCCAAGGGAGAGGAGTCCTTTGTCAATGCTCCTGTGCGCTTGCGGCACTCTCCCTCACGTGGCGTGCAGGGCGCGCGAAGCGGCGCGCGGCTGGAGGACTGATGGGTGGGGGGGGCACGCGGCGGGCACGCAAGTGCCCAAGGCCGTGCGAGCGTCGCTGGCAAGCTGCTGAGCGCTCGGCACGAGAGCGTGCAGAGGCAGACAGTCGGCCGCGGCCGACTCTGCGGAAGCGACCCCGCGCTGTGCACGCGCCGATTTGGCTCGACATCCAAGCGCCCTGGCGCGCGCCGCCCAGGTGGGCGACGTGAACGGCGGCGCCCATGCGGACGGGCTCAACGGCGGCTGGAAGACCAACGGCGCGGCGCCGCCGGGCAAGGCGGGCGGCGCGGCGCCCGGCCCGGCGCCCGGCGGCGTGCTGAACGTGGAGGCCGCGGCGGAGCGGCTGCGGCACACGTACGCGCCCGGCAAGCGCACCTGGTTCTTCTGGACGATCATCATCCTGGCGGCCAACGGCGGCCTGCTGCTCGGCGCGCCCCGCCGGCCCAGGCCCACCTCGCAGCGCCGGCGCCCTGCCCGCCATTGGGGGGTGCTGTCTGCGCTCGCCTGCCTTTGCGGCCCTTGCGCGCGCAGTCCGCGCTCGCGGGTGCAGGCGCGCTGGCTGTAGCTGACACGGCCGGGGTGCCTTGCTGTCCGGGCTGCCTCGGCTGGAGCGCCTGGTTGAGGCGCTGCTCGCTTCCTTGGCGCGCGCGCGCTGAGCCCAGTGCGCTCAATGGGGCTGCGTGTGCGGGCGCGCAGGCTACGACAATGGCGTGGTGCGCTGCTGCCTGTCCGCGGCCCGCGCACATGAGGGAGGGCGCGCTGGGCGCCCAGTGGCCCTGCCTTGAAAGCAGGGACCTGCGCCGCCCGACCAAGCACCCTACCCCTGACCCTGTAGGGCAGCAGACAGCTGCAAGCACGCCAGTGCTTGGCAGCGCGTGCGCGGCCGGGTCCTGGGGCCTGCGTCGCACCCGTGGCGGCAGGACATACGCCGCACTGTCCCTTGCCCGGACCTGTCGTCCAGGCCGCTTCACCGCTCTCTCTCTCTCTCTTGGTTCCGTGGCCGACACACCCTGTCCAGGCAGGCAGAGCAGCGGGGCTGCCGGTGTCGGGCCCCCGCGCGCGCTTCCCGGGCAGCCAGAGCGCCGGGTCTGCCGGCGTCGGGTTTGTGCACGCCGGCGGCCGCGCTGAGCGCCCCGCCGGCGCGGCCAGGCGGGCGGCGTGATCGCCATGTGCTCGTTCAAGCGCGAGTTCTTCCCCGAGATCGCGGCCAAGACGTGCCCGGCGCCGGCCGGCGGCGGCGGCGGCGACCCCTGGTGCACGTACGACAACCACCTGCTCACGCTCGTCATCTCCTCGCTCTACCTGTCGGCGTTCTTCGCGTGCTTCGTGGCCGCCGACCTCGCGCGCCGCTTCGGCCGCCGGGTGCGCCGCGTTCCGCACCGGCGCGCCCAGCGCGGCCGCGCGCGCCTGCACACGACTGCACGCCTTACCGGCGCGGCAGGCCTGCGCGCAGCTTGGCCTCTCAGACGCCTGCGCGCGCGTGGGCGGCTAGACGTGCCGCTTTCATGGCCGCAGGAGGGCCGGCCGGGCATGCGACGGTGGGTTGCGTGCGAGGTTATGCGTAACACAACATGCCTGCAAATGCGCTGAGCAAGGGCGTCGCGCGGGTCCGCGCGGCGGGGGCGGGCCACCTGCGTTGCAATTGCGTCGCGGGAGGCCGCGGCAGTGTCGTGTGCGGCACACGAGAGGGTGCAGACTTGTGGTGCGGGGATTGGGGCCTCCGCAAAAGGCGTGCTGTGCATCGCTTGGGCGCGCCTGATCCGGAGCGCCCGGCCATGCAGAGCGTGCTGATCCTGGCGGGCGTCATGTTCGTGATCGGCGCGGCGCTGAGCGCGGGCGCGGTGAACCTCTCGATGGTCGTCCTTGGCCGCCTGGTGCTGGGCCTGGGCGTCGGCGGCGGCACAACGGTGCGCTCCCACGGCAGGCTGTTCCTTGTGTGCCTTGTGTGCCTGACGAATTACACTCTGTCCTCGGCTGGGCTGTGCTTGTCTGCGCATGGCTCACGCCCTTGTGAGGGCGTGGGAGCGGCGCTCCCGCCCCGATCGCTTGTGGCGCATGCGGCCTGTCGTGTGGCGGCAGGGCCGCGGGACTGGCTGCCCTGTTGAGAGGCCATGTTGGGTCCTGCAGTTTGCAAGGTTCAGATTCAATGATGCGCTGATGTGGTTGCAGCCGCCATGCGCGCCTGGAGAGGGCTGTTTTGAAGCTGCCACGCTGTCAGCGTGCTGCAATGAGCTGATCCGCGATGTGCTGCCGTCGCCGTTTGCAGGTTGTGCCGCTGTACCTGGCGGAGATGGCGCCGGCGCAGAGCCGCGGCACCATGAACGTCCTGTTCCAGCTCATGATCACGATCGGGTGGGACCCCGCTCAAGCGCACGGACCCAAGCCATCACGCTGACATGCTATCATGCTGACAGGCTGTCACGCTGACATGCAGTCACGCGCTTCTCTGCCTGGCTCCTGTCTCGGCGGCGCCTTGCGCTCGAGCGGGCGAGCAGCGCGGGCACACGCGGCACTCGCAGAGAAGCATGTGCATGGGTGTGCTGACGCGGCGGCGCGCGCGGCGCGCGCAGCATCCTCATCGCCAGCCTGATCAACTACGGCGTGTCGGAGCTTGCCTTTGGCTGGCGCATCTCATGGGCGTGCGCCGGTGCGCCTGCCGCAGGCCGCGCTTGCCCGGTCACATAAGACAGCGGCATGCTGCCCCTGCACCTGCAGCGCAGCATCACCACTGGCCTGCATTTGGTTGCACCTCCTTTTGCAGCAAGCTGCAGCAGTTCTGCGAGGGCAGCGCCGAGTCCCTGCCTGGCGCGCGCACCTGTGCTGCGCCCGGCGCTGAGCGCGCGCGGGGTTGCGCAGCGGCGCCGGGCCTGGTGATCCTCTGCGCGGGGCTGCTGCTGCCGGACACGCCCGCGAGCTACGCGGAGCGCGGCCACTTCGACAAGGCTCGGAACGTGCGCCCCGCGCCGCCCTGCTGGCCGCGCCTGCGGAGCTGGGCGGGACGGCACGCGGGGGCGCAGTTCCTGCCCTGGCTGGCTCACCTCGTCTTTACAACATGCACAAGTATCCTGGGCATTGCACGTGTACCCTTGGGCACTATTTCAGTGTGTTTTGAAAGGGGTCTGGTAAGTTGGAGGGCACTGCGCAGATTACGCACACGTCTGTGGTGCGGCCCGTGGTGAGCTGGCTCACCAGGCGTCAAGGCTGGCGCGTGTCATTGATGCAGGTGCTGCGGCGCGTGCGCGGGCTGAACACGGACGCCGAGGCGGAGCCGGAGTACCAGGACATTGTGGAGGTGCGGGTCGGCCTCTGCCTGCAGGCCTGACGACCAACTAATCAGTTTGTCAGGGGCGCACGACCCAACAGTCAGTCTGTCAGGGGCGCATGCGCGCGCGCAGCGAGCCTGTCTGCTAGCAGCAGCGCCGCCAGGCTGACTCGTGCTGGTGGGCTGCTCTCATGCTATTGGTGAATGTGATCCTGGCGCGCAGGCGGCCAACGTGTCGCGGGCGCAGCACCGCCCGATCCTGACGTTCATGACCGCCAAGCGCTACCGGCCGCAGTTCCTCATCTCCTCCATCTTCATGCTCTACCAGCAGTTTGACGGCGCGCGCGCGGGAGCTCTGGCTTGCTTCTTAAAAACCCCTCAACCCTGCGCTATTCCACTTGTGGGGCGAGTGTTGCCTGCGGGCCTGTGCCTTGTGGGGCGCGGACGCAGGCATCGCACCATGGGTACTGCATAGCGGCTTGCGACGAGCGAGCGCAGCAGCGCCGCTCTCCAGAGCGCGGTGCATGTGGCCTCGCTCACGGGCGCTGCCCGGCGCTGCGCAGGCATCAACGCTGTGATCTTCTTTGCGCCGATCCTCTTCAGGTGCGCCCTCCTGGTGGTTGCACAAAGCGTGAAGAGCTTTTGATTCGTAGTTGGCATGCGGCATGAGTGCACGCAGAAGCCCATGCCCATGTGATCACACAGAGCACGCGTCTCTCTGCCTCTTGAGTGTGCAAATAAAGGGACTCCATGCGCATCCCGCTGCTGTTGCTGTGTGTTTTGTGAGCAGTCTGCAAGGTGCAAGCTGTGTCTGGGACCGCGCAGCTCGCTCGGGGGCAGCAACGCGGCGCTGCTCAACACCGTCATCGTCAACATCGGTGCGCCGCAGTCCTTGTGACGTGGCCGCTGCCTCTTCGTCTTTGATTTTGAAACACTGGCATCTGCCGGGCTTGAGGCCTGCGCCATGCAGCCGGCCGGCGCGCCCGGGCGCGAGAGCCTGACCGCGCGCCGCGCGCGCGCAGTGAACGTGTGCGCGACCTTCCTGGTCATCTACGCGGTGGACCGCTGGGGCCGGCGCAAGGTGCTCATCGGCGGCGCGGTGCACATGCTGATCACGCAGGTCGTCATCGCCGGCCTGCTGGGCCGCTTCTACTCCGCGCACATGCCGGTCGACGTGTCCATCGTGGTCGTCGTCTTCGTCTGCCTGTTTGTGTCCGGCCACGCCTGGTCCTGGGGTGCGCGCGGCGCGCGCGGCCGGCACCCCTCCGCCATGCGGGCCGCGGAGCTGCCCAGAGTCGCTTGTGTAAAGTCCCGTGGGTCATGCCTATTGCAGGTCGGGTACATGCCCTGAGTCTGCGGCTGTCAAGGTGAGATGGTGCGCATCGCGCGTCGCGCGTGATCTACCAAGGCCTGCAGCATCCCCTTGTTTGGGCGGTTGCGATGCTGTGTTGTAGGCTGTCGGGCGGAGCCGCATGGAGGGGCTGCGCCTGGCTGCGGCCGCCGGCGGCTCATGGCGACCCCGGGCGGCAGGGCCGGTCGGGTGGCTGTACCCGGTGGAGATCCAGCCGCTGGAGACGCGCGCGGCCGGCGCCGCGCTCAACACCGGGTGCGGCCCCTCTGGCGCCCGGCGCGCCTGCGCATGTGCCGGCATTGCGCAGACGCTGACAGTGTGCCTGCGCTTTCTTAGCCAGCTGCGGGCTGGGGGCTGGAGGTGGCGGATCTGCCAACGGCTTTATCATGAGACATGCTGTCCACCTCTCTGCTCTTTCTGTGTTTTCCGCCTGTCCTGTGCTTGCATGGGTGCGGGAGTCTGCCCTCCCGCGTCTGGTGGAGGGCTGCGCCGAGAGCAGGGCCAATGCGTGCAGGGTTAACATGCTCTTCACCTTCATCATCGGGCAGTGCTTCGTGGCGATGCTCTGCGCGATGCACTACGGGGTGCGCCCGGCGCCCTGTTTGCATGCGACACATAACTGCGCCCAGCTGTGCTGATGTGCTGCCTTGCAGTTGTGCCCACGCCGTAAGCATGTGACGTGCGCCACGAGCGCATCCGGGGGCTGACAGGGTCTCGGCGGGCCGCAGGTCTTCCTCTTTTTCGCCGCCTGGCTGGTCATCATGGCGCTGACGGTGTACTTGTGCGCGCCCCGCTCCCGTGGTCATCTGTAACCCCCCTCGCCTTGTGCAACCGCGCATGCAGGTTACCTTTAATCAGTAGTGTTCTCTCTTGTGCATGTGCTTGCGCCCTCGCAAGGCCGCTGCCGCGGCCCCGCGCCTTCTGAGCGGCGCACCTGAGCGCGTGCCGCGCGGGCGCGCAGCTTCTTCCCGGAGACGAACGGCATCCCGCTGGAGGAGGTGCACTTTGCGTTCTGCACGCACTGGTTCTGGAGGCGCGTGCTTGCGTGAGCGCGCGGCCTCATGGAGGCGCATGCTTGCGTAAGCGCGCGCCCTCGGGAACGAGCGTGCGCCGCAGTGGGCCGCAGCGAGGCCGGCGAGGAAATATGGGCAGGCGAGCGCCCCGCGCTGGGCCAAGGGGCTGGCGTGGGGGCGCCGCTCTGGTCTCTTGCAACGCGGCTGGCAGCTGGTACACCGCGCAATGCGTGCAGGGTGCTTGCATAACTGGCATAGAACTGGCACATATGTGTGCATACGGCTGCGGGCCGCTGGCGGGTGTGCAGCGTGTGCCCAGCGCGCCTGCACCCCTGCAGCGCATGGCTGCGTACGCTGGGCGTCCCTCTAGAGCAAAGTCCTGCCTGCCTGCCTGCATGCTTACGCGCAGTGAGGCTCCCATATCTGTCAATAGCACAGGGCTTTCATTGCAAGCCGAGCGGGTGCCGCAAATGCTCCGAGCTGCTCAGCAGATTGACAACGCGTGTATCATCACTGCCGGGCTGGCAGCACAGCCATGGCCTGGGTTGGCCTTGGCATGCTTCATTTTTGCCGGAGCTTGGTGCCGGCCAGCCGGGGCTGGCCGGTCACTGCTGCGCAAGAGCAGACCTTTTGAAGAGAAGTATGCAGGAAGTTGTGGGCGCTGATGACCGAGCAGGATGAGCCGCACGCGGGGAAGCGCGGAGCGCTGTGTGTTTTGTGTGCAGAAACTGAGCGGGCACTTTTTCTTCGGGAGTCGCGTGGACGGGACTGGCGGGACTGCCTGCGCTACGCTCTGCTCCCACAGCGGCCAGCCGGTCCAGTTTATACTAGTTACAAAACTGACAAACCCAGGATTGCTAGTCCACCGAGCTTTGCTTTGATGAGCAATTTTGCTGCAAGGAGGGCGACGAGTGTGAATGGCAGCGCTACAACGCTGATGCCACCCTGTAAAACTGTGAAGATTATCTGGTGGTCTCGCACTCAAGCTGGACGAGCTGGAAGCCAAGCAAAGCTACCTTCCTGTACAGTCAACCACATGCACCTTATGGCAACCCACTGCTTTTCTGTTCGACGCAGTCGTTAAATGACGTCAAGGGAACACACTGTTGCAACGACCTTCACCTTTCACATGCAGGCAAAGAAGAGAGGGACAAGTGGGAGGAGGACAAGCAAGGAGTAGAGCAAGGCCTTCATATTACCGGGCGCTACCACAGGCAACACCTGTGGCATTGAACCCTACAATAGTTGATCAAGAATGGGGTGACAGCTTGTTCATGCGCAACATGTGAGAACGTATTCTTAAAACACGTGCCCAGAAATCCAGTCCTGTTTGTCAGACCAACTTTGTCCACGCGCAAACGTGCACAAGCCTAAAAACCAATCACTCCGACAATGCACTCTGTGCGTTGCACAGCTTTCCATGGTGCATCTTGCATGTGGTGGCATGCTTGTAGTGTCCCCACACGAGACAGCTACGGGGCACCTTGCTGCATCTGCTTGTGCCCCAACCGGCCCTGGTGCATCGCACCGTACAGCACGCAGCATGAGCAGCCCGTCTAGCTCGGCGGCGCCGCGCCGGTGCTGTTCGGGGCTGCCGCGGCCTCGCGCGACGACAGCGTACCGCTGGGCGGCGAGCTCACGGGCGTGCCTGCTTGATCGCCTGTCGGGCAGGACCAGGGGGTCGATCTCAGCCTTGGTTGCACTGACTCCTTGTCAGTCTCAATGCATGCTGTGTCTAATGTCTGTGCCGCCAGCACTGCAGCAGCAGACTCAACCTCACTTGCAGCAGCACTGCAGCACCGCCTGCTGCACAGACACCCTCCCCACGCAACAGCGCGCGGCAGCAGTCAGCGGTGAACAGCGAGTAGGGTCCACGGCGGGCCGCAGGCGCCGGGCCAGCCCGCCGGCGGCGCACCGTCCGTGCGGCGGCGGCCCGCCTTCAGGTCAGACAGCTTGTTGGCCATGGCGGAGCTGGCGGCCTTGAAGTGCGCGTCCAG
>JAABUX010003748.1_pt1 | contig 19856 bp, 17 predicted proteins | sample 5561851 | NCBI WGS metagenome assembly JAABUX01 (sample SAMN10711883, study PRJNA513361) | rock metagenome | isolation source: Antarctica rocks | place: Antarctica: Victoria Land, Richard Nunatak red sandstone | collected 2016-01-03 | reverse complement strand
ATCAAACTAACAATCCCATTGTGGAGTAAACCGAAGCTGACGGCCTGCCACCGAATAACAGACCCGGAAGCGTCGTGGCGACAGCTCAGGCAGAACCCATCTGCTACTACGGCAATAGCGTCTCCAGCATCGCCATCACCCCAATCAGCAGATCGCTCCCGTCCAGCGCGTCAGCTTTCGGGATCACGATCGTGACGACCCCTCCCCTGCCCTGCTCAGCCCGCGCAACCGGCGCCTCACTTAGCCCATCTTGTCCCGTCCCTCGCTCAAGTAGGATCAGCTTATTACCCTGTCTGAAGTCCCGTGCCACCCCACCCAGCCCCGGCCGTCAATACCCATGTACCTGACCAACTCTACGGTCATGGCGTCCACGGCATATGAATATGGCGACAATTTGCTACATGTTGCCAGCGGTCGCCACCTACTTCAACCGGCATCAACATGATTGTTGTTATAGCCAGCAAGAACCTTGGCGGCGATAAACACAACGCTGCAGCATTGCCTGACTTGCCTCAGGGCGGGCGGGCAAGCGGCGCCTAAGGAGAACCAGGCAACATGGCGATCGCTTCGCCGTCACATGCTCGGGGACTTGACCCTCCAGCCACTCAGGGTGTCGCGCTAGGCCGGGGCACAGCACCGTCCTTGTAGCCCGCCCTATACAGTAATGACCGGAGACAACCGTAAGGCCACCGTCTCACGTCCAGGCCCTTCCCATTCTCTAACTTGCAAGCATGAACTTGCCCGCACGTGCCCGTAGAGACTGCTACTAATTTCTATAGAATGCTACATGCTGCTACATATCGCAAGCGCTCGCGACAGATCACCAGCACCACCGTCATGTTGCTGCATATGACTTTACGGTAAATCGCGGGTAGGCCCGGCATCTCGATCCCATATGCCTGGTTTTGGGATTGCGTGTGATGGCTGGGGCATATTCGGCGAACCTGCGGGAGCGTGTGTTGGCGACGGCTGAAGCTGGCGAGACGGTGTCAGCGATAGTCGGTGTGGGCTGTGACCGTGCCGGGCAGGGCTGCGGCGAAGCAGGCCTCGACCTTGGCGTGCAGGGGCGGCTGGTTGGCCTTGACAGCGAGTAGGTAGTCGGCGCCGGCGCTCTGAATAGCTGTGGCGATGGCAGCGTTGATCGCGATGGCGTCGATGGAGACGAACGCGCCGCGCAGCCCGTCGTTCTCCGCCAGCCGGGCCAGCAGCACCGGGATGACGGTGACCTAACCGGCCTTGTCAAGCACGGCCTCTTGGCCGAGCACCAGGCGGCTGGTGGTGGCGAAGGCCGAGACGAGGTGGAGCGGGGCGGCGCGGTCGTAGCTGCGACGCAAGGTCTTGCCGCCAATGGCGACGAACTCCGGGCGTCCATGCCATATCTCGCGCACCCATGCGGTGAAGGCGGCCGAGAACAGGGCAGGGTTGATCCGGTTCACAAGGATTGTGAGCCGACGCCCGCCAAGGGTGCCGTGCTCGTAGAGCAAGTGGCGGCGCAGGACGCCAAAGTGGGCATCGCCCCATGCGGCGCTGGGGTCGTAGTCGTCGCAGTCGGCGATGGTGACGCAGACCACGAGCAACAGGACCTCGGCCAGTAGGTATAGCGGCGCGCAATGATGAACGCCCCGACGCGCAATCAACGACCGTTTCCGACGCACATTGATTGAGACTGGGGTGGGTGCCCGACGCAGGCTGTTGCGGTTCTTGGCCACTCTCGATGATCATGCTGCAAGCAGGAACCTGCGTTCGAGCAGGTCGAGTCCCGCCCGGCCATACATCTGGTGCTTGAGGGTCTTCAGACGGTTGATCTGCCCCTCGACGGGTCCGTTGCTCCAGGCCAGCGTTAGGGCGGCGCGCACGGCGGCGTAGTCGGCCGACAAGCGCTTGGCGAAGCGCTGCAGTTGCTGGACGGCGCCGTCCGCCGCGCGTTTCAGCCAGGGATCAAGGCGGTCGGGGAAACGGCCGCGCACAAGGGCCGTGAACGCCTCGGCAAGCCCGACTATCTCTTCCAGGTCGGGCGCCTGCGCCCGCATGCGGGCCAGCAACGCCTGATCTTCCCTGCCCCGCTGTTCCGTCCGGCGCAGCACGAGCCAGGTTGCCGTGCGCGGCGTCAGCGCCCGCCGCGGCGCTGCGGCCAGCACCGGCGATGACTGCCAAGGCCATTCCCGCCCCGGCATGCCACCTTGCGCGCGCCGCAGCCGGTGGAGATAGCGGGAGGGCATGGCGTAGCTGCCCCGGTAGCCCTGCTGCCGCAGTTCGCGGAACAGCCCACGACCGTCCCGGCGGCCACTGTTCCAGTGCCTGAGCACGGCGCCCTGCCACGGGTCGAGCAGGCTGCGCCCGGTGTCGGCGCGGTGCTCGCGTTCGGGGAACGCCTCATGGCGCAGGTTGCGGAACACGCTTGCGCGGCTGATGCCAAGGTGGCGGCCGATCGCCTCCGCCGTCCACCCTTCGCCTTTCAGGCGCCAAACCTGCCCATGGGTGGCGACGCGCCGCTCCCGGCGGCCTGCCGCCAGCGCCTGGACACCGGCCTGCGGCACGCTGGGCGGCACGGGAACCATGCCTTTCTCGGCGGCCACCGCCTCATGGCGCCCCTGCTCGGCCGCGTGCAGGTCCCGGGCGTGCTTGGTGAACACCACCTCCAGTGTTTCCGCCAGGTTCTGCAGCAAGTGGAAGCGGTCGGCGACCTGGACAGCCGCGGGGGCGCCGTCGCGGGCGCCCCCTGTCAGCTCCGCTGACATCACGCCGTGGGATCGCTGCGCGATGGCATAGGCGCCGCCTCGGTCGCGGGAGACCACCCCGACGCCAGGGTGCTCGCGCAGCCAAGCCGCCAGCGTGTCCGCCGCGCGGTCGGACAGCAACGCCACCGGCCGGCGGCGTTCGAGGTCGATCAGCACGGTGCCGTAGGTTTGCCGCTTGCGCACTGCCCAGTCGTCCACGCCAAGGACGGACGGCGTTGGCATGACAGGCAACGGCTCCTGTCTGACCAGGCGCAACAGGGTGTTGCGGCTGGCCGCCAGCCCGATCTTGCGGCCAAGGCGGGTGCCGGCTGCGCCACCAAGCGCCAGGCCCACAGCCGTCAGCCGCCCGGCGAAACGCACTGTCTTGCGCGCCCAGGGTGCCGCGACATCGGACAGGCGTTCAGCGAAAACGCGGCGCTCGCATTTTTTGTTGTCACAGAACAAGCGCCTGACGTTCAGCATGACGATGACGGCATGCTCGCCCCAGGGCAGGTCGGCGAGCGTTCGCCGGTAGCGGCTGTGGACGCGCTTGGACCGCCTACCGCAAAGCGGGCAGCAGGCCGTTGCGGCGCGCGCATGGATGTTGATGGTGAGAGCTGACTGGGCCGGCTCAAGTGCCCAGGTTTCGAGCCGGATGTGGGTCGCATCTGGCAACAAGCACGATGGTAGGTTCACCTAATCCTATATAGGAACGGCCCCAAATGGATCATCGAGAGTGGCCAAGAACCCCAACAGCCTGCGTCGGACACCCGCCCCAGTCTCAATCAATGTGCGTCGGAAACCACCCCTGATTGCGCGTCGGGGCGTTCATCATTGCGCGCCGCTACAAGTAGGCGTGCGATGCGGCGCACGTCGCGGCTGACACAACACAAACGTCCCACGAGAAGTTCTGTAGCGCTTGCTACTAGCCGCTACATGAAGCTACTTCTTTCCTGGTTGCGGCAATCAACAGCAACATGTAGCATCAAGTGGATTTGGGGAGACGCGAGATGCCGGTCGTCGTGACCGCTAATCCGAAGGGTGGGGCAGGAAAGAGTACAGCGACGCTGGTACTCGCTCAAACGCTTGCTCACTTGGGAGCGTCGGTCGCCGTGATCGATGCGGACCCGAATCGTCCGATACTTGAATGGCGGAACGGCCCATCCAAGCTCAGCCTCACCGTTGTGGGAGATGTAACTGAGAGCTCCGTTATCCGGGCGATCCGGGAACATCGCTCCAGCCATCAATTCGTATTCGTCGACCTTGAAGGCACCGCAAGCCGTTTGGTGTCGAGGGCCATTACACAGGCCGACCTTGTCCTGATCCCGCTTCAAGCCAGCGGGGTAGACGCCAGACAGGCAAGCCGAGCGGTGGCGCTGATTCACGAAGAAGAAGAAGCTCTAGGCGATCGCGTCATCCCGTTCCGCGTCTTGCTGACGCGCACCAGCCCGATCATCGCCACACGGATTGAAAGGGAGATTGTGACCGCTCTGGTCGGTGCCGGCCTTCCGCTACTACAGAACCGACTGAACGAGCGTCAGGCTTACAAGGCGTTGTTCGTCCGGCGGCTTGCATTGCCTGAACTGGATGATACTCAGGTAAACGGGCTTACAGAGGCCCTGGCCAATGCTCAACGGCTGGCTGACGAACTCGTAGACATCCTTGGCAACTCATCGACGCAGGATACGGTAGAATGACTGACGACGCCTTCGGGTTCTCGACCGCGCGCAAAGCGACAGCTGAGAAGATTAAGCAGATTCAGCCCTCGAAAGGTCACGAGGATCAGATGCCTCTTGATCGAGTGGACGCGGCAGGAGAGGCACTCGGTTTCAAGAGCCGTGAGCAAGCGGCTACCCCCCAGACGTTCCGACGGCGACGCGAAGTTGGACCGACTGTGGCAATCAACACACGCGCACCCGAGCGGGTAGCTGAACCGTTCATCCGCTTCTGCGAGCAAAATCGATATTCGTATTGGGAAGGAATCGAAGAGCTTATGAAGCGGGCAGGGCTCTCTTGACCGATCGCAGTTTTCAGCCATCCCACAGACGTACAACCACCAGGGGCAAACAGGTCAGGCGGCCTTCGCCATCGCCCAATGACAACGAAAAGGTAGCCGCTCACCCTCGGATGCTTACCGTTGGCCGTTGGAGATCGATGCTAAGTGACCTCTGCGGGCGGTGCTGAGAGTGCTAAGCCTTTCACACGAGGCTTGAATACGACGATCACGGCCTCGTTCGGAGTGCGCTTGGCACCACGGGTGCCTTTCATCCCGGCCGCAACCAAAGCCTTAGAAGTGGCGGACGAATGATCATTGATAAGAAACATTTGGTAGTCCGGTAGGCGATCGACTTCCGCAATCTCCTTAAGGTCGAACTTGAACCGCCGCAAGTTCCGCTGCATCGTCTCACACTTTTTAGCCAGCAACAGCAGCGACACTCTCCACTCTGGCTGCCTGCCCACGTGCTTGCGCGCGATCTCATACAGCCGACGTTCAAGCCCGCCGGTGAGATCAAAATAGGCGGGGTTGATTGCGAGAACCCGGCGGTCTTTCACCAGAGCGCGGAACGTCCAGTCATTGAGCGTGATCTCAAGCCCCTGCATCACCCGATTCCCGGCCTTGTTCTCTTTGGTGAGGAGGCGGAAACTGTCGATCCAACCGAAGCCACGGGTTTCCCGCTCGCCCCCAGACTGGATATCCGTAGTGATAGTTGTTGAACGCAAACGGAAGAGAGCGTCGTAAATCTCCTGGTAGCCGTTCTTGCCGGTGTGCCGTCGAGTCACTCGCAGAAGATCGTACGCTGCGATGCGGACAGTGCGAGAAACCTTCTCACCTCGCTCGATCTTCGAGTTGATCAAGCTCGACAGGTAGATCAGCACGTCCTTGTCCCATATTGTCGCGATGCCGCGCTCACCCGGCGAGATGCGGATCGCCACGTTTCCGTCCTGATAGACGATCGGCATCAGCAACGGACGCTTCTGCAGCGCGAAGAACGGGAACTCCATCGTCGCGCGATCGTCACGAAGTGGCGCCGATAGAAGGCTCTCGACGAACATGTCGATCTGCTCCCCCGCCGGGGTTTGCTCAGACGTCTCCGCTACTGCTACCTGAACCGCCATAAGACCTCGCTTCCACTTGCAACAAGACAACGACAATCCCGGGGGAGGGAAGGGCGCACCCGTTCCCGATACCCCGAGCGCCAGCCTGGGGCGTTCCCGTTCCCCCGAGTCTGCCCGTCCCGTTCCTGAAACCCCGAGTAGCACGAGAGTCGCCACTGCGTGTCTAAGAACAATAGCTTAGCCGTACTTGCGCGTTGGGCCGATCAGTTTGAAGCTAGAATCGCAGGACTCGGGGGATCGGGAACGCTTCGCAGCGGCCGAACCCTGGCCTGAAGGAAAACATCGCCTTGATACCCTTGGATAGGCCATGGCCGATGCTGATCAGAAGCCTTGGGGCAGGAAGAGTCACATGGATGGGCGTTGCGGCTCGGGAATCGAGAACGCACGCCCCGGGGGATCGAGAACGAGCTATCGGGGGAACGGGAACGAGCGATGTCGGGGGATCGAGAACACAATATCGGGGTATGGCGAACGGCGACTCGCCTCAACTTACTGTTTTTGCAAGCAGATTCCGAGCCCTAACCTTTTAACTTAGGTAAGAGTCTAACCTTCTTAACGCGAAGGTACCAACAAGCACCTGTGGATAACGCGGCCTCAAACGACGCAGATGCGGTCGTAGCACCTCCAGCGTCCCTACCCGACCGCACAAGGAAGGTATGGTCCAGCATCGCCAGACTAAGTCCAAGCAGGCCGATGACGGAGCCGATCCGGCCCTCTGTTTGGCGCAGGGCCAGAAGGAACACGGCCCAGAGCGTAAGTGCGGTCAAGATCGCCAGAGTGGACTGCCAGGGCTGCCCGCCCGGGATCGTGCACGACTCCGCTCGCCAGCCCTCGATGGCTTCGTTCATGAACCAGACCGTTAGGCTGCCACGCTGGCGTAAGCTGGCGTCATACGCACGCCGATTCATGAGCTTGTGCTTCTGCTTGGGGATGTGACGGCGGCGGTCTTGGTTCAACTTGAACGGCAAGATGAATATCGCGGGTCAGGTCAGGGGGGAGCCTCCTACGCTGCGCCGGCTCCGGACGCCAATGGGCGGGTCCATGCGACAAGGTCGCCTGAATGGGACTACGAGCCAGGCCCAGCGCTGGTATGGCTTCTGCACGTCGTTGAGGCTACCGCCGCATGATCCTCCCCCACCAGCCGGCCCGCCTGCCGACCGCGAAGCCCATCTCCCCCTCCAGGGCGCGCAGGTCCAGCCGGACCACGTCGGCGAAGCGGCCCTTGAGCACGAAGTCCGGCACGCTGCGCGCGAACTGCGCGGCCTGGTTGGTGTCGCCGCCAAAGCTGACCGCGATCTCGCCCGACCCGCGGTTGACCGTCACGCGGTCCTCCGCGTCGGCCAGCATGGCGTGCAGCCGGTCGCGGAAGTGCCGGTGCCGCATGCCGAAGTAGTCGTTGAACGTGAGCGCGCACGCCCACCCCGGCACCTCGCCCAACGCCCCCTCCAACACGCCCCGCAGCACGGCGGACGAGCAGGCCAGCAGGTCCGGGAAGCCCTCGGCGCCGAACTCGTCGTCCGCGTCGATCCGGCCCCGCATGGCGCGCACCTCGGGAACCAGCCGCTGCAGGTAGGCGCGATACAGCGCCGTGCCGACCTCCTTGTGCGCCCGCCGGGCCAGGCGCTCGGTGACGGAGCGGTTCTCGGGGATGGCGGCGTCGATATGGCAGGTCACCATGCGCTTGGTGAGGTCGGGCGGGATCGTGCTCACGTCGCGGTTGGTGGTCAGCACGACCGGCGCATACAGGCCGCCCATCTCGCCATCGGTGCGGACCAGGTCGGGCACGTGCTGGGTGAACTTGTCCCGGGTCACGTCGTCGATCAGCAGCGGGATCGCGCCCATGCGCTCGCGCAGGCCGAGCGCCCGGTTGGCGGTGAACTGGCCGGAGCGGATCATCTTCTCGAAGCCGAACATCGAGCGCGCGGCGATGCGGGTGAACAGGGTCTTGCCGCCGCTGGAGCGGCCATACAGCACGGCATAGACGGGGTACACCCAAGGGTCGATGCCGGCCGGGATGGCGGCCTGGCGCAGGTGCGGCGCGAGCGGGGCGGCATACAGCCAGACCAGGAACGCCCAGTATGCCTCGACGGCGGCGGCGCCCTCGCCGAAGAAGTGCAGGAAGCTGCCGAGGTAGTCCACCAGGATGCGGGCATCGCGCGCCACCTCCGCCGCCGGCACTACCTCGTCCGGGCGCAGCCACGCCAGCCCGTCCAGGTGCACGGCGCCCGTCGCCATATCGATCTCAGCCCGGGGGATGCGCTCCTCCGCGCCGTCCCCCACCGGCCGGGCCTGGTGCGTGCGCAGCACCCGCAGCACGGAGGCGGCGTTCACCACCGTGCGCCCGGCCTTGTCCTTGGGCAGCGCCAGGTCCTTCAACTCCGCCCCCAGCGCCGCAGCCGTCCGCAGCGCGTCGCCGGCGAAGCCCGGCGGCACCGGCCGCGCCGGCGGATCGACCAGCGCCACGCCGGCATTCAGCACCCGCACGATCGGCACCTCCTCCAGCGCCAGGGGCGTGTCGCGGGCGGTGCGCCCGCCGCCGGGCCGCTCGACTACCAGGGCGTCGGGCAGCACCGGCACGCTGTCCTTCCAGTCGCGCTGGTAGTAGCCGTCGAACACCGTCCAGGCAGCCGCGCCGTCGAAGGCGATGTTGACCTCGTGCTGGCGCCCCTCGAACGCCGCCAGGCTGAGGTTGGCCGACCCGGTGAACACGCGCCGCAGGCCAGGGCCGGACAGCAGCAGCAGCTTCTCGTGGCTCGGCCGTCCGCGCAGCAGGCGGAAGCGCAGCGTGCCCTCCACCACGCGGTCGAGCAGCGCCTGGCCGCCGCGGCCGAGCAGGCGGCCCAGCGCCTCGGTCAGCGCCTTGTGGTCCACCAGGGCGTCGGCGAAGCCGTAAGCCTGGACGGCGTGGCTGGCCTGGGTGAGCGCCAGGTGCTCCTTGGACAGGATGCGCTCGGCGCCGAACACCACCTCCATGTCGTCCAGGCGCTCGGCGAGCCGCAGCAGGAACTCGATGCTGCTGGAGAAGGTGATGGCCTTGAGCGCCGTGCAGCCCTCGAACAGCTCCTCCCAGCGTGCCGGGGCATGGGACAGCAGCTCGGCGTGGAACACCGTCAGCGGCGCGGCGCCGGCCTGCGGGGCGGCATCGGCGAACAGATCATCGGCCATCCTGGGCTCCCGCCTCGTCGTGATCTTGGGGTAGTCCCGGGCAGCATGGCGCACCCCGCGCAGGCAGGCCAGGCAGCGTGCCGTAGCAGCCTGGCGCGATGCGGCGCCCTGGCCTTGGACCCTGGCCTGGGACAACGTGCTATGGGATGCCGCATGACGGCACCCACGACATCCACCCCCGACGTCCTCACGCCAGGCGAGCGGGACTACATACGACGCGAACTGGACGTGTTCTTCTCGACGCTGCCGAGCGTCGCCGAGGGTTTCCACCTCAAGACATGGCGGGGCGGTCCACAGGCGGGCCAGCCCAAGGTGCCGCAGGCTGCAGCGGGGCTGCTCGGGCGAGGACTGATGCGTCTTGATGCGGCGACACGGCAACCGCGCCTGTTCTTCACCGACGCTGGACTGGCGGCGCTGCATGCCATGATGGCCGACAAGCGCCTGGCCAATCCAGCCAAGTTCGCGCACATCCGCCAGGAACTCGGCATCGACCCAGCCCCGGAGCGGGCCGAGCAGCCGTGATGCGGCCGTTCCAGGACGTCCGGTCCTTCCGGCAGCAGGCTGGTTCTCACCGGCCTGCCGATGCCGTATCAGGACCGTCCCGAACCCTGGGGACCACAGATGGCTCGCAAGCCGAAGACTGCCAGCAGCAACGAGCCTGCCACCTCCATCGATGCAGCCCTGCCCGCCTTGGGCGGCGCCGCTGCCCCGGTGCGCCGGGGACGCAAGCCGAAGACGGATGTCTTGCCCGAGCCGCTGGCCATGCCCGAGCCGCTGGCCATGATGGACAGCGACGATGCGGTGGGCGGCACCGTCGATGCCGATGCCAGCATCGCCGACCCGATCGCAGCGCCCGTGCGCAAGCGGCCAGGTCCCAAGCCGAAGCAGCGGGCTGGCGGGGCTGAGGCGGCTCCGCTGCAGAGTGGCGCTGAGGTGAAGCCCGGCCGGAAAGCGCGCGCACCTGCCGTCACTCCGGAACCCATGCCGGCCATAGACGACATGCCGCACGCCGAGGTAGCTGGCCGGCAGGAGCAGGCACATGACCGTAAGCCGGCTACGCTGGAGACCACACCGGCCTCGGCCGCCAGTGACGCAGCACCGACTGGCTCCGGCCAGAACATGGCTTCGGCGAAACCTGCCGCGCACTGGGACCGGGCCACCAACACGGTGCGGTTCGAGTGGGCTGAGATCGAGCGAACCGGTATTAGGTAGCAAACACACCAAGCGCCCTATCCCGCTAACATGCTGATTAGACTACAATGATTGCCCTCTATAGACAAGGGCGATCCGATGACCGACTACGTGCTTGTGGGCCTGACCAAGCGTCGCGCCGCGCTGACCGGAGAGGCTGACACACTGCACGCCAAGCTGGCGCAGATCGGCATTGATCTGAACCACCTCGACGCCGTGATCCGGCAGTTCGACCCGGATTACGACCTCGGCAGCATCCGGTCTAAGCGCCCGCGTGGGCCAGACGTGGCCCGCCGTGGGGAGATGAGCCGGTTCGTGTTGGGGGTGCTGCGGAACGCTGCGGAGCCGGTACCCACATCCGACATTGCGGCCCGCCTGATGACGGAGCGGGCCATGGACGGGCAGGATCGCAAGCTTGTTGAGCGGATCACGAAGCGGATCGTGTCAACGCTTCGCCACCAAGGGCAGAAAGGCACGGTGCGATCCCAGCCGGGGCCGGGGCGAATGTTGCTGTGGGAGGTGGCGCGATGAAGCCTACTGATAGAGACGTGGAGCTTCGTGCGCCACTTTCCCTTCCTTCAATGTAAAGGGCGGTGAAGAACCCGATCCTTGAACGGTGCCTAGCGGAACGCCTTGCATTGCCGTCTGAAATATAGGCGAACGAGTGCTAACTCTATTGGCATCTACCCCTAGTGGGGCGTTCTTCCGCCCCACCAAAAGCCAGGTCACAGCGCCCGCCACGGCAAGCAGGACGAAGGGCGAGACAAGGAGGTATACCTCAAGCCCTGTCATGGAGACATCTTCCCGAGAACATAATAAGCGAGTGAGTGTAGCCCAGCCGCCACGGCAAGCCAAGCGAAACCTATGAACCACCAGTGGTAGGGCGCGGCGGCGTTCACGCCATACAAGAAAGCGGCGGTCGGCACGAACACTCCGGTAACGACCGCACCTGCCGCAAGAGTGTTGAACAATGTTGCAAGGTACTTACGGCGCTCGTTGACAACCGTGTTCATTGCTTCGGCTCAGATTGGATTGATGCCAACAGGCCGAGCTCAATCAGGCGCCGGGCTGCTTCGGCCCGCGTTGGCAAGTCTGACTGCCTTCGACGCCAATCGTCAATCTGTCTGCCAAGCGGCGTCGGGAGGCGTATCTCAAACCGAATCGGCGTCTCTTTCATACCGGCTGATACGGTTGCTACGTAAGATACGTCAATCCCGTCAGTGTGCTGCCCGCTGCCAGTAACCCGCCCACACCCGCGACACCGGATGTCCCAGCGCCGCGCCCGTAGCGGCGTGGTGAAGTGCCCCGTTCGCCATCCGGCGGTTGTCCTCCCGCCACGCCATCTCGACGGCGTAGGCGGCCAGATACTTGCCGCTGATGTGGTGATGCTGGCCCAGTTCGGCGCGGCGCAGGCGAGAGAAGTAGCTCTCGGCTTGGTTGGTGCAAGCGCCATTCAGGGAGAACGCAACCGAGTGGTTGATCCGCATCACGTCGTAGTAGGCGTGCAGCCGGTCCCAGCCGCCCGCCTCGTCGGCATGGACGATGCTGCCCACGGCGATACGCTCGCGGAGCAGGGCCACGGCGTCGGCCTCCTGGCGCACGATGAATGGCAGCGTATGCCCGCCCTCGCCACGCTCACGGGCCACCACGACAACCTGGCGCTTGCCGGTCTGTTCTGAGGCGAGGCGTCGGTCCTTGCGGTCGGCTTTCTCGTTCTCCTGCTTGACGTGCCCGCCGAAGTAGGCGCCGTCCACCTCGACCACGCCGGATAGCTGCGCCTCTACCTGCTCCGCAGCGATAGCCTCCCGTAGCTTGTGCGCCAGGACGAACGCCGTCTTGTACTGCACGTCCAGATCGCGGCCGAGCTGGAGCGCTGAGATGCCCTTGACCGCGTTCACGAAGATCGCCGTAGCGGCGAGGTAGTCGCGGATCGCCAGCTTGCGGCTGGCGAAGATGGTCCCGCTGGTGACGCTGAACTGATGCTGGCACGCCTTGCACTTCCAGATGCGCCGGGCGGCGTAGGTGTAGACCGCCGTGCAACCGCAGCGCGGGCAGAATGCCTCACCATTGTTGGACGCGAACCGGATGGCCTGAAAGGCGCCGTGCGCTTCGTCGTCGCTCATGCGGAACACAGACGCTAGAGAGAGCGTCCGTGCCTTTGCTGAGAGAAGGAAGTGAGCGGCCATAGGCAGACTATGCCTGACCGCTTACGCATGGTCAACATGCCTATACGCTTACGCATGGGGTTTAGGTAACGAAAGCGTGAGTTGGACCAGCTTGCGACCATACTTGGCAGCCACGCTATCCCGTAGTTCCCGCATGTCCTGACACTTCTCAGCCATGCCTATGATCTTGTAGATGTGCGGGATCAGCGCCTTGAGGCCGACATCTTCTGTAAGCCACTGATGATAGTTCTGCCCATGGAACGGCTTGGGCTTGTTCTCCTTGAGGTACTTGGCAATGTCGGGGTCCATCGCCTGATAGATCAACTCATTGACCAAATGGCCCCACCACTTCGGGCGGCTGTGAAGCGGCCCCTGCCAGTTCGTGAGGCGTCCGAACTGTTCCCACAGCTCATCCGGGAAGGTTGGTTCCCAGGATCGTAGTTCCTCAGCGATGTAGGCTTGCAGCTTGACCTGCAACGCATCCTGCGCCCGCTCATACTGGTAGCCTGTGGCCTCATCGATTTGGGCGATGATGCCCAGCTTGATGAACGCCGTACTGAGGATGGCGCAGGCTGTGGCAATCTCACGCTGCCGATCTGTCTTGAGTGCCCCGGCCCCTAGCGCCTGAACGTAGCCAGTGATGATCGCCTCAAACTGCTCAGCGGTGATCCCGCGACCTCGGAACTGCGTGCCAGGGATGAAGAAGTCCTTGGTTTCGCCCAGAACTAAGTCACTGTCCACAAAGCCTTTTAGGCCAGAAACACTAAGATATTCGACCAGGTTGCCCGCATCCTGCCCCGTCATGGCTTTGACAGCGCCGCGGGTGCTAATCACCCGGTCACCCGTATCTAGGACGTACACATCCACCGGACTGCCGCCCAGCATCATTATGCCCTTGTGCTTGGCGAACGGCGACGGCGGCAGCACGTCCCCCTCAAGGGTGGATGTGGCTTCCAGCGAAGCTGTAAGCGCCGTAGGCGGCTTGGCCCATCGGGACTTCGCTGCCTGTCGCGCCGATGCGGAGCGTTCCTCCGCGCTCAGATTGGCAGCCCTGGCGGCGCCGCCCTTCTTGCCGCCGCGTCGGCCCATCTCGGCAGCAGCCTTGTTCTTCTTAGGCACCTTGGGAGGTGTGGCATCCTCGCTCATGGCCGCTCCTTGCATATACGCTCACGCATTATCGGTATGCGTGGGCGGTTAGGCAAGAGCTACAGGCTAGGTGTGCTTGCTACATAATACCGGAGCGAACGGCGGCGCAGGACGGCCCGAACCAGGCCATGGCCAAGCTGCTGGTGGCGGCACGTGCAGAGGGGGCCAACTCGCGCTGGCCGCTCTGACAGGCGCCGATGGAGCCTCATGGTCCTGTCGAGCAGCGCCCTCCTGGCCGTGCTGGAGCATCCGGACACGGCCGGCCTCAACGTGGCCGTCAGCCGTCCTCGATCAGTGTGAGGATCAAGGCCTCTCTGCCACCGTGGCATGTTGCCCACCGGCACCGTGAACGGAAGCCATGGCAACGGACCCCGCTTGAACTGCTCCCGGGCAGCCACGCGTCCTGAACAGGCTTGGCACTCTGGTCGGGTTACGGCTAGGGTCCACCCCGTTTACGTGGGAGAGCAGCAGGCATGGCGACTGGCACGGTCAAGTGGTTCAACCCGGAGAAGGGCTTTGGCTTCATCCAGCCACAGGACGGCGGCAAGGACGTGTTCGTGCACATCACTGCCTTGCAGGCGGCTGGGATCAGCAGCCTGAACGACGGCCAGAAGGTCAGCTACGAGGTCGTGACCGAGCGTGGCAAGCAAGCCGCATCCAACTTGAAGCTGGGCTGACCTGCGGTGCTGCGCGGCTTGGCCCAGCAATCGGTGACTGCACCCGTTCCTCTTGTGAGGGGGCACTCGCGTTTCCGCCTTCGGGTCTGCCTCAAGGGGGGCGGCGTCAGACCATAGGGCTGGGAGGTCTACGACGAGGAGGACGGCAGGAGCGTGCGGCAGTCGCCGAGGCGGTTCCGCACCTCGGCCGAAGCGTGGGAGGCAGGCTCGGCAATGTTGGATGGCTAGGAGCACGGGCCCTAGTCCCGACCAGCCGCTTTCAGCCGAGGAAGCACTTGGTGCCCGTTCGACAGAGCCATGCCTTGCATTCCGGGACGACGTTGAGTGCCTGCGCAACAGACGGGCGTTCTACGCAAATCGCTTAATTATCGTAGTTAAGGATAGGGATGCACCATGTCGCCCTGGATGGGGCCGGGCTGCAGCGCACGACAATCAAGGTGAGAACTGTATTGCCTCATCTAGGAACGCATCGAGCGGCGCGTCGGCTTCCTGAGACTCTGGCCAGCCTCCATGCTCGCCGCACAGCCTTCCTCGTCAACCTGACGCTTGTTGGAGTGCCCATGCAGGGCTCGTGCAGCCCGTTCAGGTTCGGATCAGGTCGAGCAGTTCCTCCTCGCTCAGGCGGGCGCTGGTTTCCGTGCCCTCCAGCAGCTCGGACGCCAGGTCGCGCTTGTCGCGGTGCAGGCGCACGATCCGCTCCTCGATGCTGTCTTGCATGATCAGGCGATAGATCGTCACCGGCCGCTCCTGCCCGATGCGGTGCGCCCGGTCTGAGGCTTGGTCCTCGACCGCCGGGTTCCACCAGGGATCGAGGTGCACGACGTAATCCGCCGCGGTCAGGTTCAGCCCGGTGCCGCCGGCGCGCAGGCTGATCAGGAACAACTCCGCCCCGCCCGCCTGGAACGCCGCGACACGACGCTCGCGCTCGGCCGGCGGCGTGCTGCCGTCGAGGTACTCGTAGCGGACTCCGCGCGCCTCCAGCGCCGCCCGCACCAGCCCGAGGTGGCCGACGAACTGGCTGAACACCAGCGCCCGGTGCCGGTTGCGCACCAGGTCGTCGACGAGATCGAGGAAGGCGTCCAGCTTGCCGCTGGGCACGCCCGCGGCGGGATCGATCAAGGCGGGGTTGCAGCAGGCCCGCCGCAGCCGGGTGATCTCGGCAAGGATGTGGATCTTGCGCCGGCCTTGGGGGGCGTCGAGCGCCGCGATGTTCTCCAGCGCCCGTTGCCGCATCGCCTCATAGAGGGCGCGCTCCGCCTCGCCCATCTCGACCGCCATGGTCTGCTCGGTGCGCGGCGGCAACTCGCTCAGCACGGCCGCCTTGGTCCGGCGCAGCAGGAACGGCCGGATCAGGGACCGCAGCGCCTGCCGCGCCTGGGCGTCGCGGTCCCGTTCGATCGGGATCGCGAACCGCTTCTGGAACCCGTCGCGTGAGCCGAGGAGCCCAGGGTTCACGAAGTTGAACAGGCTCCAAAGCTCGTCGAGGTCGTTCTCCACCGGCGTGCCGCTCAGCGCCAGACGAAACCCAGCCTGCAGCGCCAAGCTGGCCTGGGCCCGTTTGGTCTCGGCGTTCTTGATCGCCTGCGCCTCGTCCAGCACCGCCATCTGCCAATGCCGCCCACCCAGCAACTGGGCCTCCTGGTGCAGCAGCCCATAGCTGCACACCAGCACGCCGCGCGCGCCGAGGCTGGCGACCAGCGCCGCACGGTCGCCGGCTGCGGACAGCCGGTGCGTCGTGAGCGTCGGCGCAAAGCGCGCGATCTCCGCCTGCCAGTTCGGGCACACCGAGGTCGGCGCCACCACGAGGCACGGCCCTGCCGCCGCGTGGTCCAGCATCACCGCGATCGCCTGCACCGTCTTGCCCAGGCCCATGTCGTCGGCAAGGCAGGCGCCCGCCCCCCAGCGGGCCAGGCGCGACATCCATGTGAAGCCCTCGACCTGGTAGTCGCGCAGCTCCGCCTGCAACGTCGGCGGCAGCTTCGGCGTCCAGCCCTCGGCCGCGCGGATGCGGGCGACGTGCCGGGTCCAGGCCGCATCCGCGGTGACCTCGCCTGCCTCCTCCAACACCGCATCCAGCGCGGCGGCCCCAAGTGCGTGCACGCGGCGCCCGGCCCGGTGCGGTTCCGATACCGCCGCAAGGCGGCCGAGCTGGGCCTGCATCTGCCGCGTCAACGCGACGAAGCGGCCGTCGTCCAGCGGCACGAACCGGCCTTGCGCGCGAGCGAGGCGGTCGAGCAGGAAGCGCATGTCGAGCACCTGGTCCGCATCGACCGCGACCGTGCCGTCGACGCTGAACCAATCGCGCTCCTGGCCGACCCGCAGACGCAGCTTGTCGGGCGTCAGCGGGCTCACCCGCAGCGTCTGGCCTTCCGGCCACTCGACTGAGACCGGGCCGGCGTAGGCCTGCAGCTCCAGCAGCAGGTCGAGGCAGCCCTCGAGATCGTCGATCACCGCCTCATGCGCGTCCGCGCCGCCGCGGTCGCGCAGGGTCGGGCATGCCCCGACGAGGGCGGTCCGCTCGGCCAACTCGCGCGGCAGGTCCCGGTTGGCCCGAAGCTGCTCGCCACCGACGCTCGCCAGCACCGACCGGCCGCCCAGCCCGGCGATGTAGGCCGGCCCCTCGGCGCCGAACGGCCGCACGACCAGGCTCAGCCGCAGCCCTTGCTCGTGCGGCACCAGTTGGACGACGGGCGCGGACTGCCCGGTCAGCGCCGACCGCTCGACCGCCCCGATCTCGTCGCGGACTGGCAGTGCGGGGTTGTCCCGGCGTATGAGGGCGACCAGCTGGTCCCGCGCGCTGTGCGGCACGAGGAGGCCTTGGCGGCCCAGGATCTCCTGCGCCGTCAGCATGCGCTGCGGGAACTCGACCACGCGGTAGCGCGTCGGCGTCTCGGCCTCCAGGAACACGGTGGGTTCAGAAGCGGTATGCGACAGCGCGACATGATAGCTGCCGCGCCGCTCGGTGACGACCAGCTCCAGGGGATAGCGCACCAACTCGAGCGGCCGTGACCTGTGGCGGGCGTCGAACACCGCGGGGTGCCCGACCAGCGCCGGGATCGCCCGCAGCGTATCGAAGTCGTAGCTCTCATCCCCGTACCAACCGGATGCCTCCCTGCGGATCGAGCGCAGCGCCGTGCGGTCCTGTTCCGTCAGGTAGTCGAGCCGGGGGTCCCGCTCGTGCAGGCGCTTCATCGCGACCGCGCGGCCGTCGGTCCAGCCGTCCTTGCCCTTCGCCGACTGCTCGGCCACCTCGATCGTCCGGGTGTCCGGGTCCAGGAACCAGACGAGGCGCTTCGTTTTGCGGGGTCCCTGACCCGTGGCGGCTTTCGCGGGGCCGGCGCCGAGGAAGGCATCCAGGCTTTCCAGCGCGCGCTCCCAGGGCTGGCGCACCTGGATCAGTCCCGTGAACGCAATCCCCACGCCTTCGCCGGCTTGAGCGAGGTAGGTCTTATACGGCGTTGGAGGCTCCGCTACGCCAGCCAGGATTTCAGCATAGATGCGGGCGATCAACGGCAACTCGGTTTTCAGGTGCTCGAAGCGGGCCTCGAGGTCCGTGCGGTGCGCGCGGGTGAGGTCCACGTCCACGGTGTGCTCGGCCAGGGCGACGCAGGCAGCCGATAGCGGCTCCGCCGGCATTGCCGCACGCAGCTGCCCCAGCAGCGCGCGTGCTTTCGGCTCAAGCCCCTGGGTCAGCCAAAACAGCGCCTGCAGCGCCAGGAACCCGGCGGCATACACGGACGGGCTGGACAAGGCGGCATCGATCCCGGCCTGCGCCTCCTTTTGCAACGCGGCGTCGTTGGAGCGCAGCAGGGCCATCAGGAAGAACAGGCCGTGCACGCCGTCCAGGAACAGCTTGCGCTTGCCGGCCTGCTTCCTGTGCAGCTTCAGGGCGTCCCGGTAATGCTGCAGGGCCGCTTCGTTGCGTCCGCCCAGGAACTCGACTGCGCCTTCCAGCATCTGCCGTGTGATGCCGGCAGGGTCTTCGACCGCCATGATCCTGCGCACGTCACCCAGCCGGCCGGCGAGCAGGTCGAACAGCAGCAGCGCGGGCCGGACCGCGGCAAAGCCTGCCTGCTCCTGCTGCGCCCTGTAGACGGCGACGAGCGCCGGCAGATCGGGGCCGGGCACGCCGGTTCGCAGGAAGGTGGACAGCTTGGCATCGAACAGCGCGAGCTGGATCGCCGGCTGCCGGCTGGCCAACCAATCGGCCGCGAGCGGCAGTGCGGCGAACAGGAGGCCGAGCAGGTCGGCCGTACGCGACGGACCGCATTCCTTGTCGTGGAGCTCACGGCTTGTGCCGAACCCCGCCGCGTCGTTCGCGTACACCGCAAGCCGGATCAAACGCTGCAGCGCATCGCAATCGACCTGCTGGCCAGACGAGTAGTAGGACATGCTGCGTCGTGCCGGAAAGGCTTTGCGGACCGCTGCGACCAGCACGTCGCCATCCGCGGAGGCCGCGGCATCGGCCGCGACGGGATGCAGCAGCGCCGCAGGACATGCCAGCTCCTCGGTCAACAGGCGCTGGCGTTGAAGCTCCTCGAGCACGACATTAACGGAACGCGACGACCACGCTTTGCCGTCGGGCGCCCGCAGCCCAGATCGGCTCAGGCACTCCAGGAACGCCGTCTTGTTCGTTGGCAGATATATCAGGCTCTTCAGGCGCAGGACCAGCTTGGCGCCGGCAGGCAGCCCTGAGTAGCGGTCCCAGAGATCGGCGTCGGAGGGGAGCTTGCGGGAGGCGGTCATGGGGCGGCTCAGATTACCTGCGGCTGGGCTGGCATACGTATAGGAAGGCGCTACCCGCTGCCACGGCGCAGGCACAGCGACAGGTAGCCGCGGCCCCGGACGTCCTGCCGCAGCCGGGCCAGCGCCCCGGCCAGCGCGGCATCGGGCTGCTCGGGTAAAAGCACCAGGAGCAGGCCGTCGCCGCCCGCGGCCAGGTCGGCCCAGGATAGGTCGCAGCCGCCCTTCCCCGTCCGCCCCTTGCCCAGCGTCAGCAGCCGGCACAGCCGGGCGTAGGCGGCGCGGTCCGTTGGGTAGGCTAGCACCGGCAGGCTGTCACGCAAGTCCAGCCGGCAGCCGACGACCAGGCGCACGCCGGCCTCCGCGGCGCGGGCATGGGCGCGTGCGATGCCGGCCAGGCCGAGCGCCTTGGCGGCCAGCAGCAGCTCCTCGACGTGGCTGGCGCCGCGCAGGAAGGAGTAGTTCGTGGCCACCTGCAGCTCGACGTAGGCGCCGTGCAGGGCCGGCGTCATGGCCCCCTCCCTCGACCCGTCAGTCCCTATGCGGGTGCTTGTGGCCGCTGGTGGACGGCGCCGTGGCGTCGGGCCGTTTCATGAGGACGAAACCAGACTGCTCGACGATCTGGGCCAACCGTTCGGCTGTGACCCGGGCCATGACGTCGGCGGCTGTATACACCCGCTTCCTGCCCAGGAACTACAAGCCATGCGACAGGGCGTCCACGAACTCGCCTGGCTTGGCCGGGCGCTAGGCGTTCCTCTCGTCGTCCGTCATGGCTCCGTGGCTCCTTTGATGCCCTGCCCGAGTTTAGAACATATACCCCGTTCACGTCAGGATCCGAAAATCCTCCGGTGAGATGATCCGGAAGTTATCCGTTACGGCATCGCAGAACACGTGCCAGTTTCTGGGCACCTCCTCGCGCAGGAACGCCAGGATCG
>JAABUX010003747.1_pt1 | contig 19859 bp, 11 predicted proteins | sample 5561851 | NCBI WGS metagenome assembly JAABUX01 (sample SAMN10711883, study PRJNA513361) | rock metagenome | isolation source: Antarctica rocks | place: Antarctica: Victoria Land, Richard Nunatak red sandstone | collected 2016-01-03 | reverse complement strand
TCCTACAAATGGGGGGGGGGGCGGGGGGGCCGCCCCCCCCCCCGCCCGGCGCCCCCGGGGCGGCCCCCCCCCCCCGCGCTCCCAGAGAGGCCCCCAGCCGATTCGCCACGCCGATCTTTTGCAAGCCCTGCCGGGTTCCACGCACGTTTGTGACCGTAGTCGGTTATGGGCTGTGCGAAGGGCCGTCCCTGTGATACAGTAGCGTCACAACGGGGCGAAGCGAACGAACAGGAGGAGACGATGACGCCAGGAGACGTGCTGCGCGAGGTAGAAGGGCTGACCCACGCCGCGCGCATGGCCAGGATAGTCGAGGTCGGCAGGCAGGAGACCGGCGACGGGAGCGTCGCGCGCGCGATCAGCGCCCTGGCTGGCGGCGGCTTCTACGAGCGATACCTGGCGCTACAGTCCTGCTTCGGCAGTCGCGACGGCGCACGGGTACTGGCGGCGCTGGACGACCCCTCGCACGCCATTCGGGGGCTGGCCATCAGCCTTGTGCCCCTGGTCTGCGACGACGCGCAGGCCGCTCTCGCCCTGGACCGGTCGCCCTTCGCAGCCCGGCGCGCCATCGTGCGCAGGCTGTTCACGCGCGGCCGCCAGGTCCCGGTCGACCGCTTCCTGGATTTGCTGGCGGCGCGGGACGACCCGCACCTGACCCGCCTGCTCGCCTTCGGGTCGCCCGCGGTCGTGGAACGGCGCCTGGACGCCGTGCTGCCCTCCTTCGGACCGGACGATTGGACGCGCCTGGCGCGCCTGCACCCGGTCATCGCCGTGGACGCGTTGCGTCGCCCGGCCGAGGCGGCCGACACCCTCGACCAGCGGCTGGTCTGGCAGGCCAACCTCGCCCTGCCCACCCTGGCCAGGACCGCGCCCGACGGCGCTCTCGAGATCGTCCGCGCCCTGCTGCGGCACGCGCCGCCGTCGCGCCTGGCCGCGCCGTTGCAGGAACTGGCCCGACGGCGTCCCGACGCCGTGGCCGCTATCCTGCTGCCGCTGGAGGACCGCGCGCCGATCACCTTCGACCGCGTGGCGCATCGGCTCACCCTGGATCACCTGCTGGCCCTGATCGCACGGCATGGGCACACCGTCCGCCAAACGCGGCTATGGTTCCCGCGCCTGGCGCCCGAGCAGCGCGAGGCCGTCTACCGCGCCTGCGCCGACGGCTGGCGGGACGGCAGCGGCGCCATTGCCCCGACCATCGTCGCCGAGTTGCCGCGCGCCCCGCGCGAAGCCGAGGGGCGACGCCACCTGGCCCTGCCCGCATTGGCGGCCAGCCCACGCGCGCGCCTGCCCTATGCCGCCTTTTTACCCTGGAGCGAGGCAGGGAGCGTGCTCGCCGCGTCGATCGGCGATCCCGACCCCGACCTCCGGGTCGTGGCCCTCTCGGCGCAGATCGGAGCCGTCCGCTACGCGCGCGAACGGGCGCCCGAGGCCCTGACCATGGTCCGCTCCCGTCGCCACGAGCAGGACCCCGTGCGCGGGGCGATGCTCATGGCGCTGGCGGACCTGCCGCCGGGCATCTGGCGGCCCGTACACCTGGACGACCTGGGGGCCATCGTGCGCGAAGCGCTCGACGCGGCCGACCTCTCCCACAGTACCGCCGCCGCGGCCGAGCGGCTGGTGGTGCAGGCGCTACCTTTCCACCCCGCCTGGGCGGCGCCGTGGCTGGCCACGCTGGTGCGCGAGCGAGGGCGCATCAACCTGTACAGCCTGAGCAGCCGCCTCACCGACGACGACACCCGCCGCATCGCGCCGGCCCTGCTGCCCGTGCTGCGCTCGTGGCAGACGCGCGAACACGAGTGGCAGATCATCGCGACGGCGAGCAGCCTGGGCCGGCGCCTGGCGGCCTTCGACGATCTAACGGCCATCCTGGAAAAGCTGCTCCAGGGCACGGCGACGCCCTCCATCGCCGGGCAGGCGCTGGCGGTCATCGCCGCTCACCGGCGCGAGCGCCTGCCCCGCCTGATCCCCTCGCTGCTGCGACGCGACGAAAGCTGGGTCACGCAGCCCGTCGTCTATACCTACCTGCACCGCCACCACCAGGACCTGCTGACGCCCTACCTGGGCCAGCGCACCTACCGTGGGCGCTTCACCAGCGGCAAGGTGCGCATCATCCTGCCCTTCATGAGCGGCTTCCATCGCTGGACGCAAGGGCAACAGGAGATCTTCGCGGCCACCCTGGCCGGCGTCACCGGCGATGGGGGCCGCGACAGCCCCTCCATCTTCACTGCCATCGCCCAACTGGCCGGCCTGCAGGGCGTGGCCCCGACGCGGCTGATCGCGCTGGCAGGCGACGAGCGCCAGGCCGTGCGCGACGTGGCCCTGCGGGCGCTGGGTCGGCTCGACGCGGGGCAGGGCGTGCCGACCTTGCTCGACGCGCTCGACGACGACCGCGCGCGCATCGCCATCTACGCGCTGCGCCGTTCGCTGCTGGCCATGCCCGTGGGAGGGGCGCTGGCGCTGCTGCGCGCCGTCCCGCTCAAGCGCGTCACCGTGGCCAAGGAGGTGGTGCGCCTACTGGGCGATCTGTCCGGCTCGGACGAGGCCTACCGGGAGCTGCTCGGACTCGACAAGCAGCCGCTGCACCGCGACGTGCGCGTGGCGCTGCTACGAGCGCTGTGGGCGCGCCTGGAGCGCGAGGAGTCGTGGACCATCGTCGAAGAGGCGGCGCGGTCGACCGACCCGGCCGTGGCCACGGTCGTCGGGCGCATCCCCACCGACCGTCTTTCTCCGCGCGCGCAGGAGCGCCTGGTCGGCGTCATCGCCACGCTGCTGGCCCATCCCGAACTCCGGGTCCGGCTCGACGCGCTGCAACGTTGCGCCGACCTGCCGGTGGCCGATCCGGGCCAGGTACTGATATCCCGGCTGCTGGAGGCGCAAGGCTCGCCAATCCCCCAGGAACGCGGCGCCGCGGCGCGGGCGGTCTTCGCCACCTACGGCGGACGCGACGTCCCTCTCGTCGGCGCCGCCGCAGCGCTGCTACTACCCAACCGTCGCGCCATCACTACCATGGTCGAGGCGCTGCGGCAGAGCCTGACCTGGAGCCGTGGCACGTTGCTACCGGCGGCGCGCGCCGTGCTCGACGCCCTGGCCGCCGACCCGCTGGCGGCCTCCCTGCGCGTCGAGTTGGCGGCCCACGCGCTCCCCTGGAACGACCTCGCGGTGCTCCTGGCAAGCATGGCCGGGCAGGGAGAACTGCACGACGATGTACTCGCTACGGCCGCGGCCGCGCTGCGGGGGGCGGCGACGCGTCCGGACGCGGACGGGTTGTCGCGGCTGGAGGAGGCGCTGGCGCAACACCGGGACGAGCGTCTGCGCCGGCTAGCCCTCGCGGCGCTGGTGGCCCAGGCGCAGGCCCCGCGCGGCTGGGACGAGGCGCGACTGCGGCGGTTGCAGGGCTACCGGCGCGATCCCACGCCGCTGGTCGCCGCCGCCGCGCAGTTCACGTTCCCTCCCCTGGAGGATCTTGGTGTCTAACTCATCCTACCACGGGTGGCTCCCGCCTGGCCATGTGGCGTTCTCGCGCTCATACTGATTGCGTCCGGTAGATTTCTTGTGTGAGGCCAGGCATCGGCTATACTCCGGGCAAGGTCCGCAACGCGGGCTATCTATCGGCGCGCATGCATCATGACCATGGGACAAGATGCTCGGATAGGATCGCTCCGATAGACGGATAGGAGAGCGGCATGACAGACGAAGACGCGGGCGCCGATAGGACGGGCAACGAGGCCGGGCCGATGGGAGCGCGCGGGCGGCCGACCACGATCGAGGAGACGCTGGCGCTGGTCGAGGCCGACCGCCTGGCCCTGGTGCGCTTCTTGTGGTGCGACACCGACGGCGTGGTGCGCGGCAAGATGTCGAGCGCGACCGGGCTGGGCGACCGCATGGCCTCGGGCATTGGCCTGACCAGGGCCATGCAGGCGATGAGCATGCTCGACCACCTGCAGCCGGTGGAGGGCATGGGTCCCGTCGGCGAGGTCCGGCTGGCGCCCGATCCCACCTCGTTCGTCCCGTTGCCGTACGCCGACCGGCAGGGCGCGCTGCTCTGCGACCTGCTCACTCCCACCGGCGAGCCCTGGGAGGCCTGCCCGCGGTCGTTCTTGAAGCGCCAGATCGGCCATGCGGCCGCGCGGGGTTTGCAGGTGCAGGCCTCGTTCGAGGGCGAATTCCTCCTGGCCCGCATCGGGGCCGATGGCGTCCCGCGGCCGGTCGACGCCGCGCAGTGCTTCAGCTCGACGGCGATGAATATCGCTGGCCCGTACCTCGGCAATCTGATCGACGCCCTGGAGCGGCAAGGGTTGTCCCTCGAGCAGTACTACCCGGAACTGGGTCACGGGCAACACGAGATCACCATCCACCATGCCCCGGCCCTGCGCGCCGCCGACGACGCCGTGACCCTGCGCGAGACGGTGCGCGGGGTGGCGTCGTCGCTGGGCCTGCACGCCACGTTCGCCCCGAAGCCCCTGGCGCAGCAGGCGGGCAACGGCGCGCACATCCACGTCAGCGCCTGGGATGCGAGCGGGACGACCAACCTGTTCTACGACCGAGACGCCGCGTATGGCCTGAGCCCTCTGGGCCGGCGTTTCGTCGCGGGGGTCGTGGCGCACCTGCCGGGCCTCGTCGCGCTCAGCTGCCCCTCGGTCAACTCCTATCGTCGCCTGCAGCCGCGCGCCTGGTCCTCGGCCTACAACTGCTGGGGGCCGGACAACCGCGAAGCTGCGGTCCGCGTGGCCTCGCCGTTCCGCCACGACGAAAAAGGTACCCTTAACGCCGAACTCAAGCCCGTCGACGGCTCCTGTAATCCCTACCTGGCCCTGGGCGGCCTGATCGCCGCCGGCCTCGACGGCATCGCCCGTGAGCTCGACCCCGGCGAGCCCATGCTGGTCGACCCGGCCGATCTCTCCGACGACGAGCGGACGCGGCGCGGCGTCGCGCGCCTGCCCTCCTCGCTCGGCGAGGCGCTCGCCGCGTTGGAAACGGACGCGGTGCTGACCGAGGCCCTGGGACCGCTGTTGCTCTCGGCCTACCTCGCGGTCAAGCGCGGCGACATCGCCGACTTCGCGCAGCAAGGCGAGGACGAGGAACGCCTGACCCACGCCCGCACGTTTTAGCCAGGAATCCTGCGACCGCTGGCCTAGTCGGACAGCAGGCCAGCTCGTTATGGAGGACATCGCCATGACCGCTATCGACCTCAGCCATGTCCCCGTGGTCGACAACCATTGTCACAGCCTCATCCCCGCGCAGCACCCGGCCGACGCGGCGGCCTGGCGCCGGCTGTTCACCGAGTCGACCGGCGCGGAGACGAGGCGACACCACGTGACCACCACACTCTTCTATCGCCGGCTGATGCGCGAGCTGGCCGCGTTCCTGGGCTGCGCGCCGACGGAAGAAGCCGTGCTAGCGGCCCGCCGGTCGCACGACGAACGCGACCTGATCCGCCTGCTGCTGGGAGCAGCCCGCATCGAGGCGCTGCTGGTCGACGAGGGCTATCCGCCGCCCGACGCCGTGCTGCCACGCGCTGAACTGGCCGCTCTGGCCGGATGCCGAATCGGTCCCATGCTACGGCTGGAGGTGCTGATGCAGGGGCTCATCGCCGTGCACGACACGCTCCCCACAGTAACGGAGGCCCTCGTGACCGCCCTGGCCGACGTCAGGGCACAGGGCTACGTGGCCCTCAAGACGGTCGTGGCCTACCGCACCGGGTTGGACATCCGCATATGGCCGGACGACGACATCCAGGCTGCCTTCGCCGTCGCGCGCGGTGAGGTCGAGCGGACGGGCGCGTTGCGGCTGGCGCACAAGCCCCTACTGGACACGCTACTGCACGTGGCCTTTGCCATGGCGTCGCGACAGGAGCTGCCGGTGCAGTTCCACACCGGCTACGGCGACACCGACGCGGACATGCTGCTGGCCAACCCGTTGCACCTACGCGCCGTGCTGGAGCGCGAGGCGTATCGCGGCATGCCGGTCGTGCTGCTGCACGAGTGCTACCCCTATACGCGGCAGGGCGGCTACCTGGCGGCGGTCTACGATAACGTCTACCTGGACCTGTCCTACGGCATCCCGCTGCTGGGCTACGACGAGATGGTCGCGTTCACGCGGGCGGCATGCGGCGTCGCGCCGCTGTCCAAGCTGCTCTACAGCTCCGACGGCATCTACGTGCCCGACATCCACTGGCTGAGCGCGCTGCACGGGCGGCGCGTCCTGGGTCAGGTCCTGGGCGAGGCGGTCGGGACGGGTGAGCTGGACCTGCCCCAGGCCGAGCAGGCCGGCGAAGCCATTCTACGCGGCAACGCCACGCGGCTGTACGGATTGCAGGTCCTACCTTGAGGTAGCGAGGAGCCCAGTGGTTGCCCTGCTACGCGACGGCGGCCAAGGCGACCAGGACGTCCTCGCCCGCCTCTTTGATGTCCGCGTCTCTATGCGCGGAGGCGCGACGCGCCAGGCGTAGCGTGAGGTCGCGATCGGTCAGGCGGTACAGTTCTAGCAGCCGTCTGTATTCTTCATGCTCGTCATATGCCAGAAGCGGCTCGGCGTAGCGCTCGATGTTCGCCACCATCCAGTCATACGGTAATAACAGGATAATGTCACGAGCCTTATGCACTAACCCATGGCTAAAACTGGCTAATGCCAGTAGATCGCCGAACAGTTGCTGCTTCTGCCCGACGCTCAACAAGGTGCTAACATCTAGCGCAGCCGCTCTTTCTGTAGGATCAGCCAGGCCCGAGCGGACTAACTCGACGAGAGCAGAGGATTCGGAGAATAGACGCATGCGGGCCGCTATACATGTCTGCTCGGCCTCCACATAGTGACGCCATAGCCCCTGATCGATATCGGACACGTGTTGGTTCACCATCGCTTCTTCCCACCGTACTCCCAAGGCAAACCTTGAAATCGCCGGATAAACTCATCGGGCGATAGGCTCTCCGTCGGGTATATCGTATAGTGCGTCGGCGGAAAGACTCCACCAACGCCCATGCCATCCGCCACCACGTCGAGTCCCTGTGGGAGAGGAGTCCCCGCTGGGAGCCGATGATAATGCCCTGTGAGAGGCGCCTTATCAGGGTCTCCGAACGTAGACGCTCCTTGGGGCGGATCTGTTAATTCAACCATATCCATGTGCGCCTGGAACGAGATCGACCTGCTGCCCTGGTTTGACGTTGACGCCAGCGATACGAGGCGTCCGAGGCGCCTTCCAGGTCCCAAAGGCATAAAGATCGATGGGTGTTCTTACAGTCGGTTCATCGTTCACCGATGTCACTGCCTGTCGAGTGGGGCTCATCGAGGTGGGTCGTGAACCAGCCCAGGATACGGGCGATGGCGTCGGCGCGGTGGGCGGGCGGGCCGTTGCGCAGGAAGAGGTGCGAGCCGCCGGGGTAGCGCGCAAACTCGACCTCGCAGCCGGCCTTGAGCAGCGCCACGAACATCTGCTCGCCCTGCCCGATGGGGCAGCGGTCGTCGGCCTCACCATGGATGATCAGCGTGGGCGTGCGCGCCTGGTGCGCGTAGGTCGACGGCGAGTGCGCCGCGTACCAGTCCCGCCCCTGGTGCGGCCCGCACCCGAACTCCAGTTCCCCGAAGCTGTGGCCGATGTCGCTGGTCCCGTAGAACGACTCCATGTCGAAGACCGGCGCGCCGCAGACCGCCGCGCGGAAGCGGTCGGTGTGGCCGATCGTCCACGCCGTCATAAAGCCGCCGTAGCTGTAGCCGTAGATGCCGACGCGGGCGGGGTCGGCGTAGGGACGTTCCAGCACCGCGTCGACCACGGCCATCAGGTCCAGGTAGTCCTCCCCGGCCCAATCATGCACCACCCGCTGCACGAACTGGCGTCCATAGGACGCCGAGCCGCGCGGGTTGGCGCACACCAGCAGGAAACCGTTGGTGGCCAGGCACTGCTGGATGGCGTTGAAGTTGTAGCCGTAGAAGTTATGCGGGCCGCCATGCACGTCCAGCACCACGGGATAGCGCCGCGCGGGGTCGAAGTCGGCCGGCCGCAGCAGCCAGGCGTCAATGTGCTCGCCGCCGCGCTCGACGGTCAACCGCTCCCATCGTGCGGGCGGGCGCTCGGCGAGCACGGCCGCCGTTTGCGCGGACGGGGCAATGACCGTCGTCTCCCGTGACGACAGATCGACCACCGCGATGTCGCCAAACGAGTCGAGGCTGGCCCGCGCCTGCGCCGCGTAGCGGCGCGCCCTATCGACGCTCAGCCCCACGTGCAGGGCCTCCCAGCGCTGCACCTGTTCCACCTGACCGGTCTCGCAATCGACGATGGCCAGGAGGCTGGCCCCGCCGCGCATGGCGTGGAAGAGAGCGCGACGGTCGTCGAGCCAGGCCGGCTGCGCGGGCGGGAGGATCGTGGGGAAGCCCGCGTCGGGCGCGTACTGCAGGTCATCGGTCAGGCGGCGCGTCGTATGGCTGGCCACGTCGTAGACGAAGAAGTCGAGCTGGAAGGTCTGCGCAACGTCGCCGGCGAAGAGGATGCGATCGCCCGACGGCGACCAGGCCCACGCGCCGACCTCGCCGTCCCACGGGCCAACCACGACCGTCTCACCCGTCTCATCGGTCTCACCGGTCTCGCCGCCGTCGACGCGAATCAGGTGCAGCTGCGCGTGCATGCCGTTACGATTGGGTACCTGCGCCGCCAGCCACTGCCCGTCGGGCGACCACGCCGGGCCGTTGTGGTCCACGGCGTCCGCCGTCACCTGCCGCCGCGTTCCGGCGGCCACGTCCGCCACGAAGACCTGCAGCCGCGCATCGCCGAGGTAGCCGCGGTTGTCCTGCTTGTAGTCGATGCGGCGCGTCACGCGCACGCGCGGCGCCCCGTCGGGAGATATACCCGTACCCTCGAGGTCGGCGGGGTCGACGAGCACGGTATAGGCGAGGTTCGCTCCATCGGGCGACCAGGCCAGGTCGCCGATCTGCCCGCTATGGCGCGTCACCTCGCGGGCCTCGCCGCTGCCCTCCATCGGCAGCACGAAGATGCCGCTCCGCTCCGCGCGGTCCGAGACAAAAGCGATCTGCCGGCCATCCGGCGACCAGCGCGCGCCGCCGTTGCGCTCGCCGTTCCAGGTCAGGCGGCGCGTGTCCGCGCCGTCGATGGCGCAGGTCCAGAGCTGGCCCGATGCGCGCGGCTCGTCTCGCTCGGCCATGGCCAGAGCGTAGACAATGCGCGTTCCATCGGGCGAGACCTGGGGGTCGGCGACCGGGACCAGGTCGTACACCAGTGTATCGGGTGACAAAGGTTGGCTCATGTCTGCTCCTCGCCTTACCAGCAACATCTTATCGACGGATCATGTTGGCGCCAGCCTGCCACTCGGCCGCTGTTAATCCCATGATAGTCTATTCACGCCGCGCGCCGCATCGGCGTTGAGACAATCCCTCTAAAAAAGATAGGGGAGCCCCGAAAGTTTAACTTTCGGGGCTCCCCTATCTCGCGTCTCGGCTTGATGGTCCGACGTGATCTCAGGGGGAGCAGTGCGCCTGCCCCGCTACCCCTGACCATCGCTTTGGCTATCGACGGATGTCGAAGGAGCCGCGCAAGCCCGCGTACGCCAGGTAGAGCGAGTACCGATGGGCGCGGTTGGGACCGGAGATGCGAACCTGCACGTTATAGGTCGGCGGTGGGACGTGCCCACGCCGCGGGTGGCCGCGCCGGAGGTCACGCTTGACGCGCAACTCGAAGGAGGCGCCGCGCAGGTTGATGTGGACGGCGTGGCGCCGGCTCCCCACAGTGGCGCTCCCATCGTGGATTGTTCCCTGCACATCTACCAGCGTCACGCCGCCGCAGATCAGCACCCTGTACGACCGGGTAGAGTGGAAGATGACTCCCCGGCCATCAGCGAAGAACAATTGCGTCCGCGACACCGCGTTCGAGCCCTCGCCGCGCACGTTGCGCAGGTTATTGACGGCCACGGCCGGACGCGCGGGATGGCCCGACGTGCCCTTGAGCACCAGGAACGCCACGTTGCAGCCCCGCGGCGTCGGCCGTGGCGTCGGCGTGCCTGTGCCCGACGGCGGCGTGACGACAATGATCGTGGGATACGGCGTGGCCGTCGGCGCCGGCGTGTTGACTGGACCCGTGGTCGCGACCGGCGTTCTGGTCGAGGTCGGCGCCGGCGCAACCGGTGTGTTGGTCGGCGTGTTCGTCGCCGTATTGGTGTTGGTCGGGGTGTTCGTCGCCGTATTAGTGGGCGTGTTCGTCGGCGTGTTCGTCGGACTCGCCGTAGAAGTTGCCGTCGCCGGGACCGCGGTAGTGGTCGCCGTGCCCGCGCCGGTGGTCGCCGTCGCCGTAGCGGATGTCGAGGTCGACGTGCCCGTGCTCGTAGCGGTCGTCGCCGATGCCGTGGCGCTGACCGTGGGCGTTCCTGTCGGCGTTAGCGGGTTCGTCGAGGAGATGGTGAGCCCTGGCAGGGGCTGCGTACCCTCTTCCTGCACCGACTGCAGCGCGTCCGGGTTAAGCCCCAGCAGGCTCAGGATACTCGGCGCGATCTGCGTGGTCGACACCGGCGTCAGGTTCAGCGTGCCAGCCTGTGCAAGCTGCGGGTTAGAGACAAGCAGGGCAACGTTGGTGTCGTCGTGGTTGAAGCCGCCGTGCTCCGAGATCTTCTTGGTCGAGTTGGTGTAGATGACGCCCTGGTTGGGGGTCACGATGATGTCCGGCAGGCGCGGATCAAGTGACGGATTGCCGTTGCCGTACGCCGCGTTGCCGAACTGCTGGGCCAACTGCGTGCCGCTGATGATCTGGTTGTTGCTTGAGATGCCGATGGTGGCCGACATGTTTTGCAATGCCTGTACCGCCGCAGCCGTCTGGCTGCGATCCCGCAACCAGACCAGCGCCACGTCGTCGTCGGTCAGTTGGGCCACGTTGATGCCTGCACTGCCCAGGACGGTACCGACCTGGTGGCCGATGCGCCGCAGGGTGCTGCGGTCGATGGGCGCCTGGCCGTGCTTGGCCGTGACGATGACCAGCGTGGAGGTATAGAGACCCTGCGCCTGCAGCTGGCCGACCATTGCGCCGATGGCGTTGTTGATGTAGTCCAGCGCGGGGACCAGATCGCCCGTCGGCGTCGCCAGTGCGCTGGAGTAGCCGCCGTTAGGCGACTTCTGGCCCACACTGACGGCCTGGAAGTTCATGCCGAAGATCTCGGGCACGCTGTAGGCCTGCGTGGGCGTGATCGAGCCCGTGCCATTGATCTCATTGAGGATGGCCCGGACCTTCAGGTTGTCGTAGGCCACCGTCCCGGTCACCGCGGCTGTGGCCGCCTGGTAGGTGGTGGTTGTGGCAACGGTGATGTTGGAGTACTGCAGCGTGCCCGGCGTCACCGTGATCGCCCCGTTGATCTCCGGGGTATACAGGTCGTCGACGCCGCCGCCCTGGTGGCCGTTGACGAGGTCGTAGGCCGGGTGCTTATCGGACCACGCGGTGCGGCCGCCGGCGTTGTGGATGGCGTTGAAGATCGTATTGACGCGCAGGTACTGGTGCGGATAGACCGGCTGGCAATTGCTCGGGTCGACCGGCAGCTTGCTCGGGTCAATCCCTCCACCCGCGTCGGTCCGCGTCGGGTCACGGTCGATATTCTCGGCGAGTTGCACTTCCGTGCCAGAGATGACGCCGTTCCCCGAGATCGGCTGCGTGCTGGTGACGCAGTTGGTCGTTCCAGGGGCGAGGTAGGAGCGGTCGTAGGAGTCGTCGTAGTAGACGCCGGTCGACTTGGGCGTGCCGCCGGTGACCATGGAGAGCAGGCCGGGGAACGAGTCGGACGGCTTGGAGGTCGAGGCGTTGGGGTAGATGACGCCCGTCGTCGCAAGCTGAGCCAGCGCCGAGGTCGGGCTCATCGCGATGTAGTTCTGCAGGTCGGCGGCGTGGAAGCCGTCCACGCTGATCAGCAAGACGTGCTGGATAGGCGTGGAGGACGGGCTGGCCACAGCCGGCGCGCCCGTGACCTGGGAGAGCAGCGCTTGACCCTGCTGAATCAGGCTCTGCGCCTGTACATCGTCTATTTGGTAGGTGGGGGTGAAGGCGGTGCCGGCCAGGATGGTCTGCATCTGGCCGGTCAGGTTGTCGCGCTGCTGGCCGAGGCTCGTCAACTGGGCCTCATCAGCGTTGAAGGTGCTATCGTCGCCGGCCGAGCCGCTCGACATAGCCTGCGTCGAGGTGACGAGCGTGGCCAGACCGAAGGGACCGACGGGGGCGTTGAGCGCCTTGTAGGTGCGCGCCAGCGCCTCGTAGGTGTCGCGATCAGCTTGGGCGGCCGGCGGAATGTTCGTGAGGTCCTCGGTCAGGACGCGGCCGTCGGCTGTGTAGTCGTCGTGCAGTCCGACCAGCGACAGGATCGTCGGCCGGATGTCGGTGTGGTCCGAGAACGTGGCGGCATCGATGCCGTTGTTTTGCACGCCTGGCCCGACCATGCCAAGCCAACTGTTGGTGATTTGGGGCTGCACATCGCCGTGGTTCCAGGCGAAGCCCGACTGTTCGGTCACGCAGTTCGTCGACGGCGTGCTGCTGATGGCGCACGTCACGCCACCCGTGACATAGTAATCCGGCTGCGCGAAGGCCGTGAACGTCGGCATACGCAGCGGATCGGCCGTGTCCATGCGCAACAGGTGCATCTCGGTGGGGTTCGCCATGTACTGTACCAGCGTGTCGGTGCTGGGGACGCCCAACGTCGTGGAGAGCGGGTTGGTCAGCGTCACCGCCGCGATGCCGCGCTCGTAGGCCCGCGTGCTGGGGTCCGTCGCGCTGGGATTGCCTGTCAGGTAGATGTCGGGCGCGTCGTCATTCGTGTATGTGGCGGGCGTGCTGATGGCCTGCTCGGCCTGGAGCAAACCACGCCCGTTGACGTTTAGTTCCCCGATCTGGTTGTAGGTGCAGGGTGTGCTCACTCCGTCGCAGTTCGCCGGGCTGGGGTTGCCGCCGACGAAGTGGTCCTCTTCGTCCGAGGTAAATGTGAAAAGTGTGTTGGACGCGTTGATGCCGTCGGCGGCCAGACGCTGGAAGAACTTGCCGAAGGCCTGGTCGTATTGCCGCAGTTGCGCCACGTAGCCAGCCTGTCCAGGGCCGTACGTCCCACTGCCATTACCGGGTAACGGATTGTGCGCGTTGTTGATGTAAGCGTAGGTCACCGGGACGTTATGCTCCTGCATGTCGGCCACGTAGCCCAACGACTGAGCGGCCGAGATGTTGAAGCCGGGGAAGCCCGTCACCCCACCATGTTGAGTATTGGTGATGACGTTGCCGTTGATGTCGGTGATGGCCGTCGTCCCGGCGATCACCGGCCCCACGTACTTGTTGCCGAACAGCGCGTTATAGCCGGCGTAGCCGCCCGGCTCGCTGGGCAGAGTGTCCGTGATGGCGCCGCTGTTGGGCGCGCCGCACAGCGCGCTGCCCTGCGCGCAGTGGACGGCGATGCCTTCGAAGTCGGCGATGGCCTGGTTGTTGTTGCTCTTGGCCTCGGCCGCCTGTGGAGAGTTGGGACCGAAAACCGTGTTGATGTCGTTGCCCGTGTTCTCCAGCTCGATGTCGGCTGTCGACACGCCGCCGAAGTCGCAGCCCGCACGGGTGTAAGGAACCCAAGGCGCTGGGGCGTTGGTCCCCGAAACGGCGTTAGTGGTGGCCGGCCCACTCAACAGATTGTACGTGCCGTCGGGAGTAGGATCGGTCCAATAAGTAAATCCTGTCTGGAAGGTGGTTGATCCATCAGGATTGTACTGCTGGTAGCTGTTGGCGGCAGTGGCCACTCCATGGCGGGCCGGATACACGCCGGTCAGCGTGGTGATGATGTCGTCGGAGGTGTGCGAGATCAGCGGGGTATGGTGGTTGGTCAGCAGCGTGCCGTTGCCCCGGATAAAGTTGTAGAGGTTGGGCATCTGCTCTAGGTCGGAGGGCACGTTGGTGTTACCGAAGCGGTCGGGGTCGCGCTTGAAATGCACGTTGTCGAACACGATGTAGATGACGTGCTTGATGGCGCCGCGCGTCGGGTCGATCTGACAACCCGTCACGTCATGCGGGCGAGCGCTTGTAGAGGTTGTCGCTGCGGCGAGTGGGTGGACGGCGGGGACGGCGCCGATGCTGATCAGCATCGCCAACGCAACGAGGATACGGGCGACAGGCCGCCGGTAGAACGGTGTTGTTCGATCCACGGTATTCCCTTCTCTTGTCTCTTGCTCCCAGTGGGGCGGTTTGCGTTAGGGGACGCTGGGAAGGCCGGTTTTCTTTGCTCACCTCGTTCGCCCGTCAACAGTGACGTCGAGGTCACGCATAGTTCTGTTCCCTCGTTAACCCTCCTCGGTCACGGTACACGACGATAACAATGTGTCGGGAGCGGATGGTCACGGCCAGGTCGCGCAATGATCCGCTCGATCTTCCCAACTAACCACCTGGAATCATAGCATTGCCTTGGCCGCGTCCGGGCCTTCTGGCGTTACAATCCGTAACATTTAACATGCTCTTTACAATGCGGCGCTATGTTATGTTTAGAAAGAATGGGGTTGGCCCTGCTCTGTCGTGAATGCTACTATGGTGACGGGCAGTCTGGGTGGGCAGGGTTGCGCAGTGAACCGACCTGGATGGAGCGCATCGTACGGAAGAACAGGAAAGAACGGGGCTGGCTGACGTGAGACATCTCAGGACTGTACGAGCCTGGCACGCCGTCGTCGGCGCCGCTGTCTGCGTGAGCGGGCTGCTCATCCTGCTCGCGGCCGTCGTCCCCGGCGCCGCCTCCATCATCCCTGGCGTGCGGTCGCCCAACCCTGAGAGGCCGCCGTCACCCTCGGCCGCTCAGGCAGCGATTACTGCGCGCGGCGGTCGCAACCCTATCCGACCGGTGTGCTCGGCCCGGACTCCCTTCGACCCGCCGTTACGAGGGACGATCGCGCCGCCGGGCGTCGTGGCGCTCGACCATACCCGTCATATCGTCGTCGTCGTTTCATCGTCGCGCGACGCTCGGTCGGCCACCGACTCTATCATCACATTTGACACCGCGACAGGCGCACCCATCAGGTCCAGGCGCGTGGTCACGGCGCCACTGACGGCACGCGGGTCGGCCGTCGTCCTCTCCGAGGGCCTCTATGTGGCCCTGGACGAGCGGACACAACGCGTCTTTGTGCTGCACCAACCCTTCGCACAGGGCGGATCGCCACCCAGTCGGGTCGATGTGTTCGACGAGCATAGCCTGGCACTGCTGCATATTGTCCAGGTCGGGAGCGTGGCCCGCCCGCCGGTGGTAGACGAACAGACGGGCCGCGTCTTCGTTGCGGGCCAGCAGAGTGGGACCATCGATGTACTCGACGCCACGACGGGCGCTCCGTTGCGACGGGTCGCCGTCGCCGTCGCGGCCTTACTGCCATCGGCCCCTCCGGTGGTCGACCTGCTCACTAACCGCGTCTTCTTTGCCGAGGACACCGTGCCCGGGGTCGTCGCCGTCCTCGACGCCCGGAGCGGCGTCTTACTGCGCAAAGTGGTGGTCGGCCTCTACCCACAGGCCATCGCGGTCGATCCTACGACCGGACATATTCTGGTAGGCAGCCAGGATAATGTCTCCGTTCTCGACGGCCACGACGGTACGGTGCTCCATACCGCTGGTGTCCTCGGCTCTCCAACGGGCTTACTGATCGATGGGACGACCCATCGCGCGTTCGTCAGCTATGCCGACAATGTCAGGGTCAGCATGCTCGACGCGTTGACAGGCCGGATCCTGCGCAGCGAAATCGTGCGCGCCGATGTTGATGCCCTCGGACATTTACTCCCGCCCAATGTGAGCCCGCCGCAGCAGCCGGGCAGTGAGCAGCCGCCCACGCTGTCTCGCATCGACGAGCGGCGGCGCTGGGTCGTGGTCAGCAATCCGGAGATCAGCGACGACGACGCGCCGGAACCGGGCTCGGCCCAGTTGGCCACGCTGGATAGCCGCACCGGCACGATCATCCACATCGTCGCGGCCCAGAACATCTGGCCAGACGCCGCGGCCGTGGATGAACAAATCGGACGCGCCTTTGTCTATGGGTCAAAGGGCATCACGATGTACGACATCTCCTGCCTCACCTCGTACTACGTGTTCGCGGACCTGCCGCAGTAGAGTTGCCAGTTGCCAGCCGTCAATCACCTCCTGACGGTTGAAGGTTCAGTGGGAGGTCGGATGCAGTTGTTGCTTGTCCGCCATGGTGAAAGCGAGCCTGACGCCGCAACGCCCGACTGGGACCTATCCGCGCGGGGCGAGTGGGAGGCACGGCGCGCCGGGCAGCGATTGAGCGGCGTCGGCGTCACCCACCTCCTGAGCAGCCCGCTGCGGCGCGCCCTGGTCACGGCCCATATCATCGCCGAGGAGCTTGACCATCGCCCCATCGAGGTCTGGCCGGACCTGCGAGAGGGCGCCGACGCCGATTATCGGGGCTGCAGCCGCGCCGAGCTCCGCTCTCGGTTCCCGCGCGTCACCGTGCCCACAGGCATGCCCGAGGAGGGCTGGACGTACCGCGGCGACACACACGAGCGCTTCGCCACTCGTAGCCAGCGCATGCTCGACCTGCTCACAACGCGGTTTGGAGTGGACGACCGGGTGGTCGTCGTGACCCACGGCGGCTTCGCCAACTACCTGCTGCGGGCTATCGCGCGTATCCCGCCCGACGCGCCTATATGGTTCGAGATGGCGAACGGCGCGCTGACCACCGTCCGCTTCGTACCCGCGCACGAACGAGCGGAGTGGCCGTTGTACCCGGCGTCGGAGGCCGACATCCTGGGCATGAACGACGTGGCGCATCTCTCCTAACCCTTATGGCCAACGCCAAACGAGGACGCGATTCAACTCGGCGATGATCCACGGCGACCAAAGAGCAGTATACAAGCCATCTTGCGCCGCAATCTGTCATGCCTCGCGAGAACGACGAGGTACCAGCACGCTCGTATCGAGGACGGCCCGGATCGCAGGAGCCACTCGCCTAAATCCGACAAGGATTGAGGTGAGTTAGTGGTGCTCCGCTGCCAGGGTAGTATTCCTGGCCGTCCGGCATCGAGCGCGTCGAGTTCCTCCTGACTCATCTCCTCATCACCGCCGAGTGCCGCACTCTCCGTGTGTAATTGCTCGGCCAGGCGGACCCCACGCACTCGTTCACTCGCCTGCAGGCGCTCGACTTCCGTCATTGGGATAAGCGTCCGGTTGCCGATCGTCACTCCCGTGATGTACCCCTGGCGGCGCCATGCTTTGACCGTATTGATGGAACGGATACCTAGCGCCTGCGCAGCCTCCGTCGTCGTCAGCAGACGCTCGCCATCAACGTCCTCTAACGTTGCTGCACACACCTTTACTCGATACCTCCAAATGTAGGCTTGACCCTGGACACAAACGTCGGCACGTGTTGTGCCAGTACGTTGAGCACCTCATCAATCCCCATGGGTGGGTTGTGGAGGCTCGCGGACTGTTCGCGTACGATCGAGGCTAAAGCGTCTCCGTTATCCGCGTGCAGACGGCACAGAAATACGTCGGGGTGCTCCGCTACCACCCCCTGCGGAGCCAAATCATCTGCCTGGAAGTCCTTCAGGTTGAAGGTGACGATCATCGCAGCCTGCGCCTTGACCGCGACAGCAAGCACGTGTCGATCTTTCGCATCGTTCGTGAGGGTTGGAACAATCGCTCCATAGTCACCGACAAAGGCATCGTTTTCGGCGAGGAAGTCTTGAACGCGCTTGTCGAGATATGCCATGCGTTCCGCCGTCATACGCCCGGTTGCAACCAGGTTGCGGGTTACCTCATCCCATATCTGATGGCTTATCCGCAACCGATACAGCCTCTTTCCCATCGCTCGGAACAGCACATCGCGCAGCGAGAGAGGAAAAAGCACATTGGCGTCGACGACGGCAACAGGTGTCGTCTCTGGACTACCAGGCACGGCCGCTTAGTCGAATCCGCCGTGTTCTTGCGCAAAAGAGAGCATATCGTCCAGCGATCGCTTGTTCTTCTCGCTGCGGCGCCGCCTGTATTCTATCGCGTCACGCAAGCGGATACCCCTACGGGCATCAATGACGACGGACGGTATCGCGCCGTCGTCGAGCAGCTTGTCGAGGAATGGGGCGGACACGTTGAGCAACTCTGCGGCCTCAGCCACGCTCAACGCCTTATCCAGTGGCACGAGAGCAACATCGTCTCCTCGTGCCAGGATCGTTGAGAGCAGCCGCAGCGCGCTCATTAGCGTTGGCGGGAGAGCCTGCTGCCGGCCATCGGGGGCAGCGACCACCAGCGTATCATAGGAACCACCATTGTGATTCGCCTCCAGAAAGCGCGCAAATTCGGCTACCCGAGCCCGATCGTCCTGATCGAGTGATAGCGATGCGCCTTCGGTCGTCTCAACCGTCATCGTGTCGTCCCTCCATCGCTCATCACGCCCACAACCGTTACATCACTTTATCCTGTTCGTACGGTCGTTGCAACATGCACGACCCCTGCGACAGGCTCCTTCTGCCCAGATGCTTGATGCGCTGCCCTATCCTCGCAGCGAAGTTGCGCCGTGTTACGGCCCGAAGCCAAGGCCGCGCTCTTTAAGGCTGGCGAAGCGGTGGTGGTCGATGACGAGGTGGTCAAGCATCTCGATGTCCAGCAGCTTGCCGGCGGCGACGATCTCGCGTGTCACAAGGCAGGAGTCCATGCCCGAAAATGGAGAGTGCATCTGCCCTGTCTCTCTTCACGTCTACCTCACCTCTATCTTTTATCTTTCAGCACTGTACCACGACCGGCTCCACGGTTACAGGCTCCAGACAGACTCTCAGCAGCCCCCTATAGCCATCATATGTGCCTCACACTACGGCCTGAAGAGCCTCCCGCAACTCCACGATGGCCTGCGCAAGAACCTGATCGACCGGGCGGCCCTGCTCTTCGACCCATACCTTGGCGAACAGCTCGTCGCCCAGCGTCCGGCGGATCGTGGCGACCGCGCGATCGTTGGCGGCGCGCAACGCCGGTGACCGCGGCGGGTTCAATCCTGCCGACAAGTCCGCGCGCACGGAGGCGAGCGCCCCGAGGAGCCGTGCCGTGCGACGGAGCAGGCCCAGGTTCGGGGGCGAGACCTCGCTGCTCACCTCGCCCACAAATACGGCGGCGATCTCGACGACGGGCAGCACAAATGCCGCATCGCCGCTGTCTTGCATGAGAGACAGACTCTGCCCATACAGGTGCGCCGCCTGTGCATGATTCCCGCGCGCGCGGGCGACATCGCCCAGGCCGGCTAGCGAGACGGCCGTGCCATCCTTGTTTCCCAACTCCTGGCGCACCTGAACGCTCTCTTCCTGCAGCGTCCAGGCGCGCCCGTCGTCCCCTAGCGCCAACGCCACCTCGCCCAAATTGGCGAGGGCAAACCCCAGGCCCCGCTTGTCTCCCACCCGGCGCGCCAGGACAATGCTCTCCTCCAGGGATACGGCCGCCCGCCCGTACTCTCCTTGACAGAGCAACGCCTCCCCCAGGGCATTGAGCGAGAGAGCGATGCTCGCCGTATCTCCCAACGTCCGTGACAGCGCCAGGCCCTCCTCGTACAGGGTCACGGCCCCGTCGATATCGCCTACCTGCAGCGCCAATCGTCCCAGGTTGCTGAGAGAGGTTGTCACGCCCCGCGTATCGCCCCGCTCCCGTTTCAGGGCCAGGCTTCGTTCGAAAAGATTCACCGCGCGCGTGTACTGGCCCTGGCTATCGGCAATGACGCCAAGATTATTGAGGGAGGCGGCGATGCCTTCACTATCCCCGATGTCCCCATACAGCGCGGACGCGGCCTCGTACAACTCTCCGGCGGCCTCGTAGTCGCCCTGTTCGAACGCCAGCCCCCCCGCGCCGCGCCAGGCCTTCGCGCGCAGCGCCTTCCACTCGCCAGCGTCCGTTGCGTTATCCACCTCG
>JAABUX010003746.1_pt1 | contig 19859 bp, 16 predicted proteins | sample 5561851 | NCBI WGS metagenome assembly JAABUX01 (sample SAMN10711883, study PRJNA513361) | rock metagenome | isolation source: Antarctica rocks | place: Antarctica: Victoria Land, Richard Nunatak red sandstone | collected 2016-01-03 | reverse complement strand
GCCCTCCAGCAAAGGACGAACCCGCTCAAACTGCTCCCGGCTGACGTCACTCCCGTACACCGTCTTCCTCATCAAGAAAGTGTCTAACCCAAAAAGCAATCGCGCTAGTAGCTAGATCGTGAACAGGCTCTAAGCACCCCACGGCGTATTCTTAGGCTGTTGCACCCATCGCACACGCCTGTTCCCAGTTCCCTGCGAAGCTCTACCAGGAAAGGATCAACCCCCAAGTGAGTGCTACCCCCGCAGTTCCCCAAGCCGTACCCCAGACAGACGGCAGCGTCCGTGAAATCTCCATCGCGCACTCCCCCGACTCCGACGACGCATTTATGTTCTACGGCCTGGCCACCAACAAAGTGCGCGTACCGGGTTACAAGTTCTCCCACGTGCTCTGCGATATCGAAACCCTGAATCACAAGGCCATGCACGAGGCCTTCTACGATGTCACCGCGATTTCTTTCCACGCCTACCCCTACCTGCAGGAGAACTACGCCCTGATGGCTTGCGGCGGCTCGGTCGGCGAGAACTACGGCCCCATGATCATCGCGCCGCATCGCTACACGCTCGACGAGATCAAAAAGATCAAGATCGCGGTCCCAGGCACCCTCACCACCGCCTATCTCACCCTGAAACTCTTCGCGCCGGAGATCGAGACTGAAGTCGTCCCCTTCGACCAGATCATCCCGCAGGTGCTCGCGGGCAAATACCAGGCCGGGCTCATCATCCATGAGGGCCAGCTCACCTACAGCATGAGCGGCCTCAACAAGATCATCGACCTGGGCGTATGGTGGCGCGAGCAGACCGGCATGCCGCTGCCCCTCGGCGGCAACGCCATCAAGCGCTCCCTCGGGCCGGAAGCGATGCGGATTACGACCAGGGCGATCAAGGGTTCGATCCAGCACGGCCTCGACCATCGCGAATCCGCGCTCGCCTACGCCATGCAGTTCGCCCGCGATCTCGAACCGAACCTGGCCGACAAGTTCGTCGGCATGTACGTCAACGAGCGTACCCTCGACTACGGCAAGGACGGCCGCGCCGCCATCGAAAAACTGCTCGCCATGGGCCACGAGCGCGGCATCATCCCGCAGGTAGCAAAGCTCGACTTCATCGAGGACTAGGACTAGCCGTTCAGGCAGCGGCGCCTTCGGCGCAAAAGGGGAATGCCCGTCCCGCACGTGGCTTGATTGCCAGGCCGATGCGGATGCTGAATAGACCGGTCTGAGCGGCACTGCCGCGACTTTGGAAATGAGCCGCCTGAAGCGAAGCTCGAGTGGGGGCGAATCGCAAAGCCGGGTCATCCTGAGAGGGTGCATATGAATCGGGTGCCAGCTCATCTCGCTTTTGAGATGTGGGCTCCCCTGAATGCCAGATCAGAACACACTCCTCTTTCCCGTTCCGCATACCGCCCTCGTTCTCGATACGCGTAAAGCATCTTCACCCTCATGCCTTGTCGCATAATACTTGTCGCATAATAGAGGGCAATGCCTGTTCCCGCCCCGACCGCATTGGCACCCGACGCTCCTCCCGCACTCTCGCCGGCGACGCAACGCGGGCGCACGGTTTGGCGCAGCCTGCGCAGCCAGCCGCTTGCCACTGTCGGACTGCTGCTCGTGAGCCTGTTCTGCGTGCTGGCCCTGTTTGCTCCCTGGATTGCCCCCCACCCCCCGGCCGCGCTTGACCTCAACGACCGCCTCGCCGCCCCCAGCGCCGCGCACCTGTTCGGCACCGACGAACTAGGCCGCGACAGCTTCTCGCGCATCGTCTACGGCGCGCGCATTTCCCTGACCGTCGCGGTTTCCGTAGTGGCTTGTTCGCTTTCCCTGGGACTGGTGCTGGGCGGCTTGGCAGGGTTTTACGGCGGCTTGGTCGACACATTTCTCAACATATTTGTCATGAACGCATTTCTGGCGCTTCCGGGTATTCTGCTGGCCATCGCCTTTGTCGCATTCCTCGGCCCGGGTCTTCCCAACCTCATCCTCGCGCTCTCGATCGGCGGCTGGGTCGGCTACGCACGCCTGGTACGCGCGCAAGTACTGGCCGTGCGCGAGCGCGAATTCGTTGAAGCCGCGCGAGCCCTCGGCGCGAGCGACCTGCGCATCTTTACCCGCCACATCCTGCCCAACATCCTGCAGCCGCTTATCGTGCAATCGGCCATCGGCATGGCCGGCGCGGTGCTGGCCGAGGCCACACTCAGCTTTCTAGGCCTCGGTGTACCGCCACCGGCCGCAAGCTGGGGCGGCATGCTCAACGACGCGCGCTCCCACCTGTTCGACTCGCCGCATCTGGTCGTCTTCCCGGCGATCGCGGTGATGCTCTGTGTGCTCTCCTTCAACTTTCTCGGCGATGCGCTGCGTGATTTTCTCGATCCCCGCACACGCATCGAAATCGGAATGTAATGACAGCACAAACAAAAACACGCCACGAAGTGCCCGCCAGCCGCGCAGGCGGTTTTGTCCTACACGTATTTCAGATCCGGCAATGAAAACCGGTGTCATCGCAGATACGCATGGCCTGCTACGCCCTGAAGTGCTTTCAGCCTTTGCGGGAGTCGATCACATTCTGCACGCTGGCGACGTCGGCAGCCCCGCGATTCTCGCCGAACTGCGCAAGCTCGCCCCCGTAACTGCCATTCGCGGCAACATCGACCGCTCCGGCGAGTGCGCGGCGCTGCCCTCCGAGGAGTACATCACGCTAGGCGGCGTGAACCTATACATGCTGCACGATGTACACACGCTGACACTCGATCCAGCGGCGGCCGACGTACAAGCCGTGATCTTCGGCCACTCCCACAAGCCGCTGATCGAAAATCGCAAAGGCGTGCTGTTCTTCAACCCCGGGGCTGCAGGCCTGCGTCGCTTCTCGCTTCCTATCACGGTAGGGTTGATCCACATCGTTGATGGAGTGATGAGCCCCGAACATTTTTCTTTACTATGATCGAATATTGTGAGTAGCCTTGGCGATTATGAATCGATTGGGCGTCGGGATTGCCATGGGTGTCGGAGTGGGAGCAGCCATGGGGTCTGCTACTCACCAGGTGGGGGTTTGGGTAGGAATCGGCGCCGCCCTGGGCGTTGTTTTCGGCATAGTCATGAATCGAGCTCGACCCGAACCCCGCTGATCTCTCTTCTGACACGAAGATTTCAGCCGCGAATCCGCGGGTTCACCACGAGGTAGAGGACGTCGGTCAGCAGGTTGACCAGCACGTAGGTAAGCCCGATGGCCAAAAGACAGCCTTGTACCAGCGCGTAATCTCGATTCGAGATGGCGGAAACAGTCAGCCGCCCAATACCCGGCCAGGAAAAAATCATCTCCGTCACGATCGCCCCGGCAAGCAGCGCGCCAAACTGCAACCCCAGCAGTGTCAGAATCGGGATCATCGCATTGCGCAGCGCGTGCCGGTACACGACGGTACGCTCCGGCAAGCCCTTGGCGCGCGCCGTGCGGATGTAATCCTGCCCTAGCTCCTCGAGCATCGTGGTGCGAATCATACGTGTCAAAATCGCCGCCAGAGCCGCCCCCATCGTGACGGCAGGCAAGACCAAATAAGCCGGGCCAGCGGCGCCCGAAACCGGCAACCAGCCCAGCCGAATCGAAACCAGCAGAATCAGGATCGGCCCCAGCGCAAACGCCGGAAACGACAGCCCGAACAGGCTCACCACCCCCAGCACCTGGTCCTGCCAGCGATTGCGATGCAGCGCCGCCGCGATGCCGGCCGGCAACGCCAACAGCATCGCAAACACCAGCGCGGAGACGGTCAGCACAAACGTGTATGGGTACCGCAACAGAAGCAGGTGGGTGACCGAATCGTTGAGCCGAATCGACTGGCCGAGATTGCCATGCAAAACCCCACGCCAGTACAGCCAGTACTGCGTCCCCAGCGGCTGGTCGAGCCCGTACTGGTGGCGCAGCGCCGCAATATCTCCGGCACGCGCCCCCTCGCCCAGCATCTGCTGCACCGGGTCGCCCGGCACCAGGTGAATGAGCAGAAACACTATCGAAACCACAAGCCAGACGACCGGGATCGTATAAAGCATGCGCCACAGCAGCGCCCGAACCGCCCGCCTCATGCAAGCTCCGGCAGTCCAGGCGGGAATCCAGCCAGGCGAACCGTCGTCGGGCGAACTATCATCAGGCGAACTATCGTCAGGAGGGAGAAATGCGAGCAGCGAGGAGAGCGGAAAACCATGTGCCCCTCATCTTTGCACATCGGTACGCACATCGGTACGCACATCACTACGCACGTCACTACGCACGTTCGACTTTGCAGGCCGGCTGCCCTGTGCGGCAGCCGAGGCCGGCCTGTTCTCAACCCGCACCTTGCTGATGCGGCGACCCTGCATTTCGATCACCGTCAGGCGATGCCCGTCAAAATTCACACGCTCCCCCGCATGCGGAATATGCCCCAAACGGCTCAGCAAAAATCCAGCCAGCGTCTCCACACCGTTGTCCCGAGGCAGCTTCCAGCGCATCTGCGTTTCCAGGTCGCGCAGGCTCACGCTCCCATCGAGCACCAGCGTTTCGCTCGGCGCAGGCAGCAATGGCGGAGCCGCTGCCGCCACGTCGAACTCGTCCTCCAACTCGCCGATCAGCTGCTCAATCGCATCTTCCACCGTGACCAGGCCCACAGTCGAGCCAAACTCATCCACAACGATGGCCAGGTGCCTGCGCCGCTGCTGAAACTCGACCAGCAGGTCAAAAACCGGCTTGGTCTCCGGCACCACCAAAACCTCTCGCATAATCGCGCGCAACTGCAGGCTTGCCAGCGGTGCGGCTGCGGTTGACGTCGCGGCCGTGATTGGCGCCGCGGCTGCAGTGAAAAACGCTCCCGCCTCGGCCCGCCTGCCTGTCACCGCATGGAAGTGCATAAGCCGCGCGACATCCTTGGCGTACACCACCCCGATGATCGCCTCCGACCCGCGCAGGGGATCATAGACCGGCAAGCGCGAGTGCATCTCCTCCACAATGCGCGCGCTCGCCTGCTCCACCGGCATTGAGGCCGGCAAGGAGACGATGCGTTGGCGCGGCGTCATGATCTCGCGCGTCGGGATGTCGCCGCCTTCGAGCGCCCGATGGATCAGCGCCTCCTGAAACGGAGGCAGCAGGCCCCCTTCCCGCGCCGCCGTCGCAATCAGCTTCAACTCGTCCGGCGAGTGCAGCGAGGCGCGATGCGACGGCGGCGTGCGAAATACCCGCAGTACCGCGGCCGCCGAGCGATTGAGCAGCAGCACCGCGGGCCGGGTCAGTTGCATAAACGCCAGCATAGGCCCGGCAACCGCGATAGCCAGCTGCTCCCCGCGCCGCAACGCCAGCGACTTGGGCACCAACTCGCCCAGGAGCACGTGAAAATAGGTAATGCAGACAAACGCAAGAACCGCGCTGAGCACGTGCGCGTAGACCGAGGCATGCGCCACCTGCCCGAGTAGCGGAACCAGCACGCTCGCCACCGTCGGCTCGCCGATCCAGCCCAGCGCCAACGAGCACAGCGTCACACCTAACTGCACGGCGGGCAAAAAATCATCGAGCCGGGCCTGCAAACGCTCGACCGCGCGCGCGCCGGGCACGTTGTCCGCGATCAACTGCTCCAGCCGGCTGCGCCGCAGCGAAACCAGGGCAAACTCCGCCGCGACGAAAAAACCGTTCGCCAGGATCAGCGCTGCAATCGCCGCCAGGCGGAATAAGAGCATTCCCAGCATCGTGTTCAAAGTCTACGTGAAGGCGGTTTTCAGGGACGGGTCCGTGTGCAGACGGCGCCTCGCGTGTGTACTCCAGCACAACAATCCCAACTTCGAGGGAACTTTCGGGGCCACCGTGACGTACCCTATCCCAACCGCCGAACGCCCAATCCGGCGCTAGGCGCGGTAGGAGACCAAACATGAAACTGGCAAACTCTGTTGCTTTGGCCGCAACGGCAGCCGCACTCGCCGCCGCTGCGCTTTTCCCCCCAGCGGCCCTGGCTGCCGACGGCACCTTTGAGCGCACCCTCAAGGTGAACGGCCCCGTGCTGCTGGGCGTCGACACAGGCTCCGGCAACATCCACGTCTCGCCCGGCCCGGTCAGCGCCGTGCACATCGTCGGCCACGTGCATAGCAACGGCGGCTGGTTTGGCGGCGGGGGCTCCGCCGACGACCGCGTCAAGCAGGTTGTCGCGAGCCCGCCCATCAACCAGGCCGGCAACATCATCAGCATCGGACATAATTTCCATGCCAACAATCTCAGCATCGACTACGAAATCACCACGCCGCGCGGAACCGACCTGCGCGCCGACTCAGGCTCGGGCGACGTGCGCGTCGAAGACAACGGCGGCCCCGTCGAGCTCCGAACCGGCTCCGGCACCGTGCAGGGTTCCGGGTTGAGCGACCACGTTTCCCTCGAATCCGGCTCCGGCAACATCATCGCGACCATGCTCTCTGCCTCCGACGTCAAGGCCCAAACCGGCTCCGGCGACATCACCCTCAAAAACGTACAGAGCGGTCTGTGGGCGCACACCGGCTCCGGCAATCTGCAGGTCGACGGCAAACCGCTCTCCTCGTGGAAGCTGGAAACCGGGTCCGGCAACGCAGCCCTTGACACCCGCGGCGCCCCCATGTCCCTCAACGCAACGACCGGCTCCGGCGACATCGTCTACGAGGGCGGCACACTCAAGCAGGCCGGCTCCGCGAGCAAGCAGCACGTCATCGGCGATGCTAACGGAGGCGGCCCACAGGTGCGCATCGTGACTGGATCGGGCGACATCCACGTCAAATAGACGCAGCAGGCAGGGTTGTAAAATTGAGGGATGGTTCGAGTGCTTCACCCCATTCCCCCTGCACAGCTTCGCCTGCTCGTTTTCGATCTTGACGGTACACTAATCGACTCGAAAAAAGATCTCGTCGAAGCGGTCAACGCTGCGCTCGGGCAGTTCGGCCTCCCGAGCCAGCCGGAAAACCGCATCGCCTCCTACATCGGCGACGGCGCGGCCATGCTGGTCAAGCGAGCACTGGCCGCGGACGGCGCCGACCCCTCACTTGCTCCCGCCACGCTCGAGGCCTTTCTCGCCTACTACCGCGAGCACAAGCTGGACCACACCCGTGTGTACCCCGGCGTGCTCGAAGAGCTTGCGACGCTGCGCGACAGCCTGCCGGTCAAAATGGCCGTGCTCACCAACAAACCCGTGCGGGCCTCCGAGGAAATCTGCGCCGGCCTCGGACTCGCGCCGTTTTTCTTCTCCATCTATGGCGGCAACAGCTTCTCAACCAAAAAGCCCGATCCCGAAGGCCTGCAAAAACTGATGGCCGAAGCAGGCGCGCAGCCGGAGCAAACCGCGATGATCGGCGACTCCGACGTTGATATCCGCACCGCACGCGCCGGGGGCGCCTGGAGCATCGGCTGCCGCTACGGTTTATCGCCTCATACCATTGCCGATATGGAAGCCAAACAGCTGGTCGATGTCGTCGTCGACTCCCCCGCGGAGTGGACCGAGGCGCTCGGCGTGCCTGCATTGAAGGGGGCCACGCATGGACTTTGAACTGGTAAGCGACTACGAGCCGCGCGGCGACCAGGGCCGCGCTATCGGAGAATTGGTCGAAGGCATCCGCTCGGGCGAGCAACACCAGGTCCTGCTCGGTGTTACCGGCTCCGGCAAAACCTTCACCATGGCCAAGGTTATTGCACAGCTTGACCGGCCCGCTCTCATCCTGGCGCATAACAAAACGCTTGCCGCGCAACTCTTCCATGAGTTCAAGCTGTTCTTCCCGAAAAATGCCGTCGAGTATTTTGTCTCCTACTACGACTATTACCAGCCGGAGGCCTACATACCGGCCGGCGACTTATACATCGAGAAAGAATCGACGATCAACGAGGAGCTAGACAAGCTGCGCCTCGCGGCCACTCGTTCCCTGTTTGAGCGCCGCGACGTCATCATCGTCTCGTCCGTCTCCTGCATCTACGGTCTGGGCTCGCCGGAGGCTTACTACGGCATGCTGCTGTTTCTTGAAAAAGGTCAGCAAATTCGCCGCGAAGATATCACCAAAAAGCTGGTCGAAATCCTGTACGAGCGCACCGACGGCGACTTTCGCCGCGGCACGTTCCGCGTGCGCGGCGATGTGATCGAGGTTTTCCCCACGTACGACGAGAACGCCTATCGCATCGAGTTATTCGGCGATGAAGTGGATTCACTTTCACAGATCGACCCGCTCTTCGGCACGGTCAAGCAGAAATACGCCCGCCTGCCCATTTACCCGAAAAGCCACTATGTAGTCCAGCCCGAGCGCAAGAAATCAGCTATCGAATCGATCCTGACCGAGCTCGAATGGTGGGAAAAAGAGCTCGAACAACAAGGCCGCATGGTGGAGGCACAGCGCATCCACCAGCGCACCCGCTTTGACCTCGAGATGATTAAGTCGATGGGCTTTTGCCACGGCATCGAGAACTACTCGCGCCACTTCTCCGGCCGCATGCCCGGCGAGCCCCCGCCGACCCTGTTCGATTACTTCCCGAAAGACTTCCTGATGTTCATCGACGAATCGCACGTAACCGTTCCGCAATTACACGGCATGTGGCACGGCGATCGCTCGCGCAAGCAGAACCTCGTCGATTACGGATTCAGACTTCCATCCGCAACCGACAACCGCCCACTTAAGTTCGAGGAATTCCAGAATCGTGTGCACCAGCTCATCTATGTCTCGGCCACCCCAGGCCCCTATGAACTAAGTAAGGCGGAAGGCGTCGTTGTCGAGCAGATTATCCGTCCAACGGGCTTGATCGACCCGGAAGTTGAGATACGTCCCATCCGCGGCCAGATTGACGACCTGCTTGCCGAAATCCGACTTCGCGTGGAGCGCAACGAACGCGTGCTCGTAACCACACTGACCAAGCGCATGGCCGAGGACTTATCCGGCTATTACACCGAGGTCGGCGTACGCTGCCGCTATATGCACTCTGAGATAGAAACGCTCGAACGCGTGCGCCTGCTCCGCGATCTGCGCAAAGGGGAGTACGATGTGCTCGTCGGCATCAACCTGCTACGCGAAGGTCTTGACCTGCCTGAAGTCTCACTCGTCGCCATCCTCGACGCCGACAAGGAAGGTTTCCTGCGTTCGCAAGGCTCGCTCATCCAGACCATCGGCCGAGCCGCTCGCCATGTCCGGGGCCGGGCGATTCTTTACGCCGATAAGATGACCGATTCCATGCGCAAGGCGCTCGACGAAACCGGTCGCCGTCGCGAGGTGCAGCACGCCTATAACGTGGAACACGGTATTACACCCACGTCGATCATTCGCCCGACCGATATGTCACTTGCGCAGATAATGAAAGCCGATTACGCCGACTTAACCGACGAAACAGACGAGCTACCGGAGTTCACCACGCAGCAGGCGCTCGACCTGCACATCGGCAAGCTCGAAAGCGATATGCGAGAAGCCGCAAAGAAATTCGAGTTCGAGAAAGCAGCGAAACTACGCGACACCATCGCCGGGCTGCGCACCAAGGAATTCTTATTCGGCTAAATTCACCTAACATACTGGATCTGCATCAGATTCTGTACTTACCGTACCCCTGAAAAATGAAAAACACGGCTTCCCAAGCCCGCACCCTGAAACGATCCGCATGGGCACGTTAGCGCATGAAGACATTCCTCCGTATTTTTATCGCATTGCTGATCGTGCTCTGGCTCGGAGGGGTGATGTTCTTCCCTGTAGTGGCAGCCATTGCTTTCCACGTGCTCTCAGACCCTCACGCGGCAGGTCTGGTGGTGCGTAACTGCCTGCTCATTCTCCATAACGAGGGCCTGGTTGCCGGCACTTTGTTGCTCCTTTTGCTGCTGGCGGCGGCGGCCGCTCGCGCATATGGCCGCACGTATGGCCATAGTTTGATCGGCCCCATTCTGTGCACGATAGCCATGCTGCTGCTCACGGCGTTTTCGCAGTGGCGTGTCATGCCGCGCATGGAAGCCGACCGCATCGCCGTAGGCGGCGATATCGACAAAGCGCCGGCACAGGACGAACACCGTCTGGAGTTCAACCGGCTGCACAGGGCAAGTGTAGAGCTCGAAGAGGGCGTCCTGGTCGCGGGGATCGCGATGGTCGTCTTCCTCGCTCGTCCGCCTCGGTCGGGCGCTCGGTCGGGCGCAATCCCTGCTTCCTGAGTTAGACCGCTCCCTACCGCCTGCCGCCCGCCTGCCGCGCTCAGGCCTTGGCGGCCCAATCATACGTCACGCCGGTAGCCTGCTCCGAGGCAGTCCACAGACGCGGTCCGGCCGCGGGGTCTGCCGCCTGAGACGCAACCTTGGCCGGCACCGGATATCCTTTGAATTCGCTGAATCCATGGGGGCCGTAGTAGCCGCCAGCCTGTGCCTGCGCCGACGTAGCGGCGTAGAGCTGCGGCAGTGCTCCCTGGGCATCACTCTGGCCGAGCACGCCCACCACCAGGGGAATGATGAACTTAGGAGGGCCTTCGAGTTTGCGTACGATCGCGGTAGAGGACAAGCCTGGGTGCGCAGCTACGCTAACCAGCTTCGAGCCATGCGCCTCGCTTTGTTTTTGTAGTTCTCGAGCAAACACCAGCATCGCCAGCTTGGTTTGCCCGTAGCTCTTGAAAGGCGAGTAGCCCCGCTCCTGCTGAAAATCGTCAAGGTGAAGCTGCCCCCGCTTGTGCGCATTGCTCGACACACTGACCACGCGCGGCGCGCCGGCTCGGAGCAGCACCGGCAGCAGCAGGCCGGTCAGCGCGAAATGTCCGAGGTAATTCGTTGCGAGCTGCATCTCGAACCCGTCCACGCTTACCTCGCGTTTGGGCAAAGCCATCATTCCGGCGTTGTTGATCAGGAGATCGACCGGTTCCCCGGCTGCAATCGCGCTCTGCGCAAAACTGCGTACGGACGCCAGAGACGAAAGATCGAGAAGCGCCACAGAGATCTGCGCCGAGGGCTGCTCCGCTTTGATCTTTTCAGCAGCCGCATTTCCGCGCTCAAGCGAGCGGCATGCCATCACGACCTGTGCCCCGGCGCGCGCCAGCTCACGCGCGGTCTGGAAGCCGAGTCCGATATTTGCGCCGGTGACGATCGCCCGCTTGCCAAGCTGACTCGGAATCTGTTGTACGGTCCATTGCCCTGCCATGTATAAAACTCCCTTTAGTGTTGCGATTCTTTCCAAACTTTGTACAAGCCCCACGCGGCAATCGTGCAACAGTCCTTGATGCGCCCCTCGCGCAGCATCTGCTCGAACTCTGCCACTGCAACGGTATGCAGCGTTAGGTCGTGCTCTTCCGGGTCAAAGCTTGTTTCCCCGGACGTCAGTTCCGTCGCCAGAAACGCGTGCTGCTGCTGGCTGCAGAACCCATACGCCACATACATCGGCCCCAGGTACTGGAGCACCCCGGCGCGCAATCCCGTTTCTTCGCGCAGCTCGCCCGCGGCCAGCTCGCGGATGTCCACGTCCGGTTTTTCCCAGCCGCCCTGCGGAAATTCCAGGCATACCTCACCCACGGTATACCGGTACTGCTGCACCAGGTATAGGGTATCGCCGGCCAGGGGCACGATCACGGCGCAAGGGTCTTTGTCGACGACGCCGTAGACGCCGCGCACTCCATCTGAGCGCTCGATCTCGTCCTCGCGCACACGCATCCACCGGTTGCGGTACACCTCGCGGCTCGCCAGCGTCCTGATGCTCATGGCAGCAGTGTACCTGCCCCGCATTCGCGCGGTAGATTGAGAGTCGAAACGTAAAGGAGCATGGAGCATGGCAGAGCAGGTGTTTTTTCTGGGGCTGGACGTAGGTACCGGCGGCACACGGGCTGTTTTGATCGACGGCGACGGAGCGATCGTCGCCTCTGCGTCCAGTGAGCACGCGCCTTTCCGCGCCGAGCAGCCGGGCTGGGCCGAGCAGGACCCCCAGGACTGGTGGCGCGCCGCCCAGGGAGCAATCCGCACCGTGCTCGCGCAAGCCCCCGCAGGCGCCGCTGCGCGTATCGGCGCGGTCGGGCTGACCGGGCAGATGCACGGCGCTGTTCTGCTTGACAAAGAAGGTGCCGTGCTGCGCCCATCACTGATCTGGTGCGACCAGCGCACCGGCCCTCAATGCGACTGGCTGCACCGCGAACTGGGGCGCGAACACCTGATCGAACTGGTCGCCAACCCCGCTTTGCCCAACTTCACCCTTACCAAACTACTGTGGGTGCGCGAGCATCAGCCCGAGATCTACGCGCGCATCGCCCATGTTCTCTGCCCCAAGGATTACGTCCGCTTCCGCCTGACCGGCACCTACGCCATGGACGTGCAGGAGGCCTCCGGCACCCTGCTGCTCGACGTCGCGCACCGGCGCTGGTCGAGCGAGGTGGCCCGTGCCGCGGGTGTCAGCGAGAGCTGGCTGCCGGAACTGTTCGAGTCGCCGGAGGTATGCGCGCGCATCTCTGACAGCGCAGCGGAGGCAACGGGCCTCACCGGGGGCACGCCCGTGGTCGCGGGCGCCGGTGACCAGGGCGCCGGCGCGGTAGGCATGGGCATTCTGGAGCCCGGCTCCGTCTCGGTCACCATCGGCACCTCGGGCGTGGTCTTCGCGGCCACGGCAAAGCCCTCGTTCGACAAAGGCGGCCGCCTCCACACCTTCTGCCATGCCGTCCCAGGCCGCTGGCACGTCATGGGCGTCACCCAGGCCGCGGGCCTCAGCCTGCGCTGGCTGCGCGACCTTCTGCTGCCCGGCGGCAGTTACGACACGCTCACGGCGGAAGCAGAAAACATCCCGCCCGGCAGCGACGGCCTGCTCTGGACGCCGTACCTGCTCGGCGAGCGCACACCCCACCTCGACTCCCACGCCACCGCGGCATTTGTCGGGCTCAACGCCGGACACACACGCGGGCACCTGACCCGCGCCGTCATGGAGGGCGTCGCCTACTCCCTGCGCGACAGCTTTACCCTGTTCGCCGAAATGGGTGTGCCCGTCCACGGTGTTCGCCTCGGCGGCGGCGGCGCGCGCTCACCGCTCTGGCGCGCCATCCAGTCCGAGGTCTACGGCCACACCTGCGACGTGCTGGCGGCCGAGGAAGGCGGCGCGTACGGTGCGGCTCTGCTGGCCGGGGTAGGTGGCGGCGGATGGCCCACGGTGGAATCGGCCTGCGCGCAGGCCCTCCAGGTCGCCGAGCAGATCGTGCCGGATGAATCCGCGGTCAAACGCTACTCGCAGGGGTATGGGGGATTTCGGAAGGTGTACCCGGTGCTCAAAGCGGTACGCGGCTGAATTTCTACAGGTTCGAGAATGCAGGCCTTGCCGCTGGGAGCCTATTCTATACTCGAGCAAACGGAGGTGTCATGGCGACAACAACAAGCTACGTTCCGCTAGAGGTGTACTTACGTTCCGGCTCCGAATACGAGCCGGACGCGGAGTATGTCGACGGAGTGATCGAGGAGCGACCGATGGGGCAGTGGGATCATGCATCCTGGCAACAAGCGATTCAATTCTGGTTTGCAGCGCATGCGGCCGAATGGAACATTCGCGTGCGCCCGGAGCTACGGATCCGAGTTACGCCCACACGCTTTCGCATTCCAGATGTCACAGTGGTGGACCGCAATCAACCGGTAGAACAAATTCTCTCCCATGCTCCCCTGGCTGTATTTGAGGTTCTCTCACCTGAGGACACACTTCCCCGCACAATGCGCAGATTAGCTGACTTCGCAGCGATGGGTATTGCCCAAATCTGGGTCATCGACCCGGAGACCAACAGTTTTTACCAATTTACCGATGGCAAGCTCAGCTCAGCTACCAACTTTGGCTCGGAGGGCGAGCGCATTCACTTTGCCATGAGCGAAATCGAAGCGTTTCTCGACTGATCAATCTGTACCGCTCGTAGCAGCCGCAGACGCTTCACTGCACCGGCAGCTTGGCTCGGTATCCATCGCGCGCGATCACGTCATACTTTAACTGCTTGTGCTTTTCATCCTGCATCCGCAAAGGGTTTCCTTCGTTATCGACCAACTGCACCTGTATCTTGCGATAGGTGCCGTCCTGCCTGGTATTAGTCGGTCGATAAGTAAGCACATACTGGTTGCGGATCGAGTTATTAATTTCGTGAAAAATGTCCGGCATTTCGCCTTCAAAACGCGGAAAGAACGACTCGCCTCCAGTCATCCGCGCGAAGCTCGATAACTGGTTGTCTGCCTGGAGATAATCGATCTCACGCGGCCCGCTCAGGCCGCCGCGGCTTTCGGCCATAAGTCGCGCAAGCTGCCCTGTGCCGATTGAAAAAATCGTGACGTTCGGCGTTGCCTTGATCTTCTGCAGCACCTTGTCGAGCGTAATCTTCGAGAAAGTATCGCGACCCGACGAGACCAGCACCACGTACTTGCGGCCATCGATCCGACTTAGCCGATCCAGTGTTTCATACACCGCATCGAACAGGTTCGTCTCCTGCCAGGTCGGAATAATCAGCGAATTCAGCGCCTGCGCAACCAATCGCTTATCCTGGGTAAAGTCCGTCAGGATTTCCGTATGCATGTCATACGTCATGACGGCGACATAGTCGTCGGGGCGAAGCTGTTCGGCAAACGCATACGCGGCATTGCGCATGTCGTAAATAAAGTAATAGTTGGTCGCCGCGAACTCCGTCAGCAGCACCGCCGTGATCGGCGCCTGAATACGATTGAACGAAGTCACCTGCTGCGGCTTGCCGTCTTCCAGAATCCGGAAATTTGCTTGCTGCAGGTTTGGCACGAACTGGTGCGTCTTCTCGAGAATCACCCCGACATCGACGTTCACCACCGGCACATCGACGCGCAGCGAGTAATTCGAAAGCTCCGGCGGGTTCTTGATCACAGGCTCAGCCGCGGGCGGCGGAGGCGGCGCGGGCTGCTCCTTCTTCTTCGGGATCGCAATCGCCCCATTGTCCCCGCCAGGGCCGCCCTGGTCCGGCGAGGTCTGGTCACCGCCCGGCGGCGGCGCGGGCGTACTCTGGGGTGTGTTTTGAGGCGTACTCTGGGGCACAGACTGCCCCCCGCTCCCCTGCGCATCGCTTGCAGCACAAACCAGGGCAAAACTCAAACATAAAAGCATGCGGCACACGGGCAACCGCCTCATATTCCAATTCACGTCCAAGTTCCACCTGCGCAACAGAAACTGTGCTCCATTCTCCCGCCCCTCACCTTTTGCCGCAAGAGGGGAGAACCGAGGAGCTACTCTGTAGACGTGTGTACTCCCAAAAAGGCCTCCCTGCTCGCCTTCGCTCTCCTGGCAGGACTTCCAGCCCATGCACAAGCTCCGCTCTCGAGCGCGGGCACGTTTCCGTTGTCGAGCGTACACGCCGGGCTCCATGGCACGGCGTACACCGTTTTCCAGGGCTCCACGCCCGAACCCTTCGGGGTCGATATTCTCGGCGTTCTGCGCAATGCCCAAGGCCCAGGCGAAGACCTGATCCTTGCCCGGCTCACCGGTGCCAAAGCCGAGTACACCGGCGTCGTCGCCGGCATGAGCGGCAGCCCCGTCTACATTGACGGCAAGCTGGTAGGAGCGCTCGCCTTCCGCATCGGCGAGTTCGCAAAGGAACCCATCGCCGGCATCACCCCGATCGGCGAAATGCTCGCCGTGCGCGACTTTGACGGCAACAGCCCGGGTCTCGCGTCCAACCTCCCGACCTCCGCAAGCTCGGAAATCAAGCCCATCGACACCCCCCTGGTCTTCTCCGGCTTCTCCCCCGCCGCGCTTGCGCTCTGGAAAGAGCATGCCCCCCCGCTTGGTCCCGGCCTGGAACCGCAAGCCGGTTTGGGCGGCAGCGGCGGCCAGGCCACCAGCGGTCCCGCCAAATCAGCGGACACCCTGCCCCCGCTCCAACCCGGCGCCGCCGTCAGCGCCCTGCTCGTCGAGGGCGACATGGAAATCGCAGCTACCTGCACCGTAACCTACCTCGACGCCGGCCACTTGCTGGCCTGCGGACACCCTCTTACCCAGTTCGGCGCCGTAAGCCTGCCCATGACCAAAGCCGACATCGTGGCTACGCTCCCCTCCCCGGCCGGCTCGTTCAAAATCGTAAACACCGGCGCCCTGGCCGGCGCATTTACCCAGGATCGCCAGACCGCCATCGGCGGCCTGCTCGGGGCAACAGCGCACATGATCCCGGTTGAAATCGCGATCCATAACGCACAAGCTACCCGCACCATCCATCTCCGGGTACTCGACCAGGCCCAGCTCACCCCCACCGCCATGCTCGTCTCTCTCTTCCAGGCCCTGCAGGAGACCCCCGGCTACGCCGAGGAAGACAGCTATCGCGTCCATGCCACGGTGCGCCTCGCCGGGTATCCGCCGGTCGAAATCAATACGCTCGCCGCACCGGGCGGCCTCGGACCGGCCCCACTCGCCGCCGCGCTCAATGTCGCCTTGCGCTTCAATGCGCTCTACAGCAGCGCCGACCGGCAAACCTCCTTTGAAGGCGTCCACATCGAAGTAGACGTCCTCGGCGGCCGCCACAGCTCCACACTCAGCCGTGCAGCAGTTGAGCAGTCCAGGGTGCATGCCGGGGACCGCGTCACCGTCGCCGCCACGCTCGCGCCCTATCGCGGCGATCCGCAATCCCTGCGCATCCCCGTGACCCTGCCCGCCTCACTGCCCGGCGGCGATGTGCGCCTCCTGGTCAGCGACGGCCCCACGCTCGACCGCCTGCTTGCCGCCGGGCGCTCCGGCGGGAACACGCCGCTCGGCGGCACCGTCGCCCAGCTGAACACCATGCACGCCGACGACCAGATTTACGTTACCCTGCTCGCCCCGGAAGCCGAGATCAACGTCGATGGACGCGTGCTCGCCTCCGTGCCCCTTTCGGTGGCCAACCTGCTGCTGCCCTCGCATGAGCGCGACCGCGCTTCCCTGCACAGCGAGTCGGCACAAACCCTGACCGGCGTGCCCCTCGGGGCCAGCTTCACCGGCGAGCAAATCCTTACACTCCGGGTAGAATAAGCTTCGCCGGACCCACAAGCCCTACCGATAACCAGAACGCGAGAGTCAGCGACATGATCCAGGGCTTTGCCGTACACGCCGCCGGCGCCGAGCTTCACACCTTCAAGTACGCCGGGGGCGACCTACGGGCCGGCGACGTGGAGATCGCGATCTCGCACTGCGGGGTCTGCCGCAGCGACGTCAACCTCATCGACAACGACTGGGGCATCAGCAAATACCCCTTCATCCCCGGGCACGAGATCGTGGGCACAGTCGCAGCGGCAGGCGAAGGCGTCCAGCACCTGAAAGTCGGCGACCGGGTCGGCGTAGGCTGGCAAGCCGACAGCTGCGGCCACTGCGCATGGTGTCGCCGCGGAGAAGAAAACCTCTGCGCGCAGGCCGTACCCACCTGCGTGGGCCGCCACGGGGGCTTCGCTGAAAAAATCCGGGTCAACGCGCGCTTTGCCGTCGCCATTCCTGCGTCCATGGACAGTGCAACTACCGCCCCGCTTTTGTGCGCCGGCATCACCGTCTACGCGCCCATGCGCCTGCACGGTGTCACCCCTGCCTCGCGCGTCGGGATCATCGGCATCGGCGGCCTGGGCCACATCGCCCTCCAATTCGCCCGCTCTTTCGGCGCCGAAGTCACGGCATTCTCCTCCACCGCCGACAAGGAAGCAGACGCAGCGAAGCTGGGCGCGCACCGCTTCATCAACACCCGCGAAACCAAGTCGCTCAAAGCGGTCGCCGGCCAGTTCGACTTCATCCTGTCCACGATCAATGTCGAGGTGGACTGGAATGCCTACATCAACGCACTGCGCCCCCATGGCTCGCTGGTCTTCGTCGGCAGTCTCCCCAAGCCCGTCTCCCTCCCCATATCTCCGCTGATTTCCGGCATCAAGCGCATCTCCGGCTCCAATATCGGCAGCCCCACGCAGATCGCCGAAATGCTCGACGTCGCAGCCCGCCATAACATCAAGGCCGTAACCGAAACCTTCGCCATGCGCGATGCCAACGCAGCAGTTGAGCGCGCCCGCAAAGGCGCCGTGCGTTACCGCGCCGTACTCGCGAATTAAGCGAGCAAACCTTCGCCCTTAATCCGCAGAAAACCGCCAAGCCTGAATTTCCCTAAGCTGCATCCTCCAAGGTGTCATCCTGAACGAAGTGAAGCATCTGCTTTCCCGCGCTCAGCGTGACCATCACTCACCTTCGGAAGATTGGACGCGCGCTCCCAGCTAGGCTCCAGGACATTCCATCCCACGCTGGTAAACTCCAGAACTGACGATGCCGACAACGATGCCCCTCCGCTTCCCCCTGCTCTGCTTGTGCGCCCTGGCCTTCCTTCCGCCGCCGGCTCACGCCCAGGGTACCCACCTCTGGAACGAGAGCAGCTTCACCGACTGGGAAAAGGGAACGCCCAAAGGTATCGCCATCGGCAGCGACGGCACGCTCTCCTCCGGGTTGGGCATCGAAACCCTCGCGCAACTCAACGCCGCCGATGTTTGGGCCGCCGCCAGTGACGCGCACGGCAATGTATTTGTCGCGACCGGCTCCCCCGCTCAGGTGGTCCGCATTGCCCCCGACGGCAAACAAACCGTGCTGTTCACCACAAAAGACCTCAGCGTGCAATCGCTCGCCGTCGGCCCCGACGGCGCCCTGTATGCCGCAACGCTGCCCTCGGCAAAAATCTTCCGCATCGATCTCCATGAAGGCCCAAACGCAGCGAAACCGCTCGACGAAACCACCGCGCCCGTAGTCTTCAACGCAGCCGACACCGATGCCAAACCGAAATACATCTGGGCGATGCAGTTCGATGCGGGAGGACGCCTATACTTGGCCAGCGGCGCGCCCGGTGCAATTTACCGCCTGGACGCCGCCGCAATTCGAGGCGGCACTACCACCAAACCCGAAACGTTCTTTACAAGCGATGAGCCCCATATCCGCTCACTCCTCTTCGCTCCCAATGGCGACCTTTTCGCGGGCTCCGACGGCTCCGGTCTGGTTTATCGCATCGACAAGGCAGGCAAAGGCTTCGTAATCTTCGAGGCGCAGAAGCGCGAAATCACCTCGCTCGCCCTGGGTTCCAAAGGCCAGCTCTACGTCGCCGCTGTCGGCGAAAAAGGCCGCATCAACGGCGTAGCACCGCTGCCTGCCGGCGGAGCAGCCGCAGTCCCGACCGCGACAGTCACCGTAACGGTCGTGCAGCCCGGTTCTACGCAGGCAGTCAGCAATAACGCGACCATCTCGGACGGCTCGGACGTTTATCTGCTCCCGGCGAACGCCAGCGAAGCCCCCCGCCGCCTGTGGGCCGCGCATGAAGACGTGGTTTACAGCCTGCGCGCGACCTCAGCAGGCCTGCTCGCCGCCACCGGCAATCGCGGGCGCGTCTACCGGCTCCACGACGACGGCGCCTACGAGGACGTCGCCCATGCCGATGCCGGGCAGGTCATCGGCTTTGCCCAGGCCCCGGGTGACAGCTTGTATCTGCCAACCGCCAACACCGGCAAGCTCCTGCGCATGAGTCTTGCACCCGCCGAGAGCGGCACTTTGCTGAGCGAGACCTTCGACGCCACCGAACCATCGCTCTGGGGCCGGGCCGAGATCACCGCCGGCAGCCCGCCGGACAGCTACACGCTCGAAGCGCACACCGGCAATATCGACAACCCCGCCCGCGGCTGGAGCGATTGGAAGCCGGTTCACCCGGAAGATCCAACCCTCGGCCAGCCCACAGCACGCTTCGCGCAGTGGCGGCTCACCCTCAAACCCGGCGCCCGCGTCAACCAGGTCGGGCTCAATTACCTGCCGGCCAATGCCGCGCCTGAAGTAGACGAGGTCTTGATAGCCCCGGGAACCCGCGTCAACGCCGCCGCCAACCAGCCCTCCTACCCCCAGCAAACCACGCTCACCTTCGCCTCGCAGGGCGGCGTCGTAAACATCGATGCGAACAGCGCCGCCGCGCCGCTCAGCGCCTTCCGCGAC
>JAABUX010003744.1_pt1 | contig 19861 bp, 14 predicted proteins | sample 5561851 | NCBI WGS metagenome assembly JAABUX01 (sample SAMN10711883, study PRJNA513361) | rock metagenome | isolation source: Antarctica rocks | place: Antarctica: Victoria Land, Richard Nunatak red sandstone | collected 2016-01-03 | reverse complement strand
CGTGCCAAGGCAGTATAGAATACAGCACTAGCATAATTTACCACTAGACGGAATATCAATCTCCACCTCACAGCCTTGATCAACAATTCATCATCACAATTTCTAGTCAATGGAGCTTGCGGCCACGCTGTTGCACAATTCAAGCCCGCTTCGAATGTCGACCTTTGTTGATATGCGAGAATTCGTGGAGCAGAGCATTCGTCAGGTACAACAGACCGACGACCCCGTTGACCCAGTTGCGCTCGACAAAAATCACTGACAATTAGTGCCATTCGGTCTCGAGATCTTTCTAGGAGATTGTGATGCCTCTAGCAATGTCGCTGGGACGCGGATTGAAAGGTCCCTTTGCCATCAACACATGTCCAACACCTCTTGAGGCAGAGCTGATGGAAGCATACATATCCGCGAATCTTCTGTTCTGGAGCATCCAAGCAGGAATCCGCCTCACTGCTTCGAGTAAGTGACTGTACTGGAAGTAGGGCGGCCTTGTTCGTGGAGAACGTCGCTCTTGCAGGTAAACTTCCATGTGGGCATTGGCGAATGTGGAACCCATGTGGAAGGCACCTTCTACTTTGTCATCTATTGGGTGCTGGGCTATGATCTTGATGATGCTCATGGCCAGGATGAATACGTCTTGCGGTGGAAGGGTTTGAGCGTTGGGTGTATAAATAGGTATCCAGCCGAAGCGGCCAATGCTGCTATCAAGGTTCGTGGAATTCTCCAACATGGGTGTCGCAGCGCTATCGGTGAAATTCCTAGACCCGGAAACATCATCCAGTGGTCTTGTGATATAGACGTTCCCAACGACCCGGCCATCCCAAGTGAATGTAATGTCACTTTGTTTGAACATGTTTCTGTGTATTATCTCGATCATCCCTCGATATATCGCCCAGATCACAAGGCGAATTTCGATGGATGTTGAAGGACCAGCTGGTAACACGGCAATCTCAATTTGGGGATAAGACTCCATTACAGTGCCGTGACGTCCACGGGTCCTACCCGAGTAATCCATCGCGGCATACTGTGCGAGTAGCTCTACTACGGTCATCAAAACAGGTGTCGCAGGCAGATCGGTTTCATCTTGTGAGACTGCAACGGCGAATCTTGGGTCGTCGGTCTCAAGGATACCTACGCTGGATGAGGAGCCATTGATGAGATCGCTCAAGACGTTGGAACTGAAGCCAGCAGCAGCGGCCGGGCACGCGATCCACAAGCCCACTGCTAACGAGACAAAGAGCACAAGATTGGTAGTTGGATACTTCATCTCTGAATGAATTGCTTGCCAGAAGTGCCATTGAGAAGGAGCCATCATAGACTCATCGATGAGCCGATACGCGATCATGATATCCTAGCGACATGCGATCCGCAAGTTCATTGGCTCCTCACTACGGAAGAAACATCGTGGCAATTTAGGCGACTGTATGCGCAAGACCGTTGCCAGGATTGGGTCTCGACCCGATCAGACCTTGTACCGATATATCGTGAAACCCCCAGGGAATTGTTCCGACTCGTGCTTCAGTATACATGACGCTCACCGTACATGTCCTACGAGAAACACTACATCTGCGACTTTTGAAGACTTATCATTTGATCCCTGTCAAGTCTTCAGAAGTTGCGGGTGAGGAAGGACAAGGGAGCCGGACTTGATGTAGTTCAGACCAACGTTGAGTAAGGAAGCACACCTTTCGGAGCTTACTGGTACAATGTTCTGCGCGTGATATAGATGGAAACTCCATCCTTCAAACTAATAGTTCGACACTGTCTTCTCTCCTTTGTCTCCATTTTGCCTCTGATGTTGCCAATACTTAGTCAAACACCGCATTACTCCCTGCTGCTTTCCGATCCTCACAAACATTTCCTGATACCGACGTCCCATCCATGTTATGATCCAACCTCCAAGCGGCCAGCGGTGAGTGCACAGTATTTGAAAGCTTCCCTTATCGTTACCCTCCTCAATAACCCCCAGTCTTGCCTCCGTCGACCCCTCCTAAGTAGCAATCTACTGTCTGACCTGGCCAGTGTCTGTACCGCAAGAAAGTGATTCAGTAACCCCTCGAACCTCCGCAGTCAACAGCTCCAACGCAACACTCCGGTCCAATACAAGGCTTACCCCTGCATCGACTGCGACATCCAATGTTGAGGTAAAGCGAGCAAGCTGAAGGCGCATATCGTGGGTACGATAAGCCTTTTCGGAAGCTGGCGCCTGTCCTACGCTCATGATCCGTAAGCAGACAGGGGCTGAGACTCCTGTTGGGTAAGGGTGTCTCTCTTCCTCGACGAAAAGAGTCATACCCTTGCGGACAGCTGTGACCGTGTTGAGCAACGCCCTCACTATACGAAAAAGCCTCTGCCCCTTTCTCACCGTTGAACTTTCATCACTATGAATCGTCGCTTTTAGTACCTCAAGAGATAAACTATTCCCTGCCAAAAGTTGCAATCATACCGCTCTCAGCGAAGCGTTCACGAAAGCCGCCCATTTCGACGTCTAGCACAAGACTGTCGCTCTTTCGCACTCCTCTCCGGCTCTTGTTGGTTAATACAGTCACCATTGGATTATTGCCATACTTTTACTTCTAGCAAAGCAGTCCTTTCTTGTTGATGGACACATGCGATGGAGGATTCTGATACAAGGACGTTCATTCCCTCAACATTACCAGACCTCCCGGCTTTATGCAGCGATTGTGCGAGCAGTGTATTTCCGTGAAATGAACAGAGAATGCCGTCCAGCATCGAAGATCCTAGCTTTCCTAAATTCAAGTCGGGGAATCGGAAGTGGCATTTCTAGAAGACGAAATACCTGCGGGGACAGAGCGAAGTTCAATATCGCAGCCGAGAAAGGTAATGCACAGAAAAAAAATCTCTGGCACCATTCTTTCTGTCTGGAAAATAAACCAATATGTATGTGTCTTTAGGATAGAAATTGTTACGCTTCTGTCCAATGGTGAATCGAGTTCGTAGATAGGGCGAGCGATGATTCCGCCTGGTTCTCTCTTGTCGGGTGAGATTTGATTCTATCCGAGTCAGTCTAGCTTGATAGGAAGTCCGTAGGGGTCGGCAGTGGGAAGACCGTGTGCTATGTTGCCCGGAAGCCGACCACGTGCTGTCATAGACTACTATTATTATACGGGAGTAAGTGTATGACGAGTGGTCTGGCTCGTCGTTGATCCTTTGCGTTCCGCTCTCTTAGGATAGATCTCTTATACATGTGACACGGTTTCGTCACTACATTGAATTCATCATGACTCTGATAGATCTACTCCATTCAGATACGATCCTTATACTGCTCGCGACGATGCGTCAAAGCTTTTGGTAACCGTAATCCCCTGCGCGCCCTTCAGATTTCCCATCTCGAGCTCCGACTGGCTGGGTTCGTGCCCACCTGCCGCAGCCGCGTGGGTCGGCAGAGGAGCTTCTATCTCTGACGACTGCGTGCCATGCTTGTCTCCGGACACGGGGTCGCGCAAACGATATGAGCGAGCTCCGGATCTGCGCGAATTCCCACTGCCTCGGGATCCGTGCGAGCCGAGCGTTGCGAGGCTGTAGATGCTGCGGAAGATGCTGCGAACTCTTTCTGAGCGGAGGAGGCCGTACTGGACTGGTAGGCAGGCGGCGCAGAGACCGAGACCGGCTTCGAGTAATGAGAAGTAGGAGGTTATTGTGGTGATGTCTGTGAGGGGGTATTAGTGATGGGGTACTGGGAGGGAGGAAGAGGGGGTTCTTAGGCTATACATTCAAAGTCGGCCTCTGGATCGAATTGAACTTCGATGAAGTCAGTATAGAGAGTGGAGAGGGTAGGTAGGAAAGTTCACACCTGTAAGCGCTTTGTAGTAAATGACCATACGGATGATGGACATTGCAATCGTACTATCAGAGAAGTGAGCTGGTATGCTTTCTCTGTATTGTGTTCCAACACCTACACTGCGCCGAGCCCAAAAACGCCCGTAATGGCAAACTTGCGACGAGTGGGTAAGTGGAGCTTCCAGATCTAGATTGCGCTCAGTCATCGATTCAGCCATCGAGTAGGGCTCATGTTACCTCAGGGATGGGAAGAAGGATTGTCAATACATCCGTGATAACGTCCGATATCGCATAGCCAAGATGGACAGGCTTCGTCGGGAGACATTCGCTCGTCTCCGTAGTCGAGCTGGTCCAGTAAGCCTTGAAGTTAGTTCCGCAGAGAAAGAGTAGTGTGAAGAAGTATCCGATCGTCCACGCGATAACGATGGCAATCATGAACCAATTCACCCAACTGAAACGCCTCGTGACACGATTCGTAAATACACGTCGATACAGAAAGAGGAAGCTCAATTTGATGCAGCCTAACGCGGGTACTTGGATGAGCTCGCCGGGCCAACCGGCCTATGGCTGTCAGTGCAAGTAGCAAAATAAGAGCAATGGGACTCACAACGTTAGCGTCTGGATGTCCAGTCCCAGCGTCACCCACCGAGCTTGGGTAGCCAAGTCCTTTCAAGCCAGTCTCTGCACAATGGTAAGTCCTGTTTCAGGATATGAGAGCTGTAATCCGAACCTGCCAGAAGGGTGACTGCCATTGCAACCACGAATAGCTATGGCCATTATAAGCCTTGTCGTCGAAGTGAAACTTGATTTATCAACGTCTTTGACTCACGAGAGCTGCTGCTATAGCGTAGTCGTCCAAGCCAAGGCTAGATCCTGATATCCTTCGCGCGTAAAAGCGCAGAAAGACCATGGCTGAGCAAACAAAGATGAGGATCGTGCCCTCGGCGATGACGAGCGGACCATGGACGCGTAAGTCTTGAAGGGCGAGCATGATGCTCAAGAATGTACAGATTGATATTCAGATACCAAGAAGAACACGATGGGTGACGGAGTTGCGCAGCCGTCGATCAAGGTCGAAGCGGCGATGGCAAGAGCTGTATCCGCTTTGAAAGGTTCTGAAGAAACTTCGCATATGATTCTGGCTTCTGATGAAACATTCATTGGAACTTGAGCAGTCCTCATTAAAGATACTCAAAATTAGCAACTCATAATCTTATCATCATAATATCCAAAAGCAAAGTTAGCATTCGATCTTTGGGCTTGACCAGCTACTGCGGCAACGGATCGCAAGTGTTCAATGTATTCAACGATTGGGTGATGCTTGAGTCTAACCGGATACCTACTTAAATTGATCATGGCAATGCTCTCACAGCCCATATTTTCAAATATATGCCAGCTTGAATTCAATTTTTCGTTGAAAGATGTTCATACCAAGTCGTTTCGTAGGACCAATATAAGGTTTGCGAAAGATATAACAATAGCTTGCACATCATGAACGTGGGGGGACACTGGAGATGATCGCCGATGGAGCACAGTAGAGCGGCAATTTAATAGTTGAGGGCTGAGGAGGGTGGTGGAGTTGGGTGAGACACGTAGCTTGCGGTTCTTTTCCGTTCCCATGGCCAATGGTATCGGAGTCTTCTTGGTGTTATCGCGGTTTTCGAATGAGGAAGGTCTGGGTGTAGTAGGCGTAGATCTGATTCGTGTGTAGCACAGGGTCACTTCGAAGGATTCAGCCGACTGAATGCATGTACTCCTAGCGAACGGAATCGTAGGGTCTCGGTGCGGTGGAAAGTAGGATGGAATGCCTTATCAATTTGCCCTGACGTGGCCCCTTGATGCGAGTACTGCGTAGGATTGGACCTAGTTTGATGCACACCCTAGCCGAAAACGTTCTGATTTGAGTGGCTTGATCCTTGCGGCCTTCCCCGCACGAGGGAGTGATACTTCGGCTCCACTTCCATATCAACAACCCCAGAATCCGCTACTCTGGTAGATATTCCAAAGTGGTGACCATCCCTGAATCTCGACTCTCCCGCGCCCTCCTGCATGAAACGGATTCTAGGATCGACAATAATATTTCTACTTCATCCTATTGCCGGACTGGTGGTTGTCACTTTCCCTTTCTGCCCGCCATGGGTCACTCCGAAGTGGATGTTGCAATTATAGGGGCTGGTATGTTATGCAGTAGCATTCAGAAGTCAACGTACGGCAAACCACGCTTAAATTGGTGGCTTAGGATTGGCTGGTATCGCCTTTGCCCGATTCTACCTAGATATACACCCCGGGTGTCGGATCACGATCCTAGAGAAGGATGGGTGTGTTGGTGGGGTATGGAGTGCAGGTATGAAGCGCCGGTACACCAACACCATCGCGGTGGCGCTGACCTCACTGACTTAATCACTTGTTAGTCAGAGTCTTCGACGATTTCTGGGTACAAAGCCCCTTACGAATGACTTCCTTTTCGGACGTTGTTCTTGAACTACCTGAGGACACCCCTAAGCTGCACGACACCTTCGCGGCCAAATATGTGACCCAATACCTGGAAGACTATGTTGATAGTCATGTATATGATGGCAAGCCGCTACGGGATCGCATCTGGTTCAATGCAGAGGTTCACAGCGTGGAAAAAATCGGTAGCAGGTGGACCCTGCAGCTCCGCGGAGCAGTGTCTCAAAGCCTTCGATGTTCCAAATTAATTGTGGCTTCCGGGTTAACTTCGTCGCCGAATATCCCTGAATTCCGCAGGAACAGTGACTGGATGATGCCCATTCTGCACCACCGAGACTTTGGCGCCCATTCCAAAGCGATACTGGAGGCGCCATCAGCTTACAAGGACATAACGGTCCTCGGCGGAGGTAAGTCTGCGGCAGATATGGTGTATGCCTCAGTCAAAGCTGGCAAGTCCGTTAATTGGATCGTCCGCAAAACCGGTGAAGGACCCGGGATCTTCATGAACCCCGCCGCAACTGGTAGGTACAGGAACAATGCCGAAGCAGGTGCAACGCAGAATGCTACCGCGCTCAATCCTTCCGGCTTTCGTCCTATGCATGATTGGGCACTGACAATGCATCAGACGGAGTCAGAAAAGAGAAACCTTGAATCAAAATTATTTGCGGCTGACCGTCGCTACAAGCTATGGGCCAATTACAGGGAGAGAAAAGGTGCTTTGCCTGGTTTCCGCGAACTTGAACCCAGAGCTTCGTAAGCTCAGCCGTGAAGGATTCGGTATGGGTTGCAGCTGATATCCATCGCATTAGGTTCTTCTGGAACAGCGGGCCCGTCGGAATGATTCAACATAACGATTTCTGGGATCTTGTCTGCCAGAAGGTGAATGTTTACCGGGGTGATGTGTCAGGTACGACCACTAACATCATCAATCTGGATGATGGAAGGGAGATACCAACAGATATTCTCCTCTGTGGAACTGGCTGGGATTCAACGTACCCCTTTCTCTCCTCTACACAGAAAGTCGAACTTGGTCTGCCTCACGAGCCTTGCAAGGACTCGGATGAAGAATGCCGGAGCTGGAGTGAACTTATGGATACGGCGGACCGCCAGATCTTGCAGCAGTATCCTATTCTCGGACGCCCGCCTCCTGACTGCAAACCGATTGGCGGCGCCGGTCTTACACCAGCAAGACTTTATAATGGCATAGCATCTTTAACGGATAGTTCGATTCTTTTCCTTGGCAGAGCTCGAATGTCCAACAATTTTCGGGGTGCCGAAGCTCAAGCCATTTGGGCAACGGCATACTTGGACGGAAATGTCACGATACCACCTCTCAAGCAAGCGAAGCGCGAAGTTGCTTACATGAATGCATTTTCTAGACGGAGATACCCGTCGCGAGGTGTCGACGGCCTTAATTTTCATACAGATCTTGTCTGGTATACGGACAAACTGCTATGCGAGGCTGGCATGAGGTCTCATCGCAAAGGCTGGTGGGAGGATCCAGATGAACCATGCCTTGCAAGTGACTTCGAAGACTGTAAAGAAGAGTATATGGCGGTGTACGGGTCCAAGCAAGGTAGATGAACGCACCTGCTGTTCAATCTTCTCGGGCCATCCACTTGTCTGGTCAATGACGAAACAAGTCCCCGTGCCGTAACGACCTTCACCGACTGCTTCAGAAAAGATCTTTACCTATTTAGCTTTCGCGACCGCTTTCAGGCAGCCGCACAATGAAATACGCATGAGATCTCTGAAGCAGGCGAAACGAAAAGAGTCATAGTCATGGTCTTCCTGCACGTCGGTCATGCATGACTGGACACAAATATGCAACTTGAACACGGGAGTGGGATATGCATGAATACATTACAAACGAGTCCACGTTCATTCTCTGTGATGCTAAGGGTGCGGCTAGATGACCATACCGCTGGGATTTGCCATGCAGCGGAGTTGATAGCAGGTGAAGCACGGAGTCACAAGCTCATTGAGTCATGACGTGAGAATGAATTGTATCGATTCGTGGTGGGTGACTGTTCTTGACACGAGAGCCGATTCGAGCATGGAGTACTATCAGCTGTATCAAGCACCAGACTTCGGTAGGAAAAGCCTGAAGATTTGGCCAAGGAATGACTGATCATGAACAATGACAGCCGACGTGGCCGCAGTATGTGAGAGAAAACGATAGCTATGCGACTCGGCCACATTGCTGTTCCTCATCTGCAGGGCGGATCTAGCTAGGGAGTGACCGGTGAATGTTTGAATGGACTACCAAGACTTGCTTAACATCGACCCCGAACCCTGTTGTACACTTGCCCAATCTCCGCGTACTCTGATCACCAACAATCGGTGTAATCCATCAACACATCTCACGAAAAGCTATCGATAGACCCCTCCGCAATGCACTATATGAATAGCCTTCAGGCGATCATTTGCTCCATCTCTGTCCCAACGGCTGTTTCATCCACAACCGCTATTCTCGTTCAGTTTCTCGAATGAAATAGAACTATGTGTAGGGACATACCATTCGGAATGGCAGCAGCAAAGGCGGTAGCAAGAGAGGCCAAGACGAGGAGTAGCAGCTGAGGACGCATGTTGGTGAGCTTGACGGAGTCTCTGCTTCAGAAGATGCCTTTGGGGTATGAGTTCCGAGGTTGGATTGACACGACAAGAGAATGATATCTTGTTGTCTTTTAATATTGTTGAGGAAAGGCTGTGAAGACTATATGCCACCCTGACCCACTTATAAGTCGGACTTACAGCATCGCTTGCATGGACCATGCATCGGAGCCTATCGGAGCTTCCTCACGCTATCAGACCTGAAGCATGCAGGTAGGCATGCAGGTAGACATTCCTTGTGCAGACCAGTGTGAAACTGTACAGGGTCGCTGATCGGATAAGCTCCTGCATCATTCAGGCGACGTCGATCAGTCCGATGGGGAAGGTGGTCAGCGCTCCACTTACAGACATTCTATCGTAGAGTGATCATAATTACTGGCAAATATATGGATCTTACCTAAGGCTGTGTGCTATGGTGCTATAAATGATTCTTTCTTGTCGCTGATTGCCCATACCTTTGGTGTATGATTCTTCACCCTGCGGCGAAGTGAACCATGGAGATCGAAGCACAACCCCTTCTTCTCGAGGATGAAAAGCTAGGAATATCGAACTTCGCACAGCAATCATCAAAACGTGCTCGATTTTGGTCGTGGGCAGTACCAGCCACGACCCATAGCGTTGTGGCTCTGCTGGTCTTACTTGCCGTGACATTCACTCCCATGGCAGGCTTTCTATCCAATCGCGAGCAGCATATCGCAGAGACCCGACCAACACTCTACTGTAAGTTTAAATACTGGCCGTTGAACGTCAATGTTGGTTGACAAAAATTTCGAGCACCTCTGAAACCCGTTATCAAGTATAAAATCGACCATCCACCGTCGGACTCCTGGTCAAACTCTCTATTCTTCGGTCCTCCTAGCGATGATTCGGAGAGAGCATGGAATCAAATGATCCATCGTATGTGAGCACTGCTAAGCCGAGACTGACGATCCGAATCAATTGACATTCACTAGCACATGGCCTTCAGGTCACCCCAGAAGAAGCGGAACAATTCGATGAAACGAAGACAGTCAAACTCAAGAACGGAAATTATCTCTTCATATTAGGACATTACCACAACCTCCATTGTCTGGTAAGATACTCCTAGCATGCAAGTCGACAAAGATCGGTATTGACCCTTCCCATTAGCGACGTATTCGCCAAACATTCCAGGCAGACATCTACTATCCCAATATGACAGCGGAACAACGGGAGCACGATCGAGAGCACACCGGTAAATGGCAGAGCGAATTCGATTTCGGACTTGAGTACTGATTGAACGCTAGGCCACTGCCTCGAAGCTATTCGGACATCCATGATGTGCCATCCCGATCTGACCACAGACCGCTTCTATTGGTCAGGAAGGCCGTGGCATGACTTGAGCGTGCGTCCTGACGTGACGCGGGAGTGTGTTGATTGGAGCCTCGTGGAGGGGTTCATGAAGAAGCGAACGTATGATAAGGTGGATATCGTCAAGGAAGGTGGTGAGAACTTGGATCTCAAGTACGGGGGGTAGGTTGATCGGTAACTTTTGCCGGGAGTTGCCTGACAGATAGTCGAAAGTAACGCTGGAGAGATTTGACGCGGGTAATTTGTACTGTCGCTCCATACGCACGTAGAAGAGATTGACATGAACTTAGTTCATCCTTGCCCAATAATTATTCCCCCACACACATACCAGCAACAAGCGTGCACTAGCCAATGTGAAGCGGATACGGACCGATGGCAACACCCGTCAGCGATCGAAATATGCAGCAGATCACTACTACATGCAGGAGTAAATCACAGGATGCGGTTGGTTCGGCACCCGCTGCAGGCAACCGCTGTCGTCGGTCCCGGACTCCCCATGGGGATATCGCTGAATGCGTACCAGAGTCGATAACACACCATACCTTGTTTTAGAATGACTTGCATGACAGTCCGTTATGTTGTCACCAATGTGAGGCCCAGTCTACCGCAGGCCCTTCGATCCCCTCATTTACATCGTCTCTATCCCAGCACGCAGGTGTGCTCCACATAGACTACAATCATGGTGATCGAGTAAGGTCAGATTTGCCACCATATCACCATACTTTTCCACGTACCGGCAGCTTACTTTGATACTACAAGATGCTGAGAGTACACATCATCTAGACTGATGGGATCTGTGTAACCACACTATAGGCTGGGACAGTACCTGGAGGCTCGGCATCGATACTAGGCTCCGAGATGAGATCAAACGATCTACAACATCCTTGATGTGTGGGAGTTCACGACACTGCCAAACCCGGTCGCTGCTCTTTTGAAATCTTTCATAATTTGCTACCATCGGCTCAGATGTCGAAACACTCTCATGATTGCACCGAAGACCACGACACAATCAATGCTGTACCGCCTACAAACGACGCCGAAGAAAAGCAGGATGCTGAAAAGGATCTCCACCCATCGTCAGGATGGTCTGAGGATCCCAAGAATGCGGTCAATTGGTCATCGACACGAAAATGGACCATTGTGATTCTCCTGTGGGCTACAGTCACAGTGACGTTCGCTTCTCCCCCGTTGAATTCTTGGTTTAGAATATACTGCTAAAGTTGATGTAGGGCGATCTGCTCGACCGCCTTCGAACCGGCCCTGTCATACATCATGGCAGATCTCGGCACTAGCAGCGATTCTCTCGCTTCCTTCACGGTTTCGATATACTCCATAGGCTATTGTTTTGGGCCGCTGTTGATCGCACCCGCCAGCGAGCTGTACGGGCGTGTGCCCGTCCTATACCCGAGCTTTATCGTCTACATTGTAGCACTAGCTGTATGCGGTAGTAGCACCAACATTGCCACTTTCACTGTCTTTCGGGCGGTGATGGGGTTCGCTGGCATTACGTTTATCATCTGCGAATCAGCGATTGTGGCCGATGTCATACCGCAGCGGAGGCGCGGTCTGGCTCTGAGCCTACTGACAAGCGGGCCTACGTTGGTGAGTTGAAGGTGGGATATTTGTTTTGCGAAGACTGACACCAAGTAACAGGGTCCTACGCTAGGTACTTGACGGCTGCAACGGTGGTGTATGGGATAGCTGATGATTCTGGGCAGGTCCCATTATCGGCGGCTACATTGCGGAGACGATCGGCTGGAGGTGGATATTTTGGATCTCAATGGCCTGTGTGAGTCGACCCTCGATATTCTATGACGGTCTTCAAGGCATATAGATAATCTCTTGTATCCTGACACTTGTGCTGTGTTCAGTATCTGTACGCCTCCCGTCCCTGGCACAGTTGTCCTAGGCGTGAAGTTGCTTACCGAAATACAACATATTGCAGCTGACTGTTGCCCAGCTTGGAATACTCATGATAGCGTTTATTCCCATACTGAAAGAGACCTTTCCACCAATTCTTCTGGCACGCCAGCGAGCCCATCCCCACCCTCGTCTTTTTGGTGCCTTGGTCAGGCCTTCGCAACACGAAAAGCGCTCGTCGCAAGTCTTCCTCACCGCATGCACTCGACCGCTCCGATTCATATTCCGAACACGATTGATCCCGCTCTTCACGCTCTACACTTCCATCATAAATTCATACCTCTTGATTCTCCTCTCGACCCTCGGCACCACATTCGAGTCAGTCTACGGTTTTTCTCCCGGAGTGGCCGGCCTTGCTTATCTAGGCATGATGGTGGGTTTTCTTATCAGTGAGCTCACACTTGGCCTCTTCTCGGACACCTATGCCACCCGCAAAGCCCGTCGACGTCCCGACGGTATCGTGAAGCCCGAGGATCGCCTCCCGCCCCTCATACTCGGGGCGTTACTCTTGCCGGCGAGCCTGTTGCTATACGGTTGGACGCTGGAGCACAGAATCATGTGGCTCGCACCGATTGTTGGGAGCGGGCTCGTTGCGTTCGCGTCGATGTACTCGTACATTCCTGTCCAGATATACGTCGTCGATATATATACTCTGCATACGGCGAGTGCAACGGGCGCGATGTCGATTGTTCGGAGTGCTATCGCCGCTACCGTGCCTCTCGGTGCGGACCCGCTTTACAGACGACTTGGATATGGATGGGGATACACATTACTAGCGGGCTTAGCCCTACCGTTCATTGGTATTGCGTTGGTGCTAGTAAGATATGGTGAGCGGATTCGAAGACTCGATTCGACAGTTGAATAGAGTGTTGGTAAAGACTTAGCGCAACGATTTTCGGGGGTATCGTAAAAAGAACGCTATGCTTCAAAAGTAAGAATGGGGTTCGATGATCTCCGTTAGAATATCAGATCTCCGATAGAGCTTAATCAAGATGGCATGGGTTAAGTAAACTATAGGTTTGCCACTATTTACTTTATTCTTATAAAAGGCTTGGCGTAGGGGCGAGATATTGGAAATTAGCTCGGGTAAACCTCGGTGCTTATAAATCACGTCTTAGTAGATACTAGAAGAGATTTTCCTTCTATATCTCCTTTTCTTTATAACTATTATCTATCTATTAGTTATTAAATACTATTATACTATACCTAAATTATATATAGATAACTTATTAATTATTATACCTTTTAATAAGTTATAAGCCTAGGTTTAGTATAACCTAGGAACTATATAATTTATATAGTAAGCTTTTTAATAAGTCTTAGGATAGTCTTAGAAGTATTATTCCCTAGACTATTTATTATTAATAGTATAATAGCTAACTATTATAAAATTTAGAAGCTTAAAGGTAAGAAGAGTTATAAATAATAAGAAGTAGTAATTTAAAACTATCTTATTATTAATAACCTAGATCTTATTATTAAGTTTAAATACCTACCTCTAATTTAAATTAAGTCTATTAAAGGAGGCGTACTACTTATTAATAAACTATAAGATAAATATATTAAAAAGGAAAAGATAGCCCTTACTACTATTTAAATTATTTATATACTAACTATTTATATTATAATTAAGAAGATTATAGTAGCTAAGGATATATAGGTAAAATTAAAGTTATTATATAAGATAGAGTCTTATATAATAAGAAGAGTAGTCTTTTTTACCTTAATAGCCCTTTAATCTAATTAGTTTAAAGACCTCTACGCCTATCTTACTAAGTTTAGTAAATATAGGAACTAGCTAGAGTAAATAGGGACTCCCTTATATTAAGATTTCCTAGCCTTAATCTTTAAGAAAGGTCTACTTAAGTATATAAAATAAATAGTTTATACCCTTATTAAGATCTCTTATTCTAGGAAGGAAGATATTAACTTTAAATATATTATTATATTACTTACTAATAGAGAGCTAGCTAATAAGACTAAGGATACTAAGGCTTTTACTAGTAATTTTAGTAAATAACTAAAATTAGGCTAATATTAAAATAATAGATATTAAGGTAGTAATAGTAAGAAGTATACCTTTTATAATAATAATTATAATATTAATACCTAGTTTTATACTTATCTAGACCTTATACTAGTAGGGTTTACCTCTATAATAAAGAAAGAGCTAGAAGTATAGAATAATTATTAGTAAAATAGGAAAGATCCTAGTTACTAGTAGAGTAAGTAAAATCTTCTAGATAAATAAAAATAAGATAAATCTTATACTACTTACTTTAAGTATAACTTATAATAAAATAAGTTTTATAAGATTATTATTAACTTAGGGGACTAAAAGTATACCTTCTAAGACTACTCTAAGTTTACTAACTATTTACTAGTCTAGAATTATATAGTATTAAGACCTACTAGGGGTAGACTAATAGAAGTTAAGGGTATTAAGATAATATTAATCCTAGTAGTTATTAATAATAGAGTTAATAATTTTTTATTAACTAATATTTACTATATCCTTAATATAGAGTTTAATCTCTTATTAACTACCTAGCTAGACCTATAAGGCTATAAGTATATTAGTAGTAATAGAAAAGAGATATTTTATAATAAATAAGGGTAGGAGGTATTATAAGCCTTCCTAAATAATAGGATATACTAGCTAGAAATAATATAGATATAGTAAATAAGAGCCTTCCACCTTAAATTATCTATACTAGCTAAGAATAACGCGTTATAAACTTAATAGTATAAGTAATATAGATATATTAGTATAGAAGCTACTAAAGTAATAGTATATACTACTAATATTAATTATAAGGCCGCTAATTATTTATAAAAATATAAGTTATAAGAATTATATAAAAGTTATATATTAAGGAAAATTACTTAAATACCCTTATAATAACTAATATATAGAGTTACTACCCCTAGCTAATACTAGTATATTAACCTAGTATTAGCTAGCTATATAACTACCCTTAAGGGATATACTAATATAATAGTCTTTATATATAAGGCCTTAGGATTTTCTCTTATAGACTATATATCTAGTAGGGGAGAATTATTAATAAAACTCGCCTTCTAAATAAAATATTAAAAGAATTAGGGGTATTAACTAGCCTTTATCTAGAGTAATAATAAGCTTACCTAGGGCTATAAATATTAATAGATCTATAAAGAGAATAGGATATAATTAATTATATTAGCCCTATATAACCTATATTAGAATAGGATTATAGAGAGAAAGAACTAGATACTATTTAGTAAAGTTAGAATAGTCCTTATTAATACTAGACTACCTTAGGAGTTCTAGGGTAAGGCTATCTATTATATTAATTATATTAAGAACCTTATACTTAGTAAGGATAGGAAGTCCCCCTTTAAGAAATAGTATAGCTTTAAACCCCTATTAATATACTTAAAGCCTTTTAAATATTAGTACTACTTATTTAATATATTACTAAATGAGAAGAAACTAGATAATAAGACTATTAAATATTACTTCTTTAATTATAATAGTAAGAGTATCTACCGCGTATAAGATATTAAGGGATAATATCTTATTAGATTAGTATATATTATATTTAATAAAAAAGCTATTATACTATTAATAGAAGATAATAAGCTTTTAATAGATAGAGAAGATAGTAATAACTATATTATAGACTTCTTAAGCTACCTCTAGTTAGACTAATTAGATTATAATAGTAAGGTCTTAAAGGGAGTACCCTCTCTTAATTAATAGGGTATTAAGGGAGTATTAGATAATACTAAAAATACTAATAATACTAGTAATACTAGTAATAGATTAGTAATAACTATTCCTAATAGCTAATTAGAATTAGGCCTAACTAATAATATAAGTAGGCTAAGTAGTTTAAATAGATATAATTAGGATAATCTACCTAAGTTAGATTAATATAAGTTAAATAATTAGATTATAAGAATTAGTTAAGTAGAGTTAGAAATATTAACTATTTAAAATTAGAATAGTTATAATAATTAGATATACTAAGTTACTACTAGAATACTATTAGCTATTATTAATAAGATATTAGCGAGGAATAGTAAAACGAAACTACTTCTTTAAATATATTAAGACGGTAATAAGCGCGGATAAATAATCCTAAAAACATTATTCCTAATTTATTATATTATTCTAGTTACAATAAACTATAGATTAATTATAACTAGATTAATAAGTAAGGCCTAAAGTCTTCTAATAACTCTAATAGATTTAGGGTTATACTTACCCGCGTTATTACTATTAGTAAAGAGCGTCCCTATCTAATATTAATAGATAAGGCCCTTTAAGGGCCTAATAATAAGAAATAGCTCGCTACTACTAAAGAAGAATTAGCTAACTATATTAAATAGGAGATATAGAAAATACTATATAAGCTACCCTAGAAGGTATATATCTTACTAGGAAGATAGGTTCTATCCTATAAATATAAGCTAATAGGCGAAATAAGTAGGTATAAGGCCTAGTAGGTAGTTAAAGGTTTTTATTAAATTAAGGGGATTAATTTTAATAAGACTTTCTTATTAACCTTAAAGGTATTATTATAATATCTTCTTCTTACCCTAATTATTAAGTATAAGCTAGTTCTTAAGTATTTAGATATTATTATAATATTCTTAGAATTACTTATTTAGGAAGAAATCTAAGTAGAGTAATTATATTACTTTATTAATAGTTAATAAGAATACGCCTATTAACTAAATAAGGCTTTATATAACCTTAAATAAGTATTTTATAAATAGTATAAGACCCTTTATAAAGTACTTAAGTTACTAGGATTTAATTACCTTAAGTATAATTATTATATATTTATTAATCTTATAATAAAAGTTATTATTATAGTATATATAAATAACTTACTATTTATAGTATATAATTAGAACCTAATTACTTATATAAAAAATAAAGTATATAAGAGATTTAAAAAGACTATCTAGATATAAATATTATTAGAAATCTAGATAAATAGTCTATTTAAGTTAATTAGATAAAATATATTATATAATTATTAAGATAGCTTAATATAGAAAATTATTTACTAGTAAAGTTACTTATAAAATAGGTATATATTACTATTATCTCTAATAGCTATATAGCCCCCTTATCTAATAGGGAGGCTTATTAGTCCTTTATAAGAGTATTTAATTAGTTAAATATTATAACTAGGCCTAATATTACTTATATTATTAATACTTTAAGTTATTCTCTTTATAACCCTTCTTTATAATATATAAATATAGTAAAAAGGGTATTATATTACCTAGCTAAGGTAATTAATAATAGCCTAATCTATTAACTAGGTAAGAATAATAGCCTAGTAGGTTTTATTAATACATTCTATTATAATAATTATAAAATATTTTACTCTACTAGAGTATATATTTATAAACTATTTAATAGCCCTATTACTTAGTAATCTAAATTATAAAAGCTAGTAGTAATATCTATATATAAGTCTAAATATATTATTATAATAGAGGTATATAAAGAAGCTTTATACCTAGGCCTTATACTTAAAGAGCTAGGGTATAATAAGGGAGTAGTATTAATACTCCTAAGTAGACTAACTATTAAGTTAGGTTTTAGTACTATAAATTAGTACTAACCCGAATACTTAGTACCTACTTAGGTACTAACCCGAATACTTAGTACCTACTTCTAGTACTAACCTAAAAAGCTATTAGTACCTTAGCGAGTTAGGTTAGACTAACCCGACTTACTAAGGTATTACTAAGAAGCTAAGCTACTAATAAATTAGTAAAGGACTAATATAGTTTCCTTATAAGATAAATTTAAATACTTTTATATTATTAGGATTTATCTTATACCTAATATTTATTACTTATTATTCTATATAATATAATAGTCTATATTACTATCTCTTAATTCTCTCGCTATTAGCGCCTAGAATATATTAGTCCCTTTAGGTTCTTTAAGAGTATTAAGTTCTATAAGCCTTAATAATAAAGCTATTTAATTAGAATTTAATAATCTTAATATAAATAACTAGAAAATACCTATAAAAATTCAAGATTTTTACTTAGGAAAAGTATACTTAAAAGTATAATTCTTTTATTTATTAGTAAGTAATAATAGTTATAAGGTAAATTTAAGTCTAAATATAATAAATATATATATAAACTATTATAAATACTAAGACCCTCCTTAAGTATTATAGGGGTTATAAGGTAAATATTAGTAAAGATATTAATTTTAGACTAAGGAATTATTTATAATAGTTACCTAGTACTAGAGTATTAATAAATAGTTATTAGGCCTACTTATATTATAACTCCACCGTAATATTAACGTTTAGGACTAATAGAGTATAGCTAAGTATACTATTATTAGATAACTTATTATATTAGTTATTATTAGGAAAAGACGTTATTATTATTAAGATAGAAGTATTAAAAGACTAACGCTATCTACTAGATACCCGACTAACTACGGGATATCTAGTATAGTAATATTCTATTCTACTAATAACTTCTACGCTACTAAACTATTTAACGTAATTCTTAAATTATTATATCCCTTATATTATAATATATCTTTTATACTGTTATAATAACTATTAATAGTCCTACTAGATTTATCGCGTTAATATAAAGGAATCTATTAGATATAGGAGTTAGTACGGCCTAATATTTATCCGGCCCTCTAAAATTTAATTAGTAGTATTTAATAAACTAAATAGTAGAATAGCTTATTTTTATTATTAGAAAGTCTAATATTACGGTCTAATATAAAGATATAATTATATAACTAAGTATAGTATTAGGCTATTTTTATACTTCTAATATTATAATTAATATTCTTATAAGCTAGTAAGTAGCTATTAATAGGATCTAGGCGTTAATAATAAGTTATAACTAATATATTAAGGGTAGTCTACCTATTATCTAATAGTACCTACTTATATATAATATTTCTTATTATTCGGCTAGATATATATTTAGGAGTTTTAGGCCTAATAATATAGAGGTTTCCCTATCTTATTATCCGCGATAGAGCTATATATAGCTAATTATAACTAAAAGTAGGCCTAGTTTATAAGTTAATACCTATATACTTTATTAATTAGCCTTATAATTTATTAATAGTTATAGTAAACGCCGGTTAGATAGGATACTACTTATAAATAAAGGGGGTAGGAATCCGCCTATTATTTTCTTTAGATTATAACGGCGTCTTAAATAGTATTACCTTCTCGCTATTATAGGTACCACCTATAATCTCCCCCTTAAAGATATACTTACTATATCTTATTACTTATAATTAGGTCCTATTATATAGACGTAGCGGATTAAGGTTCCTTAGTAGTATATCTAGTACGCCTAGCTTAATATATAGCTTATAAGACGGTAGGGAGGGTTTATAAAACCCGTAAAAGTACTTAGGGTAGAAGAGTTTATTATCTTCTTCTAATATAATATAAGTAATAGCGAGAATAGCCTATTCTAATAGATAAACCCTCTAAGAGATATTTATCCTAATATTAGTATAGATATTCTTAACTAAATTATTAATAGTATTTCTAGGGGTATAACTATATTTTTAATACGATATATCTTTATTAGTAGTAGGGCTTTTCTAGATATTAATACTATTACTAATAGTAAGGAGGTCGCTTATAAATAGTCCTATTTTATAATATATAGCGTCTATTAGGTTAGGATTATTAAGTCGCTTATTAATAGTAAGATTTAAACGTATAATCTT
>JAABUX010003741.1_pt1 | contig 19877 bp, 15 predicted proteins | sample 5561851 | NCBI WGS metagenome assembly JAABUX01 (sample SAMN10711883, study PRJNA513361) | rock metagenome | isolation source: Antarctica rocks | place: Antarctica: Victoria Land, Richard Nunatak red sandstone | collected 2016-01-03 | reverse complement strand
TCCGGTGGCCTTGGCGGGATAACGCTCCTCCAGGAGCGACTCGATGATCCCCCAGAGGCCATCGGGCAGTTCCCAGATCGTGTCGGGTGCGGGCTTCTTGGCTTTAGGTCTGGCTTGGGTCGTCATGTGTGAGTCTCATGGGTGAGGTCTCATCCATTAAAGCCCGACGCGAACTGCTAATCAAGAGCGGTTTCGAGATAGTTTCTTAAGCCTCCCGCGAGATAGGTCATCGCCCGCATGCCTCGACACAGCGTAAACAGTGTCGTTGAAACATTTATTCGTGTTGAATCAAGATGGCATTCGCTGTATTTCGCGAACGCCACCCAGAGAACCCACCAACTCGGAGCGATAATAGCTATCGGGTCGAGCGGTGTCGGATCGTGCCAGCCTCGTAACCCAACCGCACTACTGCTGAACGGGTGGTGGACCTTTAGAACCCGCCTGAGCACCGACCGCTTGTGTTTGAAGGCAATTCGTTTGTGAAGGAGTACCCACGCAGGAGAAGCCGGTGGGCGAAGTCGCGTCATTTACGCATCTGCCCAGCAAATACAGGCCGCACGCCTGCCGAGGTTGGGTCGGTTTGACCTCGTAGCCCGGGCTTACGGGCGTCGTCAAGCCGTTTGTAAAGTTAGCCATAGCTGCAGAGAACGATCCATCATTCTGGACGTTCACGCACTGCGCGCAAGTGCCAGGGACGCCCGAGCAGCCCAAATATAATCCTGCTCCGACATTCTGGTCGCATCGAGCGTTCTTGGTGCCGTTACTCGGATTACCGCCCCATGCCTGGGCCAACTCGCTGCCGGTCGGGTCGGTGCCGCGACCGAAATGGTCCCAGAGGGGGAGACTCGCGGTGAGGATCAATCCCGTCAGGATGCAGAGCGTCCGCGTCATGGATGCGTCTCCTGTGTCAAGGTGCGAGATGCGAACCGGACCTGGGACGAGGGGTCGCCCCCTCCTTACTCGACGAGCTCGCCCCCGGCACGGGTGCCGAGGGCGCGCCAGACGGCGCGTTGGATCGACCCGGCGACGAACCGCGTCGAGCCGTCACCCATCAGGGCGTTGACTCCGCCCGGGTGGAAACTGCGGGCCGTGGCGATCCCCCCTGTGTCACCCGGAAAGACCAGGGCGTCGGGGATCGAGCCGTTCGGCTCCTGGGCATGGCAATAGTAGGCGTCCTCACGAGTCGCGTTGTACCAGCGATAGCCCGCGCGCCGAGAGTAAGGGAACTCAGGGCTGGCGGCGGCCAACCGGCAAACATCGAGGGCGAAGTCGGCGGTCAGGAGAGCGCCCCGGTTGAACGAGGAGTCGCCGAAATCGCGCGCCGGTGATGCCGACCCGATGAGGCCGGAGCCGACGACCCGTTCGCCGAAGGCGACCGTGTTTGATAGCCCGTCGATCACCAGCGCCGCATTGAAGCGGTCTTGATGAGGGAAGAACCCGTTGCCACTGTCAGGAGCCTCCGAAGTCGTCGAGATCGCTGGTCCGACGCCGACGTTTCCCCGGTAGGAGGTGGGATAGCCCCCGCCCCCTGCGGCGATGCCGTCGGACGGGCAGATCAGGGCGGCGAGGCGGATATTCAGCGAGGTGATATTGGCGCGCTGCGGGTTGGAATTGAGTTCCGGGCAAAGCTCGATATCGACGTTCAAGCCGTTAAAGAGGGCCGACTGCTCCAGGAATGGCATCAGCCGGACCTGAGCCGAGAAATTGAAGTTGGAACACTCCACGCAACAGGGCGGCGGCATCGGCTGCAAGTCCGGGTGATACCAGGTCGATTGGAAAGGAAAGGCGTTGTACTGCGCATGATAATTGTGCAGGGCCAGGCCGATCTGGCGGAGGTTGTTGGAGCATTGGGCGCGGCGGGCGGATTCACGCGCGGCCTGCACGGCGGGCAGCAGCAGCCCGATCAGGGTCGTGATGATGGCGACGACGACCAAGGTCTCGATCAGGGTGAAGCCGCGCGGGCGGCTCGATCGACGCCGGATCATGGCGAACTCCTGGAGGTTTCCGACGATGCCGCGCCGTTCCCCGAACCGGCGACGTAAACGGCGAGCTTGACGACCGGCTGGTTGGGGTGGTCCGTCCGGAGGACGACTTCTCCGGTCCGAGTTTCGGGATGACCCGACGCGGCGAGGCGCGCGGCGATCGTGTGCGACGGTTTCGAGTCGCCGTCGAGGTCGATGACCAGGCCCTCGACGTTCGACGTCGCTTCGAGGATTCGGAATGGGCGTTTGTCGCGGGACCGCGCGATGACCTTGAGCCGGCGACTCGCCTGGGCTTCGTCGCCGAACATCAACCCGGCGGGGCTGGCCGTCAGGGCGGAGGCGACTTCCCAAATGATCGACCGACGCCCGATGACGGCCCCATAGCCGTTGCGCACCTCCAAAGTCGTCATCCGACGGCTAGGTTCGCGGAGGGCGGGCAGGATCACCGCCAGGGTCCGGCGGAACACGAGGAGTTGGTCTTCGCGTCCCGCCTCGGTCGGCGCCGGGTCGACCCACTCGGTCGGCAACTCGGATCGGATCGACTTGTCGTCGAGCGGCTGGGGCGGATCACCCTGGACCCCGAACGATTGGATCAGGTATTCGACGCGGCGGGACTGGCCGGGTTCGAGTGCGCCGGGCCTCGGGTCGACCTCGTCGATGGTCGCTCGGGCATGGGCCGTCGCCGTGGTGTAGAGGTTGACCCCATCGTCGTCATCCTCCGCCTCGATCGCGGCGACGTGGACCACATTCCCCGAACCAAGCCCGAGCTTGAGCACGACCGGGACTTCGAGCGCCTGGCCAGGCTCGACGACCGTCGCCGGGACCGCCGCCACGTCGCCGCAGCAGGGTTTCCGGTTCGCAACCCCTCGGACTCGGACGGGTCGCTTGGAGACATTGACGACGCGAAACGTGTGCGATCGGCTCACGTCCGTCCCGGCGAGCACCAGGCCGAAGTCGTGCTTGGTCGAGGCGGGATCATACCAGGTGGTCAAAGTCGGCGACGGCGGATCGAGAGGGATTCTCGACTCTCGTTGGGACTCGGCGACAAACGCCTCATCGTTGGATGGGGAGCAAGAGTTGCAAACCACGATCAAGAACGGCGTGGCAATGAAGCGGACGACTCGACCGCGCGCCGGTGGTCTCGTCTCGTCATCGTTGTTTCCACGGGTAAGAGTCCCGGAGGAAGATTTACGACTGAGAGATCGGATGGTCTCAAAGAATTTCTTGGGCGTCAAACAATTTGTTTCGAAGGATCGTTATTTTCGCATTTCGCTGGAAATCTGGCCGCTCACGAGTCCGAGCCGCGCGGGCGGTTGCGGCGGAGCGGGCCGTCGCTCCGGGGCAGGGGGGGCGCGGTCGACTGGGGCGGTCCGGGAGGGGCCGGCTCCAGGAGCAATGCCAGCGCGGCGGGTCGATCCTTGACGAAGGCGAACAGCGGCGACAACTTGCTGACGCGGAAGACCTCGAAGACGTTGTCGTCGACGTTGCAGAACACGAGGCGGCCGCCATGCTGCGAGCTGAGCCGGTGCAGGACGATGAAGCCGCCCAGCGCCGCCGAGCCGGCGTAGGTGACGCCGTTGAGGTCGATGACGAGGTCGGGGCGGCCACCGCCCTTGATGTGCGTCTCGAAGTGTCCTCGAAGGTCGCGGACGGGTGCCGGGTCGAGCCTCAAGCAATCCCAGAACTCCGCGACGAGCGTCCCGCCCTCGTTTCGGACTTCCACCGTTGGCTTGAGCATGAATAACCTATCGGGTCGCGGGACGGGCGAAGGACGCGGATGCGACTTGGGTCCAAGCCTGACTTTCGCCAAGCTCGGCGAGTAAACTACCAAAAGTCGACGGCCCGATCCACCCTTGCCGCCTCGAAGCCCGCGTTTTCGTAACTCTCATGGGATAGAATGGGAAAGTCGAGTACCCTGCGTCCGGTCCGTCGACATCCGCCGAGGGTGTGACTTTCGAATCCGGAGATCGCAAATCGCAAATCGCAAATCGCAGATCGCAAAAAAGTCGGAAACCAAAATCCCCCAACCTTTTGAGATATGCAATTCTTGCTCCCGAAGGATCTCCACAATCGAGGGTTATACCCGTCCACCAATCCGAAGGGGGGAACGCTTTCCATGCGAATTTCAGAGTTCATCGTCGCGGCCCTCGCCTGGTCCTGCGTGGGCGCCGCGGATGCGGCGGATTGGACGACCTCGGTGTTCCCGGAACGAAGCCACGACTTCGGCACCGTGGCCCGAGGGTCGAAGGTCCGCCACTCGTTCCCGATCGTCAACACGACCGACCAGATCATCCACATCAAGTCGTGGCGGACCAAATGCGGCTGCACCGACGTCCGAGTCGGAGCCCGCGACATCCCGCCCAAGACGAGGACCGTGGTCGAGGCGGTGATCGACACCACCAATTATCAAGGTTACAAGCCGTCGGGCCTGGTCCTGAGCCTCGACCAGCCGGCCGCCGTCGACATCGACCTCAGCCTGACCTGCTTCATCCAGACCGAGCTGAACCTGGCGCCTGGGAGCGTCGACTTCGGGATCGTCAATCGCTCGACCGCGCCGCAAGCCGAGCTCAATCTGACCTATTCCGGGGCGCAACCCGACTGGGCGATCTCCAGCGCCTTCACGATCAGCGAGCATGTGACCGCGAAGCTCCAGGAGCAAGGGCGGTCGGCGGGCGGCCCGGTGACCTACCACCTGTCGGTCAAGCTGAACCCCTCGGTCCCGGTCGGCTTCTTCAAGGACGAGATCACCTTGAAGACCAACGACCCCAAGAGCCCGAACATCCCGATCTCCGTCGCGGCGGTCGTGCAGTCGAACGTCACGGTCACGCCCACGGTCATCAACCTCGGCCCGGTCAAGCCCGGCGACTCGATCCAGAAGACGTTCGTGGTCCGGTCGTCGCAGCCGTTCAAGGTCGTCTCGGTCGACTCGAACCGGCCGGAGATCGTCGCGGCCCCGGCCCCCGACCAGTCGAAGCCGCTCCACGCCCTGAGCTTCACGTTCAAGGCCCCAAGTACCCCGGGGGCGTTCAACGCCTCGATCGAGATCCAGACCGACCTCAAGGACGAACCGGCCACCAAGCTGATGGCCTTCGCCACGATTGTTCCTTGAGCCATTCCCCAAAGAAGGTAGGCGGCCGGAACCATCGTCCCGGCCGCGTTCCGTCAAGCTTGATTGAACTTCTTGGCCCGACCGGCTCAGGTGCCCGAAGGGGCGGGGGGAGCCGGGGCCGACGGTGCCGGGGGGACGCTTGGCGCCGGGGGGACGATCTCCGACGAGGGGGACGGGTAAATCGGCGAGGCTGGCTTGGCCATCGAGTTGCCCATCATCGAGCCTTGGGGGCTCGTCATCGGGGCCTGGGCACTCATCATCGAGGGAGATGTCGGCATCGCGTAGCCGGCGGTCGACCCGCCGCAGGTCATCATCGGTGTCGCGTGGCCGGTCATGGTCGCGCCTCGGGCGTGGTGCATCCGGCCACCGCCGCCGCAATGCTTGCCGTGTCCCATCATGCCCGACGTGGCGGACATGGCGGCGAGGATCGTGATCGTGTGCAACATTCGGGAGAGTCCCTTCGTCAAAGGAGAGGAGATCCAAAGGTGTCCGGCTCGAAGCCGCTTCCCTTGCCGGATTCGCCGTGGTCCGTCCGGCTTCCGGCGTGGAAGACGGATTGTAGGATTCTCACTCGAGCCGCGCCTACCTCAAAACCACCATCGCCGCATGTTGGCCTTGACAGGTGGAGGACCGCTCGAAGGACTTCCCAAGTTGACAATTCGTGCCTAGCCGCCCTAAGCTCTCGGTCGGACGTTTGGTCGATCGAGTCGAAAGATGGATCGAAATTCTCAAGGACGAGACGGTGAGCTTGACCTCGACCAGCCCGGCGTCGACATCTGTCAAGCCCGCGACTCGCGGCGCCTGGAATCTCGTCGTCGCCGACGTGGGCTGGTTCTCGACGGCCAACCTGTTCCGCGAGACCCCGGGGGACCGGGCATCGACGCTGCTGTTGCGGTGCTCGGACTATCGGGTCGCCTGGCAGCAGGGCAAATGGCCCTTCGGCCGGAACAAGCCCGCGTCGCGTTGGTCCTCGACGATCTGGGAACAGGACCTGGTCTTGCCGACGGGATGGATGAAGTCTTACCCCCGACTGGGGATGCGGCCGATCGCCCAAGCGGCTCGCCGTTGGAAAACCTTGGTTGAAGGTCGCGACGATCCCACGGCGCTGGTGATGACCTATCCCCATTACCTCGACCTGGCCCGCCGGCTCCGGCCCGAGCGGTTGGTCTATTTCAACGTCGACGACTACCGACTCTACTGGCCCAGGTCGGCCAACCGGGTGGACCGGCTCGAACGCGAGGCGGTCCGACTCGCCGACCTGACCGTGTGCGCCTCGCGGTTCCGGGCCGACGAACTCCGGGCGAGCAACCCCGAGTCCGCCTCGAAGATCCGCCACCTCCCGCACGGGGCCGCATCGGCGTCGATCCCCCCCCAGCCGCAACATCTGCCTGGCCCCGACCCGCTCGACCTGGCCGGATTGCCTCGCCCTTGGGTGGGGTACGTCGGCACGCTCGAAGACCGGGTGGATTGGGCTTTGCTCGACCAAGTCGCCAGGACAAACCCTCGGGCGTCGATCATCCTGGTCGGCCGGGTCGGTCCTCGCGGTTCGGCCCGTTGGCGGGAGGATCGCCGACGCTGTCTGGCTCGCGGCAACGTCCACGCCGTGGGCTGGAGGGACCAGGCCGTCATCGACACCTACAATCGGTCGTTCGACCTTGGCCTGATCCCCTACCGGACCGATCACCCGTTCAACGTCGCGAGCTGCCCGACCAAGATCATGGACTACATGGCGGCGGGGCGGCCGGTGGTCGCGACCGACCTCCCCGAGTGCCGGCTCCACTGCGAGGTGTTCGACGTGGTCTCCCCCGGAGACTTCGCCTCGGCCGTGAACAACCGGCTGAGCATCGGTCCCGACGATGGCCGGGCCTCGGCCCGCTGGCAGATCGCGCGGGGCGAGTCTTGCCGATCGGTGGTTTCCCGGCTGCTCGACTGGATCGAATGACCGGGCCACGATCTTCCGAAAATCAGGAGCTTGGGTCGGTTCGGTCGTTGGCAACCGCCGGAACGCGGGTTAGATTGGTGCGAATCGCTCCGGTGAGCCAACCCATCCACTCCACCCTTCGACGGGAACCCCGCCCATGCCCATCGGCCTCCGGATTCGCCTCTCGGTGATGATGTTCTTGCAATACTACGTCTGGGGGATCTGGTTGCCGATCTTGGCGCAGCATCTGGGGCCGGAGGGCGTCGGGCTGAACAGCGAGCAGATCGGTTGGGTCTACACCGTTTACGGTTTTGGGGCGATCCTCGGCCCGTTCGTCCTGGGCCAGCTCGCCGACCGCTATTTCCCCACCGAGATCGTCATGGCCGGGGCGCACCTGATCGGCGGCGGCTTGTTGATCGCCACCGCCTATGTGACCGGGTTCTGGCCGATCTTCCTGCTCCTGTTCGCCTACTGCAACCTGTACATGCCGACGATGGGCCTGTCGAACTCGATCACGTTCCGGGCCGTCGGCGAGGGGAATCAGGATCGCTTCCCCGGAATCCGGATGTGGGGCACCATCGGCTGGATCGCCGCCGGGCTGTCGTTCACCTGGTATCTCGAATACGCCAAGGACGTCAGCTTCCTCCGCCCCTTGTTCGACGCGGTCTCGCTCCCCTCGTTCCGCGATTGCCTCCGGGTTTCGGGGGTCGTCTCGATTTTCTACGGGTTTTATTGCTTCACCTTGCCGCACACCCCGCCGACCAAAGTGGTCGCCGACACGGCCGCCGTCAAACGGTCGGCGATCCTCGAAAGCCTCGAATTGATGCGCATCCGGTCCTTCGCGGTTCTGGTCGTGGTGGCCGGCTTGATCGGAATCTTGCTCGCATTCTACTTCGCGTGTGAAACAGTCTTCCTGACCGCGATCGGCATTCCCGCGAATCAAACTGGCGGCTATATGACGATTGGCCAGGTCGCCGAGTGGGCGGTCATCGGTCTGATTCCGCTGGCGGTCCACCGCTTGGGCGTCAAGCGGACGATGATCATCGGCGCATCCGCCTGGGCGATCCGATTCGGGTTGTCCGCTTATGGGCAGCCGAGATGGCTCATGATCGCCACCATCGGCCTGCACGGGTTCGCCTTCGGCTTCTTCTTCGTCGTCGCCCAGATGTACGTCGACCGCGCCGCCGGACCCGACATCAAGGCCACGGCCCAAAACTTTCTGATCTTCGTCATCTACGGGCTGGGGACGATCCTCGGGAGCGTCTTGACCGGCTACGTCCGCTCGTACTTCAAAGAGGACTGGCACAAAATCTGGGCCGGGCCGGCGATTCTCACCGTGATCTGCATCCTGGTCTTCGCTTTGATGTTCCAGGATACCGAACTCAAGAAGCGAGCCGCCGTCCGGGCCGAACCGGCGATGGCGTGATGGGCAACCATCAAGGCTTGAGCAGTCCCCATTGATCGAGGTACTCGCGGGCCACGCCGGCCGGATCACGCTTCTCGCCGTCGACCTGATGATTGAGGCGACGCATCGTCGGGGCGTCGATCCGGTTGGCCAGGCGGTTCAAGGCTTCCCGGAGCTTGGGGTGCAGGCCCAAAGTTTCGGCCCGAACCAGGGGGACGGCTTCGTAAGGGGGGAAGAACCGGCGGTCGTCGACGAGCATGGTGAGGTCCATCGTGGCGACCCGTCCGTCGGTCGAGTCCCCCGCCGCGACGTCGATCGACTCGCCCCGGACGGCTTGATACAAGAGGTTCCGGTCCATCTCGACCGGCGATCGCGCGAAGTCGAGGCCGTAGCTTTTGGCCAGGCCGGGGAAACCGTCGGGCCTCCGGCCGAACTCGGGGCCGAAGCCGATCCGCAACGAGGTGAGGTGCCGCTTCAGGTCGGAAATCTTGGCGATTCCCAACCGCTCAGCCTGCTCGCGGCGCATCAGCAAGGCGAAGGTGTTCTCGAACCCCAGGGGGGCCAGGACCTCGATCCCTTGCTTCATCATGCCCGACGCCACGCTCGCCCGGACTTGCTCGGGGTCGTACGCGGGCGGTTCCTTGAGGATCGTGGTTAAGGCGGTCCCCGTGTACTCGACGTAGGCGTCCAACCCCCCCCGGCTCAAGGCGTTGAAGCAGACCAGCGACCCGCCGAGGTCGAACCGCCGATCGACTTTGAGCGGGGTATGGGCTTCGACCAGGTCGGCGAGCATGTGGGCCAACAACTTCGGCTCGGCGGAGTCCTTCGAGCCGATGACGATCGTCGTCGCCCGGTTCGAGCCGAAGCCGACGCTCTGCCAGGCCCCAAATCCGGCCAGGGCGACCAGGGCGATGGTTGCCAGGGAGGCCGCGAGGTCTCGGACCCTGCTGGGGGTTTTCCGACGCCGGACCGGGTCGATCCTTTGCTCAAACGAACCCAACGCCGCGTCGCAAGCCAGGGCCAGCAAGGCGGCGGGCACCGAACCGAGGAGGATCAAGCGGGGGTCGGAGACCTGGATACCGGCGTAAATATAACTCCCCAAACCTTTGGCCCCGATGGCGGCGGCGATGGTGGCCATCCCGACCGAAGCCACCGCCGCGACCCGGACCCCGCCGAGCAAGACCGGGACGGCCAGGGGGAGTTCCACCCAGGTCAGGCGTTGCCAGGGGGTCATCCCCATCCCGACGGCGGCTTCGGCGACCCCTCGATCGACCCCTTTGAGGCCGAGGATCGTGTTCTTGATGATCGGCAGGAGCGAATACACGACCAGGGCCGCGAGCGCCGGGGGCTTGCCGATCTGGCCTCGGAAGAGGATGAGGAGGACGCCCAGGAGGGCCAGCCCCGGGATCGTTTGCAGGACGTTGGCCAGGCCGACGACGGTCCGCTCGACCCACCGCGACCGGCTGGCGAAGATCCCCAGGGGGACGCCGAGGGCGACGGCGATCAGGATCGCCTCGCCGACCAAGTCGAGGTGCGCGGCGGTCGCTTCGAACAGGGGCCGGCGCTGGGCCTGGAGCAGGGTGATCCAGTCGTTCACGAGAGCACCTCGGCGTGGATCGGGTCGACGGCTCGGGCGTCGGCGAAGAAGGATCGGACGAAGTCGTTGGCGGGCTGGTCGAGGAAATCTTGGGGGCGGCCGACCTGGACGAGCATCCCCTCGTCGACGAGGGCCAGTCGGTCGGCCATCCGGCAAGCTTCGCGGAGGTCGTGCGTCACCAGGATCACGGTCGGCCCGAGGGTGCGCTGGAGGTTGCGGAACTCGTCCTGCAAGGTCCGCCGAGTGATCGGGTCCAACGCCCCGAACGGCTCATCCATCAGGATCAGGCCGGGGTCGGTGGCCAAGGCGCGAGCAACGCCGACCCTCTGCCGCTGGCCGCCGCTCAACTGGTGCGGGAACCGGTCGCCCAAGGCTGTCGGGTCCAGGCCCACCAGCGTCAAGCATTCCTCGGCCTTGTTGTTTCGCTCCGGCTTCTTCATCCCCACCAGTCGGCATCCCAAGGCGACGTTATCGAGCACGGACAAGTGCGGCATCAGCCCCGCTTCCTGGATGACGTAGCCCATCGACCGTCGGAGCTGGATCGGGTCCCAGGCCGAGGTGGGGCGGTCGCCGACCCGGACCTCGCCCGAGGTCGGGTCGACGAGGCGGTTGACCAGCTTGAGCAAGGTGGTTTTCCCCGAGCCGCTGGTCCCGAGGATCGCCAGGAACTCTCCTCGGGCCACTTCGAGCGTAACCCCTCCGAGCGCGACGTGGCCGTCGTCATAGACCTTGCGGACGTCATGCCAGGATACGTCCACCGGGATCGACGCTTGCGGGGTGTTTGGGATCAACGGCGAGGCTCCTCGGTCGACTTCGATTCGGTTCTTGGGCTAACATCGCGTGAACGATCGATGAACCATTCTGGCCGATCGTCACCCAACCGACCAGTTCGCGCCCACTTGCCCCGAGCCGAAACCCGGAGCCGCCCCGCTATGATCCAGCTTGGCATCTGCAACGAACTCTTCGAAGGTTGGGACCTCGCTCGGGTCTGCCGGTTCGTCAAAGAGGTCGGATTCGATGGCCTCGAACTCGCCCCGTTCACCTTGGCCCGGCGGATCACCGACCTTTCCCAAGAGCAGCGGCGGACCATCCGGTCGACGATCGCCGACTCCGGCCTCGCCACGATCGGACTCCACTGGCTCCTGGCGCAGACCGAAGAGTTCTACCTCACCTCGCCCAACCCGGCGACCCGGGCGAGGACCGGCGACTACCTCCTCGCCTTGGCCGAAGCGACCCGCGACCTCGGGGGCGGTTTGATGGTCCTCGGCTCGCCCAAGCAACGCAACCTATTGCCGGGGATCGACTTTGGTCAAGCGATCGACCATGCGACGATGACTTTGGACCGGGTCTCGCCTCATCTCGAACGCTTGGGCGTCGACCTCTGCCTCGAACCGCTCGGGCCGGGCGAGACCGACTTCTTGAACACCTGCGACCAGACGGTCGCCTGGATCGACCGCGTCGGCCACCCTCGGCTCAAGCTGCACATGGACGTCAAGGCCCAGAGCACCGAAGCGGGTCGGACCGTGCCGGACTTGATCACCCAGTACGCCGCCAAGGCCGGGCACTTCCACGCCCAGGACACGAACAAGCTCGGACCGGGGATGGGTGCCGTCGACTTCGCGCCGATCCTCCGGAGCCTGGTCCGGTCCGGCTATGACCGGTGGGTTTCCGTCGAGGTGTTCGACTTCTCGCCCGGCCCGGAAACGATCGCGAGAGAAAGCCTGGCTTGTTTAAGACGCGAACTGGATTTGGCTTACGCAAGTTGACTCGGTAGCGATCGGCTTCAAATTTCCCCGAAAACTTGTCGCCTCCAGGCTCGGCCCCTCGATCTTTCCAAAGAAACGAAGCGGCTTCGGGCCTCGATTGGCCGATGGTGATGAGGTAGTCGGGGCCGATTACCGATAATTTTGTACAGCAGTCTATTGTCGATCGACTCTTGAGCGGGCTATGCTCAAGAGGTCGGCGATCGGAGCGGGGCGGAAGCTTCGCCCGACGGGTCGGTTCGAGTCGGTGGAAAGGGCTTCGAGGAATGGCCAAGGCGAAACGATCGGCGAACGGTGACGGGCGAGGCGAACCCCGCCCGACGATGGTGGTCGAGGACGTCCCGCTCGCCGAGGCGACCCGGTCGCGTTACCTCAACTATGCCCTGAGCGTCATCACCTCGCGGGCCTTGCCCGACGTCCGCGACGGCCTCAAGCCGGTGCAGCGGCGGATCTTGTACGCCATGTACTCCGACCTCCACGTCACCGCCGACGGCCGCTACATGAAGTCGGCGGCGGTGGTCGGCGAGGTCATGAAGAGCTACCACCCGCACGGCGACCAGTCGATCTACGACGCCCTCGTCCGGATGGCGCAGTCGTTCAGCCTCCGATACCCCTTGGTCGAAGGGTACGGCAACTTCGGCTCGATCGACGGCGACCCGCCCGCCGCGATGCGCTACACCGAGTGCCGGTTGACGCCGATCTCGCAGGAGTTATTGACCGAACTCCGCGACCGGACCGTCGACCACCGCCCGAACTACGCCTCGACCACGATGGAGCCCGAAGTCCTCCCCGCCCAGTTTCCCAACTTGCTGGTCAACGGGGCGTCGGGGATCGCCGTCGGGATGGCGACGAACATCCCGCCGCACAACCTCCACGAAGTCTGCGCCGCGCTCGATGCCTTGCTCGTCGACCGCGAACTGCCCGTCGAGAAGTTGACCCACCTGATCCCCGGCCCCGACTTCCCGACCGGAGGCGTGATCCTCAACACCCCCGACGAGATTTTGCACATCTACGCGACCGGCCAGGGGGCGATCAAGCTTCGGGGGACGTACGAGGCCGACCCCGACAAGGCGAACACCGTCTGGATCACTTCCATCCCCTACGGGATCGAGAAAGACGCCTTGGTCGCCCGGATCGGCGAACTGATCGGCAAGGGGCAGGTCCCCCAACTCACCAACGTCAAGGACCTGAGCACCGACGACATCCGAATCGCGCTGGAACTTCGCCCCGGCGCCAACGTCGACGCGGCCCTGGCCTACCTGTTCAAGAACACGCCGCTGCAAACCAACTTCAACGTCAACCTGACCTGCCTGCTGCCGTCGTTCGGGGCGGAAGTGGCGGTCCCGGCCCGGCTCGACCTCAAGTCGATGCTGGTCCACTTCCTCGACTTCCGACTTGATGTCGTGACCCGCCGCCTCAAGCATGAGCTGGCGAACTTGCTCCGGCGGATTCACATCCTCGAAGGGTTCGAGGTCGTCTTCAACGAACTCGACGAGGCGATCCGGATCATCCGCGACAGCGACGGCAAGCCCGACGCCGCCCCCAAGTTGATCGCCCGGTTCGGCTTGAGCGAGATCCAGGCCGACGCGATCCTCGAAACCAAGCTCTACCGCCTGGGCAAGCTCGAAATCCGGGACATCCGCGACGAACTGGCCGCCAAGCGCGCCCGGGCCGGCGAGATCGAGACCCTCCTGCTCGACGAACCCGCCCGATGGGCGATCGTCCGCGACGAGTTGAAGCAGATCCGCCGCGCCTACGGCGACCCCCGGCGGACGGTGATCGGCAAGGAGCAGGCCGCCCCGGTCGAATACCGCGAGGAAGATTACATCATCGACGAGGACGCCTGGATCATCGTCACCCGAGACGGTTGGGTGAAGCGGCAAAAGTCGTTCAACGACGTCGCCGGCATCCGGGTCCGCGAGGAAGACCGGGTCGGCTGGGTCTACCGCTCCAAAGCCCGGCACACGGTCAGCTTCTTCACCGACCGAGGGGTGGCCTACACCTTCCGGGTCAACGACATCCCCTTGACGACCGGCCACGGCGAGCCGATCGGCAAGCACTTCGCGTTCGAAGACGGCGAGCACGTCGTCGGCGTCATCGCCCATGACCCAAGGTGTCTTCCCGCCGTGGCCTCGGTCCCGGCCCCCGTCCACCCCGAGCCGGTCCAGGCGATGCTCGGCGGCGAGCTTTCCACCCTCAACGGCGACGGCCCGGCTTCGGGCTTGCCCTTGCCCCCTTACGCGATCGCCCTGACCGCGGGGGGCAAGGTCCTCCGGTTCGCCCTGTCGGCGCACTCGGGGGTTTCGACCAAGAAGGGGCGGGCGGTGGTTCGGCTCGACGCCAACCTGGCCGCCGACAAGGTGGTCGGCGTCGAGACGACCGACGGGACCGAGAACGTCTGCCTCGCCACCCGGTCGGCCCGCGTCCTGATCTTCCCGGTCGCCGACGTCAACGTCGTCGCCGGGGCGGCCAAGGGGGTGACAGCCGTCAAGATGGATGCGAACGACGTGGTGATCGGCTTCGCCCTGGCCAACAAGATGCGCGAAGGCTTGACCGTCCGGACCAACCGAGGGGCCGAGCAGGTCGTCCGGGCGACGCGGTATCCCGTCACCAATCGCGGCGGTCGAGGCTACAGCATCCTCCAGCGCGGTTCGCTCGACGCCGTGATCCAGGCCGAGCCGGTCCCCATCCCCAGCCCCGAACAGGTGGGGGAAGCTTGATGGCGACCGGATTCGACGACTTTGACGCATCGAAACGAGCTTTGCGGCGGCATCACCGCGCGAGGATGATCGACCACGCTCGGCGATTGTTGATATGCGCCTGGCTGGACAAGGACGACCTCGAGCGACAGGCGGTCCGTCGCCATGACCATCTGGCGACTTGCTCGTGCCCGATGTGCGGCAACCGTCGGCGTCATTTTCGGGAGCGGAGCTTGCAAGAGATCAGGGTCGCGGCGATGCCCCTTCGAGGTGGTTGCGGCCGAGTGGAGGAACTTGACTGATGGCCATCGGAACCTATGACGCCTCGTCGATCACGGTGCTGGAAGGCTTGGAAGCGGTCCGGCGCCGCCCGGGGATGTATATCGGAGGGGTCGACAAGGCGGGCCTGCACCACCTGATCTGGGAGATCGTCGACAACTCCGTCGACGAGGTCATGAACGGCCACGCGACCCGAATCCTGGTCACGCTCGAATCCAACGGCAAGACGATCACCGTGAGCGACAACGGCCGGGGCATCCCGGTCGACAAGCACCCGAAGTCGGGCTTGAGCGCCCTGGAAGTGATCTTCACGACCTTGCACGCCGGCGGCAAGTTCGACAACGACGCTTACAAGGTCGCGGGCGGCCTGCACGGCGTCGGCGCCAGCGTCGTCAACGCCCTGTCGAGCCAACTCGTTGCCACCGTCCGACGCGACGGATATTCCTACTCGCAGACTTATCACCGGGGCAAGCCCGAAGGGCCGGTCATCCGAGGCGAGCCGGCCCGGGGCACCGGGACTTCGGTCACCTATACCCCCGACTCGGAAATCTTCCTTGACGCCTCGTACGACTCCGACCTGATCGCCGAGCGGCTCGACGTGAAGACCTACCTCAACAAGGGGTTGGTCATCCAGTTCCTCGACAAGAGGAAGGGGGATCAGGCGGTCGAGTTCCGCCACGACGGCGGCGTGGCCGACTTTCTCGACGCCGTGAATGCGGGCCGGGCCGATCAGAGGGTCGCGCCGACCGCCTTCGTGATGGAGCGCGAAGACGACGAGTTGCGCTGCCACGTCGCCCTGGCCTGGACCGAGGCGACCGACGAGGACGTCCGGTCCTACGTCAACACGATCCCGACCCGCGACGGCGGGACGCACGAGTCGGGCCTTCGCGAGGCGGTCCGGTCGGCGGTCCTCAAGTACATGAAGGACCACGAGCACCTCAAGAAGGGGCTCGACATCAAGAGCGAGGACATCCGCGAAGGCTTGGTCGCCGTCCTGTCGGTTTGCATCCACGAGCCGCAGTTCCAGGGGCAGACCAAGGGGAGGCTGAACAACCCCGAGGTCCGGTCGCTGGTCGACTCGATGGTTCGCCCCCGGCTCGAAGACTTCTTGCTCAAGAACCGGAGCGTCGGCGACGCGATCGCCAATCGGGTGATCCAGGCGGCTCGGGCCAGGGAAGCCAGCCGGGCCGCCGCCAGCCAGGTCCGCCGCAAGACCGCGATCAGCAACAAGCTCAACCTGCCGGGCAAGCTCCACGACTGCGACAGCACCAACCCCGAAGAGTCCGAGCTGTTCATCGTCGAAGGCGACAGCGCCGGAGGCTCGGCCAAGCAAGGCCGCGACCGCGACATCCAGGCGATCCTGCCCCTCAAGGGGAAGGTCCTGAACGCCGAGCAAGCGGGCAAGGCCAAGGTCCTGGACAACAAGGAACTGACCGACATCGTCTCGGCGATGGGCTGCGGGATGGACGACCAGTACGACGCGACCCGGCTCCGATACGGCAAGATCATCCTCCTGACCGACGCCGACAGCGACGGCCACCACATCGCCACCTTGCTCCTGACCTTCCTCTACCGCCACCTCCCGGCGCTCTTGCAGGAAGGGCGGGTCTACCTGGCCTGCCCGCCGCTCTACAAGGTGACCCACGGCCAGGAAACCCAGTGGGCGGCCGACGACGCCAGCCGCGACCGAATCCTGAGCAAGCTCCCCAAGAACGCCAAGCCGAACATCACCCGCTTCAAAGGCTTGGGCGAAATGCCCGCCAAACTCCTCTACGAAACCACCCTCGACCCCGCCCGCCGCCGACTCCTCCGGGTCACCGTGCCCGAAGATGACCGCCCTTACACCGAGAGCACGGTGTCCGACCTGATGGGCAAGGAACCCGACGCCCGCTACAAGTTCATCATGGCCGAGGCTTACACCGCGAAAGATATTGATATCTGATACGGTTCCCGTAAAGTTGGTGCATTGCAAATCGCAAAGTATTATCTCAGTTGATCTTATTTTGCAATCCGCGATTTGCGATACGCAATGAATTTTTAGGATCGGGATGATTTGGGACGGATCAACCCGACCCGACGTCGATCAGGATCTTTCGGGCGCCCAGGAGCGTCGCGCGTCGGAACGCTTCTTCGGCGTCGTCGAGCGACAAGACCCCGGCGATCAGCGGCTTGACGTCGATCCGCTTCGACGCCAGGGCGGCGATCGCGGGCGGGAACGGGCCGCACCTCGATCCGATCACCCGGACCTCGTCGATCACCACCGTCGCCAGGCTCGTGTCGTGGTTCCCGGCCACCGTGGTCTTCAAGACGACCGTCCCGCAAGGGCGGACCAACCGGAGCGCGGTCTCGAAACCGGTGGTGGACCCGGTGCAGTCGACGACGATGTCTTGACTCCGAGCAAGATCCCCGGCCGCTTCGAGCGGGCAGGTCGCCACCGCTTCGCCCGCCAGCCCGAGTTTTTCGGGGTGCTTGCCGACCAGCGTCACCGAAGCCCCGGCGAGTCGGAGGACCCAGGTCGATAAAAGTCCGAGCTTGCCGTCGCCGACGACGGTGACGGTGGTCGAAGGGGTCAGTTCGACCTGCTCGGTGATCCGAAACGCGGCGGCCAGGGGTTCGATGAAGACCGCCTCTTGGTCGCCGATCGAGTCGGGGATGAAATGCAGGTTTCGCTCGGGGACGGCGACGCGGTCGGCCATCGCGCCGTCGTGGTTCAAGATCCCGAGGACCGAGCGGTTGGGGCAATGGTGCGGCAAGCCGGCCCTACAGGTGGGGCATTCGTGGCAGGAGTTGTTGATCTCGGCGGTGACCCGGCGACCGTCGGCGGTCTGCCCGACGAACTCGTGGCCGAGGATGCCCCGAAACCCCATGTATCCCCGGCTCAGCTGCACGTCCGTGTCGCAGATCCCGACCATCCGGACCGCCAAACCGACCTCGCCGGCCTGGATGGTGGGTTCGGGCAGGTTGCGGTCGAGCCGGATCGTCGAACCGTCGCAGTAGACCCCTCGCATTCATGGACCCTTGGGTTTGTGACGACCGTCGGAAATGAAAAGTCCGCAACGCCAAGATTTTAGCTCGGGAAGCCTGGCGGGAAAGGTCCTCTTTGACTACGATCTGGCCCTACCCCCCCATCCGTAGCGCGACCTGACTCGAAAATAATTCCGAATCCGAGATTTCTCGCGTGTTTCGGAGAGATTGGGTCGGAGTTGACTGTCCCATATGGGGGATGGACGAATCGAGCGGCCCGGCGTCGGGCGTAGCCGCGAGTCGCGTGAGACGGGTCGCCTCTTTCCAACGACCCACGGTGGGCGAGGTTTTCCGCCGCGCCGTATCGAAGCTTCGCTTCGATCCTTTTGAGCCACAAGGTAGAGCATGACGACATCGACGGAAACGGAAACTCAAACCCAAACCCAGAGCACCAAGCTCAGCATCGCCTGGCCCGCCTTGGTCTGGATCGGGTTCCTCCACCTAGGGGCCCTGCTGGCTTTCGTCCCCGCCTACTTCAGTTGGGGCGCGGTCCTGACCTGCGTGGTCCTCCACTGGGTGACCGGCGGGCTGGGGATCACCTTGACGTATCACCGATTGTTGACCCACCACAGCTTCGAGGTTCGCCCGAAGTGGTTCGAGTATGTGATGACCGCCGTCGGGGCCTCGGCCTCCGAGGGGGGCGCGATCGGCTGGGTGGCCGACCACCGCCGCCACCATGCCCACTCCGACGAAGAGGGCGACGTCCACACCCCCGCCCGAGGCTTCGGCTGGGCGCACATGTTCTGGTGGATGACCCCCGACATCACCTCGGAGCATACCCCCGAGTATTACAAGCGGTGGGCGCCCGACTTGCTGAAGGACCCGGTCCACCGCTGGATGGACAAGTATTTCATCATCTTCCCGATCGCCGGGGCCGTGGCCCTTTACGCCGTCGGCGGGATGCCTTACCTGGTCTGGGGTTTCTTCGCCCGGTCGGTCCTGGTGCTGCACGCGACCTGGCTCGTCAATTCGGCGACCCACGTCTGGGGCTATCGGACCCACGAGACTCGCGACAACTCGACCAACCTCTGGTGGGTCGCGCTCCTCACCTTCGGCGAAGGCTGGCACAACAATCACCACGCATTCCAGACCTCGGCCCGGCACGGGATGAAGTGGTGGGAGGTCGACACCACCTATTGGACGATTCGTCTGATGAGGTTTGTTGGGATGGCCACCAACGTCAAACTGCCGAAGATCACCCACGCCGCCCCGATCGTCAGCCCGCGGAAGGCCGCGAAGGTCGCCAAGAAGGCCAAGCTCAAGGCCGCTCGCTCGATCGACGGCGAGCCCGAGTTGGTCGGCGCGACTCGTTGATCCGTCCGGGTCCAAGACCAAGCTTCTCGCCAGGCCCGATGGGATGAATTCCCGTCGGGTCTGGTTTCTTCGAAGGCTCGAACGTGATCGACCGATTGGGGTCGGAATTGGCTTGATCCGCGAACCCGAGGCGAGCATGATGGTGTCGTCCTCGAAGGTTCGAAATGGTTCGAAGCGGCCCTAGCTCAACGGCAGAGCAGGGGACTCATCAGTAAAAAGGTGGCGCCGGGGGGTAACCTCCGGACGCGATCCGGGTGAATTGCGGGAAACCTAACCCGGGAGGCGGTCGAATCGCCGTCCCGGCACGGCAATCCGCAGCCAAGCTTGGCTGGGCTTCCAGGTGGCCAAGAAGGTTCAGAGACTAGCGGGGTGAGTCCCAACAATAACCCCCGCCGACGAGCGCCCGGCTTCCCTTTGGTTTTGGTGGATTGGATGGGCTTCGCGTCTGGGCGAGGGTTCCAATCCGTTCGAGCCGGGAGGAAGGTGAGATAGTCCAAGCCTCGTGGAAACGCGAGGGTGCCTTGAATCCCTAGGTTGCAGGTTCGAATCCTGCGGGCCGCATCTCTTTCCGCCGCTTCGGGGCTTTTCAAAGCGAATCCAACCGAGGAACTGTTCGGGAGCCAGGGTTAATCGGTTTGTTAAGTTGTGTGGGACTTTGAGAAGAGAGCTTCGAGGAGATCGCCCACACGAGCCGCATTGCGTCGCGGCGATGCGGCGATGTTGGTCGAGCCGGCGATTCGGAGCCGGCTGATCGCCGCGTTGCGGAACGCCGCAAGCACCTGAG
>JAABUX010003739.1_pt1 | contig 19882 bp, 19 predicted proteins | sample 5561851 | NCBI WGS metagenome assembly JAABUX01 (sample SAMN10711883, study PRJNA513361) | rock metagenome | isolation source: Antarctica rocks | place: Antarctica: Victoria Land, Richard Nunatak red sandstone | collected 2016-01-03 | reverse complement strand
GCGGCCAAATGGACACCATAGCTACGGCTATGGCGGGATGGCTGAAATAGCCGATCGCTGGTTCGAATCCGAATCCAGCCCCTTCCCTCTACGCCATAAACCTACCTCGCCAGCGGCCTACCCTACTCACCGAGCCCACCCAGTCGACCAACCCCTACCCCTACTGCGGTACTAACCAGACACCCTCGCCGCCCCATGGCTGCGCTGCCACCGACCCCTACTTCTACGGAAACCTGTGCGGGCCGGGCTCCTCCACCTACATCGTGCACTCCCTGAGCCCCGGCGCGGTGGACAACTTCACGTCGTCCGACCCGAAGGAGGGCAGCGGCGTGGTGGGCTTCCACAACCACGCGGCGGTGCAGGAGATGAACGGCTCACCGCCCGCCGACCCGCGCACCGGGGTGGTGGCGTGGGGCACCTACTGGGACAAAGAGCGCGACTTCCTCAACCAGTACGCCTCGGACGCCGCCCACAACTACCTATCCGACCCGTGCGACACGAACGGCGGGGCGTGCAGCGGTAGTTCGCAGCATCCCAGCGGCTCGCCGTTCGGCGCCCCGGCGTGGCCAGCGGCAGGGTCGCTCTCTCCGGCCAACTTCGAGGCGGACATGTACGCGGACCTTGTGCTGGCGCAGCGGCCCCTGGAAGCGTCGGTCACGACGGCAGGGCTCGGGGAATGGCAAGGGATTGGTCAGGCGGACCACTTCATCACGATCGACGGGTACAACCCGACCGGCTTCCTGGAGTACGTGGACACGGCCTCGCCGGCTGATGGGACGCGCCCGAATGGAGCGCCGATTGCTGGAGTCTATGGCACCCACAACGACATCACCGTCGGTAACTTCTATAATTTTGCTCTCCAAGGGTCGCAGGTGAACGGCCTCAATCTGTCGGAGAAGATGGTCTTATGGTAAGGCCTGTGCGACGCCGCCACGCTTCCGTTGTGGGGGCCACCTTCCTGGCTGTCCTCATCCTGGTCGCCGCTGTGGCACGAGGATCAGCCCCCGCGCACGGCGCTGCGTCCGGTGTTCGCCTGGTGCGCTTCCACCTCCCGGACCCGAGCGGGACGTTCATCCCCGGCGTCTACGGCGACACCATCGCCTGGGGCATTGGCCGGGTCGACCGGCGCGGCGCGCTCACCGCCCTCATGGTCTACACCGGTTCGCTGCGCACCAGCCACTACCGGGTGGCGGCCGTCATCGTGCCCCACCCCATCCTGTACCTCAACGATGTGCGCATCTCGGCGCGTTGGCTCAGTTGGGTCGAGTATGGCGCGCGCGGCGAGTGGCGCGTGATGGCCCTGGACCGGCGCGGGGGCCGGCCCGTCGTCGTCGATTCCTCGGACCAGGAGGGCGGGACGGCAGTGCAGGCGCTGCTGCTGCCACTCACCGCGCTCGACGGGGACACGCTGGCCTGGTCGCTCTCGGTCATCCCGCCCCGCGGCCGCAGGCTGCCCTGGTCCGGCATCAAGGTCCGCGTCCTGCCCCACGGCACCACCCACCTGGTGGCGCGTGCCGCCTACCAGGACTGCAGCCTCACGGTACCCTCAGTGAGCGGGCGGCTGGTGGCCTGGGAGGAGGATGGCGTGTGCGCGAAGGGTGGGAACGACGTGCTGGTGGCCGATTGGACCACCGGCCGCATCCGTGCCCGCACCACAGACCATCGGTCGAGTGAGCCGGCCACCAACGGGCGCGTGGTAGCCTACAAGGGGGCCAGCCTGCGCTTGCAGGACGGCACCATCGTCGTGCAGGACCTGCGGACGGGCCGGAAGCGGGTCGTCGACGACAGCGGGGCGGCGAGCACAGTCACCGTCACCGACCGCCTCGTGGCGTGGTTGGGCTTCAACGACGACATCGAGGCCTTTGACCTGCGCACCAACCAGCACTACGATGTCTTCCCGAATGCCAATCCTCTCCTTGGTCAAGGGTGGAACGACGAAGTGATTTTCGAGCAAACCCTTCTCAACTTGCCGCCAACCTCCGACGGCCACTTCAAAGCAGACTTGATTGTCGCTCACGTACCATAGGCTATGGTCGACTACGCCATCGCCGTGACGGGCTCGATGCAGCCCGCCGCCTCGGTCTACTCGGGCACGTCGCAGGCGCCCTTCCGCTTCTACGGCGAGGCGGCGCTCGATCCCCAGGACAACGCCTACGCCGCCAGCTCGGACACCAATCCCTTGGGCGGGTCGCTGCCCCGGGTCGGTACGCTCTACCGCATCGGCCCGACCGGCGCCATCAGGTGGGCGGCGCCCCTGCGCGGTGAGCCAGTGGGCGCCGTGCTCTACGCCGCCAACCCGCTGACGCCGACCGAGCCGCTGGTGGTGGTGGCCGACCGCTACCCCGAGGTCGCCGCCTTCGACGCCGCCACTGGCGCGCTGGTCTGGGATGTGCTCCCCACCGTCAGCACGGGAGCGTTCGTGGCCAGCCCCGCCCTCTCCCGCGACGGGACCACGCTCTACGCGGTCAACGACAGCGACACGCTGTACGCCCTCGACGTGGCGACGGGCCAGGCGGTGGCGGGCTTCGGCGCGGGGTCCCACAGCCTGGACGGGGCGGGCAACGCGGTGACGGGGACAGTGGCCATCGCTTCGGGAGCGGAGTCCTCGCCGGTGGTGGACGCGGCCGGGACCATCTATTTGGGCGGGAGCACGGGGGCGCTGGTGGCCTACAGTGCGGCGGGCGCGCCGCTGTGGACCATCCCCAGGGGGATGGGCGCGGGCCAGAGCGGCAGCACGGGCGGGAGCGACTATAGCCCGGCCCTCGCGCCGGACGGGACGCTCTACGCGGCGGGCAATGGGGCCAACGTGCGCGGCTTCCGCTTAGGCGTAGGCGGGTTGATACTTCTCGCGGTCGTGCTCCGGCCCCTGGCGCGGCTTCGCGCAGAAGATACACTCGTCCGACGCGTGCGATGGCGCCGAGACATAGGCATCGCGCCATGGCGCCCACAAGCGTTCGCTCACTGCCCGACGATCCCCTTTCCTCCCTTCATCATAGCATGGGACGAGTGGTTAGTGATTAGTGGTTAGTGACGAGTGAGGTGGGACGAGGTGGCGAGACGGTTAGTAACATGTAGCCGATGAAGCCAAGGAGGGCCTCCGACAGGCGAGCCCGACGTAGCGCCAAACATGCTAGCATGCAAACCTCACTCGTCACTCGTCACTCGTCACTCGTCACTCGTCACTCGTCACTCGTCACTCGTCACTCGTCACTCGTCACTCGTCACTAACCACTTCGCCTATTGCCAGCCCAGTTCCTGCACGGCCTGCGCTCCCAGCTGGCCGATGCGCACGCTATAGGGAGCGTATTCGGGGCGATACTCCAGGCGCGCGTTGCGGAAGTATTGGACGAGGTGAGGCCCGTTGCCGTCACCGGTCGCCTGCTGCATCGCTGGTGAGACCGGCGGCCCGAACAGGTCGCTGTTCGTCTTCCAATACGTCAGGAAGCGCGCATCGACCGTGATGCTCGCGGTGGCGGCGATCCCTCCCGGCAGGAACTGCTGTCCCAACGGGGCCGGCGTGACCGCGTTGCCCTGGACCAGCACCTCCATGTTGCTGAAAATCTGGGCCTGGACGTCGGGGCGCACGGCGTCCGGGGTGAATAGCTCGGTCAGTGGGTGGCCGAGCAAGGGCTGGTTAAAGCCGTCGAGGGTGCTCTGATAGAGCGTCAGCACGGGCCCGCGCACGGTGTGGCCTCCGTTGTCGGGCACCCACTTCACACCGAGCAGGTTGGGGTCGGGCACGCCATCGACGGGCAGCGTCATGCGATGCACCAGGGCCAGCGCCAGCACCGGCGTGCCCACCGCGCCGGTGACATCGCCGCTGCTGGCGTCGCTCCAGACCGTGCCGCCGCCATCGGCGCTGCGCAGGACGTGCCCGTCGCGGTCGCCGGCGATCAACGTGCCCGGCTGCTGCGCGTCTTCGAGTAGTGTCGTCGTCGGACCACTGAAGCCGGCAATGGGGTGCGAGGTCCAGGTCTGACCGCCATCGCCGGACACATAGAGCGTTGCGTCAAGATGGGACGCGGCAAACACATGGCCCGCGTCGGCGACGATGGCGCTCAGACCGCCCGTCGGCGCGCCGCCCCCGCGGAGGAGCGCCCACTTTCCGTTGGCTCCGCGCCACACACCCGTAGAACTGGCGGCGTAGACGACAGCCGGATTCGCGGCGGTGGCGGCCAACCCGCTGAGCGCGACGTGGCCCGGCAGCGCACCGTAGGCCAAGGACCAGTGCGGGCCCTCGTCACTGCTGATCCACACACGATTGCTGCTCCAGGCGTAACATGGCAGCGCCTGCCCCGTTGATCCCTGCGGCTGCATCAAGCCAATGACCTGGCGGGGAGCGCCGCCGGTTAGCGTAAAGGCGCCAACGCTGTCGCTTCGATACACGCCACGGTCGGTTGCGGCCAGGATGTCGTGGGACACGGCGGCGGTCAGCAGGGCGCGGACGCTGAGGCCGCGCAGGGCCGCGCTCCAGGCGCCGCCGTCACGACTGACGTAGACGCCGTCGGCGAGTCCCGCGTAGACGACGCGCCAATGCGTGGGGTCGCCGGTCGTCAGGGCCAGAGCAGGCGACGGCAGCGCCGCCGTGGCCGTCCAGGGACCGGTAAAGTTCAGGTTTCTGGAGACGCCGGCGCCCACGCTCGCGTAGATGGTGGCCGGGGTGAGGCCGTCGTGCAGGCGCGCCGCAAGGGCCAGGGTCGGGTGGCTGTCCCCGACATGGCTCAACAGGGCCAGCGGCGCGCACAGCGCGAGGGCGGCGATGAAGCGGATCAAGCGCATGGACACGGGTTCCTTTCGGGCTGGGGCCACGGGAACGAGGGGACGGGGACGTTAGGAATAGCAGCAGGCAGAGTTCGGCGTCTACTCCAAAGTATAAGAAAAGATAGCATTGGGGCACATGATGCAAAACTCACCCTTTGGGGGGCGCCAATGGCGATAGCGGGGCATAGGCTTCGAGTACCGTGCCCTGGCCGGGGGTGGAGGTCAGGGTGAGCTGGCCGCCGAACTCGGCCAGCCGCTCACGCATGCCGATCAGGCCCAGGTGATCGCCGGGCAGATCTTCGAAGCGCGCCGGGGGGACGAAGCCGCGGCCGTCGTCGCGCACCCGCAGGCTGACCGTCGTGACCTCCACACTCTGTCCCATCCCTGTCCCTGTCCCTGTCCCTGCATCCATGCCTGGGTCGGAGGCCTCGAAAACGACCTCGAGGCGTACCTGCCGTGCCCGCGCGTGGGTCAGGGCGTTGGTGAGCCCTTCCTGCGCCACGCGGAAGAGCGCAAACTCCAGGTCCTCGACCATGCGTTGCTCGCGGCCGCTCACGCTCAGGCTCACCTCGGTCGTGGCCGCGCGCTCAACCGTGTCCGCGACGAGGTCGCGCAGCGCCGGGACCAGCCCGAGGTCGAGGATGGCGGGACGCAGGCCGTTGCAGATGCGGCGCGTAGCCGTCAGGGCGTCCTGAGCTGCGGCCAGCATATCGGCCTGAATGGCGGGCGGGGCCACGCGCCCATCGCTGTAGCGGCGCAACTGGCGCGTTAGCGCGATCAATTCCTGCGCCACCACGTCGTGTAGCTCGTGCGACAGGTGGGCGCGCTCCTGTTCGTGCGCGTGGGCCAGGCGGTGCGTCAGGTGGCCCAGCGTGGCCGTGCGCTCACGCAAGCTGGCGATCAGATCGAGGCTGCCGAAGGCGAGGGCCAGCACCCCGCACAATCCGCCAATCTCCTCGAGATCAGGGATGTCGTACGGTTCGCCCGAGCGGCGCGGTCCCAGCAGCAGCACGGCTCCTTGCCTGTTATTCCAGCACAAAGGGGCCCACCGTTCGGCGTCGAGGGCGCGCAGGGCCTCGTCACCGAACGGCCAGGCTAGGGGTAGCGTGAGCGGCGCCGGCGCGGGATCGGTCGTGGCTGGGCACTCCAACCCGTCGAGGCGTACCACGACCCCTCCCCTTCCCACCCCTCCCACTCCGTGGGACCCCTCCCCTTCTCCCGCGGGCCGCGGATGATCGCTCGCGCTCCCCTCTCCCGCGGCCGGCTGGATCGGGACCGGCCGCAGCCGGTCGGGGGCCAGTCCGTAAAGCGCAACTGGGAGAGCCGGTTGGGCTGTCGGCTCCGCGGAGCCGACAGCCCAATCCGCATGGGGTGGGGGTGAAGGTTCCCGGCGCGTGACGACGCGATATTGATCGGCGGGGCAGTCCAACCCGCGCACCAGCAAGGTAGCCGCACGGACCTGTAGGGTTGCCTCCAACGCGTTCACGGTTCCCATGGCCAGCTCGGCTGGCGTCTCGGCGCGGAAGGCCAGCTCTTCGACGCGGCGCAGCGCCTCGCGGTAGTCCGCTTGCCGGCGGCTGACCGCTCGCTCTAACAGCCGCTCGATGGTCCGCTCCACCGAGGGGAACGCTACGATGGCGGCAATGCCGGCCACGCCGAGCGCCGGACCATTTTGCAGGGCAATCGCCGCGCCGACGACGACGACGCCTAGCGCGGCGGCGAGCGCGTAGGCCAATCCGATCCGCGCGTAGCCGTCGAGGCGTCGCGTGTCGCGGCCGTTGAACAGCGCGGCGTACAGCGCGGCCATCGGCAAAACGCCGAGGAGGCTCCACAGTGGCGAGAGGGCCGCGGTCGTGGGCACATGCAAGAGCGCGCGCAGCGCGGGCAGCACGTCCTGGCTGTGGCCGGAGACCGCCGCCGCGGCCAGCAGTCCCGGCCAGAGGTAGAACGGGAGTAGTCCGACCATGGCGGCTAGCAGGGCCACGCGCAGCCGTCGCCGCGACGGCTCGAGCGTCGTGCGGGCGTAGAAGGCCGGCGGTACGATGATCACGGCGATGGCCAGGACAGCCAAGGTGACGGTCGTCCAGGTATCGGTGAGCGATGGCGGAACGATCGCTATCCCGGCCGCCGCCGCGGTCGCGGGCAGCCCGGCCACGATGACGATCAGCGCCGTGACCCACCGCGGCGGCATGCGGCCGAGGGCCACCACCAGGTGCGCCAGCAGCAGCGCGGCCAACCCCACCAGCGCGGCCGGTACGAGCCCCCGCCACGGCCAGACGAAGCCTGCGTCGCGCTCGGTCAGCGCGAGGATGGCCAGGGCCAGGGCGAATGCCGCCAGGGCATAGAGCCGACCGGCAGGGACACGACGGCGCGGCAGACCGGCGATCAACCCCGAGAGCCAGAGCGCCAGCGCGGCCGCGAGCGCCACGTCATCGCCGGGCAGTGCGGCCGCCGACGGCGGGGCGGCAAGCGGTCGGAACAATGCGAATGACCTGGCCTCGCCGCTGGTCAACGTTCCCCCGTGCGCCGCGACCGTGGCGATGGTTGCGCCCACGGTCGTGGCTCCGCCCCCCGTGACGAGCAGGTCGCCGGGCGCGATGCCGGCTTGCGCCGCCGGACCGAGAGGGTCGACCAACAGCACGCGTCCGCTATTCGTGGCCAGCAGACCCAGGTGGTCCGGACGGCCGCGCAGCAGATCGGCGGCCGCTATCAGCCCCGCCGCGGCGACCACGATGGCCAGGAGCAAAAGCGCGACCGGGACGGCGGCGCGACGCGCGGCGACGACGGGGCGCCGCCGCGCCCACCTGGACCTGGTCGTGGCCGCGCCCGGCCCGGGCGCGGGGCGCGCTGTGCCCGGCCCGGGCTCCATCGGGTCGGGCGCCGCCGGTGTTCGTGGTTTGGCCTGGAGTTGCACCTTGTCTGTCCGTTATCCCTCGCGCGCCGGTTCGACCAAGCCGTTCTGGATGGCGTACAGGATGGCCCGGGCGCGCGTGTTCACGTCAAGCTTGCTGTAGATCGAGCTGGTGTAGTTCTGCACAGTCACCTTGGTCACGAACAGGCGCTGGCCGATCTCGACGTTGTCGAGGCCGGACGCCATCAAGGCCAGCACCTCCAGTTCGCGCGGCGTCAGTTCGGTCAGCGCGCCGCCGTGCCCGTGTCCCTGCTGTCCCTGCGTGGCCCTGGCCTGAATGCGTGGGGTCAGGTAGGGCTCGCGGCGGCCCGCGGCGCGCACGGCCGCGAGCAGCTCGTCGTCGGGGGCGTCTTTGAGCACGTAGCCCGTGGCCCCGGCTTCGAGCAGCCCGAACACATAGCGGTCATCCTCGTACGCCGAGAGGATCAGCACCTGAGTATCGGGAGTTTGGCTCTTGATGGCCTTGCAGGCGCGGATACCGTCGAGTTTGGGCATGCGCACGTCGAGTACGGCCACGTCGGGACGCTCCTGCTTCACCACGGCCAGCGCCTCTTCGCCGTCCACCGCCTCGCCGACCACCCGCATGTCGGGTTGCTCGTCCAGCAGCGCGCGCAGCCCGCGGCGGGCCACCGAGTGGTCGTCGGCCACGATCAGCCGCAAGACGCGCGCCTGCTCGTGGGACTGTCCTGCCGTCTCGTCGCTCTCTCCCGTTCCCATGACCGTCCCCGTCCCCTTTCCCCTCACGTCGGTGTCGTATTGAGACACGTCAGTGTCCGTGGTTTGCCATGCGACGTCAGTCGCAGGTCAATGTCAGTTGTAATAATAGGCTGTCCGTTACGGTAGATAGCTGACGGTTGGCGATGCCGGGGAGGCGCCGGCGTACTCCATGCGCGCATTACGGAAGAATTGCACCCACACCAGTCGGCCGGACAGGTCGGAACTGACCGACCGGAACAGACCCGAGATGGCCGGCCCGAAGATGCTGAAGCCGTTGTTTTGGTCGGAGCGCCATAACTCGAAGAAGTGCGGATCGACGTAGTAGCCGTGGGCAACATACGAGGTATTGGCCGCTGCCGCTTCCTGAGGGTTTGGTAGGGGGGTACGGTGGAATCCCAGGACACGGAGTTGCTCCGGGGTCAAGGGCGCCAGCGCGGCGCCAGTGCGCGGCGTCCATTGCAGCGTCACCCGTTCGAGTCGCTGCGTGACGCGGCCTCCGTCCGCCATGGCCGCCGGCTCCAGCGGGTACCCAAGCACGGACGCCTTGCCGAACTGATAGTAGAACTGAGCAAGCGGGCCGCAAATCGGAACGGGCTGGTCAGAGGTGCGGCCATCGCCGACGCATCCTTTACTGAAGACAGCCGGTAGCCCCGGTCCCGGTTGTTGTCCCAGGCTGCTCCATACCGTGCCGAGCAGCGCCATCACCACCGGCATGGCCTGTCGCGCCTGAGCCTGTACGAGCCAGCGCGGCGCTTGCGCGCGCGGGGTCGGCTGGCCGCGCCCATAGAGCGTTCCATCCTGGCCCATCGCCAGCCAGCCCTGACCACCGTCAGGCGGTTGTAGCGCGACGATGGCGGACGGCAAGACGCCCTGTCCAACCTGTTGCCAGCCGTTGCCGCCGTCGCCCGGCGTCGAGATGGCGGTCCGATAGAGGCCGGCGCCGGTGGCCGCGTAGAGGGTGATACTGTGGGGGTCGCCCCGTAGCAGGACGGTCCGCGCGTCCGGGAAATTATCCATCAGCAAGGGGTACACCGTCGTCCGATCGACCGTCCAGATGTGCCCTGGCACGGCAACATCGACCACGTGTCCCCCCGGCCCCGAGCCCAGCGCCGTGATCGGCGCATTGCTTTGCCCGGGTAGGTGTACGGGGCTCCACGTCGCCGTCGCGCCGTCGCCCGGGAGATAGTACAGGCGGTCGCCGGCGGCCGCGTAGAGGTCGTGGTTCGGCCCAACCAGCAGCAGCGTCGGCGTTGCGTCCGAGGGCCAGCGCTGTCCCCACGGCGTCCAGACGCGCCCTTGATGAGCCAGCACGGTTTTCCCCGTGGCATAGACCGTCCCGTCGCCGGGATCGACGGCGAGGGAGGTGAGGCCGGCCGGGCCAGTCGCGCCCGCGGGTGGCGCGTCCAGGCGCGTCCAGTGGTAGCCGGCGTCCGCCGTCTGGTAGACATCTCCGTTGGCGACGTAGGCGACGGGGCGATGCTGGCGCGACGGATCAGGGGCGGCGGCGAGGCTTGAGAAACTGCCGCGCGGCAGCCCTGCTGCCCGACGCCAGGATTGCCCCGCATCGGACGAGACGAGCACCCCACTGTCGGTGACGACCAGCAGCAGGCGCGCGAGGTCACGCGGCGCGCCCACCCCTCCGGCTGTGCTCACCGGCAGTGCGGGCGGCGCGGCCATGGGAGACAGGAGCACGAGCACAGGGCCGAGGCCAAGGGCCAGGAGCAGGGTTACCCAAACGTAGCGCATATATCCCATAGTAACCCGGCGGCGCGTACAGGGCTAACCCTTGCCCCTCGATCAGGCGCTCCTCGAGATGGTAGTGGCGAACCCACAAGCCGGCGACTGAAGTCGCATGGCAAACCAACGCCGACTGAAGTCGCTTGTGGCGCCACACCAAAGACACTTCAGTGTCCGTGGTTTGCCATGCGATTTCAATCGCAGGCCCACTGTGATCGGAGGGTGGGAGGGCCGTCAGACCGCCAACTCGCCCCGCAGGATGGTGATGGCCTGCCCGCCCAGGCGCACGCGCTCGCCGCCGTCGGACAGGCGCACGCGCACGATCCCGCCCCGCCTCGAGGCCTGATAGCCCACCAATTCGTCGCCCTGGTCGCGGCCCAATCGCTCAATCCAGTAGGGGGCCAGCGCGCAGTGCGCCGAGCCTGTCACGGGGTCTTCGTCGACGCCTGATTGCGGCGCGAAGAAGCGCGAGACAAAGTCGTACCCGCCAAGTGACGCCGGGGCAGTGACGATGACGCCACGCTCCGAGGGCGTGACGCGGGCCAGCCGCGTCAGGTCCGGTTGGAGGCCGCGCACTTGCGCCTCGTCCGCCACCTCCACCAGCAGGTCGAAGCGCGTGCGGGCGGTGGCCAGCGGGGTGACGCCAAGGGCCTCGTCCAGCCCGCTTGGGGCCGGCCATGGCTCAGCGGGCGTGGTCGGAAAGTCGAGCCAGATCCACGTCTCGCCTTCTTCTCCACCGTCGTTTGTCGTGTCCTGGGCATGATCGGCCGTGAGCAGCCCGCTGCGCGTGTGGAAGCGCGCCTGTTCCCCGGCCGGGACCAGCCCGAGCGCCCACAGCACGTGGGCGCTGGCCAGCGTGGCGTGGCCGCACAGGTCGACCTCGACCGTGGGCGTGAACCAGCGCAGCGTCCAGCCGTCCTCTTGATGGGGCAGCAGGAAGGCCGTCTCGGACAGGTTCATCTCCGCGGCCACGCCTTGCAACCAGGCGTCGTCGGGCGGCGCGGACAGGAGACAGACGACGGCGGGATTGCCGGCGAACGGCCGGTCGGCGAACGCGTCGACATGGAAGATAGGCGCTTTGATCGTCCCCATGATGTCCTGCCCCCTTCGGCTAGCGCTTCAATATCCGTGATCGAACGGCTCGGTCCTACAGGCGCTCCAGGTCGGCGACAGTCCGTTCGTTCTGAAGGCTGCCCGTATTGAGCGTTGTCTTGGGCTCCAGCAGGAGGACATGCGCCTCCTCGTCGGCAATAGGCAGGTGGTCGACGCCGCGCGGGATGATAGTGAACTCGCCCTCATCCAGGTGGATGTCGCGGTCGCGCAGGCGGATCAGGAGGTGGCCCTTGACCACGAGGAACAGCTCGTCCTCCTCGTTGTGGTGATGCCACACGAACTCGCCCTTGAGCTTGGCCAGCTTCACGTAGGAGTCGTTGAGTTCGCCCACGATCTTGGGGCTCCAGGCCTCCTGGAAGAGGCTAAACTTCTCGGCCAGGTTTACCGTTTCCATCTGGCACTCCTCTTTCTATCACTACTATGACCACGCGACGACGACGAGGGTCTCAATGTCGTTGAAATGAGCATCGCGGGATACCAGGGTCAGGCTATACTGCCGTCTATGGCTCGAGTCATCAGTCGCGTGTCGTCAAAGGGATCGTACCGGCAAAGCCGAGCAAGTCCTTTCCCGTTACTCCTCGGGGACGAGAGACAGCGGGGGCGCGCACAAAGTCGAGCACACGGCGCTGTTTTTCGTCTGGCAAGTTCTTGATCTGCTCAAGTATTTGCTCTTGTAGTTGCTGGCTCATTACTATCCTCCTTGTAGCTCCATCGCCGCCTCAAGAGTTGGCGTATCCATGCGGTCAACGGCTAAAAATACAGGTGGAAGCCGCGGCCGGCGGTACGACCGGTGTAGCCAGCCAGCACCAGGCGGCGCAGCAGCGGGGCGGGGCGGTAGCGGTCGTCGCCGTACTCGGCCTGCAGCGCCTCCAGCACGGCCAGGATCTCGCCCAGCCCGATCTCGTCGGCCAGCGCCAGCGGACCCCGCGGATAATTGGCGCCCAGCGTCATCGCCGCATCGATGTCCGCCGCCGTGGCCACGCCCTCGGCCACGGCGATGGCCGCCTCGTTGACGATCATGGACATCACGCGCGGCAGCACCGCCCATGAGCCGGGCGGCAGTGTCTCGGTCGCGAAGCCCAGCGCGGCCAGCAGCGTGGCCGCGCGCCCCACGGCGCCTGTCTCCGTGGCAAGACCTGGCAGCAACTCGGCCAGCATGCCGTCGCGTAGCGGGCCGAACAGGCTGACGCCGACCACGCGCTCCCCGCGCACGGCGTACGACGCCAGCTCGTCCGTCGAGGCCGCCGTGCATAGCGAGAGCAGCGGCCGGCCGGGCGGCAATCGCTCGTCGAGCTCGGCGATGGCCTCGTAGCGCTCTTCACCGGCCACGCGCCACAGGTCGAAGCCGGCCACGATCGGCGTTAGCGCGAGCGGCGCGCCCGCCGTGCCCGGCGCCGCGGCAGGCGCTTCCACCGTCAGCAGGACGGGCGTGTAGCCCGCCGCGACCAGACGCGCGCGCAAGCCCTCCAGCAGCGCGTCGCCGGGTGCGCCGGCGACAAAAATCCTACCGCTGGGCATCGCCGTCCCCCTTGCTCTGGCCCTCGCCCGGTGCGTGGCCCTCGCCCGGTGCGTGGCCCTCGCCCGGTGCGTGGCTCTCGCCCTGTGCGTGGCTGGCGTCGTCGTAGCTGTAGAAGCCGCGGCCGGTCTTGCGGCCCAACGCCCCTGCCGCGACCATCTGGGCCTGGATGGGGTGCGGACGGTAGCGTGGCTCACCGAAGAAGGCCTCGTAGACCGAGCGGGTCACGGCGAAGTTGACGTCGATGCCGATCAGGTCCATCAACTCGAACGGACCCATCTTGAAGCCTGCCGCGCGCATGACGCGGTCCACCGTCGCCGCGTCGGTCCCCTCGGCCAGGATGCGCAGGGCCTCGCCATAGAAGGGGCGGGCCACGCGGTTGACGATGAAGCCGGGGGTATCCTTGGCCCGCACCGGCGTCTTACCCAGCCGTCGCGCCATGGCCATGACCGCCGCGACCGTGGCCTCGTCGGTCAGATGGCCAGCGATGACCTCGACCAGGGACATCGCTGGAACGGGGTTGAAGAAGTGCATTCCGGCCACGCGCCCTGGGTGCGCGGCCCCAGCGGCGATGGCGGTGATGGAGATGCTCGAGGTGTTGCTGGCCAGGACCGCGCCGGGCGCACAGACCTCGCTGAGTCGAGCGAAGACCTCCCGCTTGATCGCCAGGTCTTCGGGCGCCGCCTCGAGCACAAATGGCGCCGCGGCAAGGTCGTCGAGGTTCCGTGCCGTGAAGAGGCAAGCCAGCGCCGCGTCATGCTCCGCCGCGGAGAGGCGCCCGCGCCGCATACCGCGTCCCAGCGCCTCGTAGACGCGCTGCGCGCCGCGTTCCAATGCCGCGGGGACGGCGTCGTAGAGCGTGACGGCGAGGCCGCGCGTGATCGCGACCCGCGCGACGCCCGCGCCCATCGTCCCCGCCCCCACGATCGCCAGGTCCATCGTCACCTCGGTCGTTCGTCATTAGTCGCCCGTTGGCGCATCTTTCCCCAGTGTACTGGACGCGGCTCGCGATGAGAATCATAGAATATATGCCTGTCCTTTACCAGGGTGAGGCAAGAGCCTTATACTAATACTAACGTGGAAGCCCCGTGCACAGCGCACAGAGCCTGGGAGAGCATGACGAACAGCGATACCGCCGACACCCATACCATCCTCGTCGTCGACGACGACGATGCTATCCGCACGCTTCTGGTAGAGACGCTGCAGGATGAAGGCTTTCGCGTGGTCGAAGCGAAGACGGGCGCCGAGGTCCTGCCGACCGTGCAACGGGAATCGCCCGACGTGGTGCTGCTCGACCTGCGCATGCCTGACCAGAGCGGGATGCAGGTGATGGAGAGCGTCCACGCCAAGGCGCCGGATATCCCCGTGGTCATTATGACGGCGCACGACTCCTCCAGCGCCGCTATCCAGGCCACGTCCCGGGGCGCCTATGACTATGTGATCAAGCCCTTCAATCTGGATGAGATCTCGCACACGGTCAGGCGGGCCGTGGAGCACCGCGTCCTCACGCGCCGCGTGCGCGAGATCGAGCAGCCGGCCACCACGGAGGTGCACGACCGCTTCGTCGGCCGCACGTCTGCCATGCAGGACATCTTCAAGACGATCGGCCGCGTTGCCCCCAGCGACTCCACGGTCATGATCTACGGTGAGAGCGGCACCGGCAAGGAGGTCGCGGCCAACGCCATCCACTACAACTCGCCGCGCCGCGCCGGTCCCTTCATCAAGGTGAGTTGCGCCTCGTTCGTGGAGACCCTGCTGGAGAGCGAGTTGTTCGGCCATGAGAAGGGCGCCTTCACCCACGCCGTCACGCAGCGCAAAGGGCGCTTCGAGTTGGCCAACAAGGGCACCATCTTCCTCGACGAGATCGGCGAGATGAGCCAGAACACGCAGAAAAAGCTGCTGCGCGTGTTGCAGGAGCGCGAGTTCGAGCGCGTGGGCAGCTCGGTCACCCTCAAGACCGATGTGCGCGTGATCACCGCGACAAACCGCGACCTGCAGAAAGAGGTGGCCGAAGGCCGCTTCCGCCCCGACCTCTACTTCCGCCTCAACGTTATCGCCATGACCATGCCGCCGTTGCGCGACCGCCGCGACGATATCCCGCTGCTAGTGGAGCACTTCCTGGAGGTGCATCGCTTTGGCCCCAGCCACGCCAAGGCGCGCATCAGCTCGGAGGCCATGGAGATGATGATGGGCTACACCTGGCCGGGCAACGTGCGCGACCTGGAGAATACCGTGGAGCGCGCCGTGGTCCTCTCGCGTGGCGACGTGATCACGCCCCAGCACCTCAGCTTTGTGCCCGCCACCGGCTCGGCGTCCATTGACGTGGCGCAGCGCGTGGCCACCGGAGTCTCCCTCGAGGCCATGCTGGCCGAGGTGGAGCGAACGGCGATCGAGGAGGCGCTGCGCCAGAGCGGCGGCAGCCGCGGCAAAGCCGCGCAACGCCTGAGCATGGACCTACGCGGCTTCAACAGGAAGCTGCACGACTACGACCTCTCCGCCGACGACGTGGAGACCGATACCGATACAGACAAGGGAGAATAGAGAACCGTATGAACGAACAGCAGGAGCAGGGGCAGCAGGGACAGGGCTGGTTGCGCGGGGCCATCATTTTAGGCGCCGCCATCGCGACATCGATCTACGCCCTCAGCAGGAGCGGTAACAAACCGGTCGCCGGCGCGGCCAACACGACGGCCGGGGCCGTGGGGGGCGCCGTGCAGGGTATCGCGTCGAGCCCCATCGCGCGCAGTGGTGGCCGTCTCGCCGAGCAGCTGGTCGGGAACGTCGCCGACTCCGCGCTGGACGGGGTCAAAGGCGCCCTCAAGGACATCCTGCGCCAGCTCAACGAACTCGTGGACCAGATATAGATAGAGTGACGAGTGACGAGTGAGGTACACCCATACTGGATGTCCAGGGTGGACCGGGTGATACGCTACGAGTACCATCACAACATTCGCACTCAACGATGAAGACTCTATCTTTGCACATGTCGTCGTCGCTACGCGGCGAGTTGGTCGTAGAGGGCAGCGGCATCGACACCGGCGTGGACGTCATGCTCAATCCAGATCAGGAGATGGCGATAATGGAGGCGCCGCGGGGCGCGGCGAGCCTCGCCGATGGTGACGCGCCCGCTCCTCCTCACAGGCCCGTCGTTCCCAAACGCACGGTTGACGCGGCCAGGAAGGGGTTGGGCGACGGACGCCCGTCGACAATAGCGTCGAGGAAGCGGTCGAATCCACGCTGCGTTGCCTCGCTCCACGACCGACGTTCACTACCGACCGGCGTCTCCCCCGTCGCGTCGCGCTGCACCAGGGCACGCCCATCGCTCCGCAGACTGTGTGTGGGCCAGGTCGCTTCGATATGGACCTGTCCGCGACCCTCGATATCCGGTCCCACCAGCCAGGTGACGTGGGCCAGCGTGTCCGCGTATTCCAGGGTCAGGTGCTGGACCGCCGCGTCGTAGTGTCCGTCCGGCGCGAGGCCGCTGTAGCGAATCGCGCCACGGTGGCGCGGGGGCGCCCCCAGCCACGCCAGGAGGGCGTACAGGTAGTAGGACTTCACCAGCGCCGGAGGACCGCCGCTATGCGTATTGCGGAAAGCGGATCTCCGTGGCCCGCCGCGCCAGGCCACGCGTACCAAGATCTCCAGCGGCGGCCCCTCTCGACGGATCGCAGCGCCTATCGCCTCGTGCGGACCCAGCGCTTCCTGATCGTAGGCGACGCGCAGGATGAGACGCCTCTGTTGCGCCAGGGCGACGATCTCTTCGGCCTGACCCGGATCGAGCGCCAGGGGATACTCGACCAGCGCGTGGCGGCCGCTACGTAAGGCCGCGGCGGCGATCGTCCCGTGCGCGTCGTTGTGCGTCGCCACGATAACGGCGTCGAGGTCGTCTCGTGCGAGCAAGCTCTCGACCGACGGGGCATAGGCGCAGCCCTGTTCCGCCGCGAAGACCTGTCCCGGCTGCTCACGTCGAGACGTCACGGCAACCAGGTGCGCGCGCGGTGTTGCCGCGATGTTCGCGGCCCGCGTGCGCGCCATACGTCCGCAGCCGACGAGGCCAATGCGGACGGGCATACATCTGCTCAACCTGACCCCCTATGCGTTGAAACGAGTTGAATCGGCCGCGCCAGTACGTAGATGAGTATGCTAGAGTATGGCTAGTAACGCCAAAAAGGAGGTACCCCGAACATGGCTGAGCGCACTCTTTTAGTCGGTGAGACCGCTCCGGAGATCGAACTTTTAAGCGACAGCGGCGCATCGGTCCGACTGTCGGACTTCCGGGGCAAGAAAGTGATCCTCTATTTTTATCCCAAGGATGATACGCCCGGTTGTACCATCCAGGCCTGCGGCTTCCGCGACAACTACCCCCTGATCGAGGAAAAGAACGCGGTCGTCCTTGGCATCAGTACGGACGGCCAGGCGTCGCACCAGACGTTCAGGACAAAGTACGCCCTGCCGTTTATGCTCCTGGTAGACGACGAACACCGAGCCGCGGAGGCCTACGGAGTCTGGGCCGAGCGGTCCATGAGTGGAAAGACGTTTTGGGGCATCGAGCGCGGCCACTTCGTCGTCGACGAGGACGGCCGGATCGTCGAAGCCGCGGTCCGGGTCAAGCCCGAGGACAGCGTGACCAGGGCTATGGCGGCGCTGGGATAGGCCCTGGCCGGCCCGCCAGTGCTGCTGTGTCTGGTTCCAGACTGCGGCCATGGGGATCTCGGATGATAGAATCGGATCGAGGAATACGGCTGCCCGCGCATAGCCTGCCACCAGGTCTGTCTCCACGCCCACGCCCTGGGCCATCGTTGCGTACGGCCGTCGCCACGCTGTCGGCGGCGGTGGGAGATGTGGGGGCAAAGCCTGCAACCGACGACCCTCAAATACCTCCAACAAGGCGGAGCGCAGACGGTGCGCGGACAAAGCGGTCGTCGACGCGATCACAACCAGGTCGATCAGGTCCTTGACGCGCGTGCTCTGGATGGTCCCCGTCTCCCCATAGCCCCGCGTGTAGGCGTGCAGTTTCTCGGCGCTATGGTACTCCAGGGACAACGTCGGGATGCGGATGGGCGCGATCCCGGCGAAGGCGAGGAAATCGGGCCCAACGATCGTGTCCATGGGCCACGGCTGTCCGCCGGTCGGCGGGGGACTAAACCCGACATCCACGGTCACATGCTCGAATGTCCGGCCGGCGAGCTCGGCGTGAACGTGGTAGCGCACGGCCGTTGCCTCGCGGAGCGCATCAAGGCGATCCGTACGCTCGACACCGAAGACGACGTAGTCGCCAAGGTCACGCTCCTGGGCGGCGAGCAGATCGCCGGTGGCAGCATCGGTATCATCGTAGCGCCCGAGGTCCATGTCCATGGTGGCGCGGGCGTGGATGCCAAGGCGAAAATCGAGGGCTAACGCCCCTTTGAGCATCCAGCGTTCTGGTGCGACAACGAGCAGACGCGCTAGCAGGCGCTCGAACGTGATCGCCTTACGCACGCGCACGATAGATGGGCCGCCGCTCTGCGATTGCAGGCGCACCTGCGCTTCGAGGGCTGAGCGGAACGCGGCGGCGGTGGCGTAGCGCATCCTAGACACCATCCTCCAGCGCTCGCTCGATGAGCCCTCGGACGCGTCGATCACGCCGTGCCGCGGCCTCCTGTAGGCGCGCAGCGATGATCATGCCGCGCGCCTGCGCTTGTCCCACCGCCATGATGACCTGCTCGGGCGCCGTGCCGGCGTTCGCGACATCGAGGATGGTGCGCGTGGGTGCGGTGACGCGCAGGCCCTGGCGCGTGACGATCTCGTCCGGGGCCAGGTCATCCGCCGTGGTATGCACCGTCACCCCTGGCAGGGCACGGACCCAGCGACGGCCGCGCGGGACCAGCAGGTGGATCGTCGTCGGCACGACGTCCGACAGGCCAAGCATCTCCAACGCGCTCTCATGCGACACAACGGCGCTCTCCCTTCCCGCCGCGAGCCACGCGGCCATCACCTCTTCGCGTGGCGAGGACGGATAATCGCGCAGACGATAGAGACCGCGACGCACCCGCTCGAAGCGGCCACGCTCGGCATGGTAGCCCAGAAGCTGGGGGCTGTAGCCATGGGCATGCGCCTGCGCACTGGTGAAATAGCCCGCTTGTTCGGACGAGAGGGCAAACAGCCCTCGCGCATCCGGCGTGCCGGCAAAGTCATGCATATATCTCATTTTACTTGATGTATACATGACAGACAAACAGTGCTGGTGATGAGTACAAGCTCACCATACCTGTCCACTGGTCCGCGCACTCGCAGGAGCGCGGACTCAGGCCCCAAAGATCGCCACAGCAGCCACCTCCTGATACGACCCACCCTGCCAGGTCAGGTGGGGCGCCGCACCTGGTAGATAGTGCCGCCCGCCCAGCAGCCGGCACAGCTCTTCGCCCGGCGCCTCCACGGTCAGGTCGGCCTCTGCCGACGGGTCGTCCATCACCACCGGTTTCTCATCCCTGAAGTCGAGCAGCGTCTGCCAAGGACCCTCCGGCGTGCGCAGCCGCACCCGCTTGCCCGCCAGCAGCGCCGGTGTGCGTAGGAAGCGCAGCTGTAGCTGGGTCGGCCGCAACAGGTCCACGGCCTCGGTGGGGATCCGCAGCGATCGGTCGCGCGCCACCAGCACGTCCCAAGTGTGCAGAGCCACCTCGTGCTGTATTTGGCAAATATATTCAGGCTCTCCGGCACTTTTGATACACGCTGTTCTGTGGTAGAAGACACTACATATTGTTGGTAGCAGCCATAAACCTTCTATATGTAGTGGATTAACTGCCTCTCGTCAGTCACGTTACGGAGTCGCTATTCGCTATCTGAATCCGCGGATTGGCATGGCTGTTAATCACACTCAGCTCAGCCCTACAACAGGGCTATTCGGCTGTATCAAAAGTGCCGGAGAGCCTGCTTTAGCTTGCCCTATACACAAACGAGACAAAACAAAACCGGGACCCGGGTTTTTACCCGCGATCCCGGCTGTATCTGTTACAAAAGAGAGAGCCGATGGTCGGACTCGAACCGACGACCGCCCATTTACGAAACGGGTGCTCTACCAACTGAGCTACATCGGCATTGCGCTAGGGTGGGCTGGACGACCCGTCAATACCTTCAGAAGTATAGGCAGA
>JAABUX010003738.1_pt1 | contig 19895 bp, 37 predicted proteins | sample 5561851 | NCBI WGS metagenome assembly JAABUX01 (sample SAMN10711883, study PRJNA513361) | rock metagenome | isolation source: Antarctica rocks | place: Antarctica: Victoria Land, Richard Nunatak red sandstone | collected 2016-01-03 | reverse complement strand
TGCTGCCGAATGCGGGTGTATACACGCGCCTAGCTGATGGGTCCAAGGGTCCCAGGGGCCGACACTGCTTCCTGGTCAGCGTGCAGGTCCCTGACGTGTTGTCAGAGGAGGAGCGCAGTATTCTTGAACAGCTCTCGCAGCTCACGTGACAGAGCCACTGGTTGGGCAAAAGTTGCTGAGAGTGCAGTCATGTACTGCCCATGCGTGAACTGTTTGGTTGTTGTCGTGCAATCGAGATGATGTGGCTTGTTACAGACCGCTTGGCAACGCCCAGGATGTCCTCACCCGCTGTAAACCATCTCAGCGCCAATGGGTCCATGCAATATGGTCACTGTACGCTCAGTCACTGCTCAAACGATCGACGGTAGCACCAGACCTCACGTCTGTGTGGCTGCAGAGCGCTTTGCACTTGCTGACCCCTGATCTCGCGCAGATGCCATCGCGCAGACGATCCGTTGCTTTTCACACGCATCTCGCGCATCTCAAGAGGTGTGTCCTCAAAGCCCGCGCAGGCCTTCCGCGATGCCTGCCTCCTGGGTCCAGGACTGCAGCCGCGACACGGTGGTCATATACTTCTGCTTCGTCGCCTTCAGATCGCCGCCCTTGGCCGCGTCCTTCATGCTCATGATGCTCTGGCACACCGGCGTGAAGTCCTTCCAGTCAGCCGACGCCTTGGCGGTCGAGTCCAGCTCTTCAAACCACGCGCCACTGCACACCATGACACCTTTTCAGCCATCATGACCGCTCAGGTTTGCGTCATAGTTAGGCTCGCACAGCAACATGCCCACAGCCTGTGGATCGGGACCGCCCTTGTGGAAGAGCAAGCCTGCATCACGAAGCACTGATCACATGCGATATTGAGATGTGCCAACCGTAGGAGGCCTGACAGTAACCGCTCTGAGAGGTGGACTCTACCTGAGCGTGGTCTGCACGCCGGAGAGGTCGCCGGTGGACAGCTGGCTGCCGACGACGGCGAGCTGGCGCACCGCACGCTGGACGGGAGCCAGACTGGCGTCCTTGAAGCCCTCGCTGCGCCCCACAGAGCACCCATCAGGACAATAGCGCAAGTGAGATGTTGGAACAGATGCGCTGCCGGCAGCGAGCCCGGCAACTGAGTCATGCAGCGCTTCTTGACTTTCACGAGCACGAAAACGTCCTTCGAATTTTGGCAGGCTCCAGGTGTGACAAGGTGTGTGGCCAGGAGAGGCACATACCTGCGAGCGAACTTCTTCTGCGTGCCGAGCTCCTCCTTCAGCTTCTGGCTGCGCTTCGCCTTGGCGGACGCAACCAGGTCCTCGTCATCGTCGTCCGGGATGAGGGCCCACGCTGCGTACGCACGTGCGGCTCAGGGCGGCGACCGAAACGATCGGGGATGGGGGTGGGGGCGGTGGCTATGCAACAGCAGCCTGGACCAAGAGCGCAGTCTTACCGCGGGAAGCGATCAGGACTGCGGGCAACGAGACGATCCCGGAAAGGGTGGCTCTCCGACTGGTGGCCGCCTCGTGCTTGCACGCGTCCGCCGAACAGATGGCGCTCACCGCTGGTTGCTGCCTCTGGTGCCTCGCCTGAGTGAAGGGCCGGCAAGGGTGGCGGCCCTGGACGAGCATCTGGTTGACGCCGAACGCAGCCATTCCACTTGTGGAGATCGCGACTTCGTGGCTGGCGATTGTGGGGATGATCGACGGGTTTCGAACTGATGTGGCGCAGCTCGGGGTAGGAAGCGAAGACTGAGCACAGAGCATTGTTACGTCGAGCCTAGGCTTCAAAAGTGCTCGAGAACATGACTGCAACGCCGCCCAACCACTCAGGTGGTGATGGCTAGAGCAACGCAAACCGACGCTATGAGCTGGAGAAGCAGCTCAGACGAGGAGGAGGCTGGCTCAGACACCGATGTCAGCTCCTCGTCAGGCGACAGCAGCTGTCTGTCGCAGGACTCATGGTCATTTTCTGCCGACGGTGTCGGGCTGACACCGGAGACTGATGGCCAGCCGCGAGACCCCCCTCCCCCCAGCGAGGCCAGGACCCCGCCCCGCACGCCGTTGCGGGCGGTCGAGAACGAAGAGGCGTATCAGAGCAGCCTCCAGCGGCTGCGCCAGACAGTCGCCGCTCGAATGGGCGCCAGCGACGGCCGCAATGTCACGTCCCCAGCGAAACGATATGAGACCCCGCAGTCGGTCATCACAGCGAGCCCCTCCAGCCCGTGCAGCCCGGAGGAAGGGGCGGCCCGGGACCTGCTGAGGCTCTCCATGCAGAGCCTCGCGGACACGGAGGGTGGCGCGGAGGACTGGCTGACCGGGCCGACGTCCCTGCCCCTGCAGCCAGCCCAGCCCGACCCTGCAATCGAGCCAGTGCTGGCTCTACAGCCGGCAGCACGTTGCTTCAGTATATAAGGTTAACAGTCAGACGCCCGCCTGCACACAGTCGCAGCATCTCACGCACCTTGTGTGCCGCGACAGGGCCCAGAGCGACCTCTACAGGGGCCTCCCTGCTCCCTCCGATATTACCTCACCTACAGCGTCAGCCGCCCGGCCGGGCGAAGGCAACACTAGCTCGCTGGCGCCACCGGAGGCATCGGCGTCGCCGACGTTCCGTGCAGCCCGCGACGAGCCCGCTATCAGCCCAGTGCACGGCAGCAATAAAGCGCAAGGCGCGGATGCAGACGCCATGAGGGAACCCAGCGAGAACGAAGCGCGGCTGGAGGTGGAGCTGGCCGCCGCGCGGCGCGAGATCGCCGCTTTGCGTGCCGCCGCGGAAGGGCGCGGGTCTGCCTTCGGCGCGGCACGCCGGTCCGACCTGCTGGTTTTGCAGGAATTGGAGACAGAGGAGATGCGGGCACGGCTCGCGGAGGCCAATGGGTGCGTCGGCAATGCCCTGCAACCCTCGGTGGCTGCACACCGCTGCGGTGTCTGTCTCAATGCAAGCTATGACCTAGCGTCTGCAGTTTGTTTGACCATGTGAGAACTGTGTCTGTCAGTGTTGTTCTTGGCGTGCCATGCAAGTTTTGCGGGGTCAGAGCAACCATATATTGTGTACTCAGACGCCACGATCCTGCCCACGGCAGGGAGCTGACGACGCTGCGCTCCGCCCTCGGCGAGGCGCAGGCGACGATCTCCACCATCCAGGCCACCGCCAGCCGTGACGCCGAGGCAGCGCCAAGTGGCACATGGACGGACCAGATGGAGTCGCAGTTCGAGGCGCGGCTGGAGGCGGCGGTAGCGGAGAAGACAAGCGAGCTGCGCGGTGAGCTGGCGGAGGCCGCCGCCAAGCTCGAGGCCGCGGAGCGCAAGGTGACCATGCTCACGACGCGCTGCATCTGTCCAGAGTCTCCACCAAGCTTTGGCCGCAGTTCCCACTGTGCTGCGCCAGTGAGCCAAACAGACCGAGCCATTTGCCTGAAAATATGCGAATGACTTAGAATGACAAACAGTGAGCGCCTGCACTCATGTCGGTCGGCTCATTCGTAGCATTACTTATGAGATGGGTGTCATGGCGCCGCGCAGGCTGCAGAGCTGGACGGTGAGAGGGACGCCGCCATCATGGAGGGCTGCCTGCTGGAGGAGGACCTGGTCGTCGCGCGGGCCGAGGCCGCCCGCCTGGCGCAGCAGCTGGCCGACCGCAGCGACGGCGACAGTGCAGTGCGTGGCCTCTGGTCTAACATTGTGGCACGGGGTCGACATGCTAAAGCACATGCGCCAAGGCCCTTGCCTTGCTTGATTAGTTCGTTCATGGCTGACGTCTGGTCAATACGGGAATGCATACGTTTGCTCTCTTATGGCAGCCTGATTACGTGGAGTGTGTCCTGGACCTTGATGCACCTGCACCCCGATGCCAATACCTGCATATTGCTGCCAACAGGATGAGGCAAAGAGGGCAGAGGACACCGCCCGGCTGCGCGAGGAGCTGCAGCAGGCGGTACAGGATGCCAGCGATGTGCAGGAGATGTACGAGCAGGCGGATGCACGACAGTCTGCCGATGCGGTGCGAGCTGCAAGGCGCCTGAGGCGCACGGCCAGCTTGCTGGCCAAATGTATGCCGCAGCTCTGCGTAGCCGACTGCTTCTGGCCGGGACACTTTGTGCTCGCCGCCTGAGTGCTCGTCCGCTCCAGGTGCTAGGTTCATACCTTCAGGAACGCGGTACATTGCTACAACAGTGTAATTACCAGCCTCTGTCATGCAAGCTGCAGGCGCGCATTGCAGAGCTGGAGGGTCGTCTGCAGCAGGCGCTGGCGGAGATGGAGCGCCCGTGGCCCGTCGGCAGCCCCGCGGCGTCGCCGCGCTCAGTGCCAGCCAGCCCAAGGTACCCGCCGCTGTTCCTGCCGGCGCCCGAGCGCATGCCGCGCGATGTAGAGGAGCAGGACGGCGCCTTTTCATCGTCGCCTCTCCGTGCAGCGTCGTACACCGTCAGCGAGCTGTCGCAGTACTTAGCGGCGCGAACGACGGATACGGTGGAACGCCATCTGCTGCTCGAGGCCCCTCGCAGCTGCACCGCATCTCCGCGCTGCCAAGGTAAGCAGCCGCAGCATTCACACCTTGTGCGCAGAGAAGCTGGGTGCCGATATGATCCGATGTAGCATTGATGATCACGGTGATGACATGCACACTGGCACGGCAGGGTTGTCTGCGCCGCATAGCCTTATTAGCCCGACACCACAAAACCAGATGGTGTTTTGGCGCGCAGAGCGGGACAGTGCCAGCCCAGATCCGCCAGCATCGCCGGCGTCCTCAGTGTGGTCGTCCTCCGACTCCGACTCCGAAGAGGAAGAGGACGGCAACAGCACAGCCATGGTGGTGCGGCGGCACGGCTCGTCGACGGTCGCCGTGGCGCGGGCGCTCGTGCGCGTGCGCTTCCTGCAGGAGGAGCGGCAGACGCTGCAGCAGCGCCTGCAGGTGCGCCGCGCCGGAACCCACATCGTGGCCAAGATTGTCTAGGTGTTCACATGCATTACTCAACATATTAGCTCACTGAATATCATCTTCATTCGGTCCCTGGGACAACTTGTACACCTTGCAATTGACCACAACCTGAGGCAGGCAGGAGGGCTTCCAAATGACATGGAAATTTCAACGTAGCACCCGGATGTTATCCTTTTCGGACATGGGATCGAGCTGGTAGGGACATGCGCAGGAGGTTGAGGAGGACAAGCTGGCGCTGGCGCAGAGGCAGTGCGACCTGCTGGAGCGCCTGGAGAGCGTCGCGGCCGAGAACCTGGCGCTCCAGTTGCAGATGGACACCCAGGTGCGACACACCTTTCGCCGGGCGGGGGTGTCTTGCAACAGGATAGGAAACATCACGAACTCCTTCGTGATGCCCGACTGCAGTCAGGCATGATCAGTTTCCACAGTCGCTCGCGGAGCTCTGCTTGCTCTCAGGCCGACAGGAGCTGGTCATTGAATGTGCTGAGCCCTGTTGGCAGTATCACAGAAGCAAACGACTTCGCGATTGGGCCTGCTGATGCTGTTAGCAGATCTCCACATGCAGCAAAATTGGACTCCGTGTGCTGGCTGCCGGGCTCGGTGGCGTAGTACGGGTGGTTGGCTGAACGCTGTCTACCTGCTGCGCAGGTCGTGGAGATGGGGAGCCTGGGCAACGTGCAGAGCGCGCTGGCGGCGGAGGTGGAGGCGATGCGCGCCCGCAGCGCCGCCCAGGAGGACGATTACTGCGACACCATCGCGGAGCTGCAGGCGCAGGTGCTGCGCCGGCGCCTTCAATACGGCACATCGCCTTGCATGAATGTCAGCTCGTGCTCTGATCCCAGACGTTTCAGGGGCTGCTGGGTGCCTCGCAGGTGAATGTTCTGCAATCGAACACACATCAGGGAGTGTTTCCGGGGAGCATGCCCTGCGCTGTCATCGTGGTTGCAGCTCGTGCTGGCTCACAGTCGGTGTGCGTGTGCGTGCTCCGTAGCTCGCGGAGGCGACGGCAGCAGCCTGTGAGCTGGGCCGCGTCCGGGAAGCGCTGGCGGCAGCGCGACAACGGGCGCGGGACGAGCGCGCCGCTGTCGAGCGCCTGCAGCAAGAGAAGGTGCGGCCGTGCCTGGCTCCTACATTTTGCATCCTAAAGGATCTGGGACCCTGGTCTACACTCCCAAAGATGTTGGCCAGGCTGGCCGGGTCTTGTGTGTCAGACTCGCTGACATGGTGCCTACAGCTTTAGCAAGAGGTTTTGTGCTGTGCGCAGATGCAGCTCCAGGACAGGATGCTGGATATGGCCCCGTCCGTCGTCACCAAGGCGGAGGCGACGACGCAGCTCGCCGAGGCACGAAGCTGCCCAATCGATGGATGCATGCGGAATGGGACTTGGTAGACAATCATGCTTGCCTAGGCCTGTGCCGGCCTTGCGCACCAACGCAGTGGTGTAGCTGTTGCATTAGTGGAGGCTGCGGAGATTTGAAAGATGGTGGCCCCCAACACTGGCAGGTCAAGGAGGACCTGCTGGCTGAGCGCGCCCGGTGCTCGGAGCTGCTGCGCGGCCAGGCGTTCCTGGATGGGCGGCTGCAGGGGATCACAGCCTCGCGCGCCGCGCTGGAGGCGTCGCTGCGCCAGCAGCTGCAGCAGGTAGGGCAGCAATGAGATGGCGACCCCATGGCATATGATTTCAGATGCAGGCGACATGTAGCCAGTACCAGCGATAATTTGTCACTATCATGTGATGTGCTGTGCAAGGGGTGTGGTGTGCAGTCACGAGACATCTGGTCGCAGGCTGCTGACCGCCTGGCGACAGTAGAGACAGCCCTCGCGGAGGCGCAGCAGCGCAGCCGCGTCTCGGCAGAGCAGCACGACGCGGCTGTCGCCGCCCAGGCAGAGCTCAGGGCGCGGGTCGAGTCTGCCATCGCGGCGCAGCGCGGGAGCGAGGCGGAGCGTGACGCCGCGCTAGCGGCGCATCAGACTGTCGAGTCTCAGCGGGACGAAGCGGCGGCACTGCTCGCGGAGCTGCGCGCGACGGGCGAGCAGCTGACGTCCGACGTGGTTCGCCTGTCGACCGACCTGGATGCGGCCCGTCGCGAGCTCGGCGAGGCAGCTGCACGACAGTCGGTATCGGATGCCGCGCTTGCGGAGATCCAGCAGGAGCGTGACGCGCTCGCAGTAGACCTGGAGAACGCGGAGAGCGCCAGGGACGCAGCCGTGGCGATGGCAGAGGCGGCGACCACAGCGGCGGAGTCGGCGACGGCGGCGGCGGACGAGGTTCGGTTTGACCGGGACAGCCTCACGCAGCAGCTTGAGGCGGCCAGTTGCGAGCTGGCGACGGCAGCGCAGCAGGCGGCCGACAGGCCCGCTAATGCGCATGCGCTCGCCGTCGGCACGCAGCACAGCATCACCGGTGCGCGCTGACATGGGTCCACATCTCACCGCAGTGCCACTGTTGCAAGTTGCGCTGCCAGTGTGCCGTGAAGGTCGGCAACGGGGTCCACCTGGACTGCAAGCAGTGATCTGTATAGCTACCACGTATAGCAGGCCGCTGACCACAGACTGACATGCCACCCTTGCTCATCCTGAAAGGCGGGGCGCGCGAGCTTCTGGCCGACGGTGCGGCTTCGGCGGAGGACCCATCCTGGTGGCTGTCCGGGCCGCCGCATCTGCCCAACTGCCGCGAGAACCCGCTGTGGGACGACGAGGCGGCACAGCCCGCCGCGCCTGCTGACAGCGCTTTACAGGTGAGCCTGGCCCGGCGATGGAGGCATGCACAAGTTTTGCGTTGCTGCATCGCACAAGTAAATAGCGGAAGCGGCGGGCTGCCCTGGCAGATGGCTGGTTGCTCGACATAGCCCTCAGATCCCCAAGGACGGCTCCTGAACCTGTAGTCGGCACCAGACCCTGACATTGGCGCTGCGGCTTGGATGTTGCAGGGCGCCTCTGCTGCGGCAGAGCAGGACGCGGCATGCTTGGAGTCTCTGCGGTCAGCCGTGCTCGCCCTGGCTGCGGATGGCGAGGCCACCAGCGAGCAGCTGTGGGCGATCCAGGAGCAGGTCGCCGGCATCGCGGCGCTCTGCAGCGGCGACTCTGAGGCCAAGACAGCGCTGCACTTCGACGGTGCAGAGCCTGACCGCACAAGATGTCTCCTTGTCCTCTGTCATAAATTACACCGCACATGAGAGGTAGTACCATGTCACTAATCTGCGTGCGGTCTGCAGGCACAATCCTTGCCGGGCAGCAAAGACGTTTGCTCGCTCATTTGATTTGGAACCCAGCTTTCCAAGATCGCCAGTTTGCCTGTCATGCAGGGTATCTCAGTGAGGACCTGGACAGCCCTCGTGCCAGCGCACTGAGCCCCACGAGGGAGACGCCGCCAACGGAAGCGCGGCTGGCGGCCTTCACAGCAGCATTCGACGAGCTGTCGCGCAGGCTGCGCACGGCTCGCGACGCTGCACAGCAGCATGACAGGTCTGTTCTTCATGCTGGCACGGCTCTGCATCCAGCCGGCTGGACTGCACTTGCACATGCAGAACAGCATCAACATCAAGGCTACTGCTGTGCACATGATTGCACGAGTTCACCTCTAAACCTGCCAGAGCAAATTTATTTGACAAGGCGAGGTTGGTGCGCAGGGCAAGCGGCAACCTGAACGATGGCAGCCAGCTCAGGCAGGACATCGAACGGAAGGCCAATGCCGACACGCTGTCGTACTCGAAGGTGAAAGCCACAGCTGAGCGGTCCTGCACACTGACAACGACAATGCAGTCCAGACACTTGAGCTCATCGCTGTGCAAACTGTTTTGCAAGCAGCGCTGCTGTTGCCTGCAGCACACGCTGTGCAAACTCCCTGGCACGGTCGGCTGTGAACTCCGCTAGCACCGTCGCGCAGGGTCTAGAGGCACTGGTGGTGGACCTGCGCCACCAGCTCGCGTCCGCGCTCGGCAGCCGCGACTCGCAGCACACCTCCGCTGTGCGCGTCGACGAGGCGGCCGAGGACCTCGCCGTGCAGGTGCACCTCGCAGTTGGCATGCATCGCATTGGGTACCCTCTGGGTGGGTCCCTTTGGCAGATTCCACGTACGTGCAGGATCACCTCCAGCTGACTGCATTTGCAAACAACACGGACGTTGCCAGACCTCACGCAATACATCCTCATCAACTATTTATGCTGTTGTGAGGTTGCCTCGGCGCAGTGCGAGGCCCTGGCTGCGGAGCTGGACCAGGCGATGGCCGAGCGGGACTCGCTCAGCCTCCAGCTGGCGATGTCCGAGGACGCCCGCGAGTCGGCCGAGGCGCAGTCTGTGGCCCTCCGTCGTGCCCCTGAGGTATGCAGCGCCCCAGCCCATTTGTTCGCGGTCCAGCAGCTATGTACAGTGCTTTCATGACAACCTGATAGCACACTTTCGTCATTCAAACCTTGAAACAGCGCCCTCGCACAGTGCTTGGCCTCGATAGCTAGTCTCGCTCAACAAGGACATGAACATGCAGGCCCAACGACACGCAGCTCCTGCACTCGAAGAGACTGCGATGCAGCTGCGGGATGCCGTCGGCGAAAGCAACAAGCTGGCAGCCCGGCTCGCGGCGCTGGCCGCAGACCGAGACGCACACAGCCAGCGCGCAGCAGATGCAGACGCCCACAGCGAGCAGCTCGCAGCCCAGCTCAGCGACGCAGTGGCGGAAAGCGCCGGCCTGGCCGCACAGCTCGACAGCGTGACGGCCGAGAAGGTCGCGCTCCAGCAGCATTGCACAGAGTCTCTGGCCAGCAGGGACACCATGGCCGGCCAGCTCCGGGACGCAGTCGCAGAGTGCGACGTGCTGGCGGCGCGGGTGGCGCAGTTGACGGCGCAGAGCGAGGCTCTGAGGGCCGAACAGCGGCACGCCGCGAACGCGGAGGCGGCGTGGATCGCCGCTGCGCGGCGGGCTGCTGTGGAGGCCGAGGCTGGCTTCGAGGCCGCACAGAGGCGCGCGGACGGGATGGAGGCGCACCTCACGGTCCTGGACGACGAGGTGCATGTGTCAACAAAGCTTCATTTCCGAACAAGCTGTAGAGCGCACTTTTGCATTTCAACCCTTCATTCGGCCGACTGCGTCAGCGTCGCTTGTGAATGCTAGTCATGCCTTGTTCGGCCGGCCAACGACGGCGCACAATGCGCTGGGCGGCCCCATCTGCGCAACGGACACAAGCTTCACCTGATTGAACATGCTGCTCTGTGGTGACGCAGAGGCGGTCGGTGCTGGGAGAGCTCCGAGTGGCGACCAGCCAAGTGGCACAGGCCGCGGAGCAATGCCGTGCCATGAGCCGGGACCTGACGGCCGCGCGCGCCGAGCGGGACGGCCTGCGCGCCGAGAACACGGCGCTGAACGCCGACAAGGAGCTGCTGCTGGCCTTGGGGCAGCGCGCCGCGGATGCGCTGGAGGAGCGCCGGAGGGACGCGGAGCTCGCGGGCCGCATGGCGCATGCGGAGCAGGTGAGCCGGATGCGGTGCTGCTGCTTGCATACGGTGCCAAGGACACCGCTCGGATTTGCATTTGCATACCGCTGAGGTGCCATCAGTATCAGTCGGACCTGTCAGGGGAGAGGCTGAATAAGTGACACATGCAGCATTGAGCAACGTGTGGAAAGCCGCAAGCACCCCGAGCACCCTGAATCCGGGTGGAGATGTACAGCTTTCTGATAATGAGATGTGTTCGATCGCAGTCTGCGGCCGCAGCGGAGCTGCAAGCGGTCATCGAAGGCGGTCGCACTGTGTCAGCGGCGGTGCTGTCGAGTCAGCAGGAGCGACAAGCCCTGCTCGCCGGCGTGGCGCGGCAGCTCAGCAGTCCGGTGAAGCCGTCGCGGCTGCCGCGCGCTCCGCGGGACTGGTCGCCTTCTAATAAGCGATCGCCCAGAGGCGCAGATAGCAGCGAGACAGTGGGATCGAGCTACCTCCCGAGGTGGCAGTCGGCGTCGCCACTGAAGCTGCAGATGCCGGCGCGACACAGCCCGCCGGCACTGAGTCGAGAAGCGGGCGCGGGCGGCTCCGGTGACTTCCTGGTGGCGGCCCAGCACAGCTCTCCAGTTGCTCGCCCGGCGCCCACGGGATGATTCGCAAACCGTGGCGTCGTGTTTGCAATTTGCCGGAACCCACATCCAGACTGTATGGTTCTAACCGCTTAGACATTTTCATGTGTGTGCCACCGGCGTGCTTTATGGTGAGGTCGGTCTGTGGTCAAATGCGTGACCACTTGCAATTGTGCATGTCGTGTGGTGTGTTGCCTTTCAGTGCCGCTAGTGGTCAAGAAACAAATGGGAGCTGTCTGCCGTGCGTTTCTGCGTTCGTGGTTCATGTCTTGCCTAAGTTCCGCTTTCGAATAGATTTGAATTGGGCTGCGCACAGCACAGCACGGCCATGCATGCAACTCTGTCTTCGAGACCTTGTGTGACAGTCTCACAACACCGATCGGTTTGATCGAACTAGCAACACGCACTGAGTATGGCGAGGGGAGAAGGCGGCACACGGAAGCGCCAGCGATCAGCAGCGGATGCGGACGAAGAGCCTGCAGTGGATGCCGAGGCGCCCGCTGATGCGGAAGGCAACGAAGCAGGCAACCGCGCAACAGCGAGGGCCGCAGGCTGGGCTGCAGCCGCGCGAAGGCGAGGCTCATCGTCTGCCCATTCACGACCTGCGGCTCCTCCCCATCTCCCCTCCATGGTTGGCATCCAAGGCCCCTGCATATGCATCAGTGACGGGTTGTGCATGCCTTGCAGGCGTGCAGCGCATTTCGCGAACTATGCGCCAGACGAAGACAACGATGCCAAGGACGGCGACAACCCGCACGTCGGCAGTGGCAAGGCACGTGCCGCCTGCATGCATGCCGCAAGCCTGCAGCAGCTTATTTGAGTAATCCGCAGCATCATACACGAAGCGGGATGCAGGCTGCCATAGGTAGCAGGCTGTCGGATGTCTTGCATACGGAACTCCATTGTCTTGTCTGGCCACCCAGCACATTGGCGCATCTCACACCATGCCGTGCTCAACAGGAGAGGGTGATGGGGCCAGCAGGCGTGGGCATGGCGCTGCTCAACGGCCGCGCCGCGGCGGCGGCCGCGCGGACGGAGAAGATCCTGGAGGACGCGCGGTCGGCGCGGGAGGCCGCGGAGGGCGGCCTGGGCTGGGTGCCCGCCCGGGACGCATCCCTGGGGAGGCGCCCCGCGTGCGCGGTGCCGCCGCTGCTGGAGCTGTGCGTGCGCCTCATTCGGGACCACATCGAGGACGTGGAGAGCCTCTGGGGCTTGCCGGACGCAATCAAGGTGCCGCGCTGGCATCGACGTCCTCCCAGCGTTTCCCACGCAGAGCAACTGCCCAGACCGTCAATGCCATGGGGCTCACTGACACGGCTGCTTTGGAGTCATACTTGCTGTGCGTTCACGATGCAGTGTAACATGTTAAGCTGCGAGATTGGAGCGCAACACCGTGCATACGTCCTGCTAGTCTCTGTGACTCTCGAAGCGCCGCAGTTCCGCCGCTATGCACGTCAAACCATGCGGTATGATTCCCCAGGTCAAACTGGCACTGGCCGTGGGCGCGAAGCGGCTGATGAGCGCGGACGTCGCCAAGCTCTTCACAGAGGCGGGCCCTGGCGAAGTGGTACTACCCGACTGTACCCAGCTTGACGCGGCGCTGTTAGCCGCCTTGCTCACTGACTGCGCCACTCCCAGGTGTGAAAGCAAGGCATGTCAGTCCTGCGCACCACAAAGCAGCCAACTGCAATGAGCCATTCGGATTGCATGATGAGCACACAGTTTGTGCCGAGCTACCAGTACATTAGGTGGTGAGGGAGCGATGAGCGTGGACCGAATGCAGGTCCGCCATGCCGGCGTCTTCCTCATCATGATCTAAGTGGTCTGAGCAAATGCCCTGTGGCTCACACCTTTGTGATCATCTGGCAGGCTCGAGAGGCTGCAGCTGCGCTTCTGCGGGCGACCGTTCGGGCCGGAGGCAGCGGAAGCGCTGACGTCGGGCGGCGCGCTGTACGGGCTGACCTGTCTGGAGCTGGGCGGTGCATACCGCATGACTGATGCCTCGCTGCTGGAGGTGCGGGCGCAGGCTCGAGCAGCGTGTTTTTGGGATATGTTGCTGTGCGATGCTCGCCGGTCAGCTGCTGACTGGCTGCCCAGATTGGGTTGCAGAGCGCAGGGTCGACCACACAAGCGAGAGTGATGCCCGATCCGCACTCCTAGCATCGCAGTCTTTGCACCGCCCCTACATTCCGTACATGCCCTGCTGCTGCAGGTCTTGCGGGTAACGCCGGCGTTGACGGAGCTGCGGCTACCTCAGTGCCCGCGCCTCACAGGAACAGCCATCGAGCAGCTGCCCGCCCTTGTGCCCGAGCTCAGGTTCGACATGCTGCCATTACTAGCGCGTCCCTCACGAATGTCACCAAATGGCAGGTGGAGGCTCGTCAGCATCGGTCTGCCGGCCTTGTGCATGTCTGCGTCAGTCTGTGGTCGCTGCTCCAGGCTGAGGGCGGTCCTCAGCTGCGTCGTCCGGACGGTGCCATCATCATTCATGTGTAGTGACGTCAGCCAATTGCGTATTCACCTGGGTCCAGGGTGCTGGACTTGGACGAGTGCCGGGGTCTCAGCGCCGGCGACCTGCTCATCGCGTTGACGGGCCTGAAGCAGCTGCGCTCCATCTGCTTGAACGGCATCCCGGAGGTGTCGGACACGCTCCTCGCGGAGATCGCACAGGCCTTGCCGCTCACAGAGGTAAGGCTCCGTCCATCAGCTGGTGAGTAAGATCTCATTCGAACTGGCGCTGAGAAGTTTTGTGAAGCTTCAAGTTCTCGCAGCAGCAGCGGGGAGGCTTCAATTGGCCGTTGACAGTGCCGCAAGCACGTGCAGGTGAGCGTGAGCTTCTGCGCAGCGGTGACGGACGCGGGGGTGGCGGCGCTGGCGGCGGCCTGTCCGCAGCTGGAGGTGCTCCGGCTGGACGAGCTGAGCAAGGTCACCGACGTGGGCGTCGCCACCGTCGCAGCCTCCTGCAAGCGCCTGCGGGTGTGCGCCATGCCCTGTCTCTGGTTGAGGCGCTGATCTGCAAGTCAGCAAATTTGCAACGATGAGGTGCCATGATGTGCCTCTTGACGCGTGATGTCAAGTGTGGGAACACCGGTAACACGGTGACATGCACTACGTAGCAGACGAGCTTGCAATAGTCAGGCCCTGGCATGACTGCATAGCACCCACATATCCGTGTGGTGCAGCCGCTCATCTTTTATCTGTTCGAGCCAAAACATATGTGCATGCTACTGCTGCAGGTGCTGTCGCTGCGCAAGTGCGTGAGGGTGACGGATGATTCGCTGACGGCCGTCGCTCAAAACGGGTCCCTGGAGCAGCTTTCCGTCAATGCGAACCCCACAGTGGGCGCGGCGACCATGAAGGCGCTCGCCCTCTTCTGCAGGCGTGTTCTTGCACCCTAGCCGTATCGAACTGCACGGCCTGACAGCCAGGATCGCAGAATGCGCCAATGTATGTCGTTGGATCACCCTTTGCATCAAACGATGCTGTTAAAATTATTGCAGCCAAGTACTGATTCTAGAATAGGCTGCTCGACCATTTGCACTCCTGAATGCTGTCTGTTGGACGGCAGGGAAAGGTTGCAGGAGCTGGATGTGTCCTTCTGCCGCGGCGTCAACGATGAAGCTTTGGGGCTAGTGGCGGACTCCTGCCCTGGCTTGCGCAGGATGCACCTCTGGGGCTGCACGCAGGCGACCAATGCTTTTTTGAACGGACATGGGAACGATGGCCTTGTCATAGTCGGGCGTGGTGAAGCCTTGTGTGCAGCCTGACGTGCTGCGTGTGGCACCATGCTGCTCTGTAATGTGCGTCAGCAAGGGTTTTCTGCATACCCTCTTCACAAGGCCCGCTTGCTGATTGGCTACAGCGCAATCATCGCAAGTGGGGGTGTCGTACGCGTTTGTGCGCGATTGGAACGCCATGCATGCGCTCGCGGCCCTGCTCCTGTTGGCCCTTGCATCCCCCTCGCTGTGTTTCTACGAATCATCAAACTCCGCGGTGAAGGCTCTCGATCCTGTTGGTTTGGCCAAGCTCCGAGAACTCGACAGCGTACATCTCGTCGAGTTCTATGCGCCATGGTACCCTCGGCATCTATCTGCTCCAGCTTCTGCCCCAGCATACTGTCCATGAAGTGCACTGCCATAGCGAACCAGAGCTCCTATCCTGCGTAGGTGTGGACATTGCAAGAACCTCACGCCAGAGTGGGAGCGAGCAGCCAAGGCGTTGAAGGGGATTGTGACGGTGCGCAAATCCCGTCACAGGCTGCGTCACCACAGGCAGCCGATAGAATGCGTGCCTCTGGTGCTGCACGGGCATAGCATCGCGGCCCAAGAGCTTGGCTGTCCATCACCCTCAGCATGACCAGTGCGCTGCATCCCTCAGACAGGTGGCGGCGCTTGATGCTGACGCGCACAAAGACGTGGCATCGGAATACGGCGTGAATGGCTTCCCGAGTATCAAGCTCCTATCTAGGAAAGCGAACGGCAAGCTGCGGTCGGTCGACTATAAGGCGCGGGTTCTGTCTCCGACTGTCATTCAGTTGCTATCGGGCTGTCTCAGCTGCTCGCCCCCCGATTGTACCATTTGTATTGCTGAGCGCACTTGCTGGCAAGCCACGACCGTTCGCAGTGAGGATCTTGCCCGGCGCAGAAGTGCCAGCCGCTGTTGCGTGCAGGGCATGAGGGACGCGGCATCCATCATCGAGTGGGCGACGCAGCAGGCGGGCCAGGTCGCGCTTGAGCGCATCGGCGCCACGTCGTCCTCCAAGCCCTCTGCCAAACCCTCGTCAGCCGGCGGCGGCAGCTGCGGTGGCGGCGGCGGCGGTGGTGCGCAAGGCAGCTGTGGCGGCGGTGGCGGAGGTAGTTGTGGAGGTGGCGGCGGTAGCGGCGGTAGCGGAGGAGGAGGTAGCTGCGGAGTCGGCGGTGGTGGTGGTGGGGGCGGCGGTGCTGGTGCAGGCGGCAGCTTCTACGGCGCCGGCAGCGATGTCGTAACGCTGACCGATGCAGATATCCATAAGGAAGTCACACAGGGCGACGACATGTTCCTCGTCGAGTTCTACGCCCCGTGGTGCGTCAATCGGTTCAGTACAGTGCACTACCTTGCGCCCTGTGCACCGTTTACCGTATCAATGCTGGGATGCTGACATGCGTTAGAGTTCTGCTCGAGCAATGGCACGGTATGAGCACACAAAATGTACCTGCATACCAGCGCAGTCTCTGGTGCAGAAGGTAGCTGTCTGCATGCGAGCGCAGGTGCGGCCACTGCAAGAACCTCGCGCCGGCGTGGGGCAAGGCCGCCACGGCGCTGAAGGGCAAGTTCAAGATCGCCGCCATCGACTGCACCGCCAACGCGGCAACGTGCCAGGTCTGACAATCGCGCTGCGCGCACATGCCGGCGCATCATACACCGCCTTTTTAGGTTTTCCTTAGAATGATGCTGTTCGGCTCACCGCCCAACGTCCCTTGACGCTGAGCTGCCTCATGCGCCATCAGTGCAGCACATCGCGACGTGCAACATATTCGCAGGAGTTTGGCGTGAATGGCTACCCGACGATCAAGTTCTTCGGCTCCAACAAGGAGAAACCGGAGGACTACAACGGCGGCCGCGGCGAGGACGACATCGTGTCCTTCGCCACCGCCAAGTGGCAGGACCAGCTGCCGCCGCCGCAGGTCCGCCGTGGCTCGCCGCTTCACCAGGCCCGCCTGATGGTTCTTCGCCTCAGCCCGCTATGCTCCGTCGTGGCACCGTTTCTATGGCCCTAATCTCTCCGCACCATGAGAGGGCCCTCGCTGCCCGGTCACCGTGCCGACAGGCACAATTCTGCAAATCTGGACAAGCTGGAAGGCAGTGACAGTTTGTTTCCGGTTCCGTTGATGGCATTTGGGAGTGAGCTGCGCCAAGAGATTTTCGCGAAGCCGCGTGTTTGGCACCCCGCAGGTGAGGCAGCTGACAGACCAGGAGACGTTCGTGGAGCACTGCATTGGTCACCCGGCCAATGAGACGCTGGGCCTGGAGGCGATTTCACCTCGGCAGCTGTGCTTCCTGGCGTTCCTGCCGCACATCCTGGACAGCAGTGCAGCGGGGCGGAACGCGTACCTGAAGGTGTGCCTTACCCTGACAATGGCATGCGCACCTCAGAAAGCGCCAAGAGATCATTGAAGCCCTCCCTTAAGACCGGTAGTGGACAGCAGACCACGCTGCAATCAAGCGCTTCGCACTTTCGTCTGCACTCCGCTGATGGTGTAGCATCTACAGCAGCAAGGCAGCAGCACGATATAACGTCATCCTTGCTGCCACGTGCAGCTGCTCACAGACCTGGCAACGAAGTTCAAAACGCGGCCATTCTCATACTTCTGGGCGGAGGGCGCGCAGCAGTCGGCGCTGGAGGCCGACGTCGGCGTCGGCGGGTGAGAGGCCAACCTCCGCAGACCTGCTGCGAGTCTGTGCGGCCATGGCGTGCACCTGTATGACATGAAGGAGAGGTGGCAACGGTGTAAACTGTGACGCGCAGGTACGGCTACCCGGCGATGGTGGCGCTCAATCCGCAGAAGCTGGCATACGCCACGCTACGGAGCGCGTTCGAAGCAGCGCCCATCAGCGAGTTTGTCAACCGCCTCCGACAGGTGACGATGACTCGGTCTCAAGCCCGGGATTGGGTATGCCAACATAGTCTTCACATTGTATTCGCTTCGCAACACGAGCATGACACGGTGTGGCCGTTGCGGGAATGCTGTGTGCGATGCCATCCTGCATCTACGTCCGCAGGGACTGGAGCGCGTGTCGCCCGTGGTGGGGCAGGGTCTGGCGGAGGTTTTGACCGTAGACGCATGGGACGGCCAGGACGCGGCGCCGCCGGAAGAAGAGTTCTCGCTCGAAGACCTCGACAAAGTCGAGCTACAGTGACGCACCCTCTGGTTGGTGTTATGCCCTCTGACTCACTCACTGGTGATTTTCTGTATGCGCCGACACAAGCCCGTCACAGAGGGCGCGACCTCTGCTCAACAACAGTGAGGTGATGTGCGACTCGGGTAGCTCACTGCAGCATTGGTCGATCACGATGCAGCCTAAGAAGCGCGAGCGATGACAGGTTTATGTCCCTTCGGTGTCCTCCTCAGGGGCAGGGGGTCCGCATGCCACATTTCACACCGCTGTGAAGAAGGTAAGTCAACCATGATGGCATCCATCATACCGCATCCCGCGCCTGCGCACCACCTACGTCAGCCTGAGCCCGCATGCAGCGATGGCGCATCGCACAGCGCACGATGTTGCCGGCATCAACGGCACGCGTGGGGAGCTCCGACTCAGCGGCATTCATTCGAGCTCCGGGCGGCTCATGCCAGTGCGGCATCTGTGCTCCGCGATGGTGACTTCCTGATCAAGTTCCATGTCTCTCCCCCCACCCATCACACCCGGTCACAGAGCAACAGCTGCAGCCTGCGCTGCATCGCCAACCGCTGTTCTCACGCCCCGGCGCTGATCTGGGTGCGGCCCGGTGATGCGGGAACTGTGGGCGCAGCGCTGCAAGTGGGGCGCGGCGCGGCCACGGAGGAGGCCTACAGGGCGGGCGCCGAGTTCCTGCGCACCATCGGCATCGACAGCCAGGGCGAGATCATGCGCGTGCTGGACGTCGCCATGAACAAGAACTCACTCTTCGGGCGGCACCGCGACAAGAAGCGGGCCATCAACGTCAACGTGAGCCCATCACAGCACTCGCAGGGCACAGCTCAGTGCTCGTAGTGTGGCAGCATGCGGCGCAAGTGTTCGAAAGTATTTGCTGTACCAGCAGTCATGGTGGGCGCAGGCGCGGCGCCTGAGCGTGGAGGATGACATGCAGCCGGTCGTGGCGGTGCTTCAGCAGCTGGGCCTCAGTAGACCGGACATCTGTAAGGTGCTGGTCTCTGTGACGTCAGGGTTGTGGAGATATGCAATCATGAACCTCGCGTGCATGCCAGCGTTCGCCGCTCTAGCCACTCACAATTGCCGGATAATCCTGATCCTCACCTGGGCTAGAGCGGCCTGCCTTCTATGTGGGCAGACCTCTGTCGTCAAGTCCTGGTCAGGCTTGCGTCCGTACGCCACTGATGTGCTGCAATGTGTGCGCGTGTTCGCAGGTCATCCTGGAGCATCCGCCGATACTCAGCTACAGCCCGACAGAGCTCCTGCTCCCAGTCATCGACTACCTGCGCAGCCTGGGTTTCGACGACCCGGCGGCGGTTGTGAGGCGGCGGCCCACGCTGCTGGGCCTGGCGCCAGAGGCGCTCGTGAGGATAGTGGAATATCTGCAGGCCAATGACTACACATCCGAACAGATTGCGGAGTATCTGCAAACCTCGTTGTAGGTTGGGGCAAGCTGCGAATGATCGCTGTGGGGGTCGGTGATGGAGGTTGGACATGAATCGTTGAGCAGCAGCGGGGTGGACGGACTGGCTTCACGCTGCAGATGGGTTATGGAGAACCATGCTGACGCTGTTCTTCACTGTACTCGGGGCGGCCTTCGGAGTCGGACAAGGCCTTTACCTCGTCTGGAAGGAGGCGGTGAGTCCCCGTAGGCTCAAGCGTCTCCGCACAAAGCCAAGCGTTTCGAGTGCCAGCATATGTCGCTGCAGCATTGCACTCCATAGCAGTTGCGACTTCATGCGCCTGGGTGCCCGACATCTGCAAACGATAGCCTGTTTTGATAACCCCCCCCCCCCCCCCCGGCCCTCGGCCGCCGTCGTCGTTTCCGGCCTGGCGGAGGCAGGCTCGGGTCTCACCCATTATATTCACTGAGTCATGTCGGCGGGCCTGTGCAGGGCTCAGAGCGAACGACACGGCAAACACAGGCTAAGGCACGGACAGAGCCACAGACTGCCGCGCTCTCAGCTCAGGAGGAGCTTGCGCTGGTAAAGCAGGAGCTCGCGGAGCTTTACGAGCAGCTGGATGGGCTGCAT
>JAABUX010003736.1_pt1 | contig 19895 bp, 16 predicted proteins | sample 5561851 | NCBI WGS metagenome assembly JAABUX01 (sample SAMN10711883, study PRJNA513361) | rock metagenome | isolation source: Antarctica rocks | place: Antarctica: Victoria Land, Richard Nunatak red sandstone | collected 2016-01-03 | reverse complement strand
ACTGGTCTGCAAATTGTCTTTTAGACATTTTAGGTACGATATTTTGATGCGCATAAAACCCAAAGCTTTTGCTTAGCAAGGCTTTGACGTTTATGCGCATGATGTACCCCCCCGTGAACGGTTACGCCGAAGCTTTGGCCAGGAGCTTGTGTGCTGCTCGATAATTGCTCTATTCATAAAGGAGAAGAGATTGAAGCCTTGATCACAAAAGCCGGTGCAAAACTGATTTATCTACCGCCCTATTCTCCTGATTTCTCACCAATTGAAAACTGTTGGTCTAAGATTAAGAGCCTGCTGCGTTCAATCGGCGCCAGAAATTATCCTGACTTAGCTAAAGCGATTGAAGAGGCTTTTGGTAAGGTGTCTCTAGATAATATCCGAAGTTGGTTTACACATTGCTGTTACTGTACCTCAGCAGACTAGGAAACGCTATAATAGCAGTAGGTAAACATAACATAGTTGCACCCGGATCAACCAAGACGTTATCCAGGGTACAAGAGCGAACCTCCTCTATGGGAATGAAGCCCCGCTCAGCTAAAACCTGATCGATCCGATTAGTGACAGTGATGGTGGCAATCACTTGTCCCATTTGCTTATCCTGGAGATTTGGCACTACCAGTTTACCCATGTCAGTTAACCGAAACAACTCGTGGGCAGCTATCCCAAACTTTATAATCCCCTGCTTTACTGTAAAACTTTAAAATGTTTTGGGGTCTTCGCGGTTCAAAACATCTTAAATGGGGAACTATATAAGCGGGTTTGGGATTAAATATGAACTATTCTGAATCCTGGAGCCACGTCCGCGCTGCTTTCCAAAAAATCTGGGGATATGAAGATTTTAGACCACCTCAAGCAGAAATTATCCGCAGCTTGTTGGCGCAGCAAGACACCCTGGTTGTGATGCCCACGGGTGGTGGAAAGTCGATTTGCTTTCAACTACCAGCACTGCTACAAACTGGGTTAACGCTAGTGGTTTCGCCTTTGGTGGCGCTGATGGAAAATCAGGTGCAAGAATTGCGCGATCGCCACCTCAGCGCTGCCCTATTGCATAGTGAATTGCCAACTCACCTGCGGCGGCGAACTCTACTTCAGCTGGAGCGACAACAGCTGAGATTGCTATACCTGTCGCCAGAAACCCTTCTTAGTGCGCCGGTATGGGAACGGTTGTGTCATCCCCAGCTTAAGATTAATGGGCTGATTCTGGATGAGGCCCATTGCCTAGTACAGTGGGGGGAAACTTTTCGACCAGCTTACCGGCGTCTGGGAGCTGTACGACCGGCTCTGCTAAAGTATAAGCCAGCTGGGACAAAAATAGTAATCGCAGCCTTCACTGCCACAGCTGATCCACAAGCTCAACAAATTATTCACCAAGTGTTACAACTAAAACAGCCAGCTGTTTTTCGGCAAAATCCCTATCGGCAAAATCTGCACTTGAAAGTTCAGACGGCTTGGACGCCAAGAGGGCGCAGGCAACAGATGTTGAAGTTGATTCACACTCAAGCTGGGGCATCTGGGTTGGTTTACGTCCGCACTAGGCGCGAAAGTGAGAGTCTAGCTCAGTTTGCGGGGCAGCTGGGTTACGCAACAGCTGCTTATCATGCAGGGCTGAGTCCAGACGAGCGCCGGTCAATAGAAGCCAGCTGGCTAAGTGGAGAGATGCCTTTTGTCGTCTGCACGTCTGCATTTGGCATGGGTATTAATAAGGCAGATGTGCGTTGGGTGGTTCACTTTCATGCTCCCCTATTGCTGTCGGAGTATGTTCAAGAAATTGGACGAGCAGGACGAGATGGCAAGCCTTCTGTTGCTTTGTTGTTGGTGAGTGAGCCCACAGGGTGGCTAGACCCAGAGGATAAGCAACGACAGCGTTTTTTTGAAGATAAAGTGCGATCGCAACACCGGGAAGCCCAACATCTGGTGAGGAAACTCCCGAGGCGGGGGGAGGTTAGTGCGGTAGCGCGGCAGTTTCCAGATGGCGCGATCGCTCTGTCTCTACTCCACAGCGCCGGTCAGCTGGACTGGCAGGGGCCTTTTGATTACGTTGTGCATCAAGACGCGCGCTTACAGCAGTTACCGGCTCAATTACATGCCCCCCGGCAAATGAATCAGTATCTCACTACCCGGCACTGCCGCTGGCAGTTTTTGTTGCAAGCTTTTGGCTTCGGCAAAGAAGCAGCGAATCTGGGTTGCGGTCAGTGTGATCGCTGCACCCAAAAATATCGCTCCTAACAAAGTTACGCACCTCATCAAAGGCTTGGCAAAAACGCTGCTGTCTATTGGTAAATCTGGTGGGACTCTAGCATCTTTTTAGCAGCATTGATTCTAGAAGTTTCTCCGAGCAGGATGCACTCTGACATCACGTTGAGATCGAGCGGGGAAAGCGCGGGAATGAGACTGCGGCTCACTTTTTCGTGCTTGCCAGATTGTAGATGGTAGACAGCCAAGACACCATCTTCCCAAATCCAAACCTCATTTACTTCCAGGGCTTGATACCGCTCTAGTTTTGAGACATCACCACTGGTGAAATTGATTTCAACAGACAGTTTAAAGCCTTCAATTTCGTAGGATTCATCAGCCTCAGCAGAAACAATCCCTTCTTTTTCCTGCGTCATTGATCCCGTGGGCTTAAACTCGATCGCACGATTAAACAAAAATATCTCAATCAGAAAGCCAATGATGCTTTTGAACAACTCGTGTGCTTCGCCTGGCATAAGAATCTCGATCGTGCCATTGCAATAAAACAGTCTGAGCCCACGGGTGTTCTCGAAGCCTTTTTGCAGGTGCTTGAACTGCTCCCAAGTTCTGCCCCACTGGATCGTGCGGATGTCTCCTTGACCTGTTTCAACTCGACTAGGTGAGGGGCTTTTGGCGACTGTCATCGGTGTTTTTTATAACTACTTAACGACTCATGGCGGGTTGACGAGACCTATATCAAAGTCAAAGGCAAATGGAAGTATCTCTCTTTATGGCTCAGAATTGCTGCAAAAAGCGGAGGTCACTGCTATAAAACCGGCGAATATCGTCAATTTGGTGTAGCACCATAGCCAATCGCTCCACACCAAAACCTGCCGCAAAGCCCGTGTAGACTTCGGGGTCGTAACCCACCGCATTAAGGACGTTGGGATCAACCATGCCACAGCCCATGACCTCTAGCCAGCGCCCATTCCATTGCACATCAACCTCTGCTGAGGGTTCAGTGAAGGGAAAATAACTGGCTCGGAAGCGGATTGGCACATCGCCAAACAGCTCCTGCAAAAACACCTTGATGGTGCCCTTGAGGTCAGTAAAGGTCAGCCCCTCGTCCACGGCCAGAATTTCAATTTGATGGAAGACTGCCGCGTGGGTGGCATCCACTGTATCCCGCCGGTAGCATCGCCCTGGAACTGCAATCCGAACCGGTGGTTCATCTTCTTCCATGTAACGAATTTGAACGTTAGAGGTATGAGTCCGTAGTAGATTCCCATCTGGGAGGTAGAGGGTATCCTGCATGTCACGGGCTGGGTGGTCTGGCAGGAAATTTAGCGCCTCAAAGTTGTAGTAGTCCGTTTCCATTTCTGGCCCTTGCGCCACGGTATAGCCAAGACCAACAAAAATATCCAGCACTCGGTCAATGGTGCTATTGAGCGGATGAAGACGACCTAGGGGACGATAAACAGCTGGCATTGTCACATCCAGCGTTTCGGCGTCCAGTTGGGCTTGGATTTGGTCAGAGAGCAGATTTGTTCGCTGGCGTTCCAGGTCTAATTGCAGGGCTTCTTTGACAACATTTGCGATCGCCCCAATTCTCGGGCGATCCTGTGTACTCAGCTGACCCATGCTCCGCAACAGCGCTGACAAGTGACCCTTCTTCCCGAGGTAGACTACTCTGAGTTCCTCCAGGCGCTCTAGGGTATCGGCGAGTGCGATCGCGCTTTTTGCTTCCTGTTGCAACGCTTCTAGTTGCGCCTCTAAATCAAGCGGCTGATTCGTCATGAAGAATTGAATGTTTTTCTAACAGTGATGGGAGCATCCGTGCTGCATCAACCAACGCAGCCCATTTCTACTAGTTTAGAGGTGATCGCCCGCTGGTACTAACTCTCGGATGTGGTTAAAAATAACCTATAATATAACTTAATGAAACTGCTAATTAGTAACGATGACGGGATTTTTGCCCTGGGCATTCGCAGCCTAGCTAACGGCTTAGCAGAGGCTGGTCATGATGTCAATGTGGTTTGCCCAGATCGAGAGCGCTCGGCAACCGGGCATGGTTTGACACTACACCAACCGATCCGCGCCGAAGTTGTAGAGTCGGTTTTTCATCCCGCTGTTAAAGCTTGGGCTTGTTCTGGCACTCCCTCTGACTGCGTTAAGTTAGCATTGTGGGCCTTGCTAGACAGCCCTCCCGATTTTGTTCTCTCCGGAATTAATCACGGTTCCAATTTGGGAACCGATGTTTTGTACTCCGGCACCGTGTCAGCCGCCATGGAAGGCGTGATTGAAGGTATTCCCAGTATTGCCCTGAGTCTAGCCAGTTTCTCCTCTGTGGAGTTTCAAGGCGCTGTTACCTTTGCTAAAAGCCTATTAACTCAACTGGCGAAGCCGCTACAGTCAGTGATGTTGCTAAACGTCAACGTACCGGCGGTAAAGTGGGAAGAGATTGCCGGAGTCGCCATCACCCGTCAGGGACTGCGTCGTTATGTCGATGTTTTTGAAAAGCGGATTGATCCCCGTGGGAAGACGTACTACTGGTTAGCTGGAGAGTTACTAGAGGAAGTCGAATCAGAGCCTAATCTGAATTCCCAGCATGTTCCTACCGATGTGGAGGCAATCCGTGACAACTACATTACTGTGACGCCTTTGCAGTACAACCTGACCGATAAAGCCGCACTGAATTGCTTGCAAACGTGGAAAATCAATTTCCCGTAAGGGTAGGATCGGAATCTAATGTCCTGTTTGTGTAAAAATGTAAAGTGTGTGGATTACTTCCTCTCTAGCTAAGGTTATAACGCCAACCGCAGTTGCCCTCGGAAACTTTGATGGTGTGCATATTGGGCATCAACGGGTGATCCAACCTGCTGTGACTTTTGCCGATGCATCTTTAAAGACCTACGCGACGGTTGTTACTTTCAATCCCCATCCGCAGGAGTTTTTTACCGGGCAAAGCCGTGCTTTGTTGACACCCCTGAATGAGAAAGCGCAACAGATGGAACTCCAGGGAATAAAACAGCTGGTGCTATTGCCTTTTGACCGGGAACTTGCTGCTTTGAGTCCGCAACACTTTGTGGAAAAAATTTTGGTGCAACAGCTGTGCTCTCAACGGATTAGTGTAGGAGAGGATTTTCGCTTTGGCAGAGCAAGGACTGGAACCGCCACCGAGCTGCAAGCGATCGCTGCCACCTACGGCATCGCTGTCACCATCGTTCCCCTACAAACGTGTGAAGGCGAACGGATCAGCAGCTCATCCATCCGCCAAGCCCTGCAGCAAGGCGACTTACAATGTGTTAAGCGGCTACTTGGTCGCCCCTACACCCTCATTGGTGCCGTCGTTAAAGGTCAGCAGCTGGGTAGAACAATAGACTTTCCTACCGCTAATCTCGAGTTGCCTCCAGAAAAGTTTTTGCCCCGACAGGGCGTCTACTCTGTGCGAGTCTTCCTAGAAGAGGGAACAAAACTGGGCGTGATGAACATTGGCGTTCGTCCCACAGTGAATGGCACCAGTCCTAGCGTCGAAGTGCATCTGTTAGATTGGTCTGGAGATTTGTATGGAAAGACCATTACAGTGCAGCTGGAAAAATTTTTGCGCCCAGAACAAAAATTTGCTTCCCTAGAAGCACTCAAAACGCAGATTAAAGCCGACTGTGCCCTAGCCAAATCCTTTTTAGGCGCTCAATAATGAGAGAACAAATCGACCAGCTGACCCAAAACTTGGGTCGTGCGATCGTTGGCAAAGCCGAACCAATCCGCTTAGTGCTAGTCGCGCTACTTTCCGGTGGTCATGCCCTGCTAGAAGACGTCCCTGGCGTTGGCAAAACCCTCCTTGCGAAATCCCTGGCTCGTTCAATTGACGGACGGTTTCAACGCCTGCAATGCACCCCCGATTTACTCCCTACAGATATCACCGGCACCAACATCTGGAACCCAAGAACTGGCGAATTTGAATATCTCCCCGGTCCGCTATTTGCCAACATCGTGCTAGCCGATGAAATTAACCGCGCCACACCCCGCACCCAGTCGGCTTTGCTGGAAGTGATGGAAGAGCAGCAGGTAACAGTCGATGGTGTCTCCCGTGCCGTTCCAGTCCCTTTTTTTGTTATTGCCACCCAGAACCCGATTGAGTACCAAGGCACCTTTCCCCTACCAGAAGCGCAGATGGATCGATTCACCGTGTCTTTGAGCTTGGGCTATCCGACTGAGGCAGAAGAACTTCAGATGCTGCAAAGGCTCCAAGAGGGAGTAAGTGTCGCTGATTTACAGCCCTGTATTACCCCCGCACAAGTGCAGGAATTACGCCAACTTTGCGCTCAAGTTAAAGTGGAAACCTCGTTACAACACTACATTCTCAACCTGGTTCGAGCCACAAGGCAGGATGAAGAAATCAGCCTTGGCGTCAGTCCACGCGGCACACTCGCCTTGCAGCGGGCAACCCAAGCCCTGGCTTTTCTCATCGGTCGCGATTATGCGATTCCGGACGATGTGAAGTTTCTCGCCCCTCATGTCCTTTCGCATCGCCTCATCCCAGTTGGGGGACGCAAAGCTAAGGCTATTGTTGAGCGCCTACTCCGCTCCATTCCGATTCCCTAATATTTGAGGCTAAATATTCTCAACAAACCCCCACTCGCCTCATAGCGCCGCGCCCAGGCCATACCGCTTGCGGTTAGTTTGGGAGAATGTTACCTTCAGCAACGCAGTTGGTTATGTTGTATATAATAAAGCGAAAATCCCACCGACGAAATCACAGGCGATCGCCCGTTGTTTTATTATTGTTGATTTTGCTTTGGAGTCTTGCCATGGGGTGGGGGCTAGCTTTGGTAACTAATGCCCAACCAACTGCCCATTCTGCATCAGATGCCATCGGCACTGTTGACAAAGTTCCCCCAGGCTACAATTTGGGTCAAGAGCTGTACCTGGAAAACTGCTCGTCCTGCCACATTGCCCTTCCCCCAGCTGTTATGCCAACGCAAACCTGGCAACATCTGTTGCAAGACTCGCAGCATTACGGCGTAGAGCTGAAGCCAATGGTAGACCCGTCACGCTTGCTGGTATGGAACTATATGCAAAATTTCTCCCGTCCCCAAGCAGAAACAGAAAATACGCCGTATCGAGTCAAAGACTCTCGCTATTTTAAAGCTCTCCATCCCAAAGTCAAGCTGCCGCAGCCCGTCCAAATTAGCAGTTGTGTCACCTGTCATCCTAGCGCTGCTCAGTACAACTTCCGTCGCCTCACCGCGCAGTGGCAATCGCAGTGAAGAGGGCAGGGGAGCAGGGGAGGCAGGGGGAGCAGGGGAGGCAGAGGAGGCAGAGGAGAAACACAGCAATTTCCTAAAGAGAGCAAGTTTGCTCTTAGGAAGAAAGAGCAAACTTGCTTGAATCACTTCTTTGCTCCCCCTGCTCCCCCTGCTCAAGAAAGCTCCCCTGTCCCTCGCACATCCGGGCACCGTCTCGGCTGAGGACGAAATGATACGATGAACATAGTTAGAATCGAGGCGAACAGCCTGCAACTGACTGAAAAAGTTTTGAGTTTGTACCAAACGCTTCACTCATAGCGTCTGGAATTAATTTATAGTTGAAAAAACTTAACTCAACACTCAAAACTTAACGCTAAGCATAAATCCTAAAGTTTCCCTTACCTGCCATGTTGAAAACCTTGCTGGGCGATCCTAACGCTCGTAAGCTCAAAAAGTACCAGCCTTATGTTACAGACGTCAATGTCCTAGAGGAAGAAATCCAGGCACTCTCCGATGAGGCGCTAACAGGCAAGACAGGGGAGTTTAAACAGCGGCTGGAAAAAGGCGAATCACTCGATGATTTACTGCCAGAAGCATTCGCTGTAGTCCGCGAAGCCGGACGGCGGGTGTTGGGGCTGCGCCACTTTGATGTCCAACTCTTAGGCGGCATCATCCTGCACAAAGGGCAAATCGCCGAGATGAAAACCGGTGAGGGAAAAACTCTGGTCGCCACACTACCGGCTTACCTGAACGCCCTCTCTGGGAAGGGGGTACATATTGTAACGGTTAACGACTACCTAGCTCGTAGGGACGCCGAGTGGATGGGGCAGGTGCATCGCTTCTTAGGGCTTAGTGTGGGGCTGATCCAGCAGGGGATGGGATCAGCTGAACGCAAGAAGAACTACGACTGTGACATAACCTATGTCACAAATAGCGAGGTAGGCTTCGACTACTTGCGGGACAACATGGCAACCGCGATCGTCGAGGTGGTGCAACGCCCGTTCAATTACTGCATTATTGACGAGGTTGACTCGATCTTAATTGACGAGGCGCGAACACCACTGATTATTTCCGGGCAGGTGGAACGACCGACGGAAAAATACTTGCAAGCGGCACAAGTGGCGGCGGCACTGAAAAAAGACGAGCATTACGAAGTGGATGAAAAGGCTCGGAATGTGCTGTTGTCTGATGAAGGTTTTGCCCAAGCGGAGCAGCTGCTCCAGGTAAAAGATTTATACGACCCCAACGATCCTTGGGCACACTACATTTTCAACGCGATTAAAGCAAAAGAACTGTTTCTCAAGGATGTCAACTACATCGTCCGCAATGATGAAGTCGTAATTGTAGATGAGTTTACGGGGCGGGTGCTGACCGGACGGCGTTGGAGTGATGGACTGCATCAAGCGATTGAGGCGAAAGAACGGGTAGAGATTCAACCGGAGACTCAAACCCTGGCGACGATTACCTATCAAAACCTGTTCTTGCTGTATCCAAAATTAGGTGGGATGACCGGGACTGCCAAGACAGAAGAAGTGGAGTTGGAAAAAATTTACAAACTGGAAGTGACGGTCATTCCCACAAATAGGACCACAAGCCGTCAGGACTTGTCGGATATGGTGTTTAAAACTGAGGAAGCGAAGTGGCGAGCGATTGCCGACGAATGTGCCCAGATGCATGAAGTAGGGCGACCGGTGCTCGTTGGAACTACTAGCGTCGAGAAATCGGAATATCTCAGTAAGCTGTTAAACGAGCGGGGTGTGCCCTACAACCTTCTGAATGCCCGACCAGAGAACGTAGAGCGGGAGTCGGAAATTATTGCCCAGGCAGGACGCAAGGGTGCGTTGACAATCGCCACCAACATGGCGGGTCGAGGCACAGACATCATTCTGGGTGGAAATGCCGAATATATGGCGCGGCTGAAGCTGCGGGAATACTTTATGCCCCGGATTGTAGAGCCGGAATATGAAGATAGATTTGGCGTGCGGGCTTCTGTGCCATCGGGAAGTGGTAGCAGTGGTATAGGTTTTGTCCCAGGTCAGAAAGTGAAAACTTGGAAAGCGTCGCCGCAGATTTTTCCCACCCAGCTGTTGCATATGACGGAACAACTGCTGAAACAGGCGGTGGAATTTGCGGTGCGGGAGTATGGGGAGCGAAGCTTAGCGGAACTCGAAGCAGAAGACAGGGTGGCGATCGCGGCAGAGAAAGCACCTACCGATGACCCCGTGATCCAAAAACTGCGGGAGGTATACAACCTGATTCGTCAGGAATACGAACAGTTCACCCGCAGCGAACACGACGAGGTAGTGCAACTGGGCGGTCTACATGTGATTGGAACAGAACGTCACGAATCGCGGCGGATTGACAACCAGCTGCGGGGTCGTGCAGGGCGCCAAGGTGACCCAGGTTCAACCAGGTTTTTCCTAAGCTTGCAGGATAACTTGTTGCGGATTTTTGGTGGCGATCGCGTCGCTGGCTTAATGAATGCCTTCCGCGTTGAGGAAGATATGCCAATTGAATCCCGGATGCTCACCCGCAGCCTGGAAGGGGCTCAGAAAAAGGTTGAAACCTACTACTACGACATCCGTAAGCAGGTGTTTGAGTACGACGAGGTGATGAACAATCAGCGTCGAGCCATCTACGCTGAGCGTCGCCGGGTACTCGAAGGTCAAGACCTCAAAGAACAGGTGATTAAGTACGCCGAAAAAACGATGGATGAAATCGTGGCTTACTACGTCAACCCAGACCTGCCCTCGGAAGATTGGAATTTAGACACCCTGGTGAGTAAGGTAAAAGAATTTGTCTATCTCCTTAGGGACCTGGAGCCGAGTCATCTAGAGGAGCTTTCAGTCGGCGATCTCAAAACCTTCCTACATGAACAGGTGCGGATTGCCTACGACTTGAAAGAAGCGCAGATTGAGCAAGTCCAGCCGGGACTGATGCGACAAGCTGAGCGGTTCTTTATCTTGCAGCAGATTGACACTCTTTGGCGGGAACACCTGCAACAGATGGATTCCCTGCGCGAGTCCGTGGGTTTGCGTGGCTATGGTCAAAAAGACCCGTTGATTGAGTACAAGAGCGAGGGGTACGAACTGTTCCTGGATATGATGACCAACATTCGCCGCAATGTGGTATACTCCCTATTCCAGTTCGAACCCCAAATTCAGCCGCCGTCGGTGCAAGCGTCGGAGCTAGTTTAAAAGAGGGTTTCCCTATATAAATGCCCCATTTAAACCTACGGGTGTAAATGGGGGGTATTCGCATGGACATATATCAAGTCGGAATCCGTCCTATTTTGTTCACTGGGTTGAAGAGTGACCCAGAATGGCTGCACCAGCAGACGCTTCGCATCTTGGGGTGGCTAGATAGAACCGGCATTCGCCCTCCAGCCAAATGGATACAAGCCCAATTACAGCAGTCCTTATGCCTCAGCGATACTCGCTTGTCACAAACTCTGTGGGGTGTCTGTTTCCCCAACCCTGTAGGCTTGGCAGCTGGGTTTGATAAGGATGGTGTTGCCGCTGGGGTGTGGTCAAGCCTCGGCTTTGGCTTTGCGGAACTGGGAACTGTCACCTTGCAGGTGCAACCAGGAAATCCCCGTCCCCGTTTGTTTCGCTTGCCGGTAGACAAAGCCGCCCTAAACCGGATGGGTTTTAATAATTGCGGGGCTGCTGCGATCGCGGCGCGGTTAGCTGCTCAGGTATCCTTTGGCGCTATCCGACCAATTCCGATTGGGATCAATTTGGGTAAATCTAAGGTAACACCTCTGGAGGAAGCAGCTGGAGATTATCTCGGTAGCTTTCGCTTACTGAAAGACTGGGGAGACTATTTCGTTGTGAATGTGTCTTCGCCCAATACGCCAGGGTTGCGATCGCTCCAAGATGCAGAGCAGCTAGGTACGATCTTGTCTGCTCTCCAACAGGAAAACCAGGGGCGTAAGCCAATTTTCATCAAGATTGCACCGGATCTGGAATGGGAGGCAATCGCGGACATCCTCGAACGAAGGAAAGCATACCAACTGGCTGGGATTATTGCCACTAACACCACCGTTAGCCGCGAGGGACTTAAAACCCAGCTGATTTCACCAACTGGTGTCGCTCGCTGGCGTGCGCAACCGCTCAACGTCCAGGAAGAAGCTGGTGGAATTAGTGGTGCCCCCCTGCGCGATCGCTCCACCGAGGTAATCCGTTTCATCTGGCAACAAACCCAAGGTCAGTTGCCGATTATTGGTGTCGGTGGCATATTTACGGCTGAGGATGCCTGGGATAAAATTACCGCCGGTGCTAGCCTGGTTCAGGTCTACACGGGTTGGATTTACGAAGGTCCTTGGATGGTGCGTCGCATTCTAGAGGGATTGCTGCTCAGGTTGGAGGAGCGGGGATTGAGTTCTATTTCTGAGGCTATAGGTTTGGCAGGGGAGTAGGGGAGCAGAGGAGCAGAGGAGCTTTCTTGAGCGGGGGGGGCAGGGGGAGCAGGGGGAGCTTTCTTGAGCAGGGGAGATGAACTAGAAGAAAAGGTAACTAAGCACTGCTAGGGTAACTGGAAACAGGAGCGCTCCGAAGACTACATTTATCCTCACCCTCTGCCCCTCTGCCCCTCCGCCCCCCTGCCTCCCCTGCTCCCCTGCTCAAGAAAGCTCCCCCTTACTGCGGTGTCTCCAGGGGAAAAAACTGCCTAGTGTCGGGTGAGTAGTTCCAGGCAATTCCCTCCGGATCTCTGCTGCGACTCCACTCTGGGAAGTCTGGATCAGCTCTGCGTTTATAAACAGTGCTGGAATGAACCTCGAGCCGCTTGGCGAGTTCAGCTTGGATCAGAGATCCAGGAGCTGACTGTTCGTGATTGGTGGAACTGGGTTGGTTCTTGCTCGTCTCCTTTCGTGATTCTGTTGGCATCTGCTGATTTTGAGCCAGGGGTTCCAGAACTTCTGGGGAATTGCTGGCAAATGGTTCACTCTTAGATTGGCTGGGTGGTTCACTATCGTCAAATATGTTGCCTAGAGTTCTGGCTGTTATAAAGTAATACACTGTGCCCTTGTCTTCGTTGTCTTGACGCTGGGCCGCGAATTCTTCGGCTTTAGTATCCAGGTAGCGCTTGGCTGTTTGGGCCGAGAAGTTGGCCTTCGCTGCCAAGTCCAGTGCCGTAATGCACCCCCGGTTTTCCTGAATCAGCTGATGAAAGATCGGGTTCACTTGCTGGCTCCACTGTTGCCATTGATAGCGCTGCCAAAGATTCAGGCTAACGCCCAACACACCTAGTGCTAGCAGTACTGGCCAAGTGGCGAGTAGGAAGATCATCAAAAGCGCGATTGGCAAAATGAGAATGAGACAGCCAGTGGCGCTGCTATCTATTGCTTTTTCTGTCATGCCCCTTGTTGCAAATTGAATTGCTGGCAAACAATTCTATCTTTGCAAAGATTGCGGTCAATTACTTATTCTCTTGTGGAATTGTACTCGCATTTTCACCCTCACTCAACACTGAATTGACAGTGCGCTTAACCAGCCGAGATCACACTACGCCCGGTTAGGCTTTCCGTGCTGTGCCTGGAAACCCGAGAAATTTGTACTTTTCAAGGTGCCCCGTCGCCAGTTGGTTATGCAGCGCAGCGTATACGTCACGGTTGCAAAAAAGTGCATCTGGAGAGTTCGGCTACTACACTAAAGGCAGACGTACCCGAAAGCAGGTACCAACCCCTACCTGACTGGTGAGATTGATTTCCCCCCCATGACCTTTAGCAATCGCCGTCGCAATCGCTAGCCCCAACCCCATACCCCCCTGCCGGTGAGACCGAGCTTTATCAGCCCGCCAGAAGCGATCAAAAACGAACTGCTGCTGTGCCGGAGCAATTCCGACGCCGGTGTCTTTAACACTGACGATCGCAGAGCGATTGTGTCTAGCTAGATAAAGAACCACCATGCCCCCCGAGGGCGTATATTGCAGAGCATTCTCTAGCAGGTTGGAAAACAAACGATTTATTTGGGTAGCATCCCCAACAACAGACACATCTGCTAGCAAATTAGATTTAAGAGTAATGCCCTTGGCGAACGCAGATGGTTCATAAAGCTCCACTAAATCCTGTAGAACTTTATTTAGGGGAATAGGTATCCACTCACGGGCTATTGTTGTCGCTCCTGCATCTGTTCGGGCGAGTAAAAGTAAGTCCTCTGCTAAATATGTCATCTGAGCCGTGGCGCTAGCAATGGCTGCTAATTTTTTGGCATCCTTTGGATGAATTCGCTCCGGATGCTTGAGCATAACATCAACCGAAGTTTTGATTGCTGTCAGGGGACTACGCAACTCATGGGAGGCATCACCAGTAAATTGTTTTAACTGCTTAAAACTTTGCTCAATCGGCTTAAGCGCTTTGCGGGTTAGCCAGAGCCCGCCAATGCCCACGAGTCCCAGAGCGATTATCCCTCCCATACCTAATCCCCAGCTGAGTTGACTTCTGACTGTTTCTACTTCGTCAGTGGATTGGCTTGCCCGAATGTAGCCTTCGAGGGATGGCTGGTTTGGGTTCAGGCCATCGTTATATACAGAAATTGTGAAAGAGCGAATCTGAGCTGGCTTGTGGGACTTATGTACAGTTCGAGTTCCTGTTTCTGGCACAAAAGCAAGAGAGAGAGTCCCTTTTCTTGCCAGAAGTTTACGGTCAGCATCAAACCATTCTAGGCTTTGTTCGTTCCGGTTGAACATATCGCGCCACGGGACTTTATCATTTTGATCCAGGAGTTGACCCCCTGACCTTTTGACGTCCTCTAGACTCGGTGCTGCAGCTTGGGCTAAAGTTAGCAGCTTTTCATCCAGTTGGCGAAAGAGACTGCGGCTAAAAAAAACATAAACCCCTGTGGCGAATACTAGCAAAATTGCTGCCATCACGGTCAGGTAAGACAAGAGAAGACGCCAGCGCAGACCTTGAAACATTGGGTTATGGGTCCGGTTTGAGGCGATAACCCAGGCCATAAACTGTCTCAATAAAATCAACGGGAGCTCCTACTAATTTCAGTTTCTGCCGTAACCCCTTGATATGGGCTTTAACAGTTTCTTCTTCCGGTGGTGACTCAAAAGACCAAAGCTGCTCTAGAATTGCACCCCGACTAAACACACGGCGACCGTGGCGTAGGAACAGCTCTAGTAGGCAATATTCTTTTGGGGTCGGATGCAAGGGTTGCCCTGCATAGGTGACCTCACAGGTACCAGGGTCAAGGCTTAAGCCACCCCACTCAAGCACAGGCGGTGAGGTCGAACTCCCCCGGCGCAGTAAAGCTCGGATTCGGGCGGCTAACTCTTGGAGATTAAAGGGTTTGACTACATAGTCATCTGCTCCTGCATCTAGCCCCATGACTTTATCCTCACTAGTGTCTCGAGCAGTCAGTAGAAGAATGGGCATGCTATAGCCGCAGTTACGCAACTGCTGGCAAAGTCTAATACCACTAAGCTTTGGTAGCATCACGTCTAGAAGGAGCAAGTCATAGGCAAAGGCCTCTACTAGATCCCAACCCGCTTGACCATCACTGGCAACATCGACTAAATAATGTTGCTCCGTGAGGTCTTCTGCCAAAGCTTCAGCAATGCGCTCGTCATCCTCCACTAATAAAATCTTCATAATAGATCCTGACTTTTGGATTTTGAAAAGCGTAGGTCGTTGTATACTTAGCTACTACGCAACCGCAACTCATTGGAGCTAGCTTTCACTCAGTGAAGCAAGCTCCGGTGAATGACATCCTGGAAATTAGTATTTCACATCTGGGAGCATCTAGTTGTGCTAACGCTTGAGAAAGTTCTTCCCAAGCATTAAGTTGCTGATCAGGAGCATTGCTTGAAGATAATGCGATCGCGCCCCTGTGCTTTCGCCTGGTAAAGTGCCTGATCTGCTGCCGCAATCAACCTTGCCGGTGAGGAATCCGGGCCGGGAATGGTGGTCGTTACTCCTAAACTCAGCGTCAGCCACTGGCTAACACTAGACTGAGCATGGACAATTTGCAAGGCTCTGACGCCAGATTGAATCGCTTCGGCGATGTGTTGGGCACCGGCAGCGTGAGCGGATGGCATAATTACGGCAAATTCTTCGCCACCGTAACGCGCTGCCAAGTCTGCCGTCCGGCGGACGCCGGAGCGTAATACACTAGCAACCCGTTGCAAACACTCATCCCCACCTGGATGGCCATATGTATCGTTGTACAGTTTAAAGAAGTCGATATCGCACAAAATCAGTGACAGCGGTGCATGCGCTCGTCCCAGCTGGTGCCACTGCTGCTCCAGGTATTCGTCAAACCGGCGTCGATTCGCGATTGCTGTCAAGCCATCTATGGTTGCAAGGTGCTGCAATGCAAGGTTTGCGGCCTCTAACTGTTTGTACAATTGAGATTGTTGGAGGAGCCGTCGCACCCGTTGGCGCAAAACTGCCCAGTGAATCGGCTTGGTGACGTAATCGGCGGCACCCGCCTCGAAGGCGCGGTCTACCGAATCTTTATCGTCAAGGCCCGTAATCATCAATATTGGCGTGTCACGCGCCCGCGTCTGCGCAAAAGTTTCTCTAGTGCCATATCCAGTCCCACCGATTGGTAGCGTTTGGGTAGCAACATCTTCACCAGCAAGGGCTTGCAGCTGTTCACAACACTTAAAGCCATCTATTCCTGGCATTAGAGCATCCAGTAGAATCAGATCTGGTTTTTGACTGGTGTAGGCATTTAAACACTGCTCACCATCACTAGCTTCAACCACCTGATACCCTTCTTTTTCCATATAGCGGCGTAGCAGCAGTCGCATGGTGTTGTCATCGTCAACCACGAGGATCAGGGGCGATTGTTTATGAATGGCAATTTGGCTTATACTCTCCATTAGAAGCTACCTTCCCGATTTGGCTGGGAACTAAAAACACCTTTAGTAAGGGGAGGACTGCCTTTAATCGGGCGTTCTGCTGCCAAAGGAATTTTAACTTGCTCGTATTCAACTACCAATTCCTGCACTTTCAAGGCCAGTGCGTCTGAGGTGCTGCCATCTCTATTCATAGCTTCTAGTTCTTTACACAGCTTCGCCAGAGTGCTCGCCCCCAGTGTGGCACTGCTAGGCTTAAGCGTATGAGCCAGTTGAGCCACTGCTGCCGCATTACCCATCTTCACCGCCGCCTGCATCGCTTGCACCTGTTTGGGAGCTTCTTCCAGGTAGCTGTCAATCACCTCCGCCAAAAGAGCTGAACCGTCTTCACCCCCTATGTCCCGTAAGGCTTGCAACGCCTTAGCGTCTAGCACTGCCGCTGGTGGAAACGGTGAAACGGTGACTTCTACTTTCTTAATTGCCTGGAGCAGCAGCTCGAACTGGATGGGCTTGCTGATGTAGTCATCCATCCCAGCTGCCAGACACACCTCGCGATCGCCGCGCATCGCATTTGCGGTCATGGCAATAATCCGGGGACGTGGAGGAGGCGGAACGCCTGCTTCCTTTTTTGACCACTCTTGAGTGATCCGGCGTGTTGCCTCTAGACCGTCCATTTGTGGCATTTGAACATCCATCAGTACTACATCATAGAATTGGCGACGTAAAGCTTCCAGCACTTCCAAACCATTCGCTGCCACATCAGCGCGGTACCCCATTCGCTCCAAAAAGCGCAGGGCAAGTTTCTGATTCACCGCGTTGTCCTCGGCTAATAAAATCCGCAGAGTTTGGGGGTTGGAAGTGAGCATAGCCTGGGGTTTCAACCCTACTGGGGAGTAGTACGCTCCCGCTTGTGTTTTAACCCCTCTTACAAGTTGGGCTGAAGGATGAACGATGAAGGATGAATTCCGTCTTCCGCCTCTCGACTTCACGAAATCGCCTTGTCCTTCAACGATTCCGACTAGAATATCAAACAGCTGGGATTGTTTAGTCGGCTTGTTGAGGAAAGCAGTGAAATTAACGCTCTGCGTATGATTTGCTAGATCTTGCCTGCCTACAGGGGTCAGCATTACCAAAGGCAATCGTTGGCGGGAGGCTAGGGCGTGAATTTCTGCCCCCAGCGTCAAACCATCCATGTCCGGAAGTTGCCAATCCACAACTACAATGTCAAACGGCTCCCCACTGTTAATCAAATCTAGGGCTTCAGCTCCTGATAAAGCCGCCCGAGTGAGCATTCCCCAAGACTGCACTTGCTGGATCAAATTTGCTCTGTTAGTAGCGTTATTATCCACAATTAGCAGCCGTTTCCCAGCTAAGTGGGGTTGTGAATTCTTGTCGTCAACCAAGCCGTGGTCAACCGCAAGGGCGATCACAGAGAAATAAAACGTGGAGCCTTGGCCCGGTTCACTTTCGACCCACATCCTGCCGCCCATCATTTCACTAAGCTGGCGACTGATAGCGAGTCCCAGCCCCGTGCCACCATATTGGCGACTGATTGAGGAATCTACCTGGCTAAATGGGTGAAATAGGCTATCCAGCCGATCAGGCGGAATACCAATGCCGGTATCCCTAACGGCAAACCGGAGAGCGTAACGGGCGGCTCCCTCCAGGGTTCCCAGCTGGCGAGCGGTTACGGAAACCACCACTTCCCCAGTAATGGTGAATTTGACTGCATTAGTGATCAAATTTACTAAGATTTGCCGCAGCCGGGAGACATCTCCCACAATCGTATTCGGAGTTTGCGGGTCAATCAGGTAAGCCAACTCCAGTCCTTTTTCCGCTGCCTGAGGAGCCAGCAGAGTCAGGGATTCTTCAATGCAGGCACGCAGATCAAACGGTTGAGAGTCGATGTCCAGCTTGCCCGACTCAATTTTGGAAAAATCAAGGATATCGTTGATGATTGTGAGCAGGGCGTTGCCACTACTGCGGATCGTTGTAACATAGTCTTGCTGTTCGGACGCTAATGGCGTATCAAGCAGCAGTCCCGTCATGCCAATCACCGCGTTCATAGGCGTGCGGATTTCGTGGCTCATCATTGCCAGAAAGTTACTTTTAGCGCGGTTGGCGGCTTCTGCCTCGGTTCTTGCCTTCTCCAGAGCCGAGTTTTGCTTGGTCAGTTGCTCGCTAGCCCTCGTTTCTTGCTCCAACAGGCGGGCTTGGGCTAAGGCAATTCCCACTTGAGTGGCGACATCCTCCAGCAGCTCAATTTCCTCTTGGCTCCACTGGCGGTGATGATCACACTGATGTAAGCAAATGGCACCTAAAGGTACACCCTGATACGAGGTGCGAACCGCCAACATCGATTTCAGTCCGATTTGACTATACAGGGGAACAGCAGCAAAAAGCAGTGGCTCGGCGTAGACATCCGGGGAAGCGATCGCTTCATCTTGAGCTAGCATTTGCTCGGCATGCGGGTTACCAACAATAGGAAATTGTAAATTCAAAATAGATTCATAGCCCGGTTCTAAATATTCAGCTACCAAGGGAATCTGCGGCTCATTATCAGGCGTGGCGACATAGGTGTGAATCAAGACGCGATTCACCCGAAATGCCCGTCCTAGTTGAATTGCCGTGGTCTGAAATATCTTTTGGGTGTTTAACTTAGAGTGAACCTCTTGAGTAATTTGTTTGAGCAGCAAGTTCCGCGACCATGCTGTAGAAAAGGCTGTCTGGACGGAGGAACGCTCAATTTCGCGGCCTACCACCTGCGCCATCAGCTTTAAGAGCTGCTTGTCCACGGCTTTGAAAGGTCTGTGGTGGGGGGTAAGGCTGGAAAAGCTCAGTATTCCGTAAACGGTATCGTGAATATCGACTCGCGTCCCAACGTAAGCCTCCAAATAGCATGAGGATACCTCTGGCCTGTGCTCGAGCGCCTTCAAGCAGATCGGTTCTGACGCTTGTAAGGTCTCGCGACCATAGGTCTGCCCTAAATCGAAGATGTCGCCTTTAGCAATTTTGAACGGTGCATTATGGGGCAAGCAGACGGCGATCACCTCAAAAGCATCGCCTTCCACCCGGCCCAAAGTACCCACCTCAAGGCTAAATAAGCGACATCCCATCTGCAATAGCTGCTTTAGGCGTTCGTCAAAGGTGAAGTCTAGCGCTTTTGTTTGCTGGTACAGCCCCTTCCATACTTGACTGAAGAGGGCAGGGGGGGCAGGGGGCTCCAGGGCTCCAGGAGCAGAGGAAAGAAATTCTTCATTCTCAATAGCTCCCCGGCTCAAGAGATCCCCCTGCTCTCTTCGTTGCAGGCAGGCAAGGATACTCTCGCACGTGATCATTCCCACCAGCTGATTGTGATCATCTACCACCGGCAGTTGGTGAATTTGGTACTGCTGCATTCGTAAGAGTGCAAGTACCACCGAAGGGGCCTCGGATTGCCGTAGCGTAATTACCGACTGCGTCATTACGTCAGCAATTCTTAGCCCAGCGTAATTCTTACCAGCGGCAATCAGCCGCACCAAGTCGGCTGGTGTAAACACGCCTAGCAGCCTGTCGGAGAAAAGTTTAAGCTGTCGCCATGAGGACATTTAAGCGCCTCAAGTTGAAGGCTAGACAGACGAGACACCACTCGCCCGCTGCTTTGGTCAACCCTCGCAAGGAAAA